>Ga0105240_10001625_pt1 | contig 38131 bp, 24 predicted proteins | sample KBSC54metaG_FD_80426 | JGI IMG/M metagenome (GOLD analysis project Ga0105240, IMG submission 80426) | Corn rhizosphere microbial communities from Kellogg Biological Station, Michigan, USA - KBS C5-4 metaG | ecosystem: Host-associated > Plants > Roots > Rhizosphere > Soil | place: Michigan, USA... | reverse complement strand
TGCACCGAGAAATTGCCCGAGAATCTCGCAGTGTTGGGCAGTCGGTTCCCCGCCACCCCATAGGCCGTACTGGTGCGCGGAAACCCATCAGTCAAGGCGGCGTCGTCCCAGGTGACCCAAGTGGCCAGACTCAAGCCGGTTAGCGGCCTTGCAGTGACCGCCAGCTCCACGCCTTCGCTCTTCGCACGGCTCGCATTGGCGACATAGCTTTGCTTGTTCTGCGGATTCGACAACTGCAGTTGGATGTCTTTCCAGTCGATGTAATACAAGGATCCGTCCACCGACAACACGTGATCGAAGAACTCGCCCTTCAAGCCGAGTTCGTAGTTCTGCGTCTTGTCCGGGTCATATTGACGCGGCACCCCCGGGGCGGCGTTGGTCCCACCCGCGCGATAACCAGAAGCCAAGCGTGCATACAACATCAAATCGGGCGTAAACCTAAAGCGCGGTGTCACGAGGTATGTGAAGGCGTTGCCGGAGGCTTCCGTCTCAGGATAGATGACCGGTGAAGGCTGCCCCAGGAACACCGTATCGTAAGCCGTCCCGACGTTGGCCTCGGACGAGGTTTCGTGGATGTGACTTTCACGTCCGCCGACCTGGACGTCGAATTGGTCAGTAATCTTGAAGGTCAGGTCAGTGAAGACGGCGTATTCGGCGTATGTTGAGGGGAAGCTGATAGTGCCCCATGAGCCGATGATCTGGGCGGTGGGCGACTGCGCCAGCAGATCTTGCACGTACCGAGTGTTTTCGTTCGTGTAGAATCCGCCAAACAGCCAGTCGACATGCGTGCCGATCGGCGTCGACACGCGGATCTCCTGGGAGAACTTCCGAGTCTTGTTATCGTAGGTCAACGGCGTACCGCTGGCTCCAAACAGTTTGTTCGTTAACGCACCAAGTGCGTACGTATAATCGAACGAGTCGGTAAACTCGTTGATGTTATATCCGCTAAGCGCTGTCAGTTCGAAAGTCCCCAGCTGCGCCTTGGCGATCGCGCTGTAGACCTGGGCCTTGCGGTCGCCTCGGCCAATCCCCGCAAGGTAGTTCTGTTGCAAATCACCGAGACCGCGCTCTACATCCACATCCGAGGAGCCGTCCATACGGGCGTCTTGGTACAGGGCGCTGAGTTTCAACGAAAACGCCTCCGTAGGCTTCCACAGACCGGAGAGGCGGCCGCCGTTGACGTGGTCCTCATTCACCCCATTGATGTTGAGCACGGGATTGTCGATATAGCCGGGATCCTGGCGGGTAAAGGCGCTTGCCCGAATAGCAAACGTGTCACCCACGGGCACGTTGATTGAGCCGCGCAGGCCATACCCTGGCTGTGCGCCGTGGAATACGGCATTGCCATCCACCTGCACCCGGCCACTGAAGCCATCGGTCGAGGGGTCCACCGTCACGAATTTAAGTAACCCGCCGATACTGCTCGCGCCGTACAGAGTTCCTTGCGGACCGCGCAACACTTCGATTCGCGCCAGATCACCGGGATCAAGGTCAGGCGCCGCAGCACCGCCGCCCAGACCAGTCGAAGAACCGTAAGGAACATCGTCGACAGTAATACCGACAGTTGGATTAGTACTATTGCCCGTCGTGATGCCACGAATCGCCAGAGTCTGCAGGGCGCCGATGCCCCGAGGCGTCACGCTAAAGCCGGGAACGCTGGTGTAGTAATCCCGCAGCCGCAGCTGGTTGTTATCGACGAGTCTGTCGGCGCTCAGCGCCGTCACCGGCACCGGCACGTCTTGGACCCGCTCCTCCCGCTTCTGCGCCGAGACCACGATCTCCTCCAGCTTGACGGGTTCCTGCAGCTTTGCCGGCGGCGCGCCGACCGCTGCGGCGCTCGAACTCTCGGTTCGATCTACTTGCGCCAGCCGCATCGGTGGGCTGGATTCGATGGCTGAAGACCGAGACGTAGGCGCCGCTGCCGGCGTAGAGGTTTCGGAAGAGCCGAGTGGCATCACTGCAATCGTATGGGCGTTCAAATACTCGAAGCCCAGACCACTGTTGGCCAGAAGCTTCGTCAGCGCCGCCCGCACGGTGAAAGTGCCCACTACCGCCGGAGCGATAATGCCGCGAGCAGCTTTAGGATCGATAGCCACCTGCCAACCTGACTGCCGCGCGAAGTCGTTCAATGCATCTCCGATCGGCTCGGAGACGATATTGAGCTTCAGCGCGGGCTCCGACTCCTGGGCGCCGGCCAGCCGGCACAGCATCGCGAGCCCCACAACCAGCCAAATACACCTCGTCGTTCTCACGTAAAGTCTCCCCCTTAGCGGCGACCCCTCTTTTGGGGGTGCATGTTCGTATAGACCGCGGCACCTCCGGGAAATAGGTACTTCCAGCTCCCGAGTACCTACAATGCAGGGCTGTACAGGTCTATATGAATATGGGGAAGCGCACCGAGCATGGCGCACCGACAATCCTGGGCCGCAGCAAACCGGGCCAGGAGAGCGGCTTTGCCGCCCTCGCCTTCGATCAGTTTCACGACGGTCTGCACCGTTATCTTTTGCGCCGTTTACATAGTAGCGAGAATGCCGCTGATCTCGCGCAAGAGGTTTACCTGCGTCTGCTGCGATTTGCCGACGACGAGCTGATACGGTGCCCGGAAGCTTACGTTTATCGAGTGGCTTTCAACGTGCTGTACGAGTTCAAGCTGCACGAGCGACGCAACCGGGTCGCATTCGATTCGGAGGCGCTGGAACAGATCACCGAGAAACTGCCGGATGAGGCTGCATCTCCGGATGAGCTGTGTGATCAACAGCGGCGCGAGCGCCGACTCGAGGAGGTGCTTGGCGAGCTCCCACCGATGCAGCGCTCAGTGTTTCTGTTAGCCAAACGTCAGGACATGCCGCACGAGGAAATTGCCAGCAAACTCGATCTGTCCATGCATACCGTCCGCAAGTATCTATACCGGACCTTGCACTATTGCCGGCAACGGATCAGCGGCACAGCACAAGAGTCGGAGTCGCCATGAGCGCCTACAAGGACCAGGAACAAACTCTGATCGCGCGCGAAGCAGCCCGTTGGTTATGCTTATTGGCCGAGGACGCGCCCGGCACACGCTCATCATTCGTTGCCTGGCTGAAGCGATCACCGCGACACGTCGAAGAGTTCCTGATGGCATCAGCTGTGTTGCACGGCCTTGATGGGGCTGAGCCCAGCGATACCGCGGAAATTGAGCGCCTGGCGTCGCAAGATAGTGTAAGTCGGGGCGCCAGGAATGTGGTGCATTTGTCGACGGCAGGGGATGATGAGCGCGACATCGAGGCGGGTCAGGATATTACCGCGCCCCGGCGTCCTACAGTGCCGTTCAACGTCCGTTTGTTGGCTGGCCTCGCCGCGGGAGTAGCTCTTCTGGCAATTGGTTTTTGGGCGGTCCCCAACATCCATTCGTATTTTCAAACCTGGACGACTGCTACGGGCGAGCAGCGCACGGTAGGCCTTTCCGACGGCTCCGTGGTTTATTTGAACGCTCAGTCGCGCATGGAAGTTCATTTCTCCGCCGCTGCGCGTGATGTCGAGTTGAATGGTGGGGAAGCTCTGTTCAAAGTTGCACATGACAGCCATCGCCCGTTCCGGGTCCACGCCGGCGACGCAGTGATTCAAGCAGTCGGCACTCAGTTTGACGTCTACCGGCGCAACGATGGCACTACGGTCTCGGTCCTTGAAGGTAAGGTTCAAATCGCGCCCGACCCTCTGCGCTCCCGATCCGACCCGCCTCCGGCTCTGGGCGCCGGTGAACAAGCCAACATCGCGGTCGATGGCGCCGTCGTGAAACAGTCCCGCGTTGACCTACCACGCGCGTTAGCTTGGCGAGAGCGGCGCCTCGTGTTTCGCGACGATCGGCTGGAGGATATTGCGAAGGAGTTCGGCCGCTACAGCTCGCGGCGCATCCTACCGAGGGACGCGGCCGCACGTAGCAAAACCATTACTGGCACTTTCGATGCCGACGACCCGCAGTCACTCGTGTTATTTCTGCAGAGGCTGCCGGACCTTACGGTACAACCAGCAGGGAAGGACTTCCTTGTTCAGGGGCGGTAACTGGTGCCAGCCTCTGCTGTTAGTGATTGCAAATGCGGCGTGTACCGAAGACCGCTTGTACGCCGTGCATGAATGCTATAGGCCAGACGGTGGCATGAGTTTCGCCGGCGAAGACCTCACTCATTAATGTGAGACCAGGGATTGCCGCCCGCTTCAACAAGGACAACATACGGTAGAAGCTGCTGACGAACTGCCAGTTGGCGACGAGCGGCTCAAACTGTTCTTCCGTTCCAACTGACAGGTACAACCGTACTGCATCGCAAGACTTGCGTGCCGCAACGAATTCCCGGATTCGTCGCAACATGACGTCATGATCTTCATGACGCTGCCCAGTCGGCGTCTCCCCGTGGTACATCACCGTTGGAGAGCTGCAGATATAGTTCCGAAACAGATGGGTTTGCGTGAATAACGTGAACAAGCCGAAACCGCCACCCATCGAATGTCCGAAGTAGGTGCGATCATCCGGCCGCGTCGCATATCTCGCGTCAATAAAGGGAAAGAGTTCTCTTGCGAGGAAGCTTTGAAAATCCTCGGCGCCGCAAAAACCCTTGGCGCCCGGCTCCGGAGCCAGCAATCCCTCCCACCCCGCCAGCTCTTCAGAGCCAGCGAAGTAGTTTGGACATCCCGGAAACGTCAAATCTCGGCTTCGCAATAGTTCTCCGGCAACCGGTGAATCGCCAGGATAGCCGATGGTGACCAGAATAAAGGGGCGAACCAAACGCTGGTCTGCCTGCAGGAGCCAAGCAATGCCTTTGAACATATCGAACACGACGTTGCCGTCGGTAGCGTAAACTACCGGATAGCGAATGACCTCTCCCTTTTTCTTGGGCGGCTGCATGACCTGGATCTTGAATGTTTGTCGCACATAGTTCGAACGGGTAAGGTGCGTCTCGATAGGGGGAAAATAGCGCTGACCTTGGCTTGTATCTGGCGGCGTCGATCCTTCTACGATGGTCATCTCGACTAAGTCCCCTAAGCTGAGCAAGGGAAGTGGCGCTGAGTCGAAGCGAAGACGGCGGCTCCAACGACACTCGTGCCGCCACAGACAACGAGCAACGCTTTTCCGATCATGGCGGGACCGCCTAACACACCTGACAGGAAGCTAACCATGAGCGGCGCGATGCCCATAAACAGTGCCGCTACCATATTTGTCACCGCGAGGTACAGGCCGCGCAGCTCGCCTGGGATCACGATCGTGCCCACTGTGAGCGCCGCTGTGCCAAATATGTACCCCAACGTCAAGAACACAGTGAGTGCGCTGCTGGCCAGCGTAACATTGTGGGCGATGGAAAATAGTGAGGTGGGCACACTCACCAGGGCCAGGACCGCTAAAGCCGCCACGGTCCGCCGCGGGCCACCACGTATCTGGCAAAAATCTGCCAATAGGCCGCCGAGGGCAGGACCCACTAAGCCCGCAATCAAGAGCACAGTACCCATGATCGAGCCAGCCTGCCCAGCTGAGAGGGAAAAGCTGCGTGTGAAATTGGGAGCCGCCCATACCAACAGGGCCCCTTCACCGATCCATACCATACTTCTGGCAAGCAATAGCGGCGCCATCACTGCGCGATAGCGCCATAGTTCTGACCAAACCATGCTCAAGGGTGGTCTCTGAACGACGATTCCACTACGCGCTGGCTCGCGTAACGCCAGCATCAGAAGGGTTGCGACCCCTAGCGGCACACACATCCACAATAGCGCTGAGCGCCAACCCTGTGAGGGAGATGCAACCGTCGGCCCCACCAAGCCCAACAACATCCCACCTAGTGCGAACGCCGCGGCACTTCCCGTGATTTCCCCAAGTGCAAGAATCATTGTGGTACGACCACGCTGTTTGGCGGTAGACAGGTCGGCAACCAATGAATACGCCGCAATAAGCGTCGCCGCCATAGCGAGTCCGATCGCACAACGGGCGCCAAAGAGGACAGTCAGGCTGGAGGTCAGCGCACTGAGCGCAGTCGCTGCCAAACTAACAATCGCAAAGAGGAGCAACAAGCGGACACGACAATACCGATCAACTATCAAGCCCAAGGGTATCGCCCCGAGCACCATTGGTATCGCCGGCGCCGTCCCCTGCAGCAGCGCTACCTCGTGGTCGCTTAGAGAAAGATTGATCCGCATAACTTCCTGCATCGCCCCGAGCGCCGAACGGGCGTAGATGGCAGCCCAAATGGCCACTGCCAGCAAGATAAGCTGCACGACATGGGCTACCTGTGAAGAGGCAATTGGTTGCTTGCAGGAGTCGGCGTTGAACTGACTCGAGGACGGGGCCTCCACTTTAGAAGCTCCTAGAGATGGAGAGCCCAATCGTTCGTGGCTGGATATAGATAAATGCGTACGGTTGGGCTTCGCCAGGACCACCACCCAACAGGCCACGCTTGTCCGTAACATTGGTCGCAAAAAGATTGGCGGTCCACTGTGCATACTTAATCCCGGCACGCAGATCGGTCCTTGCGTATGCGGGGTAGACCGGTCGCTGCGCAGACGGGAGGAAGGTCCCTTGTCGATCGCCGACATAACTGACGGTGATGCCGCCGAAACCAGTCAGGTCACCCACCAGCGGGAAATTCTGGTCTAACGAGATGTTTCCAGAGAAACGACTGGTAAATGGCAACCGATTACCCGCAACTCCGTAAACCGTGCTTGTCGAGGGGAAGCCCTCAGTGAGCACAGCGTCGTCATAAGTCACCCACGCCGCGATCGTAAGACCCGTGACGGGCCTAGATTCCACGGAAAGCTCAACGCCTTCACTTTTGGCTCGGCTGCCGTTCGTGGTGTACGTTCCTTTGTTAATAGGATCCTGCAAATTGATCTGGATGTTCCGCCAGTCGATGTAGTACAGCGACGCATCGAACGACAACGTGTGATTCAGGACGTCGCCCTTGGCGCCGATCTCGTAGTTATACGTCTTATCCGGATCGAACTGTCGCGGTTCGGCCGGATCGAATAGCGGACTACCTGAGCTAATCGAGAAGTTTGGTCCGCCTGCCCGATACCCTGACGCCAGGCGCGCGTAAAGCATGAGATCTTCCGACATTCTTAGCTGAGGTGTCAGCAGATACGTGAAGGCGTTCGCGCTTGAGGTGAGTTTCGGATTCACCAGTGTGCCGCCGACATAGGGCCCCGTCCACGTGCTCTGGGGCTCGTCAACCGCGATATGACTCTCGCGGCCGCCTGCTTGAATGCTGAATCGATCTGTGATGTGGACCGTTAGATCGGTAAATGCGGCGTATTCCTCTACGGTCACTGGTTGTGGGGCGTGCGCGACCCCGGACTCCACTAGGGCCCCCGTAATCGGATCTAACGAGGCGAAGTCTTGTATCAACTTACCGTTTTCGTGCGTGTAAAAGCCGCCGACCAACCACTCGATGCGCTGTCCAATCGGGATGGATGCCCGGACTTCTTGCGAGAATTTCTCTGTCGTACCCTCGTTATAGAGTCCCACACCCGAAGCGCCGAAATTCTGCTGGAACTGATCACTTAAGGCGAAGCTGAAATCCAGCGAGTTCCTATATTTGCTGATGTTATATGCGCTGATCGAAGTGATGGCGAGATTCCCAATGGCGCCATTCATGGTTGCACTATATAGCTGAATCTGCCGATCGTAGCCGCCTAACCCAGGTACATAGTTTTGTTGCAATGGCCCTAAGCCGGGAAGCAAATCGACCTCATAGGACCCATTCGCCTTAATATCCTGATACAGGGCATCTATCTTGGCGGAAAAAACCTCGGATGGTCGCCACCGCGCAGTGATTAAACCACCGTAAGCACTATCCTTGTTGACCCCATCGACATGAGATACAACGTTATCGATGTAGCCCGCATCCTCGCGGGTAAATCCGCTTACACGAACCGCAAGCGTCTCGGTCAGAGGAAGATTTGCGGTTCCCCGGAAGCCATAGCCGGGCTGCGCGCCGTTGTGAACACTATCGATGTCCGCTTCGACATGGCCCGAGACACGCTCTGTCGAAGGATCGAGTGTCACAAACTTGATCAAGCCGCCCATGCTGCTTGCGCCATATAGCGTACCCTGCGGACCCCGCAATACTTCGATCCGGGCCAGATTGCTGGGATCCATGTCGGGGACGACGTTGCCAAGAAAATTCACCGAGGAGCCGATCGGCACATCGTCGATTGTGATGCCGACGGTCGGGTTTCCGTTGAATCCCGTCGATATGCCACGGATAGCGATCTCTTGTTGACCTCCAGTGCTGGGCGCCGGTGAAATATTCAGTCCAGGCACGGTGCTGGCATAGTCTCGAATCAGTAACTGGTGGTTGTCGCTCAGCCCTTGAGCGCTAAGCGCCGTCACGGCTACGGGGACGTCCTGAAGCCGCTCTTCGCGCTTTTGTGCCGTAACCACGATTTCTTCGAGCGCTGCCTTTTCTGACGAGCCGGTTGAATTGTTGGTCGGCGCATCCAATGCAGCGGAGCGTGCATCCTGACTCGCCTGGGCCAGCCGAACACGGGCAGACTTGGGGTCTTGCACGTCTGCCTGGTCAGATCGCTGCCCGGGCAGAGCTTGCGATGGTGTCACGCTGTCGATCTGGCGCGCGTCTTGGGAAATTTTTCCGGTGTCTGCGTCGGAAACTTCCACCGTATTGCTGTTGATATGACGGTATGTCAGCCGGGTACCTTTGAGCAGTTCCTTAAGTGCTTCATCGGCGGTGTAGCGACCTTTGATTGCGGGAGCCTTGAGGCCCGCAGCCAGATCGGTGAAGAACACGATCTGTAGACCTGACTGCTGCGCGAAATCCTTGAGCGCCTCCTTCAATGGCTGCGACTCGATACTCAGATCGTGCGGCGAGTCGTCCTGCGCCGCGGCGCCACCTGCGGCGGCGAGCATTAGTGCACAGGTTAAAGCGGCAAGATATTTCCTAGACGTCGTCTGCATCGCACTCCCCGTGATTTTCTTAATAAGTTGCGAGAATTGAGTCTCCCGCTATAGATGGGGTAAGGCGCTGCGGTGGCCCTCAAAAAAGTTGACCGCTCAGTTCTCCGCAGCCGGGCGCGCGCGAATCACGATATCTCCGCCGGCGGACCGCTCGACGCTCACATCACCTCTGCCTTCGATGAAACTCACGAAGGAATCTGGATCGTTTGCATTGAAGACACCGGTGATGGAACGGGTTTCGAGCTGGGTACCTGCCACGCGAATCTGTCGGATGTTGTACCGGTTGAACTCCGCCGCTACGGCGTCGAGTCTCAGGTCGTCGAAAACAAGTCTACGACTTTTCCAGGCAAGCGCCGTCGCGGTATTGACATGCTCTATGGAGCTTGTGTTGAGTCGTTTTCCCGGCGCGATCACCAACCGCTGATCAGAAGCCAGCTCGATGCGTGCTGGGCTGGCAGCGCCACTGTTGACCTGAGTGGGACCTACAGACACGCGTCCCTCAAACACGGTTACGGTCGTCTGATTGACGTCGCGACGAACTGTGAACTCCGTGCCTATGGCCTGCACGATCGTGCTTCCGCTATAGACACGAAACGGTCGTTTGGCGTCCTTGGCAACGTGGAATAGGGCCTCGCCCTCGTTCAACATGGCCTCGCGTGCCGTGGAAGTGAAATGAAGGTGTACTCTCGAGCGCGTATTGAGCTCTGCAATCGAACCGTCCGCGAGCACTATCGAGCGTTGCTCACCAACCGTTGTAGCATAGGTAGCTGAGGGGCTAGTGGCAGAGAACCAGGAGAGCGGCAACTCTCGTAGTGAAAGCCAGCCCAGAGCGCTTACAAGAACGACGGACGCGGCGAGAACCATCGCGCGCCTGTAAGTAAGGTGTCTCGCCTGAAAAGAGCGCGCGCGAGGCAGTCGCGGCATTCCATTCTCACGGAGCGCAGCGCTCTTCTCGAGTGATTCCAATTTCGGCAACTCAACGGAATTGCCTAGAGCGTCCACATTGGCGCCAATCTGCCTCTGCAATTCTTCAACCGAGATTCCCTTAAACAGATCCCGATCGCTCAACTGCTCGCGGACAGCACTCAGGCGTAAATACTCCTCAACATGCGTCGGCGATCTGCTTAGCCAATCCGCGAAAGCGGCCCGATCCTCTTCAGGCACCAGCCCGGAATCCATCAACGCGTGCCAGGCGGCCGCAGCGCGACGCGGGTCGGCGGAGTTGAGCCAGTTTGCGCTGTCCATGAGTTGCCGTCCCCTCAAGTATTCAACCGCGAGAGCCGGTCGCGTAGCTGCGCATAACCGATCTCGAGATGCCGCTTGACCATTCGCCGGGTCACTCCCAAGCGCTCCGCGATCTGCTCATTGCTCAAGTCTTCCTGCGAGCGCAGCAGCAGGACGGCCTGGCACAGAGGAGGCAGCTCCCGCAATGCGCGTTGCATGAGCCGGCGTGTAACGGCGATGTCAGCCAGCTCTTCCACCGACTCCTCAGCCGGCAGCGAGCCGGTCGCTTCACTCGAATGCGGGCGCTGCTGCCGGGCGCGTAGGCGCCATTCGAGCAGCACGTTAGCCGCGACCTGATGCAGGTAGGCCTGCGGATTGCGAATCAACTCTGTCCTTTCGATGCGCAACAGTCGCAAAAACGCCTCTTGCGCCAGATCCTCCAGTTCTGACGCGTGCCACCCCAGTCGCCGGGCAAGGAAGCGCACCAGACGCTTGTATTGCCCGTCGAACAAATCGCCGACTAAGGCAGCTTTGAGAAGTGAATCGGTCATTGAGAGATAGAGTAGCCCTCTTGAGTAGAGGGGGTGAGAGGCCGAGATGGCCCCCAAAAAGGCCCGGCCGTCGAGCTTGGATCGCTACGACGGCCACCCCAACCTTCAGCCCTGGCGGGACCAGTCGCCTGGGGGGTATTGCAGTCAGCCGTTAAGCAGGCGCTCCATGGCCTCGTTATAACGCGCGCCGGCGGCCACGCCGCTTGGAGCGATCTGCTCGATTTGCTCCAGCTCTTCCTTACTCAGCCGGACGTTAATGGCGGCCACATTCTCTTCGAGCCGCTTCACGCTGCTGGTTCCGGGAATCGGAATCACGTTGTCGTGCCGGACCAGCAACCAAGCCAATGCGAGCTGCGCGGGGGTGCACCCTTTGCGGCCGGCGAGGTCGCGTAAGTGATCGACGAGCTGGAGGTTCTTGGCGAAGTTCTCACCCTGAAAACGAGGATTACCCCTGCGCCAATCGTCGGCTGCGAGGTCCTCGGGCTTGCTGAAGCGTCCAGCGAGAAATCCGCGACCCAGGGGGCTATAGGCCACCAACGCCACACCAACTTCCCCCAGCAGGGGCAACAGCTCTTCCTCCGGCTCGCGGCTAAACAAGGAATATTCAGTCTGAACCGCCGCAACCCGGTGCAACTTGAGCGCGCGGCGAACCGTCGAGGGCGAAGGCTCGGACAAGCCAATATGACGCACCTTGCCCTGCTTCACAAGGTCCGCCATAGCGCCGACCGTCTCTTCGATCGGTGTGTTGGGATCTACCCGATGGAGGTAGTACAGATCAATATATTCCACACCGAGCCGCTCGAGGGACGCGTTGCACGCCCGCCGCACGTACTCCGCGCTACCGTTGATCATGCGATCGGGCGCTTCTCGCCGAGCATTAGCACTGACGGCTGTTTGAAAGCCGAACTTCGTCGCTAGTGTGACCTTATCACGACGGCCTTTCAGCGCCTTGCCAACCTGACGCTCGGAGACCCCATAAATATCCGCCGTATCCAGCAGCGTGACGCCCAGATCGAGCGCCCGATGAATCAACGCGACAGCCTGCTCGTCATCCTGGACGCTGCTGGTATACACATCCGCGATACCGATGCTCATGCAGCCCAATCCCAACGGAAAAACCTTAGGCCCATCACGGCCCAGCTTTCGTTCGTTCATTGCGACGCCCTCGAGTTACTACAACATCGTGCGCCACGACGGCAATAATTCAAATGCCTACTTCGAGAGAGTCGCGAAGGGGCGCCGGCCTAGTTACAGGTATCACGCATCGGATAGTCCCGCCAGCGCGAGGTGCGGGACTCACAGATACTGTTGGAACCAGTACCCTGCCGGCCCAAGCTGGCAGCGCATTGTCTCCGGTCATTGCGGCCAGCAATACCAACAGCTGACGCCTTGTGCATAGAGCGCCCAAGCCCATCGCTAGAAGTCGCGAGACACGCTCAACCCCACTGTGCGCGGTTGGATCACCGTTACGTCGTACCCGCCAGAAAGTCCTCCGGCAAGGTAGCTACCACCATTCTTGACATCGTATGAAGGACGGCCACCGATGATGCCGCGCTTGTCTGTCAGATTGTTAACGAACAGATTGAAGAGCCAGCGTTGATCGCGAACGCCCGCACGAAAATTGACGGTGGTGTAGGCAGGATACCGAAGGCGCGGGATCAACGGCGGTGGAGACGGCCGGCCTGAGGCGAACTCACCGTAGCGGGCACTAATATAAGTGAGATCTGCCCCTAGAAATCCTGTCGCATGGGCAAAATGCACGATGTCTTGGTCAATCCCAAGGCTTCCTGAAGTACGGATGCTGTAGGGCAGGCGATCGCCATCCAACCCATACGCGCCGGCGTTGATTGCCGCCGCGGGAAGATCCTGGGTAAGCACGGCATTGTTAAATGAGCCGCCAGCCTTAAGCAGCGTTCCCTGCGCCGGATGAGCCTCAAGGGATAACTCCAGTCCCTCACTCCGGGCACGCGCTCCATTAGTCTGGTAATAACAATTGCATGTGCCAGGCGCGGTTGGCATCACGCCTATCTGAATATCTTTCCAGTTGATGTAATAGGCAGCGGCATCAAGAATTAGAGTGCGATCAAGCAGACTTGCCTTGATGCCGAGGTCGAAATTGACAGTCGTGTCCGGCTTGTAGGATAACGGAATCGGTACGCTAATGAGCGCGGGAGCGCCGTTGGGACCGCCTATCCGATAGCCGGAGGCAATGCGCGAGTAGATCATTAGATCCGGCGAGAATTTGAACTCGGGAGTCACGAGATAGGTAAACGGACTACCATCGGCCGTCTCCGGGGGCAGAATACCGGTTAGCCCTGGAATGACACTTGTCTGGCCGCGGTTATAAACCTGGTGGTTCCAGCTTTCGCGTCCGCCCACTTGCACATCGAAGCGGTCCGTAACATGGATGGTGAGATCGCCGAAGACCGCATACTCGCGAAACGTCAATGCGTTGTGATAGGAAACTAACGCGCCGACCGGGGCGCCCGTAACGCCGTCGTTGGCATAAACAGCCTGTTGTAGCGGATTGCGCTCCTGAGTGTAGAAAGCCCCGGCAAGCCAATCGAAATGTAAGCCGGTGGACCCGCTGAGTCGGAATTCTTGCGAGAACTTATCTAGCTGCGAAACTTGCCCACTGGTCGCGCTCGTGGCCTGAGGAAACTGCGGAAAATATTGGCTGTCAAGTCCACCATAAAGGCTGTCATCATATGAGTTAGACCACTTGTTGATACCATAGCCGCTCACCGCCACCAGATTCAGTCCCGCAAGTTTCGCGTTCAAAGTCGCGGTGTACAGTTGCATTTGATTGTTATAGCGTCCCGTACCCGGCAGCCCGGTCTGGCTCAAGCCGCCGAGCGTGGGCTGCAACAGGCTGTTGGTGTTGACCTGAGCGACTCCGAATCCTTGGGTATTCTGAAACATCGCGCCAAGTTTGAGAGAAACACCCGCGGAGGTGAGCCATAGAGCGCCGATGCGCGCTCCGTAGGCATTGGCATCGTTGACGTTGTCCTGTCCCGTGGTAACGTTGTCGATGTACCCCGGATCGCGCCGCGTGAAGGCGCTGGCTCTGACAGCCAAGGTATCAGAAATGGGAACGTTCACGGAACCGCGCACGCCGTATCCTGCGGTGCCGTTGGATACATCCTCACCAAACACCTGAACGTGGCCCCTCATGGAAGTCGTCGATGGGTCCTGGGTCACTACCTTGATCAGCCCACCCAAGCTATCGGCGCCGTAAAGCGTTCCCTGCGGACCTTTCAACACCTCAATACGAGCGAGATCGCTCGGATCGATATCTGGATAGCCGAACTGACCGAGAGTGGTTCCGGTGCTGGACCCGAACGGCACGTCATCGATGACCATAGCCGCTGTTGGTCCTCCACCAAAGGTCGTGCTGAGCCCGCGCAGCGTAATGTACTGCGTGCCACCGCCGCCCGCTGTGCCGAGCAAGCTTAGTCCGGGAACTGTCGCGAAGTAGTCTTGGAGACGGCCCGCGCCGCCGTTAGCGAGTGTCTCGGTATCGACAACCGTCAGGGGCACGGGAACATCCAAAAGTCGTTCGGACTTCTTCTGAGCTGTCACTACGACTTCTTCGAGATTGACCGGTTGATTCTTCTCATTTTGGCGAGAAGAGCCGCTCTGTGCAGAAGGCGGCTCCGCAGGAAGCGCTTGATCTGTTTGCGCTACGCGAAACTCGGAGGTAGAGCTCGCCTCCCCTGCGGCGCCCCCATCGAGGGTCGTCGGGGCTGCTGACCGGGAGATAAGGATCGCGCCGGAAGTGTCGGTTCGAACGGTTAGAGCGGTGTTTTCCAATAACTGGGTGAGCGCATCCTGCGGGCTTTTGGCGTCTTTGGCGCCGTGAGTTTTCAAGCCCTGGACTGTCTTCAGATCATACAGAAGCTGGACGCCGGTCTGGCTGACGAGGGCTTCGAGAGCAGAAGGGAGATCGCCCGGCGCAATGGTGATGGATTTCGGTCCATCAGCTAGGACAACAGCGCTTGCGAGAACACCCAGAACCGCGAGCAATTTGATTTTGCGCTTCATCCAACTTCCCCGAATTTGTTCGTGCTGCGTACTGGGACGAACATCGGAGGCGGTTCCTGTAACGGCGCGCGGCCGAGAGTTATTTTCTGCTGAGAATGATGCGCTCGCCATCCTGGGTGGCGTGGACGCCGAATCCTTGCTCGAGCAGACGGAGGAAGCCGTCCAAATTGTTAGTGCGGAAATTGCCTCCAACGACGGTGCTTTGCAGCGCGGGGTCGCTCTCCAGGACGAGTTGGCGGGTGCTGTAGCGATTGAATTCTGCGATAGCCTCTGGAAGCGGAGTTCTGGCAAGGACAATAGAGCCGGTCAACCAGGAGAGCTGCTGTTCGACCGCCGGAACGTCCTCGCGCCGTACTCTGACGGCGGCGGGCTCGGTGGCGCTAGTGACTGCAACCGTGCCCGCCGGCAGTAACTTGGCGGTCTCGTGGTCAAGATTCTCCGGCGACCGGCCACCGCGCTGCGCCTCCTCTTCCAGTCGGACGGTGCCTTCGGTGACACTCACACGCACTTGGTTGTCCTCGGTACGAACCGAAAACTTGGTGCCAACGGCGATGACTCGCTTATTCGCGGCACTAACAACGAACGGGCGCTTGGGATCGCGCGCAACTTCGAAGTAGGCTTCGCCATGATTAAGGGTAACGTGGCGCTCCGTATCGGTGAGACGGACGCGCAATTGCGTAGCGGTGTTTAGGGTAATAGTCGAGCCGTCCTTCGTGGGGACGGTGGCGCGGCCGCCCACCTGGGTTGTATAAGTCGTTCCGCCGGGCCAGAAATACCAACCTCCGCAAGCCGCGAGGAGTAGCAAACCCGCAGCCAGCGGCCATCGGATACGCGCCGCTCCCAACACACAGCCCGTTTGCCCCGGACCCCGAAATTCGCGGGTATGATCCGGGGAGCAGTTGGCGTCGCGAACTACAATAGGCGCGAGCGGTTCGAAGCCCTCAAGACCGCCCGGCGCCGCGCTATCTTCGGCCGCCACGCGATGCATCGAAAAGAATGGCGTCCGCTCAATGAGACCTGGAGGAGGAACTCCCTGTGGAAGACCGGCGGCGACACTCTTCAAACGCGGTGTGTTCTGCCAGACGGATTGCAGCCGGATGTAAGCGACTCGATGACTTGAATTCTGAGCCAGCCAGCGGTCGAGCTGGATTTGGTCCGCGGGGGACCAATCGATCGCCTCACGACGCAGTAACCAAGCGGCGGCCGTTTGCTCAATGTTTGATACGGACGTGGAGTTACCTTCTGAGTTTGGGGTCATGGTGCACCTCCGTTGCGTCCGGGTGAGTTTGCAGTTCGCCGCCAGCACCGGCTTTTTCGTTTCCATAAAACAGATCGGTCAGATGGCGCATGGCTCGAATGAGATGAGCTTCAACGGTGGCCTCGGTCACTCCAAGGCGACTGGCGATCTCCTTTTGCGACATATCTTCGATCTTGCGCATCCAGAGGACTTCGCGGCGGCGCGCCGGTAGCTTTTCGAAGGCTTGAGTGAGATGCAAGAGTTGCTGCAAACCGGTTGCGTTACGCTCGGGTGTGATCGTATCTATCAGGACGTTCTGGGTGTCAGTCTCCTGTAATCGATCGATGGGAACTACGCGATGTTTTCGGGCACGGTCGATGAGGAGGTTTCGAGCGGTGGCATACAGGAATGCCTTGGGTTGTGTGGGGCGCTGGCGTTCGGCCGCTTCCAGCACTTTTGCATAGACCTCCTGGCGGATGTCCGCAATCTCACCGCGCGCAGCCCAGGAATGCTTGATATAGCGCGTCAGCGCCGCTTCATGGGCGAGGATTTCCCGGGCAAACCAGGCTGCAAAGTCATCGTCCATGCCCGCAGAGTACCCCCTTTTTTACCCTCGCGAGAGGGGTGCGGCGGACCCGGGAAAAAGATTGAGGGACGTTACAGGATACGGAGCCCCAATTCGTCTTAGGCCTTCTCGGCGGATATAGGAGACCTGGAGGATTTCCGGAATTTCTGGTCTTTGGCGTTAGTGCAGGTCAGACGCCGGTCCGTTGGACCGGCGGTGTTTGACTAATTCGCCTGGGTTGTCTCGGACTGGGTGGTCCGTGAGACCGTAGTTTTGGTGCGTAACCCAGCGCCAGTATCGATCGCCGCAGGATAGGGCGCGCTGCCGTTAAAAGCGTGCCATAGCGTACGATTGTAGGCATCGGCATCAATGTGGTCCGGCTGGGAAAAATCTTGGCCAGCCATGGCTTTCGACCAATACGCGGCTGAGTGCCGCGGGACCGCGTTCCAGGCATGGGTCGGTGGCGGTAGAGGTAGCTTGGTCGTGCGCAAGACATCGGGAACCACAGCCTTGTAGGACCAACTGGTCATGGCCGGATCAAAGACCGCGGACATCGGCGCAGCGAGCGCATCATTCAGCCCCATAGGTTCCAGACCCAAAACTTCCTCGATGGTCTTGACCAGGCTCACGGTCGTATAGCGATTCGATACAACCGCATGTTGGCGCACGTAGGGGCCAACGACCAGGGCAACCGAACGAAATGCGTCCGCGTGATCCAGTCCAGTCAGGGGATCGTCCTCGACTGAAATGATTAGCGTATCGTTTGCAAATGGGCTGTTCGCAACGGTCTCAATAATGAGTCCGAGCGCGTAGTCGTTGTCAGCGACTTGGGTGTCCGGTGTGTCTACACCGTCAATGGCATGGGCGAAGTCGCCGGTATGGTCATTGGTGAGTTGCACCAACATCAGATTGGGAGCGGACTTTGACGCCGTGAATTTGGCGAACTCCCGCTTCCATTCTTGAACACGCCAGTAATCGGGAAACGCCGGATCAAAGCTACGATAGTACGGGTCGCTGAACGCCATCAACCCCGGCCGGACTGGGAAAAAAACCCGCCGCTTCTCGGTATAGGGATCGCGCACAAACGGGGGACTGACATTGTTGAAGAAGCCGCCGAAAAATCCCCAATTCCGCACCGTCCGCCCCTGGTGGAGCGCCGCTACCCAGATATAACCTTGACCTTCTTCTCCACCCGGTCCGTCCGGCGCGGCCACATCGTGGATGCCGGGTAAGATGTCAGGATCCGACGGCACGTTCGGATCGTATATCTTGCGCTCTTTGTTCGTTGCGTATGCCATATTGAGGTTGCGGTTGAGGCCCGGCTCGTCCTGCATACCGGCGTCGAATTTGACACTCACCCCTGTCGCCAGCCCCTCAGAGCGTTCCCGATAGTCGTTGTTTTGGGCGGACACAGACCATTCCCAACCTGTCCAACTGCCGGCGCCGGTCACCAAGAAATTGTCCAGCGCCACGAAATTTTGCGCTATGGCGTGGTGATTCGGCGTAATTCGCTCCGGAAAGTAGGTTAGGCGCGGATCGCCGTTGCCGACACCCAAATCGCCCAAGACCTCATCGTAGGTCTTATTCTCCTTGACGATGTAGATGACGTGTTTGATGTGTTGCCGCAGAAAAGAAAACAACTGCGCGTCAGCCGCCGCGGTGCCGGGCTGATCGAAGTGGTTGTTGTGGGCGACCACTTTGGTCAGGCGCGCAAGTTCCAACGGTGCCGGCGCCGGAAGCGTCAGAAACCCGGCCTTTTCGAGCCGTAGGGGCCCTGTGTTCTGATGGCTGAGCATCGCCTTGGTTTTGGGGTCAAACAGGGCCGCCGCGCCAACTTCCTGGCGGGACCAGTGTTCAGGAAGACAATTCGCTCCCGGGGGATCTTCCTTTTGGCACCACCGGACGTTGGGGCCGGTGGCGCTCTTGTAATTAACAACGAACCAAGTCGCACCGTTCTTAGACGTCGCGACACCGGTCGGGTACCGGCCCGTGGGGATGAGGCCAACGACACTGGAATGGGCTAGGCTGGCTTTCCCGTCGTCATCGTCATCCCCATCTCCATCCTGGTCCTTGTGATGACCCGCTTCCACGCCTCTTGCAAGATCGCTGAGCTGGAGCACAGCGACAGAATTCTGTCCGCCATTACTGACCAGGAGGGTCGCCTCATCTGGCGTCAGAGCGAGTGCGTTGGGATTGGCGCCGCCCAGCATCTTCCTGTTGGCATAGACGCTCTCGGGCGCAGTGGCATCGACGGATTCGATCTGTCGGTCGCTTGCAGTGTCGAAAACAACCACACGGTCGGCGGTGTCCACCGTGGCGTAAAGACGTGAGCCGCCGCGATTGGCAAGCAGTGCAAGAGGCTGGCCGCGAACGGGCATTCTGCGCACCACGCGCATCTTGTCATGGGAAACACGCAACGAAATGATTTCCCGATCGCGCTCGCTGGCAACATAGGCATGCTCTGAGGAGCTCCACACAACGCTGCGCGGAAAGCTACCGCCCGATTGTCCATGGCGTTTGGGATCGATGATCCCAGGCCGAAGATCCTGCTCCGCAACGACTTGACCTTTGACCAGGTCGATCAGGGAAACCGAGTCGTTCTGCAAGTTGGCAACCAGCAACCGCGTTCCATCCGGACTGACGGCTAGGCTCCCGGCAAGCGGTCCGCACCTGCGCGTCAATGGTGATGGCGGGATACCTGGCGGAACCTGCCAATATAAAGCCATGTCTGGCAGGCTGAGCCCGACACAATCCTTGTGACCGAGCCGGAAAGTCCGTCCCGCCGTGAACGCTGTTCCATTTCTGACGAATTCGATGACCGTATCATCGCTACCGCCGGATGCGAATAAGCTGTTCGATGAAGGCGCCCAAGCAAGTCCTTCGAAGGCGGTGGTCAGCGGAAGAACTTGAATCTGTCGCGGCGCCGAGCCGGCGATATCGAACAGAAACACGTACTCCGTCGAAAGCTTCGGAATGGGCCGTCCGTCCTCGCCGTAATACACGTTGAACCCTGTAGTTAGGATGGCCAGCAGTTTTCCATCGGGTGATACGGCCACCGCCGTCGCCTGGCCGGCGCGCATCTCAGGCGCCTCCGGATGTCCGGGATTGAGATCCTGATAGATCGCCCCCTTGGCGGCATCGGGCGTAATCGTCAGGCCGGTGGGGATGCCGACGCCCTGCTGTTCAGCCGCCAAAGCCTCATGACTACAGAGGGCCACTCCACATAAGGCCGATAAAGCGAGGAAATCGCGCCACAAGCTAAGAAGGAGAAGCCGTCGTGCAAGAGCAAGCACGAACCGATGCATCGGATCAAGAACTTTCATGCGCACGCCAACCTAAAACAATAAGGGATGCCCGCTGGGCACTCGCTATCGTAACGAAAGTGGCCTCTAGAGGGCAGCTCTATTGCATGAACTTCATTTCAACGAGGTCCGCAGCCGGGGCACATGGGGAGTTTGCCCACGCCCAGGAAAGGCATGTACGAAATCTCCTCTTCCGTGAGAGGTTCCATGGGTTTGGTCAGAATAGGATTCGCCGGCAAGGCGCCTCGGTCTACCATCGCACCCTCCTTGAGGATGCGGTGGATGGCGCCGTAATTTGCGGCAGCTTGCAGCGGATTTCGATCTAGAATCACGAGGTCCGCGATCTTCCCCGACTCCAGCGTGCCGAGATCCTTCTCCTTCCCATAAGCCACGGCGATGTTATGAGTCGCGGCCCTGAGCATTTCCAATGGCCGACATCCTTTCTCCTCCATAGCTTTCAGCCAAGCTAGGTGTCCTTGTCCTAGCGTGTGAGGGCTGTCATCAGAGGGCGCCGCCCAGAACCAGGCGGGATCGGACGCCGCCTCAGGCGCCAGCAGATGTGAATCCCAAGCCATGAGCAGCTTCACCCCGGAGTCAATCAGCCTGCGAACATTCGTGTCGCTGGCGCTATAGCCACAACGCGTCGCTTCGTCGGCTTTTTCCATAAACCACTCGAGGCGCCGCTGCGTAAAAGGGAAAACGACGGCCCCGGTCCGCCGCTGCGCCAACAGTTCGAGCGTCGCCGCCGGAATCGGGACCGGTCCGGTGATGTTAGCGTGTTGAATCAAGTTGCAACCTGCTTCGATGGCGATCCGTAGCCCCTCTACCGATGTCGTATGCGCCTGCGCGGTAATGCCCGCGCGCTGCGCCTCAGCCACCATGGCGGCCTGCGCCTGCGGCGAAAAAGCCAAGAAGGCACCAGGAAAGTGGTCATTGGAAGCGTACTTGATGAAGTCGATGCCCGTGCCGATGTAACGGCGTACTTCGCCCGCAACCCGTTCGGGCGGGAGCCACATCAGGTGGCGACCGACGTTCTCCGCCCAGATCGCGTTAATCCTTTTGACCAACGCTGCACTGGCCACCTCCGGAGCTTTGACAAAAAAGTCCGCTGAGAACGGCCCATCAAACCCGATGATATTGCCGGCGCAGAAAATGCGGCTACCTGGCACGGCCCCAGAGTTGATCTTGTCGCGTACTGCGATCAGGTGCCGTCGTGGACCCCAAGTATCGAACACAGTGGTAAGGCCGCTTTTCAACGCCACCTGCGCCGCTTCGACAATAAGATCCTCGTAGTGGCCCATATGGCGTGCGAGATTTTCCAGACGCACGTCTGCGAGTAAGTGAACGTTGGCGTCCATCAGGCCGGGAATGACATACTTTCCCTGGGCGTCGAAGACTTGGAGTGAGGGCGGAAGCCCAAGCTCTTGGCGCGCGCCGATCGCCCGAATGCGTCCGTCCTCGTTCCATATCGAGCATCGTTCGCGGGGCGTGTCAGACACGCCGTCGATCACGGTGGCGTCGATTATCGCCAGCGGTGCCGCAGCGTTAGCCACGCGAGTCCGAGCCTTTATGAATCAGGAATCGCTCTAGGAACTCCATAGTCGCCGCGCTGATCTTCAGAATATTGGAGTACAGCAGAAGAGAATGGGTCTCATCGGGCAACGTCAACGCCTCGTAGTACACACCACGTTCCTCGAGGCGTCGAATCAGATCCAGAGTCTGGTCAAAGCTGACATTACGATCATCGTCTCCGGAAATGAACAAGACCGGGGAGCGCCACGTAGACACCGCCGATGCAGGCGAGGAACGCCATGCCGTGTCGAGCATGGTTTGGACGTCGCCGCGGTCATAAGCGCGCTGCTCGAGAATAGTCCTTAGGCTGTACTGGTCAATCCAGTCATGCACGCCGTGAATATCAACACCGACTTTGAATAGGTTCGAATCGTGCGCCAGTGCCAGCGCCGTCATGTAACCGCCATACGACCCCCCGTACACTCCAACTCTGGCAGGATCTACTTGCGGTAGGGATTGCAGATAGAGCCCCGCCGCTTGGATGTCTTGATAGTCGGCAGCGCCATGGGGTCCTGACGCCGCGGCGAATTGGTATTCGTGTCCGTAGCTGAAGTCCGTCCGGAAGTTCACCGCCAGCACCACGAAGCCACGCTCGGCGAGCGCCTGGTTCAGGCAATAGTCGTTCGAGTAATAGTCCATGGGGTGCCATCCCAGTAGTTGCTGGGGACCCGGACCACCGTGAATATAGAGAACCGCTGGATTGGAGCGGGGCGTAGCGTTCAGCGCGTTTGATACAAACAACTGCCCGTGGACGGTAGTGCCGTCCTTCGCCTTGAACGTCACCTTCCTCGGGACGACCAACCGGTTGATCGGATAGGGTGCCGCGCTCTGCGGTAGCGTAATGAGTTGCAGCGAACCGCGGTCGAGTCGCGCAATCGCCGTCTGAGGCGGCCGTTGCGCGCTGGCGCTGATCAGGGCAACACGTTCGGTATCCACTATGACCGGAGCCCATTCCAAGCCAGCTCCCGAGGTGAGGGCGCTGACCTCCGCCCGATCAACCGGCACCGTGAACAAGTGGCGGCGATCAATGTCATCCGTGTCGGCGCCGCCGTTAGCGCTGAACACCAGATACAACCGATCGACCGTCTGGGTGACATCGTCTATGGAGTAAGCGCCCGGAGTCAGCAGCTCGGGCTCGCCTTCCGGTGCTGCAAGCGTGTAAAGATGCCGCCACCCATCCTGATATGACATGAACACGATTCGTTCACCCGCAGCCCAGTCCATATAAGGCCACCAGTCCACGGCGGAGTCTTTCAAGCTCCTGCCGCTCGACCACCATTTGCGCGCCTCACCGGTTTCGATGTCAGCGACCCAGATCGACCAAAGCTTGGGCTCGTAGGCTCGCAAGTACAGCTGCTGCACATCCCAGAACCGTCTCGGGCCGGGATAGGAGAGCGCTCGATCGCTTGCGAGACGAACAAACGCGAGGCGCCGGCCGTCAGCGGACCAGCGCGGCTGCGTATCTCGACTGATTGACGGAGCTACCCATTGGATGGGCGAGTTAGCACCGGAATAGATGCCAACGAACGAGTGGGTGTGACGATTCGCCACAAATGCGAGCCGCTCGCCATCGGGCGACCACGCCAGAGACTCCACCCGACCCCGTGTAGAAAAGAGTTGACTTGCCTCGGCCAAACCGTCGATAGGCGCACGCCAAACAGTATCACCGTTTGCGAAGACAAGCTGACGTCCGTTTGGACAGAGACAGGGCGCATCGCCGGCGGCAATGCGCTGCGGCGCCCCGCCTGCAAAGGGCGCACTCCAGATCTCCACGCCAGCCCGCTCCGGCAGCGAGCGCGGATTGGCGGGTAGATCGCGGCTCCAGTTGGCGCCATGGTCGCCACCCCTAACGAACACGACCCAATCGCCGTCCGGGGTAAGTTGAACGCTCGAGATCTCCTGTCCATCGTCAGCGCCGTAATCGGTTAGCCGGCGCGCCTTGAATTGCGGCGCGGCGGCAACCAGGACATTGTTGCGCCCCTGTTCGCTCGAGGCCCATGCAATACGCGAATTGCGCGCAGCCGCCGTCAGGTATGTCGGAAAAGCGTAGCGCCGGAACTGGTCTATCAGGGACATAGCGATTCCCACTGCAGACACCTGTCTGGTCAAAAATCTTTGTTGAACGAGATGCCGACGGTGCGTGGCTGAATGTAACTAAACGCTATCGGATTCAGTGTGCCGACGCCGCCGGACAGAACTCCGCGCCGATCCATCACATTATTAACGAAAAGATTGCTCGTCCATGACTCATACTTCAAGCCGAGCCGCAGATCGGTTTTGGTATAGGCGGCAAGATCCTGGCGCTGCGGCCCTGTTACAAACACACCCTCGCGATCGCCGACGTAGCTCACAGTTCCACCGGCGAACCCACGCACGTTTCCCCAGACCTGAAATTCATCGTCAAGAGCGATATTGCCGGAGAAACGGCTGCTGTCGGGTAACCGGTCGCCGGCGAGGCCGTACACCGTGCTTGTTAGCGGTAAGGTTTGCGTCAGCACCGCCTGGTTGATCGCGGCCCACGCGCTGACCTTGAAACCCAGAATAGGACGCGCCTCTAACGCGATCTCTACGCCCTGACTCTTGGCTTCGCCTCCGTTGCCTGCATAGACCGACTCACTAATTGGCGCACGCAATTGCAGTTGGACGTTATTCCAACGGATGTAATACAGCGAGGCATCGAACGTTACCTTGCGATCTAAGATATCGCCCTTAACACCCATTTCGTAGTTCTTAGTCGTGTCCGGGCTGTAGGTTGCGGGCGCTCCGCTGACACCCAAATTGGGGCCGCCGGGTCTATATCCCGAGGCTAGCCGCGCGTATAACATTAGATCCGGCGATAGTTTGAGCTGTGGCGTGACAAGGTATGTAAATGAGTTCTCACTTGTCGCAGGCCCACTGTATGTCAGCGGCGACGGTGCACCGTAAAAGGCCGGCGTATATTCGCCGTTGAAATTCTCCTGGTAGGTCTGTCGGTTATGACTTTCCCGGGCCCCAAACTGAATATCAAGCTGCCGAGTGACATGTACAGTCACGTCGGTAAAGGCGGCTGACTCGTCGTAGCTCCACGGGCTGGTGAACATCAGTCCTGCGCCTACAACCTCTCCGGTGTAATAGTTGGATGCGAGATAGTCCACCGAGTACATGGAGTGCTGGTGATCGTGGAATCCTCCCAGCAGCCAGTCAACTCGCGTGCCGAACGGTACAGAAAGACGCAACTCCTGCGTAAATCGTGTAGTGCGATATTGATCGAGGAAGGGCGCGCCGCTCACTCCAAAATCGGCCTCCGACAGCGTCCCCAGCCCTTGGGTGTAATCGTATAAGCCGCTGAAGCGATCGATGCTGTAGCCGCTCACGAACGCTAGACTGGCAGTCCCAAGTTTCGCATTCACAGTGGCGCTGTAGGCTTGGAAAGTCTTGTGAGTTAAGCCCGTATCGCGTGCATCATCTTGTTGCAAGTCCCCCAGTCCCGTCTTGATATCAACCTCGGGTGAACCATCCACATTGGTGTGCTGAAACAAGGCGTTTACTTTCAGCGACAGGCCATCGGAAGGGCGCCAGAGCAGCGACAAGTGCCCGCCGCTAACTTCACCCTTGTTGACTCCCCGCTCGTGCAGCGCTGGATCGTCAATGTAGCCGGGATCGAGCCGCGTAAATGCGCTCAATCGCAGGGCGAGCGTCTCGGCGAGCGGAGCATTGAGCGAGCCGCGCACGTTGTACCCAAGTCCGTCGCCATTGTGGACGCCAGCCAACCCAGCCTGAATATGCCCCGAAAAGCCGGCGGTGGAGGGGTCGACGGTGACGAATTTGAGCAGTCCGCCGATGCTGCTCGCGCCGTAGAACGTCCCCTGCGGGCCGCGCAGAACTTCAATGCGCGCCAGATCACTAGGATCGAAATCGGGAACTTCCTCGCCAAGCACGAGATACGACGAGGCTCCGAAAGGAACGTCGTCGACCACCACACCGACGGTGGGATTGGTGTACCCGCCCGTGGTGAGGCCGCGAATGGTGACCTGCGCCGTTCCGTAGTCGTTGGGTGTCACATTCAGACCGGGAACCATCGTGTAGTAATCTTGAATGCGGGTCAGATTGCTTTCAACCAGCGTATCCGCAGCGATCGACGTGACGGGTACCGGTACGTCCTGCAGGCGCTCGGCGCGCTTCTGCGCGGTAACCACCACTTCTTCCAGGCCCGGCGCTGTTTGTGTCCCCGTGACCTCGGCCGAGCCGGACACCACGGAGGCGGACTGTGAAGTTGCCCCGCCAGCTTGTGCGAGCCGCAAGCGGTCCGGCAAAGATGCGCTGTTGAAAGACTCATCGCTGGATTGGGCACTCCCTTCGGTAACGTACGCGATTGGCCGGATTAATAGCACACCGGATTTAGTACGATCGGCTTTGAGATCGGAGCCGCGCAAGAGCGTGGCAAGCGCGCTCTCTGAAGTATATTCGCCTTTGAGAGCAACACTGCGGCGCCCGGCAACCAGCGAGTCGGAAAACAAGACTTGCTCGTTGGCCGCCGCACTGAAAGCCTTGAGCGCGCTGCCTAGGTCCTGCGCGGGAATATCCAGAGTCAATTTTCCGCCGGCCAATGTTTGAAACGCAACCAACAACCCCAGAGCTCCCATTAACAGCCGGATAACTCTCAGCTGCGCTACCGGCGGCGAGCGCGGCTTTGATTGAGGTGGACCTGCAGGTGTGCGCGGCTGGTGTAGCATTGAGGTTACCGTTTTGTTTATCGATGTGCGGATTCGCTCCCCTATACTCAGTGCGACGCCGTTGCGGACCAAACCCACAACGGCTGCATGAAATATTTCTTGCAGACCCCTGCAAAGGGCGCAAGTGCGCTTTGCGCGCGCGGTACCCCAGAGTGATGGTGCGTTGAGCTCCGCAAGGGCGGAGCAAGCGTGGCCGTGGGCGACCCTTCAGGGGTTCGTACGCGCTGCCGGATCGCTGGCTGAAAGCTTGAGCGCCGAGCGGTCCAAGCGCTCGGCTTTCACCGGAAAATACGCAGTGACGGCTTCGACGAAGGCGTTTGAGTCACCGGCATTGAAAACCCCGGTAATACCGACTTGAGCGACGGAGGGATCCACCCTAATTTGTTCGTCCGCGTAGCGGTTCACACGCGCCGCCGCGTCAGAAAGTGGTTCGTTGTCGAAGAAGATTTTTCCCTGCTGCCAGGCGGTGACTCGCTCAACGTTCACGCCGGCGAGTCGCGTAGCTTTGCCATCTTGATGAACTTGTAGCGACTCGCCGGTAGCAAGCTCGACTCGCGCTGGTGCGGCGCTCTGCAGTGTTGCTTGCGGTGCCACCGCGACACGGCCCTCGATCATTGTCACTAGGACCTTGTGCTCAATGAGCTCAACATTGAATTTCGTACCCAGCGCTGTCACGGTTTCGCCGCCAGCTTGCACGCGAAACGACCGCTGCGGATCTTTTGCCACGTCAAACTGCGCCTGGCCGCGCTCGAGGGTGATGCGGCGCTCCCTTTCTCCGTAGGTCACGCGAATGCGACTGCGGACGTCGAGAGTCACCACGGATCCGTCTGCCAAAGTCAGGACGCGGCGCTCACCAACACCGGTGGCATAGGTATCCCCCAATGTTTTCCACCAAACACCAACCGCCACAACCGACGCTGCAGAGGCAGCCGCGATGGCGGCCACCCATACGTGTCTAACACGCGAGCCTTTCGATTTCCACCGGCCACCAGCCGCGAGCCGCGCATCTTCCAGGGCGTCACGGCGTCCCAGCATCAGTTCAGGCGCGGATGCAAACTTGCCAAAATCCTCCCAGCTGGCTTTGATCTTGCCGTAGGCCACCGCGTTGCCCGGACTCGACTCCAGCCAGTCGTAAAATTCGCTTAGGTCTTGTGCGCTCGCATCCTCACGACGCAGCCGCATAAACCAATCGGTTGCCTCTTCGAGGCCGTCCGGTGTGCCCCCCATCACGGGCGCTTCGTCGTCGCCGCGCCTCATTTCGGCTCCTTGCACCGGCCCAGATGAAGCAGGGCCTTGCCCACGTGCTTTTCCACAGCACTGGCGGAAATCCCATAAAAATCAGCTATTTCCTTAATGCGCAAGTTCTCGAACCGATACAGGAGGAAAATCCCCCGGGTCCGCTCGCCCAGTTCCTGCAGGGCGCCCAACACGTCGGCCAGAGTCCTCTCTCCTAGTACGACGCGCTCCGGACTCAAATCCACAGCAAACGCATCGGCAAATTCGAGAATATTTTCGCAGGTGAGCGGCTCTTCAATACCATGCCGTCTCAACTGACGAGCACGAGACCGAGCCAAGTTGGCAGAAATACGGAAAACCAACGCCTCGGCGTTGCGAATCTGACTGGTCTGCAGCAGGCCAATCAGGCGAACAAAAACATCCTGAGTGAGGTCTTGCGCCTCCGCCGGCGTCGCTCCACGGCGCTGAAAATACGCTAGCAGCGGCCGCCGAAAACGCGAGTCGAGCGCCCGAATCGCCGCCTCACGCGCCTCGGGCGATCCACCTGGTTTGTCGGTGCCGGACGTCATAGGCGCTAGGATGCGCCAAGGGCGCCGCGGCGACAAGGTTAGTGTCGCAAAACTGAGTTCAACGCAATCAGACCACTACCGAGTTGTACTTTGCACAAAGTATCGCAGTCGATGGTTGAGAAGGCATCCGAGCCGAGAATACGTGGCATTTCGGCCAGGGCGCGCGCAAAGACACCTTCGAGCCGCTGGCGCGCGCGGCGAATCGCGCTCGTCTGACTGGACAGCTGCAAGAGCCGAACAAACTCGTAGGTATGGCAAAGAACATTGAACCGGTCCCCTAGGTAGATGTCCGAACGCTCAGCTAGCGTCATCGTTCTGGCGTAAGCGGGGTTGAACAGAATGTCCTGCGTCGAGTTAGCGCCAAGCGACAGCGGGACGCCCTCGCTCAGTTTTGCGATGACGGGAATGATCTCCTGAACCGTCTTCTTATAAAACGGATTGTCACAATCCAACTGGTCTTTGACTCCTTCCCACTCCTGCGCGATCACTGTGATGAGAAACTTATTTTCGGCCTCCAACCTTAGCCGAAACTGACGCAGGTTCTCGCCAGAGTCTTCGCTTAGGTTCATGCTCGCCGCGTACTTGGCGTGCGGTAGCTCGGCGGCAAACACTACGGCATCCTCCCTGATGGTCGCGAGATAGTCCCAGCTCGCAGCGCCCATCTTGACGAAGCTCTCGGGCGCGCTGACTCGCTGTTCAAGATCGTCATATAACTTTCTTACCGTGAACATTTCGTAAATCCCCTCGCCGAACTGCGCGCACCACTTTTGATGGGCGATGCTCTGTTGCAATGGGATACAGTAAAGTTCGCGCAGCTCGCGCAGCTGCTGATAGCATTCTGAGCCAAGGTCGCGGGAAATCGGATACCACGCGCCGCCGGCGGCTATGGAATTGTGTAGGGAGAAGAAGAAATCCGGCCGAATTTGCTCAAGCAGGCTGCGCAACACCTCAGCTTCCCGTGACGGCTGCGCGAATGCCAATTTTTTATAGGTGATTGGAAATGAGCAATCCACCTGGTCGAGCCAAGTCTGCACATGACGATGTTTCAGGTACGCTTCGAAGCTGAACGGCTTCTGAGTCCACCCCTCATTGAGAACAGCACCGTCCGGATCTATACAAGGGACGATGTGCCATTCCACATCCGCCCGGGTTAAATCAGACTGTTGCTCCTGCAACAACCTCATGAGACTGTAGACCGTGAGGCTACCAATCGGCTCGTGGCAGTGCGGAAAGCCCACCACGAGCGCCTTCACCGCACGGCCGCGTCCAAAACATACGTGATGTATGGGCTGGCCGTTGACACTATGCCCGGCCACTTCCACAGTGCAATCCGCAGGTCCCCTGCGCAGATTCTCCACAGCATCGCACAACTTGGCTACGGAGCAGAAAGTCTCGAAATGCGGCACATGCCGTAGCACCGCCTGCACATCGATCCTTTCTGGCTCAAAAGCCATAGTGCAACTCAACCCCAAGCGTACGTGGCTGCGCAATGGCCACTTGGGGGACGCCGCGCCAAGTATAGGCCGACAATTGTGCATGCCGGTCCAGCAGGTTTCTCACGATCAACTGAACACTCAAGGAGTTGATCGTCAGTCCGGAGCGCAGGTCAAACATCACATAGCCGGGCAGGTGATATTGCGGAAATCCGACATTGTTATCGAAGCTCGCCTCCCGCTGGTCCTGGTAGCGCGCCGTTGCGCCCACGCTCGGCTGCAGGCTATCAGTCGCTAACGGAATCTTGTAGTCAGCGTTCATAGCCGCAGTGAACCGCGGGACGTTCGGCAGCGACTCGCCTGCATAGGCTCCCAAATCGGCATCCGCCCGGGATAATTTTGCATCTTGATAGGCGAACGACCCGCTTAGCAACACCGCATCGATGGGGCGCGCGGTTAATGCTAACTCAACACCATGAATCTTCGCGCCACCAGCGGCGTTCTCGATCGTGCTGAACCCGCCCGACACGACGGTGACTTGTATGTTGCTCCAGTCGATATAATAGCCCGCAAGATCGACCCCAAACCTGCGGTCGGAGCTCTCCCCTTTGAACCCGGCCTCATAGCTGCGCAGGCGGTCCGCCTGGAACATCGGCGTCCCGTTCAACTGACCGGTCGCCGGATTGAGCGTATAGAGGTTTGGTCCACCCGGTCTATATCCCGTGGCATAACGTACATAGCCCGTCGCGCGCTCATTGAAGTGATAGCGCGCATCCGCCAGATAAGTAAACACGTGGTCGGCGGAGTGCACGTCCGGGTGTGAAAGGCCGAACAGACCGGTTCCGATCTGAGACTTATCCTGATCATTGCCGGCATAACGCACGCCGCCGGTGATATCCAACGAATCGTTGATGTGCCAGGTGAGGTCCCCGAACGCGGCATACTCCTGGTAGGTCGAGGGCGCCTCGTAAGTAATGAGAGTGTTTGGTTGCAGAACGCCGAGCAAATCGTAAGGGAGATAGTTCTGAGCGAGATCGGAACGCTCGTGAGTATAGAACGCACCCAGCAGCCATTCGAACCGCCGATTGTTCCGCGACGCAAGCCGGAGCTCCTGCGTAAACTTATGCAACGATGTGTCTTGTATGTAACCAAACGCGCCACATTGGTAACCGGCGTAGGGACAGAGCGAAGCATACAGCCCGGTAATGTCTCCGCTGAAGGCCGATTGCATCGTTTGATAGCTGGAGATCGAGGTGAGGGACGCCCACGGTAAATCGTAGGCAACGGTACCGCTTATTAGTCTAAAATGCTGATCGAAGGGCTCTTCCAGGCGCCGCGATTGGCCCAACGCTCCATAGGGATCCGCTCCGGCGAATGTATAGTCCGCCGTACCCTCTCCATCACGGGTGATGTTCTGCAGAAACCCGGCAACCCGGACGCTTAAACGATCAACCGGCGTCAACAGCAAGTCGAGCCGGCCACCGGAGACATTTGAGCGATTCACATCTTTTTGACCCAACGCGATATTGTCTAGATAACCGCCGTCGTGCGCTTCGAAGGCGCTCGCGCGCAATGCTGCTCTGTCCGCGACGATGGGAATGTTTACAGCCGCTGCGACGTTATAGTTGACACCGCCGCCATCACCGGTAACCGAAACTCCGACCGAGGTCTCTCCACTGAACCCGGCAGCATCCGGACGCTTCGTGACGTACTTGAACAAGCCGCCCATCGTGCTTGCGCCATAGAGTGTTCCCTGCGGGCCGCGCAGCACTTCGATGTGATCGAGATCGAACAGGCCGCTGTCTAACGTTGCGCGCGGGCCGTCAGCGAAAGGACTACTTGAACCGTAGGGTACATCGTCCACGTAGATCGCGACTGTCGATCCCAGATCGAAGCCGGTTGTCACTCCGCGCAAGGTAATCTGCGTATAACCCGTTCCGGCAGTTGTCAAACTCAAGCCGGGCACGGTGTTGGCGAAATCACGCAGCTGAGTGGCGCCGAGTTTCGCGAGTTCCTCTGCACTGAGCACTGTTACAGATTGCGGCGTATCGATGAGTCGCTCCGTGCGTTTCTGTGCTGTAACAACAATCTCATCCAACTGAACTGGAGATGCGGGTTCTCCCGGAGAAGCACTAACCCCAGGGCTTGCCGGGCGCGACCCTACACCGGCCGTCCGATCTGGCTGGTCCGCCTGTGCCACACGCATCCCCGCCGCTCCTGCTTGACCAACCGCGTTCTGAGACGTTGATTTCTCAGTCCGCTTGCGTATCGCGACGGTACGCTCATTGATGTACTCATAGCTAAGCCCAGTATTGGCGAGCAAAATGCGTAGTGCTTGCTGAGGATCGTAGCTGCCGGCGAGGCGTGGAGAGGTGACGCCCTGGCTCACTTCGGCGAACAGCACCACCTGCAGGCCAGTCTGACGCGCGAACTCGTTCAAGGCTGAGCCGATCGGCTGGGCCTCGATATTCAGCGATACCGGTGCAGCGGCGGGTCCAGCAGCCACGCCGGAAGCGGCGAGCACACTCAAAGCGGCGCCGAGTAGCCAGTTGCGCCAGTTGTGCATAATCTCCCCCAATAATTGTGCGTCTCCCTTCTTAGGCGGCGTTGCCGAGCCAGACTGTGTACCCGGCCTAAAAAGTACACACTTTTCGAGCGAAGACCCGCCTATATAAGTAGGGATCCTGCGAGCGGACCATGGCGCGACTCAAAGGCAATCTGGTGGCGCTGGCTTTCGAGCGCTATCGCGGCGGGCTGCAGCGTTATCTAATGCGGCGGCTCGATCATGCGCACAACGCACAGGATCTGGCGCAAGAGGTTTACCTCCGGTTGCTTCGAGTCGAGGACACGGACTTGGTAAAGCAGCCCCAGGCATACATGTACCGCATTGCGTCCCACGTAGTTTATGAGTTCAAGCTGCGTGACGAGCGCGAGAAAGAGCACATTGCGGTGGACTCGGAGCTCCTGGCTGCGCTCGCGGAGCAGATTGCGGACCCCACGGTGACACAGGGTTGGCGGCATGTCAGCACCGAACGAGATCTGCAGAGCCTGCTGACCCAACTGCCGGCAACCGAACAGGCCATCATCCTCATGCAAAAGCGTGATGGCATGTCCTACAAAGAAGTGGCTGAGGCGCTCGGGCTGTCCGTCCATACCGTCAAGAAATATCTTTTTCGCGCGCTGTTACAGTTGCGGCAGATCGGGTGGGACGATCAGGAGATCTCCCGATGAAAACGCGGGATCAAGACGATGGTGCGAGTATCCGTGAGCAGGCGGCAAAGTGGCTAACCGAGTTGCCTGGCGCGAGTGTAGAGACTCACACGCGTTTTGTGGGGTGGCTCAAGACCTCGCCGCGCCACGTAGAAGAGTTCTTGGTTTTTCAGGCGCTCTGGAGCGAGTTGGACGGTTTGGATCCGCAGCATCAGCTCGATCTGCAGCCGTTGATTGCAAGCGCGCGCACGCACCATGCCGGTGCGCAAATTGTTCCGTTCCGAAGGATAGCGCAGCAACTACGCGCTGCAGTGCCCAGTCGGCTTGAGCATGCCGGCTTGAGATCCTATCTCGCCGTGGCCGCGGCGCTGGCCTGCCTATCGATAGCGTTCGTATGGCCGGGCCTTCGATTACTCAGCCCTCGGGACGACATTTACACAACATCGATTGGAGAACAACGCGCCATCAAACTCGATGACGGCTCATTCGTCTATCTCAACACCGGCTCACGTGTGCAAATCCATTACTCAAACCGGACGCGGGAGCTTCGCCTCCTTGACGGAGAAGCTCTCTTTAGCGTAGCGCCGGTAAAAGATCGACCGTTCCGCGTGTATGCGGGTGACACCGTCATCGAAGCGTTGGGGACGCAGTTCGATGTTTATCGCCGTGCAGAGAACACAACCGTCGCAGTAATCGAGGGCCGGGTGGGGGTCGCGGGCCGTCACAGTACTGCGCCTACCGAGGCTAGCGCTGGAGAGCAGGCAGCCATTTCCTCCACGGGTGCGATTACCAAGCACCAGCTAGCGGATGTGGCCGACGCCACAGCGTGGCGCGCTAGAAGGCTGGTCTTCACTTCAAACACGCTGGCAGATGTCGCCGCCGAGTTCAATCGTTACAACCGGCTCAAGATCGAGATCGAGAGCGACGCGGTGCGGTCGCGCCGTATTATTGGTACGTTCAGCGCCGACGATCCGCAATCGTTGGTGCAGTTTCGTTCAGGCGAAGAAGATCTTACCGTCGAACGCACAGCGCGCGCGATTATTATTCGACAGCGTTGACTCGTGGCACGGGCTCGCCCCATCGATCGAGCAAATACTTGCAGGTCAGAAATAGGCTTGCCGATCCCACTGCCGGTCTGATTCGACATCGAACGGCGTAGCAGATGAGGCTCAAGAGCTTCGCCGCCAAGATTTTCGCTGCCATGAATAGGTCAGTTGTATCGCTGAAGCTCTGTCCAGTAAGAGAGCGCACTTCCCCAACGATCCTGCATGGCAAAAGAGACGGCTGTGACTGAGCCGTTTAGTGTGTTGAGATCGCGTAACTTCAGATGAAAGTGCAACTCATAGGGATGCCGCGCGGCGTCGGCGCACCCTATATCGCCCATGATTCCGGTTACTGTCAGGAATGCTGTCCTTGCATCGAACGTGGCTCGCAATGCTCGGCTATGTGTTAGCTTGCTCACCTTGACTTCAACACGTCCAGGTCCTTTGATTTCGAGCTCAATTGGGCTCCGGGTGTCATTGGTCGTCACAAACCCCGTCCACAGGCCCGTGAGCTCTCCCGGCCACTGAGGATTTCCTGAGTCGATTGTTACTGATTGTAGTAGGGAACCAACAATGCGATCCTCGACCTCATCCAACCGTGGTGTCTCGGCGTTGGCCAAAATTGCAATGGCGATGTTTTCTTGGGGATACATGAACAATCGGGCCGCGACTCCCGGCATGCTACCAGTATGGCCGAAGCGGCGTAGACCGTGCTTCTCACCTAAAGTCCAGCCGAGGCCGTAATGACTTTTCTCCGGCAGTGGCGCGCCGGTGGAAACGGGAGACGCCAACATTGTTTGCAGGCTATCCTGTCGGAGGATCTCTTCTTGCTGGCCGTCGACCCAACCATTCAGATGGAAAATTCCAAAGCGAACCAGGTCGTGGGCGCTCATGAATACCGAAGAGGCGCCACGGTGCGCGAAGTCATAAAACGGGACCTGGTGGCCATCGTGATAACGAACCGCCGCATCGGCTTGTTGGACGCACTCAACCGGCGAGATACCTCTCAAGCGCAGCGGCTCAAATATCTCGGTGGTCAGAAATGCCGCGAAGGACATGCCTGACACCCGTTCGATGGCGTACTCCAGCAGCGCATAGCCTATGTTAGAATAGACAAAGATTTCTCCAGGTACCGTGACCAGAAGGCCGTGGCGCTGGATGAACTCCTCTTGCGAAGGAGGCGTTATGTTTATGTCGTCATAGAAAAACTGGTAATGCTTGGGCAGTCCAGCTGTATGATTCGCCACACGCCGCACGGTAGCCTCGTTGGCGTGATCGAGCGGCGCCCGAAGTTTGTGTTGCCCGAGGTAGTCGTCTATCGGCCGATCGAGATCGATTTCGCCACGTTCAACAAGAGTCATCAACGCGGTGGAGGTGATTGGTTTGGTTACGGAAGCCAACGAATAACGCGTACCTGGACTCACAGGACGGGATGTGGTCAAGTCGGCACACCCAAACGACTCTTCCCAAATAATCGCGCCATCCTGCGCTACAGCTATGGAGATGGAGGGAATTGATTCCTCGCGCATCAGCGTACGAACCTGCGTGCGCACCCCTTCGAAGGCATAAGGCCCGGTGCTCACTCGAGCGCCCTTCAGCGAGTGATCGCGACTACGCGGTTGCCGTTGGAGTCGCGACTCGCCCGAAACATTCCTTCGGTGTTGAACTCCATAGAAACGCTTCCCGCGGCGTCCACGGCAATGACACCCCCTAATCCGGCCATTGGGAGCAGCACGTCGTGGATGAGCTCGTGCGTCGCGCGGCCCAAGGACACATGCCGATACTCAACCGCTGCGGCGATATGGTGAGCGGCGACGGTACGGATGAAGTACTCACCGTGGCCGGTGGCGGAAACTGCACAGACACCGTTTTTCGCATAGGTACCGGCGCCGATCAATGGTGAGTCGCCCAGCCGTCCGGGCAACTTGTTAGTCATACCACCGGTGGATGTTCCCGCGGCCAGGTTGCCGCGGGAATCTAACGCAACGGCTCCAACTGTACCTACGGCATTCGGGGTTGCAGCAGCCAACTCTGCAAGCCGGCCGCGCTGGGCGTTTTCCAGTTGCCGGCGGCGCTCCGTGGTTTTGAAGTAGTCGTTATTCACTAGTTGCATGCCACACTGCAGTGCAAATTCCTCCGCGCCCGATCCGACCATCAATACATGTTGGGTGTCATCCATGACGCGTCGCGCCAGCTCGATGGGATTCTTGAGATGCTTGATGGCGCCTACGGCGCCTGCCTTGAGAGTGCGCCCATCCATGATAGCCGCATCGAGCTCCACTGAGCCGTCCTGGGCCAGCCCTGCGCCATAGCCGGCGTTGAACAAGGGATCATCTTCCAACAGACGCACGGCCATTGCGACCGCATCCAGACAGGCACCACCCTGGTCGAGAACTTCGAAGGCCTGATCCAGTATGGCCGCGAGGCTTCTCTCGTATCGAGGACGCTGCTCTTGAGGGAGTCTGGCGAGAACCACCCCCGCACCACCATGAATCGCTAACGTATGCATAAGTCGAACCGTCCTTTCACTCTCTATCCTGTAAACACCGCGCGTAAGCCGTCGATCAGGTTCCTGGGAATGACCGACTCATGCGACTCGCCGGAAAATATGCGCATGGACAACCGCAAGGAGGGATATCCCCTGAGGGTCAGAATCTCCACCATACGCGTCATAGAGCTAACAATGCCGACGGCGGAGATGAGTCCCCCTTCGGCCACTTCGGCTTCTCCGGCGCCAAAAAAAACCCTCGCCTGCAGATCCTCGTGAGTCTGTGCGTATCGTTCTTCCAGGTGGAAGAGCTCGCTGTCACCAGCATAGAGATACGGGCTGCCGCAAATGTAACGACTGAAGCTTCCAGGCGCGGACAGCAGCGCGTAAGTAGCAAACAGCCCTCCCATAGAGTCTCCAAACAGGACATGCTCGCTGGACATCCGATAATCTCGCTGCAGCTCGGAGCGTAGAGTATGCGTTAGGAAACGCAGAAACGCCGCGGCTCCGCCGCGCTCACGGGGTAGTGGCAGGCCGAGAGCACGTTTTCTCTCATTGTGATTTCGGTCTTCGCGTTGGAATAAAGCGCTGCCGAAACCTTTGAATCCGCTGATCGGATTGGGCGTAAATTCGTAGCTGCGCCGCATCTGATACTCGTTATGCTCTTCGGTGGGCACGCCAACGGCAACCACGATCATCTCAGGCACATACTTCTGGCAAAATACGTTGACCGTCTGTACGGCGAGATCGAACCAATAGGAGCCGTCGGTAACCCAGAGCACCGGATAGCATCGATCGGAGCCATGGTACGAGCGGGGTAAAGCAATCTGGATTTCGTGATCCCATTCAAAATCAGCCGCGCGCCTGCGACGCGGGGGCTCGATGGCAGCATCCGGAGCACCGCGCAGAGCGGACAGTGGGAGGGCCGGCGAGCTCACGTGGGACACTGGCTTACTCCTCCAAATCTCGCGGCATCGCGCGGCCGAAGGCATAGAAGAAGATGCCACTGACCACCAACAGTGGCATCATGGTGATCAGGGAATAGCGCAGACCTTCCACGCCGCAGGCAATGGTCAATGCATCACTCAGTGCGCCGGTCGCGAGCGGCCCCACTCCACCACCAAACAGCGTCGACGAGAAGAGCACGAGGCCGATGGCTACCGCGCGACGGCGGGCGCCGCACACCGCGTGAATTGCCGCGAAGATCGGCGGAGAGCCGCCAATCACCAACACATAGGCGAGGAACACCAGTAGCATGAACCCCATCAGCTGATTGAGACAGAACGCCAGCATGAAGCAAGGTCCGGCGAGGCCACATGCCACGGCGGGCAACCAGGCGAGCCAGCGTCGATCGGACCGGCTCAGGCGATCCGCAAGCCAGCCACCGCCTAACGTGCCAACGAGGCTCGCCGCCGCGATGGTACCGGCGTACGTCAAACTCACAGTGGTCATGGGAATCCGCAAAACACGGATCAAAAATGCTGGGATGAAAACCAGCGAGCCATATTGCAGAAAGAAGTAGACCAGACAACCTAAGAGTCCATAACGAAAGCTCGGTTTGCTCCAGAGGAGCAACAAGGTTTGGGACGTCGGCTCCAACGCGGCGCTGGACGATGAATCGTCCCGCCGCAGGCGGGGCTCGGCTAGCGATGATCTGACAATCAATGCCAACAATAGACCGGGTGCTCCCGCTAAAAGCAAAGCATCGCGCCAACCGTGAGTAGCGGCGACGTAACCGCCTACTCCATACGCCAGAAGAGAGCCCGCCGTACCCGCAGCGGTGTAGATCGACAGTGCGGTAGCCCGACGATGGGGCGGGAAATAGTCCACGATCAGTGACTGCGCTGGAGGAATTGCTCCTGATTCACCTGCGCCCACGCCGACCCGCGCGAGCGCCAGCAGCCAGAAGGTCGGCGCCAATGCGCATAGCACCGTCATCACGCTCCACACCGTGAGTGCAAGCGAGATAATGGTACGTCGATTGCCACGATCAGCCCAGCGGGCGACCGGCAGGCC
>Ga0105240_10001622_pt1 | contig 38172 bp, 32 predicted proteins | sample KBSC54metaG_FD_80426 | JGI IMG/M metagenome (GOLD analysis project Ga0105240, IMG submission 80426) | Corn rhizosphere microbial communities from Kellogg Biological Station, Michigan, USA - KBS C5-4 metaG | ecosystem: Host-associated > Plants > Roots > Rhizosphere > Soil | place: Michigan, USA... | reverse complement strand
CGTGTAATAGCGCGCGGTGGTGAGACGCAGCGCGCCGCCGCCTTCGCCCAACGGGATAATGGTCTGCACCGAACCCTTACCGAAGCTGGTCATGCCCACGACGGTGGCGCGCTTATGATCCTGCAGCGCGCCGGAAACGATTTCCGACGCCGAGGCCGTGCCGGCATTGATCAAGACCACGACGGGCTTGCCGTCCATGATGTCGCCGCCCTTGGCGTCGTAACGCTGGGTGTCTTCGGGGTGGCGGCCGCGGGTGGAAACGATTTCGCCGCCGGTCAGAACATCGTCCGACACTTGGATCGCCTGATCCAGAAGGCCGCCGGGATTGTTGCGCAGATCGATGATGTAGCCCTTGATGCCCGGGCCGATCTGCTTCTTGAGTTCGCGCACGGCCTTTTCCAGGCCCGAGGCGGTCTGCTCGTTGAAGCCGGGCAAACGGATATAGCCGATATCGCCTTCCTTGCGCCATGTGTCGGCGTCCACCTGGACCACGGCGCGCTGCAAGGTCACATCGAAAGGCTTCTTCTCGCCTTCGCGCAGAATGGTGAGCGTGATCTTGGAGCCTTCGGGACCGCGCATCTTGTCGATGGCTTCGTTGAGCGCCAGGCCCGCGATTGAGACGCCATCGATGCCGGCGATGCGGTCGCCCGGCTTGATGCCGGCTTTGGAAGCAGGCGTGCCGTCGATCGGCGAGATCACCTTTATAAGGCCGTCTTCCTGCGTCACTTCGATGCCGACGCCACCGAACTGGCCTTTGGTGGTGATCTGCATGTCGTTATAGGACTTGGCGTCCATGTAGCTGGAATGCGGATCGAGGTTCGACACCATGCCCTGGATGGCGGCGCTGACCAGTTCATTGTCCTGCGTGGGCCGCACATAATTGGCGCGTACCCGCTCGAACGCGTCGGAGAAGAGATCGAGCTGGCGGTAGGCGTTCATCTCGTTGGCGCCATGGGCCTGCGGCAGCACGCTCAAGGCCAAGCCGAAACCGGCAACGCCACCCAGCGCGATCAATGCTACTTTCTTCATGTTCCTTTTGCCTTCCGCAGTTCGAGGCTTAGCCACGGTCGAGGATCCAGCCCATGACCGTCGTGACGCAATTCGAAGTAAAGCTGTTCAGAAGCCTTTGCCGCCGAACCGTCTACTGCTGGCATGGTGCCGACGGGTTCGCCCGCCAACACTTCGTCGTTCAGCCGCACGGTCACACGCCCGAGTCCGGCCAGCACCAGATCGTAGCCAGTGGTGATCTCCAGGATCAAGACCTGTCCTGACTTATGGTAAGGGCCGGCGAACAAAACCCTGCTATCGGCAGGCGCGATCACCTGGGCGGCGCCGCGCGTGAGATAGGTAAGTCCCGGATTCCGGCTGGTTTCCGCCGCTTCGTCATGGGTTCGGGCGATGGTTCCGATCACCGGCGGCAATAATGAACCTTTGGTCAAGGGACCCAAGGAACCGGAATTGGCCGCGGTTACAATGGTGATACCGTCCCCGCCGGAGCCGGAACGCCTTAGCGCCGCCACGCGACTCACCAGCGCCTGAAAATCGGCCGCCTTGGCGGCAATCTCCGACATCTTGCTTTTCAGCACGCCATATTCACCGCCCGCGATCTGGGCTTCGGCTTCCTTTTGGGTGGTCAGTACTTCCAGATCGGCGCGCGCCTTGGTGAGCTGTTCGGCGGTGGTGGAAGCTTCGGCGCGGCGCTTGACCAACGCCATGCGGGTTTCCTTCAAGGCATTGATCCGCCGCGCCAGCCGGGCCGCTTCGGCATAGACCGGTGGGAGACTGGCCCCCACCAGCATGGAGCCGCGCGCCGCCGCCAAGGCATCGTCGGGCCGGACCGCCAGCGCCGGCGGCATGTCGTGCTGCAGCTTTTCCAGGATGGCGAGCAGCTTGGTTACCGAGATGCGGTCGCGCTCGAAACCCGCGGTCAATTCCTGATCCTGTTTTTCCAGGCGCAGGATTTCATCGCCCAGAGTGATCGTCTCTTGCTCCAAACTCTCGATCCGGGCGGCGGTGGCAATCAGCTTCTGGCGCAGGCCGGTGGCTTCCTGGGAGAGCTGGTCGCTTTTCTGCTTGGCGTTGGCGAGCGCGGGCTTGTCGCGCGCGATCTCGGCATTGAGCGTGCCGAGCTGCGCCGAGCTGGAAGGAAGCTTCTCCATCGCATTGCCCGGCAACGCTTTGGAGAGATCGAGCGGCACATCGGGCGCGGGCTTGGGATCTTCCTTCTGCTTGGGTCGGGCACGCGGCACCGCGTCCGTCGTGACTTTCAAGTTGGGGACATCGGCGGGCGCAGCCAGGACCGCCAGCGGCACCAGCGCCGCGGTCGCCAAGGAAAGAAGAAACGCTGTGCGCAATTTAGGGTCTAAACTCAATAATCGCATGGCCGCGACGCTGGGAATTTTGGTTTGTGGCCAGGAGCGAGGAGCGCTGTGGGCTCGAATAGCCCATGAGCGACGAGTGGTCCGTAGCGGCAGCGTACGGACGCCACGGGCCAGAAGGCCCGCGTCCCTTCGGGCTGCGGGAAAAATGGCCGACTGGTACGTCGAAAGGCTCGGCCGTATTGGTGATACGCCTCCGCCTTTCTCCTGCCATTCGGCCATTTTTCCTCGCAGCGCGGCTCATGGGATTATTGAGCTTAGACCCTCACCTTTCCGAATCAACGAACGGCCGGTCATCGGCGCGGGCTGTTGCAAGCCCATCAGCGCCAGCATGGTCGGCGCCACATCGGCCAAGCGGCCATTCTCGAGCGCCGAACCCTTTGGCGCATTGATTGCCACGATCGGCACATCGAAGGTGGTGTGTGCCGTATGCGGCTCGCCCGTCACGGGATCCTTCATGAGTTCGATATTACCATGATCGGCCGTCAGCAGCATGACGCCGCCCGCCGTCTCGATGGCCGATCGCAGCCGGCCCAGACATTCGTCGATCGTGTCCACCGCCTTGATCGCTGCCGGCATCATGCCGGTATGGCCCACCATGTCGGGATTGGCGTAATTCGCCACGATCAGGTCGTACTTCCCGCTCTCGATGGCTTCCACCAGTTTGTCAGTGACCTGATAGGCGCTCATCTCGGGCTTGTGATCATAGGTGGAGACTTTGGGGCTGGGCACCAAGATGCGGTCCTCGCCTGCAAAAGGTTCTTCGCGCCCGCCATTCAGGAAGAACGTGACATGGGCGTATTTCTCCGTCTCGGCGATGCGCAGCTGCTTGAGGTTATGTTCGGCCATCACTTCGCCCAGCGTCTCGCGCACATCTTCCGGCGGAAACACCGCCGCCATCATGGTGGCGAGTTCTTCTGAATATTCGGTCAATCCGCAGGCGGCGGCGAAATTCACCACCCGGGACCGCGGAAAGCCTTGAAATCCCTTGTCCAGCAAGGCCAGCGAAATCTCCCGTGCCCGGTCGGCGCGGAAATTGGCGAACAGCATGGCATCACCATCGGCCATGCCGGCATATTCGCCCAGGACGGCCGGTACCAGAAATTCGTCGGTCCCATTCTCGGCATAGGACGCATCCAATGCCGCGAAAACATCGGAGTGGCGCGGACCGCCGGCATCGACCAAGGCGTTATAAGCCTTCTCCACCCGGTCCCAGCGCTTGTCGCGGTCCATGGCGTAATAACGGCCTGACACCGTGGCCAGCCGGACACCGGAAACGCCATCAATGTCCTTCAAGAATTTTTCGAGAAAGCCGCGCGCACTTTTCGGCGGCGTGTCGCGCCCGTCGAGAAAGGCGTGCACGAAGATCGGCAGATGCGCCGCCGCCAGCACTTTCACCAGCGCCGCCATCTGATCCTGATGCGAATGCACGCCGCCGGGCGACAACAGCCCCATCAGATGCACCGCACCTTTGCTGGCTTGCGTCTTGGCGATCAAATCGCGCAGCGCCGGCCGCGCACCCAGCGAGCCATCCTCGATTGCGACATCAATGCGCGGCAGATCCTGTGCCACCACGCGGCCGGAGCCGATATTCATATGGCCCACTTCGGAATTGCCCATCTGACCATTGGGCAGGCCCACCGCCCGGCCCGATGTTTGAAGCAGCGCGTGCGGGCAATCTGCCAGCATGCGCGTGTAATTGGGCGTCACCGCTTCTGCGATGGCGTTGTCCTTTTTGTCGGTGCGCCAGCCCCAACCGTCGAGAATGCAAAGCAGGGCAGGACGAGGCGGCGACATCGGGACTCCTCCAGAGCGCAATCCGAAAAGTGTGCGGCGGTTTTCGGATAAATTGCGCGACAAACAAAGAGATAGAGCAATTTCCCGGTTTGACGAATCGGGAAATTGCTCTGGAAAAACCCAACATAGGCTGGCGGCGCCGATGATCGGCAAGGGCCAGAAAATGCCCGCCACCGCGTCAGGGTGAAACTGGCCGGGCAAGACTTGCCGGGCAACAGCCGAACAGCGTTCATTAATAAAATAAGCCATTGTAATATAATGTATATTCTAGAGGCCGGCCCGGCACGAAACTGGCAAGAGCATTTGCCAGAAACAGGCAGAAGCCGAGTTCATGCGCCGCGCACCCATCTATAAGCGTCTTATCGCCCTCGTCCTGGGTGCCGTCCTCGCGGCCGCCCCCTTCCCCGCGTTTGCCTTCTCGCGGGTCAAGGACCTGATCGAGGTCGAAGGCATTCGCGACAATATGCTGGTCGGCTATGGCCTGGTGGTCGGCCTGAACGGCACCGGCGATTCGCTCAAGAACGCGCCGTTCACCCAGCAATCCATTCAGACCATGCTGGAGCGGCTGGGCGTCAACACCCGCGGCCAGACCATGCAGACCAAGAACACGGCCGCCGTGATGGTGACCGCCAACCTGCCGGCCTTTGCGGGCGCCGGTTCGCGCATCGATGTGACCGTGAGCGCGATGGGCGACGCCAAGAATTTGCAGGGCGGCACCTTGCTGGTGACGCCGCTGTTCGGCGCCGATGGCCAGACCTATGCCGTGGGCCAGGGCCCGGTGGCCGTCGGCGGCTTTTCCGCCCAAGGCGCCGCCGCCAGCGTGACTCAGGGCGTGCCCACCGCGGGCCGCATTGCCAATGGTGCGATTGTTGAACGCGAGACCGGATTCCATCTTGCCGATCTCAGCAATCTGAAACTCTCGCTGCACAATCCCGATCTCACCACCGCCAGCCGCATTGCCCAGGCGATCAACGCCTATCTGGGCGGCAGCGTGGCGGTCGCGTCCGATCCCTCCAATGTACAGCTACGCGTGCCCGCCAATTACAATGGCGGCGTGATGGGACTTTTGACCGACATAGAACAGGTGAAAGTCGATCCCGACCAACCCGCCAAAGTCATCATCGACCAGACTTCGGGTGTGATCGTGATGGGTGCGGATGTGCGTATCTCCACCGTGGCGATCGCACAGGGCAACCTCACCATCCGCGTCAACGAGACGCCGCAGGTGAGCCAGCCCACGCCCTTCTCCAACACCGGCACCACCCAGGTCGTGCCGCGCACCTCCATCCAGGTGGACGACAGCAATGGCAACAAGATGGCGGTGCTGAACCAGGGTGTCTCGCTGCAGAATGTCGTCGATGGCTTGAACGCCCTGGGCGTGGGCCCGCGCGACATCATCTCGATCCTGCAGGCGATCAAGGCCGCCGGCGCGCTCCAGGCCGACATTCAGGTGATCGGCTGATGGATACGAGCCTGCAAACCGCGCTGCTGGCGACTCAGTCTTTAGGTCCGGTCAAGGCACCATCCGGTGCCGGCAATGCCGGAGCCGCGACCAAAGCGGCCAAGGATTTCGAGAGCGTCTTCATCTCGCAATTCCTGGGTTCGATGTTCTCCGGCATTTCCACCGACGGTCCTTTCGGCGGCGGCGAGGGCGAAGAGATGTTCCGCTCCATGATGGTCAATGAGTATGGCAAGTCCATGCAGGCGCGCGGCGGCTTCGGCTTGGCCGCTGCCGTGACCAAACAATTGCTGAGTCACCAGGAAGCGGCACCCGCGCAATGAGCAACCCGCTGGAAGACACGCCCCGCATCGAACGCTTGATCGCGCTGGCCGAACGGATGGTGTCCGTGCTGGAAGCCGATATCGACGCGCTCAAGGCGGGCAAGCCCAACGAGATGAAAAGCCTGGACCCGGAAAACCAGAAACTTTCCGTGCTCTATGGCCGGGAGGCCCAGAATTTCGACATCCGCATCGCCAAATCGGCGCCGCCCAGCCTGCGCCAGCGCTTCGTTGCGATCACCAGCAAATTCCGCGACGTGCTGCAGCTGCATGCCCGCATGATCGCGCGGGTGAAGAACGCTTCGGAAGGCATGGTTCAGGCCATCGCCCGCGAAGTCGAGCGCATGAACACGCCGACGCGCATCTATGGACCAAGCTCAGCCTATAAGGCACCGCCGCCTGCCGCGATGATGTTCAACAAGGTGGTTTAATCCATTCCCTCCGGCCTTCCTTTTTTGACCCCCATCTGTCTTCCTCAGGCAAGCCATCAGAAGACATCTTCCCCCACCAGCGGGGGAAGAAAACCTCAACCAAGGCGATCTTCCCGTTCTGAGTTTTGTTGCGGCTAGCCCAGAGCTGACAACAGGCTCGACAGCGCATCGTTGGTGCTGCCGCCGCCATTGCCGATGCCGGCCACGATGGACTGGATATTGCTCACGGCGTTGTTGGGATCGGTGTTGAGCAACGACAGCGCCAGATTGTAGCTGGCAAGCTGTGACGTGGTCGTCCCCGATGCAGTGGCGCTGGTGTTGCCCGGGCCGGGGGGTGCGGGCGGCGGCGCATTGCTCTTCTGGTAAGCGTTCTGAATGTTGGAAAGCACAGTCAGCAGCTGTGACCGCGCCAGATCGGCGCCCATCTTGCTGGAAAGGTTCAGCGTGCTGGCGGTCAAGCCCAGGCCATAAATTGTCGAACTCTTGCTGCTTGCTTTGTTGGTGCTGCTGGCGGAGGTCGTGCTGTTCGCAGCCGGCGCGGTCAGCACACCGGCACTGATGCCGAGGCGCGCCAGGGCGTCCAAATCGTCCGGCCCGGAAATCAGTTCGATGGTTTTGCCCGGATTGACCGTGATCTTCAGGCCTTCGGCGCTGCCGGTATAATTGGCGGCCGCTTTGCCCACCGCGCCCAGCTGGGCGTTGATCTTGGTGGACAGCGAATTGATGGTCTCACCTTTGTCGATGGTGATGGTGGTGGTGCGTGGCGCGATGCCGTCGATCTTGATCTTGAAGCTATCGCCCGCCCTCAGCGTGGTCATCGACGTCAGATCGACCGACTGATTGAGGCTGATGGTGCCGCGCGGCAGACCCAGCGCATCCAGCACGCTGGCGCCTTGCGGATCGACCGCCAGAGCCGCGCCGGTGGACCGGCCATCGGCGCCGCCATATTGCTGCGTCCATTGCACGCTGCCGCTGGCGTTGATCGCGGTGGCGAACGCGTTGCTGACATTCTGGATGTTGCGCAGCTGGCCCGAGAAGGTGCCCATGGTGGTGCCGGTGAGATAGACCGTGCCGTCCGGACCCACACTGAGCCCGCCGCCTTGATCGCTGGCCGAGGTCCCGACATAAGAGACATGCTGTGCACTGGCGCTGGTGCCGTTGTCGGTCATGGCGAAGACGAAGGCATCGGTGCCGCCGGTGGAGGCCGTGGCGATGCTGGCTTGGCCACCCGCCGTCAGATTGTTGTTCGACGTGGTGCCCGAGACATAGACATTGCTGCCGGAAACCGCGAGGCCGCCGATGGCGCCGCCGGCCTGAAGCGCGCCCAGATCCTGCGTCCAGACCGGCGCCGACGTGATGTCGCCATTGGCATATTTGGCGACGATTGCTTCGCAGTTCTGCACACTGGCGACATAGAGGCTGCCATCGCTGCCAGTGGCGGTGGCGCTGACCTGGTCATTGCCGCTGGTGCCGAACTGGCTTTCGGAAATCAGGGCGCCCTTGGAATCGAATTTGGCGAGATAGGCGTCGGAGCCGCCTTTTGCCGTCTGGCCGGAACCGATCACGCCGCCGGGAATGGAATTCTGACCATTAACGGGATTGGCGATCGGATAGCCCGATACCGAGCCGCCGATATAGATATTGCCGCTGGCATCGACCGTGACGGCATTGGACTGGTTGTTGGCAAGCGTCTGGATCTGCTTGATCCAGGTCTGACTGCCTTGCGCGTCATAGCGGGCGACAAAGGAATCCGTGTTGCCATTGGCGATGGAGGTGGTGGTGAGGTCGGCGGTGGAACTGCCGGTGACCACCACGCCGCCCGAGGGATCCAGCGCCAGGCCATAACCGTTGGCGGTGCCGGCGCTGCCCAGAAGCTTCTGCCACACCACATTGCCGGCCGAATCATATTTGGTGAGATAGGCGTCTTGCGTGCCCTGATTGAGCTGGCTGCCGAAATTGCCGGTGGCGTTGCCGATCACATAAACATTGCCGCTGGTATCGACCACCGTGTTGGTGGCGGTGGTGGTGCCTGTGGTGGCGCTCTGGTTGGAGGTGAAGACGCCGGTGGGCGCACCGGAAAGACCGGAGAGCTTGATCAAGCGGCCGCTTTGATCGGCGGGGGTGGAGGTGGTGTTGGTGTTGCCGCCTTTGCCCGCCGTGGTGGTGTTGGTTTCGGTGGCGATGCCCGAATTGCCCACCATGTAGAGCGAAGGCGTCGACGTCGCCGACAGCGAGATGGTCTCATTGGCGCCGGGCGTGATCTGCAGCCCGTAGGTCGAGCCCTTGTCGGACGTGCTGGTGCCGCCCTTCTGAGTCTTCTGGAAACGGGTCGAGAATCCGTCGGCGGAAAGCTGCGAATTGATGTAGCTGACGATATTGCCCAGAGTCAGCGAGCCCTGCACCTGGCTGAGATCAATATCGACATTGGTGGTTACGCCGCCCTTCTTCACTGCGATGGTGAAGTTGGACGCGGCGGAAACGCCGGGTACCGGATTGCCGATGTTGGCGTTCGTGACCAGCTGACGCGTGTTGTAGGTGAAGCCGCTGAAGCCGATGGTGGCCGTTGATGTCGTCGTCGCCGCCGGTGTCGCGGCCTGCAGCGTGTAATTGTTGAAGCTGGTCGAGGAGAGATAATCCGTCACCTGCGACAGGCCGGCTTGGAAGCGGGCGTTGAGACCCGCGAGCTGCCCCGGCGTTTCAGTCGAGCCCTGCGCCAGCTTGGCGAGATAGGCGAGATTGTTGACGGCGCTGTAGAGCGAAAAGAGTTTCTGATTGTCCTGTTCCAGCTTGGCGTCGCTGGTGGCGCCCGCCGTCAGCGGCACATTGGACGTATCGAGGAAATTGGTGGTGGAAAGGACCTGCGCGGTCCTTGCGTTGTTGGTGCCGCCGGCCTGCGCGGTTTCCCAAGGCGGCGCGTCGTTGGCGGTGGCCTTGTTGATATGGTTTGCCTGGCTGCTCAGCACATTGCGGGCCGCCACGGCCGTGGACGACGCGTTGAGCTGGGTCTGGTAGTAGCCCAGCAAAACCGAGGAATCCAAACCCGTAAAACCGACGCCTGACATGCTTTTCCTTGGTCGCACGGCCGGACGGAAAACCACGACCCCGTGTGAAGACGATGGGGTCGTATTTTTCCTGGCCGATGCTCCGGGCTGATCGTGCGCTTCCGGGTTTAAAAGGCCGCTAATAACGGGCGCGCAATCCGCACGATGCTGCGACAAATCACGCTTAACGCAGACTTAAGAGGCGCCGCGCAAAACTTGCCCCATGCAAGCAGCCCGAAACGCCTATGACCGGGGCCTCAAGCTGTCGTCCCAGGGACGGCATCTGGAAGCGATTTCCTGCTTCGAAGAGGCGCTGAAAGTCGAGCCCAACGACCCGCGAACACTGTTCGCACTGGGAAATACTGCCCGGGCGCTGGGTCTTGCCGAGCCGGCGGCGGAGTTTTTCCGCAAAGTCCTGGCGCTGGAGCCGGGGCGGGTCGAAGCCCTGGTCAACCTCGCCAACCTCTTGCGGTCTCAGGGGCAATTCGAGGCGGCGCGCCTTCTTTTGGAACCCGCCATTGCCCGCAATCCGAACGATACCGACCTGCATCTCACTTTAGGTTCGGTTTTCCGGGAAGCGGGCGATCACGGCCAAGCAGGCGAACATTATGGCGTGGCGCTGGCGCTGGATCCCAACCATGCCGCCGCGCTTTCCAATCTCGCCGATCTTCTGGCCGATGAGCGCGATTACGAAGCCGCAAAAACGCTTTACGACCGCGCGGTCAAGAACGCACCGCTCAATCCCCAGGCCCGGCTCAACCGCGCCGTGATGCATTTTCTGATGGGCAATCTGAAAGAGGCGTGGCGCGACTATGGCGCCCGCGCGCAACTGCCCAACAAAGTGCCGGCGAGCGAATTGCGCCTGCCGGACTGGCGCGGCGAATCTTTGAGGCGCACGCGGCTATTGGTGCGTGCCGAACAGGGCGTTGGCGACCAGCTCATGTTCATGAGCCTGATACCGGACCTTCTGCTGCGCGCCGAAGCCGACAAAGGCTCCGTCATCCTGGAATGCGAGCCGCGCCTGGTGCCGCTGGCGGAGCGCTCCTTTCCTGCCGCCACCGTGAAGCCGCAGATTCTGACCGGCCAGAACGGGATTCCGACCGCCGACTATGGCTGGCTGAAGAATGCGGGCGGTGCCAGCGCCATCGCTTTGATGGGTTCGCTGCCGCGATGGCTGCGCGGCGATGTCGAGTCTTTTCCCCGCAAGCATATCTTTCTGACGCCGGATGCGCAGGAGCGCAAAGCCTGGCGGGAGAAATTCACGAAGCTGGGCGCCGGCCCGGTTCTCGGGATCTGCTGGCGCAGCGGCAAGAGCGGCGGTCATCGCAGCGCCCAATATGCACCGCTGGGAGCCTGGGGCGCATTCTTGCGCGAACTGCCCGGCGCAATCGTCTCCTGCCAGTATGATGCCTCGCCCGAGGAAATCGCCACGCTGGAGGACCTCAGCGGGCGCACGATTTTCGTGCCACCTTTCCTGGATCAGAAACAAGAGCTGGATCGCACTGCCGCCATGCTGTCCGCACTGGATATGCTCATCAGCGCGCCCACAGCAGTGGCCTGGCTGGGCGCCGGCACAGGAACACGCACCTTGAAAATCCTGTACGACACAAGTTGGACCGCATTCGGCCAGCCTTACGAACCCTTGGCCCCAGCCTGTCAATGCGTGATGCCGATGCTAAGGGGCGACTGGGCCGATGTCTTCGCCCAAGCGACTGCGCTTATAACGCGCGCTTAAGCGGCGCTTTTTCCGCTTTTAGCGCCACTGCCAGATCGGCGGCGATACGTGTGGCGGCCGAACCGTCGAGCGTGGCGAGACCGGCATGACGCATCTCGCGCCGCCGGGACGCATCGTTCATCAATGCTTTTATCTGCGCGAGAATGTCCGCATCGGTGACATCATCGGCGACGCCCAGCGAAACGCCCATCCCTGCCGCTTCGAACGCTTCGGCGGAGCGAGCGTGATCCGCACTCAAGCCGAGATAGACGGCCGGTACGCCGAAGGCAGCGAGTTCGTATGCGGTGACGCCGAACGCGCACAGCGCCAGATCTGCCGAGGCATATTCGGTGGCGAGATCGTCGGCACCTTCCACGGTTTCGTAATTGCCCTGAAGCGCCACCACGGCAGCAGCGACTTTGGCGGCATCCTTCATTCCCGTGCCGATAACGAACCGGATGCGGAAAATCGGATCCAGCGGCTTGAGCGCCCTGGCGGCGCGCAAGGTCAACCCTTGCGGATCACTGCCGCCCATCGCTACTAATAGGATAGGTCGCGGCGAAAGCGCGCGCGTCGGCGTCAGGTGCGGATTGAGGCCCAGAAGCGCCCATTCCCAGCCGATGCGAGCGACGGTGCGGGCGCCGGTCCAGTCCAGAGTGCGTGCCTGCGGCACGGGCGGATAATAAGCGAAATCCGCCGCCAGCCGCCGGTCGGAGCTGTCATCGATCACCGCGGTGATGGCGACATTGCGGGACAGGCTTTCCAATTCCTGGCGCGAGGGACCTTCGCGGCCATCCAGCAGCAGCATGTCGGGCCGGCGATCGCGGACCAACCCGGCGAGATCGTCATGGCTTTCGATCATCGCGACTTCGAAGCCGGCGCGCCGAATGGGAATGGCGGCATCGTCGGTACCATTGAGTGCGAACAGAACACCGATGCTTTCGCAATCGCGGAGCGCCCGCGCCAACGCCACCATGCGCTTGACATGGCCATAGCCGAACTTGCCGCCGCCGTCGCAGCGGATCAGCGCGAGCCCGCCGGTAGGTTGAAGCGGCTTCTGCTTCACATGGTTGTTAAGGGAACGCAATTCCGGCTCACGTTCCAGCAGCAATAAGAGATCGGCCAGCGACGCCTCGCCCGCTCGCGCTTTCAACCGGGCGTGCACGGCCTCGACAAAGGCCAAATCATCCGGCGTATCGATGGTGAGACGGCCACCGTCACGCGCCAGCGCTGGATAGACCGAGGCGCGCGCGATGGGCACGAAATCAGGATGAAGTTTGAAATAGCCGGTGACATGCTCGCGCGCCACGGGATCATCGCCCGCATCCATCATCAACTTGTCCAGGCCCCGGCGGGTGAGCGGATCGACGCCTTCATGGGCGCAAGCCGCCCCCTCTTCCAGCAGCACATAATCGCCGCCTTGTTCGATCATGCTGGCGACCAGGTGATCGATGAAACGTGCATCGATGAAAGGCGCATCGGAGGAAACGCGCACGATAATGTCGGCGTCCAGCGCCTCCGCAGCACGGGCAAAACGGGCCAGCACGTCATCTTCGGGACCGCGCACCACGGCGACACCCTGGGCGGCGCCGAATTCCACAATGGCATCGTCCAGCGGATTGATAGTGGTGGCGATGGCGATATCTTCGATCAGGCTTGAGGCTTTAAGACGATGAATGATGTGCCAGAGCAGCGGCTGACCAGCGACGGGCCGCAGCACCTTGCCCGGCAACCGGGTGGAGCCCATGCGGGCCTGAATCACGGCGACGATGCGGATGTGTTCCCGACTATCCATCCCGTGACGCCCACGCAGGTCGTTCGCACGGCTTGGCCGCCATGCTCACCCCCACTCGCGCGGAGCGCCGGAGGGGGAGGTGTCTCTGAGCGCTTGCGCGAAAGAGACGGAGGGGGTCAAAGAACAGCTTCAAGCGGCCTCACCTTTATAGGCAAGCCTCACATGCTTTAGCGGCCGCATCCCGTCAGCCGGATCGGCGCGCCATTCGCGATCGGAAATTTCGGACGGTTGCGGGCCTTTGTAGCCACCGCCATCGGCGATAAAGCTTTCACGAATGCGTGCGATCACCGGCGCGATTTCTTCCGGCAGCCAGCAATGGCCGGCGGCATATTCCGCGCCCTTGCCGTCCAGGTCGAGATGAAATTCGACAACACGCGCGCCCCAGCGATGCACAGCCCGTTCGATCACGGCGGGACGGCGGGTATGGTCCGACCAGCCTGTGGGAAGGCCGGTGGCAGCGCGGATGGTTTCGATGGCCGAGAGATTGGCTTCCTTGGCCGGGGTCGGATAGGCCGAGACGCAATGCAGCAGGGTAATGTCGCGCGCGCCTGAATTTTTAAGGCAATGGGCAGCGGCCTGGATTTCTTCCAGGGTCGCCATGCCGGTGGAGAGCACCACGCGCTTGCCGCTACGGGCACAGGCCTTGAGCAGATCGCCGACCAAGAGTTCGTAGGACGCGATTTTGTAGAAATCGACGAAAGGCTCGAGTTCGGCCACCGCCTCCAGATAGAAGGGGGTGCAGGAAAACTGGATTTTCCGAGCCGAACAATGTTCGGCCAGCGGCGCGAGGTGGGAAAGTGGCAATTCCCATTCCGCCCGCGCCCGGTGCTTGGGGCTTTTCGCCAGAATCTCTGGCGCGAACATGCGGTCGATCTTGAAGAGTTGGAATTTGACCGCGTCGCAGCCCGCGTCCGCCGCCGCATCCACAAAAGCCTTGGCGCGGGACAAATCGCGGCCGTGATTGCTGGACGCTTCGGCAATGAAAAGCGGTTGGAGAGGGTGAGCATCCATTTAACCATTTCTAAAGAGCGTATGGCTAAGAAGCGGTTAACGGGGGCTAGCCATGAGTCACGCAGCCGCAAATTCCTTTATCCGCGATGGCAACCATAGCGGGCGCTGTGTTGCGCGCCGAGACGCGCACGCAATCATCGCGTGCGAGTCTTGCGGCTTCAAGCATGCGCTTCCTTTGCCGGATGCGCACGATTTGGAGCGCGCCTATCGCGAAGAATATTACGCCAACGAAAAGCCGACCTTCCTGACGCATGCCGGCGAAGATCAGGCTTGGGCGCAGCTGGCGCAAACCGACCGGTTGGAGATTTTCGAATCGCTGCTGCCGCCCGACTGCCGCCGCTTATTGGACATCGGTTGCGGTCCCGGATTCTTTCTGGAGACCGCAATGCGGCGCGGCTGGTTGGCGCAAGGCATCGAGCCGTCGCGCCAGGCGGCGGCACATGCGCGTGGGCTGGGCGCCATCGTGACGGAAGGTTTCTTCAACGCCGGCAGCGCCGCTACCTTGGGCCGCTTCGACGCCGTGCATCTCAACAATGTGCTGGAGCATATTCCCGATCCTACGCATCTGATCCAATTGACGTACGGGTTGTTGGAATCCGGAGGACTCATCTGCATCAATGTTCCCAACGATTTCTCGCCCTTACAGATCGCGGCCATGGCTGCAGCCAGCACCAATGATTGGTGGGTCGCGCCGCCGCATCATCTCAATTATTTCGATTTCGAATCCCTGACAGCGCTGCTGGCGCGACTGGGTTTCGCGCCCAAAGCCCGCACCACAAGCTTCCCCATGGAAGCCTTTCTGATGATGGGTGAGAATTATGTGGGCGATCCGGCGCTGGGCCGCGCCTGTCATAATCGCCGCAAGAAATTTGATCTCGCTTTCGAGAATGCCGGGCTGAAGGAAACCCGCCGCGCCTTTTATCGCGCCTTGGCGGAAGCCGGGCTTGGCCGCGAAGCCGTGGTCATTGCGGTAAAACCATGAGCGCGCGACCTTTCTTCATCGTCTCGTCGGGCCGCTCCGGCACCGCCATGCTGCACAAGGCACTGTCCGCGGTCGCCGGTGTGGAGATGCATCACGAATATATGGTGCAGATCACGCAACCTTTGGCAGTGCGCCGCTATCTTAGCCTGATCAATGGCGGTGAAACCGCGCGCGTGATTTCCGAAACTTATGGCGGCGCCATCCGCTGCAGCGAAGCACAGCATTGGGGTGATTCCTCCAACAAGCTTTCCTGGCTGATCCCGGATCTGGCGTCGGCCTTTCCCAAAGCGCGCTTCGTGCATCTGGTGCGCGACGGGCGGAAGGTGGCGAGTTCTTATTTCCACAAGCTGGGCGGCGAATGTTACGACCCCCGCTCCACCGCCATTCTGCAGGCGCATTATGACGACCCGATCGGACATCCGGCGCCGCCGCCGGAGAAGAAATATTGGTGGCCGCTGCCCCGGCACGGAAACGACGATTCCCTTCCCTTCCGGACATTCTCGCAATTCGAACGGATCTGCTGGCACTGGGCGGAGCTCAACCGGTTGGTGTTGAAGGAATTGTCCAGCCTTTCCGCGGAACGAACACTGTTCGTGCGGCTGGAGGAATTGCGTACCTCGCCGTCGGAAGTGCGAAGCCTGTACGATTTTCTGGGCCTGCCTTATGCGGACGCGGCTTATGGGATCTTTGCCCGGCCGCACAATGTGAACCGGCCCGAAGACCGGTTGCTGGATGCGAGGCAGCGGGCGCAATTCGATGCCATCGCGGGCGACATGCAGGCACGGCTGGGCTATGCCGGCCGGCCAGAATATATGGTGGCCTATTAAGTCCTTGGTAACGCTGAACGACCGATCATGGTTACCGGATTATTGACCGGACCATTGCATGCAGGCCGACCACTGCGATTTCTGCGGCGGGAATTCCCTTAGCTTCGCCTATCAACCGGACGGTTCGACCCGCGGACTGAAGGTCCATGTCTGCCACCATTGCGGACTGGTGCAAAGCACGCCCCGCATCGATCGCACCGAGAAGCGCCATGACGCAGCCGTGTCGGGCGGCGCCGATTGGGGCAATGTGCGCTACGGCAAAGGCTTTCGCACCCAGGCGGCAATGGACGCACTGGCAAGACATATTCGCTTCAACGACAAGCTCGCGCTTCTGGATGTAGGCTCCAATCGCGGCCGCTTCGCCGCCGCTTTTCTGGAGGCCGCGCCGCGCGCCGAGGTCACCGCCGTCGAGCCTGACGAGCGCTATGCCGACGCCTCCGCCAATCTGCCCCGCACCAAACTGGTTCGTTCGCGCATCGAAGACGCGCGGCTGGCGGATGAAAGCTTCGATGTCGTCCATTCCTGTCACACCATCGAGCATCTGGCGCATCCCTTCGCCAGCCTGAAAGATCACGCTCGCGTGTTGAAGCCTGGCGGCCTTCTGGTGCTGGACGCCCCCAATATCGCGCTGATCGGCGGCGACGACATTCTGGAAGAATGGTTCATCGATAAGCATCTTTATCATTTCTCGGAAACCACCCTGACGCGCATGATCGAGGCGGCCGGTTTCACCATTCTGGATCGGCCCGATCCTCGCGACAGCATCAATCTTCTGATCGTGGCGCAAAAGACCGGCAACGCCACGACCTCCATCGGCGTGGACCCGATGGAAGTGGCCCGGGCCGACAATCTGATCGCCAGCTATGTGCGCAATCGCGCCATCAACTGCGCCGCACTGACCAACGCCGCACAGGAGCTCCAGGACCTGAAGCGGCAGCGCGTGGCGCTGTGGGGTGCGGGCCGGCTGTTCGACTCCCTTGTCCGCACGGGCGGTTATGACCCATCCGATCTGGCGCTTCTGATCGACGCGCACCTCATCAACCATATGGACAGCCGCCATGGCGTGCGCCTCAGCCCGCCGCATGCGCTCTCCGGCGCCCTGGTGGATGTGGTGGTGGTGATGTCGCGGGGTTTCGCCGAAGAGATCGTGGCGGAAGCCTGGCGGCTGGCGCCCGACGCGCGCATCATTCTTTATGCCGATCTCCTGGCGCGCGCGCGCCTTTCAAGGGCTGCTTGATATCATATGAACCAGCAACTCAAGACCGTTTCCGCAGAAGCGCGCCTGGCACAGCCTGATCTTGCCGAAAAGCTGGCGAAAGCCGCGCGCTTCATCCGCTGCCATTCCGTTGCGTCGATCTATCATGCCGGTTCCGGCCATCCCGGCGGTGCGCTGTCGTCGGCCGATCTGTTCGCCTGTCTCTATGGCGCAGAAATGAATGTCTGGCCCACTGCGGTGGATGAACCGACGCGTGACCGCTTTGTCCTGTCCAAGGGCCATGCCGCACCGGCGCTCTACGCAGCCGGTGCCTATTACGGCTTCTGCGACCGCAAGGCCTCGCTTCAGCTGCGAAAGTTGAACAGCCCATTCCAGGGCCATCCCCATGTGCTGGACCTGCCCTGGGTCGAGACGTCCACCGGTTCACTGGGCCAAGGCTTCTCGGTGGCGGTGGGTATGGCGATCGGTCTCCGGCTCCAGAAAATCCCCGCCCGCGTCTACACCATGCTAGGCGATGGCGAGTTGCAGGAAGGCGAAGTGTGGGAAGCGGCGATGTCGGCGGCGCACCACAAGCTCGACAATCTCTGCGCCCTGATCGACTACAACAAGCTGCAAAGCGACAATCACAATGACGCCATCATGCGGCTGGAACCGCTGGCGGCGAAGTGGCAAGCCTTCGGATGGTCGGTGACCGAGATCGACGGTCACGACATCCCGCAAATCCTGGAAGCGCTGCGCCAGGCGGGGGCCACACGGGAAAAACCGTCTGTAATCATCGCCCACACCATCAAGGGCAAAGGCGTGCCCTATATGGAAAACATCCCTGCCTGGCATGGCAGCGTGAAGTTGACACCAGCTCAGAGCGAAGAGGCGCTTACCGTGCTCGGCGCCAGCACCGATGAAATCAGGAACTTCATGAATGTCTAGTCCGGCTCTGATCGCCAACAGCGATTCCTTGCGCGAAGCTTTTGGCAAAACTCTGTCGGCGCTGGCCGACGAATTTCCTAAGCTGGTGGTGCTGGACGCCGACATCGCCGGCGGCACCGGTGTGCATCATTTCCGCAAAAGCCATCCCGAGCGGATGATCCAGTTCGGCATCGCCGAGCAGAATATGATGGCAGCGGCGGGCGGCATGGCGGCGGTGGGCTTGATCCCCGTGGTCACCACCTTCGCGGTATTCTGCCTGCGCGCCGTCGAGCAGGCGCGGCTGTCGCTGGGTTATGCGCGGCGCAATGCCAAGATCGTGGCCAGCCATCCCGGTCTTGACGTGGGGCCTGACGGCGGCTCGGCGCAGGCGCTGGAAGATCTGGCGGCGTTTCGCGCCATTCCCGGCATGATAGTGATCTCGCCAGCCGATCCCACGGAAATGGCATTGGCCACGCGCGCCATCCTGGAATATGACGGTCCGGTCTATATGCGCACTGGGCGCAGCCCCTCAGCCCGGCTTTTCGGCGACGATCACAAATTCGAAATCGGCAAGGGCCAGATCTTGCGGCAGGGTCATGACGTGACCATCGTCGCCTGCGGCGTGGAAGTGGCGCGCGCGCTCAATGCCGCCGACATGCTGGCCGAGGACGGAATCTTCGCCCGCGTGGTCAACATGCCCACCATCAAGCCCATCGATGCCAGGCTGCTTTCGGCCTGCGCGGTGGAAACTGGCGCACTGGTGACAGCGGAAGATCATAACATCCATGGCGGGCTGGGCAGCGCGGTGGCGGAAGCTTTGGCTCAGACGACGCCCTGCCCCGTCGAGTTCGTAGGTGTGAAGGACACATTCGGCGCTTCGGGCGAGCCGGAAGAATTGGCGCAGCATTTTGGCATCTCTGCGCCTTTCATCGCGGACGCGGCGCGCCGTGTAATCGCGCGGAAGAAGAAATGAGCCGCTTTTCGCTTGCCGGAAAGAACGCCGTCGTCACGGGCGGCAGCCGCGGTATCGGCCGCGCCATTGCGCTCGGTCTGGCCGGAGCTGGTGCGGACGTGCTGATCACCTATCGCGAACGCTCGGGCGAAGCCGACACGGCGGTGAAAAGCATCGAGGCTATGGGGCGCCGTGCCAAGGCTGTCGCCATGAACGTCACCGACCGGGCCAGCATCGTGGCTGCGGCCGGAGCGGCGGAAGGGTTCGGGCCGATCTCCATCCTGGTCAACAATGCCGGCATCAACAAGCCTACCGATTTCGATCAGGTGGACGAAACGGATTGGGACGACATCCTCGCCGCCAATCTCAAAGGGCCGTTTCTGGTGTCCCAGACCTTCCTGCCGCTTTTGAAAAGCGCAGGCGGCGGCGCCATGGTGCATATCGGCTCGGTCAGCGGGCAGTATGGCGGGCCGCGCACCGCCCACTATGCCGCGTCCAAAGCCGGTCTTATCTCACTCTCGCAGGTGATCGCCCGCTTCGGTGCGCCCTATCATGTGCGCTCCAATGTGGTGGCGGCGGGCTTGATCGCCTCGGATATGGCGGCAGGCGGTATGGCAGCGGCCAGTGTGCAGAAAGCGGCCGAGAATATTCTCTTGAAGCGCATGGGCCGGCCGGAAGAAGTGGCAGACGCAGTGGTGTTTCTGGCCAGTGAAGCCTCGTCCTACATCACCGCGCAAACCATCAACGTCAATGGCGGCCTTTATTTCTGATGCACAGCGGCAAGACATTGCTGATCGTTTCCGGCGGCATCGAAGCCGCCGATGCCGCCAAGCGCGCCAAGGAAATGGGGCTGCATGTCGTCGTTTCCGACATCGATGCCGAAGCGCCCGGCTTTGCCTTCGCTGATTCCTGCCTGATCGCCGACGTCTATGGCCCGACGGAGACGGCCGCAGCGGCCGAACGCTATAGCCGCAAGATCCGCAAGATCGACGGCGTGATCTGCGTAGCGGCGGACGCGCCCGTCACCGCCGCCACCGTGGCGCAACGATTGCGTCTGCCTGGCCTTCCCGTGCATGTGGCGGAGCTGGCCTGCGACAAGCTGGCGATGAAACGTTGTTTCCGCTCCGCCGGCGTGGCGGCGCCCTGGTTTCAAGAAGTGGCGACACCGCAGGAATTGCAACGCATCGCCATCGAGCGCGGCAGCGATCTGGTGATCAAGCCGGTGGACAGCCGCGGCAGCCGCGGCGTGCAGCGCATCGCCCAAGTCCAGGATATCGCCAAGGCCTTCATGCTGGCCCGTTCCTATTCGCCCAGCGAGCGGGTGATGGTGGAGCAATATCTGGCGGGGCCGCAGGTTTCTACCGAATCGGTGATCAGCGGCGGGCGCTGCTATACGCCCGGTTTCTCAGACCGCAATTACGAATATCTGGAGCGCTATGCGCCCTTCTTCATCGAGAATGGCGGCGATTTGCCCAGCCGCCTGTCGCCCGAGATCCAGGCCAAGGTGCGCGATCTGGTGGCGCGCGCGGCCAGCGCCATGGGAATCACCGATGGCACCGTCAAAGGCGACATCGTGATTCACAAGGGCGAGCCCCATGTGATCGAATTGGCGGCGCGCCTGTCCGGCGGCTTCTTCTGCACGCGTGAAATTCCGTTGAACACTGGCGTGGATTTCATCGGCGCTGCCATCAAGGTTGCGCTGGGCGAAAGCATCGACGAAGCCGACATGGCGCCGACGCAGGCCGTGCCGGTGGTGCAGCGCTATGCCTTCCCAACCCCCGGCAAAGTCATCGCCATCCATGGCGCGGATGATGCGCGCCGGATTTCCGGCGTGGCGGATCTGGTGATCACGGCGCGGATCGGCGATGTCATACCGCCGGCGGGTGACAAGCGGCCTTCCGGCGCCATGGTGCTCGCCACCGGCGCGAGCCGCGAAATCGCGCTTAAAGCCGCCAATGACGCGCTGGCGTTGATCCGGATCGAAACCGCATGAACGCACCGCTCCGCTCTTCCGCCCTGGGCAGTTCGAGCGGATTGAGCGTTTTCGCCTTCTTTCATCTGAATCTGGCATTTTCCTCCATCGAGGAGGAACGGCGCGACGAAGTCATCGCCCGTTGCTACTGGCCGCTGCTGCGGCTGGCAGAGCGCGTCGGACCCATCGGGATCGAAGCGTCCGGTTATACGCTGGAAGAGATCGCCGCTCGCGATTCCCGCTGGATCGAGAAGGCGCGGAGCCTGATCGCGCGCGGCCGCGTGGAGTGGATCGGCTCCGGCTATTCCCAGATGATCGGCCCCTTGGTCCCGGCGCGGATCACGGCGGAGAATCTCCGGCTGGGGCTTGAGATTTATGAAAAGCTGCTGGGCGTGCGTCCGCGGCTGGCTCTGATTAACGAACAAGCCTATTCCGCCGGCCTGGTCGGGCTTTATCGCGATGCGGGCTATGACGCGATCATCATGGACTGGGAGAACCCGGCGGCGCACCATCCCGAATGGGCGCCGGAGACCCAGTATCTGCCGCAACGCGCGATTGGCGCGGATGGCCGCGATATCGCCTTGATCTGGAGCAACACCACGCTGTTTCAGCAATTGCAGCGTTTCGTCCATGGCGACACCAGGCTGGAGACCTATCTCGGTTTTGTGCGCAAGCGTGCGGGCGAAACGCCCCGCGTCCTGTGCCTCTACGCCAGCGACGCAGAGATTTTCGATTTCCGCCCCGGACGTTTCCGCACGGAAGAAAGACTTTCGGGCGACAGCGAATGGGCGCGGCTGGAACAAATGTTTGGCGCCGTGGCGGAAGCTGCGTCCTTGACGGCACCATCAAACGCCTTGTCGATGATGGATCGGCCTGGCGCGGGGCAAGGATTGTCGCTGGAAAGTGCCGCCTGCCCGGTGCCCGTGAAGAAACAACGCAAATACAATCTCGCCCGCTGGGCGGTGACCGGGCGCGACAATCTCGCCATCAACGCGGCATGCCAGCGTGTCTATGAGGGGATGCTCAGCAGTACCGAGCCGGATTGGAAAGAGTTATGTTATCTCTGGGCCAGCGATTTCCGCACCCATCTGACGGAAAAACGCTGGCGGGCTTATTGCACGCGGCTTACTGCTGTCGAAGCACGCTGGAGCAAGCCGCTCCTCGACATGCCGGCTGTGCAAGGTGCACCTGTCGCCGAGCGGCATTTCTCGGTCGAGACGCCGACCCTGACGGCTTCGCTGGATCGGCGACGCGGGCTGGCACTGACCAGCCTGCAGTTCAAAGGACAGCAAAGACCCGTGTTGGGCGGCCTGCCGCACGGCTATTTCGACGAAATCGCGCTGACCGCCGATTGGTACACCGGCGATTGCGTGTTCGAAGCGCCGGGCGAACACAAGCTCACTGACCTGGAATGGTGCGAACCCAAGATCGCGCGCGAGGGAAATGGCGACGTAACCGTCTGCGCTACCATCGAGACGCCGAAGGGCGCGATTGAAAAGCATCTGCGCTTCTCGGCCAGCGCGGCCCGCGTCGAGTTCGACCTTTTGTTCCATTGGGACGATTGGGGCAAAGGCGTGCTCAGGCTGGGGCATTTCACGCTTCTGCCCGACGCCTTCGACAAAAAGCACTTGATGTTCGCAACCACCAATGGCGGCGGCCGCGAAACGTTCTCATTGACCGGAGGCCAAGTCGATCATGGCGCGCCCGTGTCGTTCCTGGTGTCGTCCAGTCACGGCCTCGGAATGACGGAAGGCTGGGCCGAGATCGGCGACGGCAAAACCAATTTGCGCATCGAAGTGGACCGCACCACGGCGCCGTTGCTGGGACTTCTCACCTACCGGCCGTCGGGCGATAAATTATTCTGTCAGCTTCAGCTGTCGGCGCTGGAATTGGACGATACCCGCAAGCCTGGCGTTTATCGCGCCGGATCGCGCCGTTTCCGCTTTGCCGTAAGCGCCAATTTTTCTTAGCGAGCGCAACGCGCTTGGAAAAACTGAGCGCCACCGAGCAGGCGTAGCCTGCGAGCGGGCTTCACCGCTCGGCGCTCCTATCATTTGATGCCAGAAAAGCCGACGGGCGACGCCCCCCGGCATCGCCCGCCTGCCATTCCCACCGACGAAGAAATCCCCTACGCCCCGGGGTGGATGCCGCCTTGTGACGGTCGTCCCTATTCTTGAAAAACCAGAGAAACGACGGGCACGGATTTGGCCGCGCCCGCCTTTTCCCGTGGCGTATCAGCCGCCCTGGAACAGGCCCAGGATGGTCTGCGGCGCCTGGTTGGCGATCGACAACGCCTGGATGCCGAGCTGCTGCTTGACCTGCAGCGACTGCAACGAAGCGCTTTCCTGCGCCATGTTGGCGTCCACCAGATTGCCGATGCCGGTCGTCAGCGTGTCGGACAGGTTCTGGGCGAACGTCGCCTGGATCGAGAATTTCGCCGCACCGGCCGACAATTTGGCGAGAGCCGCGTTGACGTTGGTGAGCGAGGACTGGATGGTGGCGACCAAGGTCGAAGCCTTGGCCTGGGTCGAGATAGTGGCCGTGGATGTCAAAGTCACGATCGTACCCGACAGGCTCATATTCTGAGCCTGGGTAGTGATGCGGCGGGTGCCGTCAGCGGACGCCAGCGCGGTCACTTGGGTCGTTGAACCATCGACCAGGTTGAAGCCGTTGAACACCGCGTTCTTCACGATCGTGGTGATCTGATCGCGAAGGGCGGTGAAGTCGGAGTTGATCGCCTGGCGGCTGGCCGTGTCGAGCGAAGAGTCGGCGGCGGACAGCGCCTTCTGTTTCAACTGGATCAGCAGGTCAGAGATCGACTGACCGGCCGACAAAGCGACGTCGATCGAGGACGTGCCGTTGTTGATCGAGTTGATGACGGACTGATAACCGGCAACCGCGCCACGCTGATTCTGCGCGATCGCATAGATCGCGCCGTCATCGCGGGCGGAGGCGACTTTCATGCCGCTATTGATGGCAGTCTGGGTCTTGGCCAGTGCACCCTGGGTGGCGCTGAGGTATTGCAGGGCGGTCAAGGCACCCGCATTGGTATTGACGCTAAAAGACATTGGTCTCTCCGTTCTGGTGTTGAGCTCGAGGCTCTATCGGGCGTTTTGCCCGGAGGACCAATAGGCAAGCCGCGTGCCGCGCCGGATTCAGAAAACCTCAACCATCGATTTTCAGCCACATAGGTAAATGCGTCCCGGCAGGAATTTTCTACCCGCTGTTCGGCCCGGCAAATACTGCCGGATGGCGGAAATTTTTGCCCAGTGCCGGCGGCAAATATTTCCACTTTGAGGAAAAGACCCGGCGCTTTTGTTGGAAAAATTCCGGTGAAGAAACGTGCTTATCAATAAGTTGATGCCCCCATCTGTGCGCCAGCGGCTTCGCCGCGCGGAGGAAGAAATTCCGTGCTCGATAGACCCAGTAACAGGCGAGCGCAAAAAAAGAGCGGCGCTCGCGCGCCGCTCTTTCAATTGCGGAATGATGATCGATTAGCCGTTCTGGAACAGCGACAGGATGGTCTGCGGCGCCTGGTTGGCGATCGACAGAGCCTGCACACCCAGCTGCTGCTTGACTTGCAGCGACTGAAGGCTGGCGCTTTCGTCGGCCATGTTGGCATCCACCAGATTGCCAATGCCGGCGATCAGTGTGTCGGAAAGTTTCTGGGTGAAGGCCGCCTGGATCGAGAATTTCGCCGCACCCGCCGACAGCTTGGCGAGCGCCGAGTTGACGTTGGTGAGCGAGGTCTGGATGGTGGCGATCAGAGCCGAGGCCTTGGCCTGGGTCGAAACCGTTGCGGTCGAGGTCAAGGTCACGATCGAACCCGACAAGCTCATATTCTGGGCCTGGGCGGTGATGCGGCGGGCGCCGTCGGACGAGGCAAGCGCCTGGACCATATTGGTCGAACCGTCGACCAGGTTGAAATTATTGAATACCGCATTCTTCACGATCGTGGTGATCTGATCACGAAGAGCGGTGAAATCCGAGTTCAGGGCCTGGCGGCTGGCCGTGTCCAAGGACGGGTCGGCGGCGGACAATGCTTTCTGCTTCAGCTGGATCATCAGATCCGAGACCGACTGGCCGGCGGAAAGCGCGACATCGATAGCGGAGGAGCCGTTGTTCAAGCTGTTGATGACGGAGGCATAGCCGGCCACCGCGCCGCGTTGGTTCTGAGCAATGGCATAGATCGCGCCATCGTCTTTCGCCGACGCAACCTTCAAACCGGAATTGATGGCATTCTGGGTCTTGTTGAGTTGACCCTGGGTCTGACTCAGATATTGCAGCGCCGTCATCGCGCCGGTGTTGGTGTTGACGCTAAAAGACATGGGGGATTCTCCATTACTTCATTCGGTGGGTGGCGCGCCTTCTACGGTGCCCAGGGCGTTTGGCCCGACCAGACTTTTGCAACGGGGATGCCAGATATTTTAACCCATCAACCTGTTGATATAGCTGTATTATTTCATTCGTATGGGTGTTTTCGATTAGGCATGATTTGCCGGTCAGGAAGAAGTTGCCGATTTAAAACCCCTCGGCCTACGCACCTGATCGGTGCTACGGCCACCTCAGCCAAGACGCGCTGCCCGAAAAAACAAAGAGCTGGCGCGTCACCGCGCCAGCTCTCTCTCATGCCCCCTGAAACAGAATGAACTTTTGTTTGTCGCGGTTCCGGACGGAATTACCTAGCGGCAGCGTCGCGGCAACGCTGCGCACTTTCCTGGAACCGCTCTAGCCGGCCTTCTGCAGACCCTGCATGACATTGCGGTTGATCTCGATCAGCGGATCGAGCGGCGCCTTTTCGCGCGCAACTTTCCGGGAATATTTTGAGACCCAAAGCGACAGCGACACGATCTTGGCGCGCAGATCCTGGGCCAGGCCGTTGCGGTCGTCCATGCAATCGGCCGCCAAGGTGCGCCACATGCGCTTGTTCCAGTCGATCGCTTCGATCAGAAGCGCGCCTTGCGCGTTCTTGTTCTTGGCATCCAAAAGCGCACCGGTCACCTGGCCGAACAGGCGGTATTCCGTGGTGCGGGGATCTTCAACTACGCGCTGAACGTTTTGATAAGCTTGAAGGGTCATAATTCAGTCTTTCCTGTTCGTAGTCGAATAACCGGCGGCAGGCGATCAGCGCCTTGTAGAAATTGCCCTGGGTGACGTCGCGGCTGATCTCCACGCAGGTGGCAAGCACCTGGCGATTCTGGATCGCGCCCATGAATTCGCTCATGCGCAGCGCAAATTCGGTATAAGTTTCTTCGCTGTTTTCCGTGTCCAGATACATCATCATGATTGCGAGATAGACCAGGCGCGCCGGCGTCTTGGCGTCCTTGGGCTGCATGATGTCTTTTTCGCGCAGCACGCAGGCCTTGTTCTGGATCACAAGGCTGGTGCGCTTGTCGCCATTGGCAAGCACGGCGCCGTTGAGCACGAATTTTTCGCCCGGCTTGAGCGACAATTTCAAAGGCATGCGGGGGGGTCCTTGCCCTGTCTGGAAGTGTGACCATAGCGGGGCAGAGTTAATAAAAGCCTGATGCTTTGGCGCTTTTCGTTCACGCGAGGTTAAGCATAAGCCGCTTTGATGCGTCTTGATTTTCAAAGCCGGAAGACAGCAGCAATGGCTAGCGCAGCAGCCCTCAAAAGCATCGATTCGTTAAGTGGCGTTGACGCCAGGCTGGAGGCGCTGGACCGGCTGGAAAAACTCACCGAGGAAGCCGCCGCCGAGGTTGCGCGCCACCGTTCCAACATGTGCTTGAAGCGCGGCATCCGCGCCTGGCGCAAGGGAGAGATTGTGCGCGCCGGGCAATGGGCGCTGAAGGCGACGGAGGTGGACGAGACCAATTCCAAAGCCTTCCATGTTCTGGCGATGGCGCTGGAACGGATGGGCCATCTGCACAAGGCATTGGTGACCTATGAACGGGCGTATCAACTCGATCCCAACGATCCCGAATTGCTGATCAATCTGGGCCTGACCGCCTGGAATTTGAAAATGAACTTGGCGGCGGCGCGCATGTTCAAGCTTTACGTTGACGCTTGCCCCACCTCGCCGCTGGGCCACAACAATCTTGGCAGCATTCTTTATGATTTGGGCCATCCCGAAGTGGCGATCGAGTCGCTTCGGGCGGCAATCTTTTCCATGCCGCAGGAAGCCATCCTTTGGAATTCGCTGGCGACCGTGTTGGCGGAAGAGGGCCGCGCCGATGAGAGTCTGGTTTTCTACAATGAAGCGGTGCGGCTGGAGCCGGGTTTCGCTCGCGGCTATCACAATCTGGGCTATGCCTATCAGCATCTGGGCCAGCTGGAAGACGCGCTCGCCAGTTACGACAAGGCGTTGGAGCATGCGGTCGATCCCAATGAACGCATGGAATCGCGGCATTCCCGCAGCATCTGCCTGATCGGTGCCGGCAAGATCGAAGAAGGCTTTCGCGAATATGAGATCCGCAACAATGAGCGCTTCCGCTCTTATTTCCATCACCTGATCAAGGCGCCGCGCTGGACTGGCGAGCCGCTGGAAGGGCTGAAGCTGCTTTTGGTAGGGGAACAGGGCCTGGGCGACGAATTCATGTTCGCCAACATCTTGCCCGATGTGATGCGCGATTTGGGCCCGGACGGGAAACTGCAGATCGCGGTCGATCCGCGCCTGGTTCCGCTGTTTCAGCGCAGCTTCCCAGACGCCGAAGTCGGCACTTACGACGACCGCACCCTGATCGATGAGAATGGCAACAAGGCACTGCGCCTGGTGCCGTTCGCCGCCAACGGCAATGAGCCTGACATGTGGGCCCCGATGGGTTCGGCGCTGCCGGTCTATCGCAAATCCCTTTCGGATTTTCGCCATGAAGCCTTCCTCAAGCCTGACCCAGAGCGCGTCGCGGGATTCCGCGAGAAATTGGCCGCCCTGCCGGGCAGGAAGATTGGCATCTGCTGGCGCTCCATGATGCTGGAAGCCAAGCGCGCCAAATATTTCAGCCCGATCGATGGCTGGGTGCCCCTGCTGAAGACGCCGGGCATCAGCTTCGTCAATCTTCAATATGGCGATTGTGCCGCCGAACTTGCCCGCGCCAAGGACGAGCATGGTGTGACCGTTCACCAGATCGAAGGGCTTGATCTGCGAGGCGATATCGATGGCACCGCGGCCCTGGCCGCGGCGTTGGATCTGGTTCTGTCGGCGCCCACCGCGGCGGCAGCGACCGCAGCCAGCGTTGGCGCGGACGTCTGGTTTCTCACCGCCGGACGCACTTGGCCGCAATTGGGCACCGATGAATATCCCTGGTACGCTAAGACGCGGGTCTTTTCTCCAAAACGGTTCGGCGATTGGGCAGAATTGATGCCGGCGGTCGGTGCCGAACTTGAAAAATTTGCGCGCTAGACTGGAAAGATAAAAGGCCGTCCCCGGGATTTTGGTTTCCAGCCCGCGTCCATGGCCCGGCGGATATCACCTTCCAGCCGCTCTGCCTTGAAATCGGGCCGCACGGTCTTGCCGCCCGGCATCTCCTGGAATGGATATTCCAGGATTAGTTCGCGGTGGGCTTCGTCGCTTCGCTCGACGGAAATGCGCAAGCCGACATGATCGCCGGCCGGATCCCAGATCTGTTCGCTTTTGAGCGTCCAGCGGAGGGGATAATCATCCATCACCAGCGTGCCGGAGAGATCGCGCTTGCGTCTTTTGGTCATGAACGCTGCTGGTGAAATGCTATTGCCGCCCCAAATGAAAGCGCGGTGCAAGGCGCGTCAAGGCAAGACTGGCTAAATGAGCGGATGGTGAGCGGTCGCTATCCGCTCAAGGCGGGCTGGCGCCGGATGCTGGGGGGATTGTTCCGAAGCCAGCCCTGTCTACGCAACCACGAACGCTACAAGGACAGGTTGTACCCGATGGCTGAAATATTGGTTAAAGACTGGAAAGGATGGCATCCTGATTGGGTGCCGGGGCGATCCGGATTTCTGAAAAATCGATCAATTTCAATGGCCTGGCGGCGTTCTCGCTGATACAGACGGCTATCAGAGATCGGGTCGGCAGGCCCGCCTGCTGCACGCAGGCGACGAAGATCTCGGCGCTGCGGGGAGAGAAGAACAGGGCGGCATCCACAATGCTCTGGGCAAGCGCCAGAGCTGCATCCCGCGGCATTTCCTGGACGGCGTTGACCCGGTAAAGCCTTTCGCGCCGAACTTGAAAGCCCAGCGCTCGTAAAGTTTCGGCCAAAGCGCCGGGAGCCTCCTCGCCTGCGGCATGGAAGAGCGCGCCCTTGGCGGGATCGGCCCATTCACGTGCATGGCCGGCCAAGGCGACAGCGTCACCGTCTGCATTCCGTACACGGATAAACCCTGCCGCATGCGCCGCCGCCGCCGTCTGAGGCCCGACCGCAAATAAGGGCAGATCGCGCACGGCCGTCCGCGTCGCCAAAGCACGAACCCCATTGGCGCTGGTGGCCAGCATCGCTTGCACATCATCCAGCGCCAGCGGCGGACCGGGATAAAATTCGATCCGAAGCAGCGGCGCCAACAGCGCCTCATGCCCCATTGCGGCCAGTCTTTGGGCGATTTCCGCGCCATCTTCGGCCGGTCGGGTGACAAGGACCTTCATTTGTTGTCGCGCTAGCGTTGCTGGTTTAGAGGAGGGCCTTTAGCGGGATGCCGAAGGCTTGAACAGTCTCACCATATTAGGCTTGGAAACCAGTTGCGACGAGACGGCGGCCGCCATTGTGCGTGGGATGCCGCCTGGTCCCGGCGAAATCTTGTCCAATGTCGTGTTCAGCCAGAATGACGCCCATGCCCCTTACGGCGGCGTGGTGCCGGAGATCGCCAGCCGTGCGCATCTGGAAATTCTGGACGGGCAAATCGAGCGCGCGATGTCGGATGCGGATCTCGCCTGGGAGGATGTGGACGCCATCGCCGCCACCGCGGGACCAGGTCTGATCGGCGGCGTGATGGTGGGTTTGACCACCGCCAAGGCGTTGGCACTGGGTTTGGGAAAGCCGCTGATCGCTGTCAATCATCTGGCGGGTCATGCACTGACCGCGCGTCTCACGGGCGGGGTAGAATTCCCGTTTTTGCTGCTTCTGGTGTCGGGCGGCCATTGCCAGCTCCTGGCGGTGGCGGGCGTGGAAGATTATCGCCTTTATGGCACCACCTTGGATGACGCGGTGGGCGAAGCGTTCGACAAGACCGCGAAAATTCTGGGCCTGCCTTATCCGGGTGGCCCCGCCGTCGAAGCGCGCGCCGCATATGGCAACGCCAAGGCCTATGCGCTGCCGCGCCCGCTTTTGGGACGAGCCGGCATGGATTTTTCTTTTTCCGGCTTGAAGACCGCAGTGCGACAGCTCGCCAATCAAGGCAAGCTTAATGTCGATGACGCGTGCGCCTCCTTTCAGGAGGCGGCGATCGATATTTTGAGAGACCGCACCACCCAGGCGCTGGCGAAATTCCGCGAAGATTTTCCGGATGCGGCACGCCCGGCACTGGTAGTGGCGGGCGGTGTGGCTGCCAATCAGGCGATTGGAGCGGCGCTTGCAGATTTGGCAGAGCGGCATGGCTTTGCGTTTCAGGCGCCGCCGCCAAAATATTGTACCGACAATGCGGCCATGATCGCGTGGGCTGGGCTCGAGCGTTTCGCACTGGGAAAGCGCGACCCGTTCGATGTCAGCCCACGCGCCCGCTGGCCCTTGGATCCATCAGGCGAAAACCGCCACAGCGGCGAGCGCCAGAATGGCGCTTAGTGCGATGACCGAGCCGTTCAGGGCCTCGACAATGAAGCTGCCCCATTCGGTGCTGGCTTCGGCAGGTCCGGCGGCAACATGGTTGGAAAGAATGGTCATGGAAAGCTCCCTCAAAATCCGGTTCCAAGACAGTTCGGAACCTCGTGTTGCACTGCAATATAGGCAGTGTACGGAACGCTTCAAGTCACAGAAAAATGACAGTCCGAACACTGTTCGGAAGTTAACCGCACTATTCTGTAAGCCACTGATTTGTCGGCGATATTTTTCACGACTGGTGATGACCCCGCCCTACTGTGCAATCGCAGCATGGAAGAGTTGCATTTCGTGAAAATCGCCACTTGGAACGTCAATTCGGTACGCCACCGGATCAACCTTGTGACCCGCTTCCTGCGGGAGCATCAGCCCGATGTTTTGTGCCTGCAGGAGACCAAAGTGATCGATGAACTCTTCCCCAAGGCCCGCCTGGCCAAGCTGGGCTACGAGCATCAGGCGATCCATGGCCAGAAGGCCTATCACGGCGTGGCAATCCTCTCGCGCCTGCCTTTCGTCAAAACCGGAACCCAGGATTTTTGCCGCGAAGGCCATGCACGCCATATGGGCGTGAGTTTCGCCAATGGACTGGAGCTGCACAATTTCTATGTGCCCGCGGGCGGTGACATTCCCGATCCCCAGAAGAACGACAAATTTGCCCACAAGCTCCATTTCCTGGGCGAGATGGCGCGCGTCTTTGCGACACGCAAATCCGAGCGCCAAAATCCCGTGATGCTGATGGGCGATCTGAATGTCGCGCCGCTGGAGAATGACGTCTGGAGCCATAAGCAATTGCTGGATGTGGTGAGCCACACGCCGATCGAAACGCGTCTTCTAGGCGACGCGCAGGACGCCTTCGAATGGATCGACGCCACCCGCGCCTTCGTGCCGGCCAACGAGAAAATCTATTCCTGGTGGAGTTACCGGGCGCAGGATTGGGAAGCGTCCGATCGCGGTCGCCGCCTGGATCACATCTGGCTCAGCCCCGGGCTTAAAGGCGGGCTCAAGTCGCAAACCATCCTGAAGAAGATGCGCGGCTGGCAGAAAGCGTCAGACCATGTGCCGGTGATCGTGGAGATCGACTTATGACGTGGTCGCGCGGCCTCGGGCGCGGACGCGCCCAATTAATTGATGGGCGCCTCCGGCGCCGCTCGGAAAACCGCTCGCCCCTATCGCGGCTCCCACTTTTCCTGGCCGTCGCTCCATGAAACTGGCGCTACTCCGCCACGGCCCCACGCTCTGGAACGGACAAGGTCGCATCCAGGGCCACGCCGACATTCCTTTGAGCGACGAAGGCCTGGAAAAAGTGCGCGGGCTGTTGCCGCCGCCCGGCTTTGAGAAGGCGCGCGCGTTTGTCAGCACGTCACGGCGGGCGCGTCAGACGGCGGAAGCGCTGGGCCTGACCGATGCGATATGGGACGCGCGGTTGATGGAGCAGAATTGGGGCGAATGGGAAGGCCTCAGCCGCGCCAGCATTCTGGCCCGCGACGGAGAAGACGCGTTCCGGCGCGCGGGCTCGGAGAATGGCGACGCCTTCCGTCCGCCGGGTGGAGAATCCACCGCCGAACTTCATGCCCGTGTCGCCGCTTTCCTGAAGGACGTGGCCAAGAGCCAGAGCGATGCCATTGTCGTGGCGCATTTGGGCGTCTTGCGCGCGGTCTATACGCTTGCGACTGGCTGGGACATGGGCGCGCCCATGCCGCCGGATCTGGATGTTTCCAAAGTTCTGATCGTGACTTTGACGCCGGATGGAACGCCGCGCATCGACAGATTGAATGTCGAACTGCCGGTCAGGTCCAGAACGGTTTGACCTTGCGGAAGCGCTTCCAGCGTTTCAATGCGTTCTTGGCGATCTCGGGCCGGCGCGCCCGATACCAGCCCGCCACCACACCCGCCGCATAGCGTTCGGCCGGTTGGGGGCGCTTGCCGTCATTTTCCCGCGTCAGCATATGCATGGTGGTGCGGACATGGGCGATGTCGTTGAGAGCCCCCAAATGTTCCTGCAGGCCGCGCAATTTTCTGACATACCGGCGTACTTTCTTCTTGGAATAAAGCGGCGCCAGGAATTCGGCGGTATAGCGTAGCTTCTTGAGGGCGATGCGCAGGCGATGAAGGTCGCCCTCCTCACCGCTTTTGGCTTTCCGGCCGCGCCTTTTGACACGGCGCTCCTGGCGCTTGAGCAGGCGCTTCGCGACGTGGCCCAGCCGGGGATCATGCGCCATGGGCAAGCGCGAATGGACCAAGGCCGCGACATCTTCCGTGAACAGCGCGAAATCGGTACCGGTGACGCAATCGAAGGCCTGTTTCCAGGCCCTACCCCGCAACTCTTCCATGCGAGTGCGCAAGGCCGCGAAGGATTCGCGGTCACCTTCCTCGGCGGGCGGGCCCAGCAATTCCGTCAAGAACACATCGAGATCGCGTGCCGGACCCAATCGGCTGGAGAGAATCTTGGCGCGGCCCCGAAGATCGTCCAGCCATTCTTGGCGAAATTCTTCGCCGAACGCTTTCAGCGCCACTTCCAGCCGCCGCAGCGCCACGCGCAATTGATGCAAGCCTTCGATCGAACGCCCGGCGCGCAACGTGGCGGCGTTGGCCGTCATCTGAGTGAGGCAATCCGAGAGCGTAGCGCGGAACGCATCTTCCGGCCGCATGCCGCGATCGATACGGGTGGGACGGGCTTTGACCGGCTGGGCCGGACCGACATTGTGACGGACCAGCGAATGGATCGCGGCGGGGCGGGGATCATCCATAAATCCACCGTAACAAGGAGCATCGGCCAGGAAAAGTGCGGCCCCAACTTGTTCACACGGGGCCGCGTTGCCGCGACGCTGACGCTAGGCAACTCCGAGCGGCGCCGGAGGCGCCATCAATAAATGGGCGCGCCCGGGCCGTGCGACATCATCAACGCATCCGAATGCAACAATCGGAAGGTATTACGACGCGCGCACCGGCAATCCGGCATCGGTCAGCGCTTTTTTAGCGTCCGCGATACTGGCTTCGCCGAAATGGAAAATGGACGCCGCCAACACCGCGCTGGCATGACCTTCGGTGACGCCCTTCACCAGATCGTCCAACGAACCCACGCCGCCGGAAGCGATCACCGGCACGGTGACGGCGTCGCTGACGGCGCGGGTCAGCGGTATGTTGTAGCCCGCCTTGGTGCCGTCGCGGTCCATGGAGGTGAGCAGGATTTCGCCTGCGCCATACTCCACAAGCCTTCTGGCATGCGCCACAGCATCAATGCCGGTGGCGCGGCGGCCGCCATGGGTAAAGACTTCAAAAGGCGGGCCGTTGTGATTGTGTGTGCCTTGCTTTGCGTCAATGGCGGCGACGATGCATTGGCTGCCGAATTTCTCTGCCGCTTCGCGCACGAACTCCGGCCGCGTCACGGCGGCGGTGTTGATCGAGACCTTGTCAGCGCCCGCCAGCAGCAGGGCGCGGATATCTTCCAGGGTTCTCACGCCGCCGCCCACCGTGAGTGGCATGAAGCAGACTTCGGCCGTGCGGCGGACCACATCCAGAAGCGTGCCCCGCGCCTCGTGGCTGGCAGTGATATCCAGGAAACAGAGTTCGTCTGCTCCTGCTGCATCATAGATGATCGCTTGCTCCACCGGATCACCGGCGTCGCGCAGATGCTCGAAATTGATGCCTTTGACGACGCGGCCGTCCTTCACGTCCAGGCAGGGGATAATGCGGACTTTTAGCATGGGAAGTTGGGGAACATCAGCGGGCTCTGGCCAGAGCGGCGATATTCATCAGCGTGCGGCCGCATACCGCCTGGGCTGGCACACCGGTGGTGCGGCTGAGGGCTTCAGCTTCCAGTAGCATGTCCAATGCATCGGCCAGACGCGCATCGTTCCAGCGATTGGCCTGGGCCTTGAAAGATTGTTCGCGCAGAAAATGGATCGGCGGGCGCAATTTCTTGATCGCGGTCTCCACCGGCTCGCCGCGATTCACGTTTTCGCGCACCGTGGCGAGACGCTGAAAATGCCCCATGGCGCCGCGCAGCACTTGCGCCACCGAAGTGTCAGCCACCCACAGCCGCTCCAGCGCCAGGTCGAGGCGGGAAAAATCGCCGCTGCAGGCTGCGTCGGAGGCTTCCTCGGTGCGGGCTTCGGCTTCATCGCCCATTACCGCCTGCACATCGGCCAGACTCACGCTTTTCTGGCCCTGGGCGTAAAGCACTAGCTTTTCCAGCTCGCGTCGCGTCACGCCACGGTCAGAACCCAGCCGCGACACGGCATCGGCCAAGGCATCGGGCGCGATGGAGAGTCCCGCTCCACGCATGGCATCGCGCACCACATCCTCGAGATTACGGGCCGTGTCGGCATAGCAGGCGATGGCAGCGGCGTGATCGTCGCCTTCAAACAGCTTGCGCAAGCCGGTGCCCTTGGCGAGATCGCCGGCCTCTACCACCACCAGCGCGTCGCCCTTGGGGTCCTCCAGAAATTCTTCGAACAGATCGGCGAGATTGTTGCCGGCATTGCGCACCCGGACCACGCGGCGCCCACCCATCATGGAAATGGCGGCGGCTTCATCGGAGAGCCGCGCGGGATCGGAGACCAGCGTGCTTTCGTTCAGATCGGACACATTGAAGGCATCCGTAAGATCGGCGACCACGCTCTTCAGCAGCTTCTCTGCCCGCTCCTGCACCAGGCCGGCATCGGGACCGAATACCAGAGCGACGCGCAAGGCCTTGGGTGGATTGGCCGCGAAACGGTCGGCCTCGTGACTTTTGACGATCATCGCCGGCTGCTGAAGAAAACGCCCAGATCCATGCGGATACGATCGGCAATGTCGTCGGCGGCGCGGCGGTCGGAATCCTGCTGCACCGCCACGGTGGAATAAGGCGAATTGGAAACGTTGAAGGACGACAGGCTGGTCTGGCTGCCGCGGGTGATCTCGGCCCCCTTGGCGTCGGTCAAAACATAAGTCGCGGTCAAGGTGTCGTTATAGCGGGTGATGGTGGCGTCGTTCTGCAAAGTGACGCCATTCGAGACCTGATTGAGCGTGAGCTTCAAGCGATAGGCCTTGCCCGCTTCGCGTCCGTCGGAGCCCAGAAGATCGATCAGCTGATTGCGCAACTCATAGCCGTCGCGTTCCCCCAACGGTTCGACATAGATCGACGCCAGCTGCGGCGAGAGCTTGCCGCCATAGAGGGGATGAAAGCCGCAACCTGCCAGCGCCAGACAAAGCAATGTCACAGCAAACACAGCCCCGCCTCCCCTGCGCGCGCGGTAGCGCGCTGGCGGGGGAGGTGTCTCTGAGCGCTTGCGCGAAGGCGCGAGCCGGAGCGCCAAAGTAAGCCGCGAAAGAGACGGAGGGGGAAAAAACCGCTTCATGCCACGATGTTAACAATTCGCCCCGGGACAACAATGACCTTTTTCGGAACCGCTCCAGCCAAAGCCCTTTTGACGCCTTCTTCCGCCAAAGCGGCCGCTTCCACGGTCTGGTTGTCGGCATCACGGGCGACCGTCACCTCGCCCCGGCGCTTGCCGTTCACCTGAATCGCGATGGTGACGGTGTCGGTCTTGAGCAGAGCGGGATCGTGCTTGGGCCATGGAGTTTCCGCCACCAACCTGGTGTGGCCCAGCGCCTTCCAGCATTCCTCGGCCAGATGCGGCATCATGGGCGCGGCCAGCAACACCATGGTTTCCAAGGCTTCGCGCCGGGTGGCGGCATCGGCCTTGGGCGCATCGGCGATAGCATTGGAGAGCATGTAAAGCTGCGCCACGGCGCGGTTGAAGCGCAGCCCTGCCAGATCTTCCGTCACCGCCGCGATGGCCTTGTGCGCTGACTGCCGCAGCGCTTTCGAGACTTCGTCGGCCGGCACGGCAGCCGTTCCGGGCGCGGGCAGATCTTCCGCCTCGCTCGTCAGACGCCAGACGCGCTGGACAAAACGCCAGCAACCTTCCGCGCCCGCATCGGTCCATTCGATGTCGCGTTCCGGTGGCGTGTCAGACAGCATGAACCAGCGGATGGTGTCGGCGCCGTAATCGGCAATGATCGCTTCCGGTGCGATCACATTCATTTTCGATTTGGACATTTTCTCGGACGGTCCGATTTCGACCGGCGCGTGATTGTCCTTGCGATAAGCCTTGCCGCCTTCCTTCACGATGTCGTCAGGCGAGACCCAGCCATTGGCGTCGCGATAGGTCTCGTGACAGACCATGCCCTGGGTGAACATGCCCGCGAAGGGTTCCTTGATCCCGATCAACCCCAGCCGGTTCATGGCGCGGGTGAAGAAGCGGGCATAGAGCAGATGCAGGATCGCATGCTCGATGCCGCCGATATATTGATCGACCGGCAGCCAGTATTCGGCCGCCGCCTTGTTGACCGGCTCCTTGGCATGGCTGTCGCAGAAGCGCGCGAAATACCAGGACGAATCCGCGAAGGTATCCAGCGTGTCGGTGTCGCGCGCGGCCGGGCCGCCGCAATCCGGGCAGCTCGTGTTCTTCCAAGCGAGATCGCGGTCCAGCGGATTGCCGCTTTTGGAGAAATCGATTCTGTCCGGCAGCAGCACCGGCAAGTCTTTTTCCTTCAGCGCCACCACGCCGCATTTGGGACAATGCACCATCGGGATGGGGCAGCCCCAGGGCCGCTGACGCGACACCAGCCAGTCGCGCAGGCGGTAATTCACCGTGCGCGCGCCGATGCCGGCTTTCTCAAGACGCGTGGCGATCTCGGCCTTGGCCTCTTCCACCGTCATGCCATCGAGAAACCGCGAATTGGCCAGCTTACCGGGGCCGACATAGGCCTCATTGCCGACATCGAAGGTTTTGGGGTCCGCGTCCGAGGGCACCACCACCGCCGTCACCGGCAGCTTATACTTGCGCGCGAAATCCAGATCGCGCTGATCATGCGCCGGGCAGCCAAAGATGGCGCCGGTGCCGTACCCCATCAGCACGAAATTCGCCACCATCACCGGCAGCTTCCAGGTCGGATCGAAGGGATGCGTGGCGGTGAGGCCGGTATCGTAGCCCAGCTTTTCCGCCTTCTCGATTTCCGCTTCCGCCGTGCCGGTCTTGCGGCACTCGGCGATGAAGTCCTGCAACTTCAAATCGCTTTTCGCCAATTCTTGAGTCAGCGAATGATCCGGTGACAACGCCACAAAACTTGCGCCGAACAGCGTGTCGGGACGGGTGGTGAATACGTCCAGCTTCTCGCCATCGGACAAAGTGAACTGGAATTTCAGGCCTTCGCTGCGGCCGATCCAGTTGCGCTGCATGACACGCACTTTTTCCGGCCACTGATCCAGCGTATCGAGCGCGGTCAGCAATTCTTCCGCGAAGGCAGTGATCTTGAAGAACCATTGCGACAGCTTGCGCCGTTCCACCACCGCGCCAGAGCGCCAGCCGCGTCCGTCGATCACCTGCTCGTTGGCGAGCACGGTCTGATCCACCGGATCCCAATTCACATCCGCTTCGCCACGATAGACGAAGCCGGCGTGATAGAATTGCAGAAACAGCTTCTGCTGCTGGTGATAATATTCCGGATCGCAGGTGGCGAACTCGCGCGTCCAGTCCAGCGACAGGCCCAGCATCTTCAGCATGTCGCGCATATGCGCGATATTGTCATAGGTCCAGTCGCGCGGGCTTACGCCCTTGTCGCGCGCCGCATTCTCCGCCGGCAGGCCG
>Ga0105240_10001618_pt1 | contig 38196 bp, 43 predicted proteins | sample KBSC54metaG_FD_80426 | JGI IMG/M metagenome (GOLD analysis project Ga0105240, IMG submission 80426) | Corn rhizosphere microbial communities from Kellogg Biological Station, Michigan, USA - KBS C5-4 metaG | ecosystem: Host-associated > Plants > Roots > Rhizosphere > Soil | place: Michigan, USA... | reverse complement strand
GTTTAAAAGAGTCGCAAAACTCGGCGGCGATGCTCACGACCTTCAATGAAATTGATATGTCGGCGGTGATGCAACTGCGCAAAACCTATGCGGATAAATTTGCCGAACAACATGGTGTGAAACTGGGTTTTATGTCCTTTTTTACCAAGGCTGCTGTGAAGGCACTGAAAGAATTCCCCACTGTAAACGCCGAAATTTCCGGTGACGAAATCATTTATAAAAACCACTATGATATTTCTGTGGCGGTTTCCACGCCCGCGGGTCTGGTGGTACCGGTGGTGCGCGATGCTGATACGCTGTCGCTTGCTGGCATTGAAAAAGCGATTGTGGACCTGGGCACGCGTGCGCGCGACGGCAAACTGGGCATCGCGGACATGCAGGGCGGCACCTTTACCATTACCAATGGCGGGATTTTTGGCTCCTTGCTTTCCACGCCGATCATCAATGCGCCCCAGACCGGGATTTTGGGCCTGCATAAGATTGAAGAACGCGCCGTGGTGCAAAACGGCCAGATTGTGGCCAAACCGATGATGTATGTGGCCCTATCCTATGACCACCGTCTGATCGACGGCCGCGAGGCTGTATCCTTTCTGGTACGGATCAAAGAAGCGCTGGAAGACCCGCAGCGGATGTTACTGGACGTTTAGGTCTAAAATTACTTAAAAACTGGATAAAATCAAGCAATTTTCCAGCTTTTCCGCCATTTGGCACACTATGGTACCCACAGTCATAAATTTTTCATTAAATAGTTTCACTTTCTTCATGGTATGATGTTACAAATAACCGCCCTAGGGAAGAAGTTTCATGTCTTTTATCTTGCTGCACCGAGAGAACGGCTTTTGCGATTTTGAGCCGACATTAATTAGCATCGCGCAAATTGTCACGGCGGCGCCAGTGGTGGGCAGTAACCGCTGGGCAAACCGGCCTCATGCCCGCATTACCTTGACCGATGGCATGCATATCGAAGTGAAAGAGACCTTTGAAACCATCATGGGTTTATTGCGCGAAGCATCCGGCCAGAAATTCCCCGGCACTGGCCCATTGCAGGCTGCCACAGATTACAGCAAAAGATAAAAATATTCATAAATACGCAAGAACTCTTTGCTATCCTAAAAGGATAGTAAAAGGGATTTTTTATGGCCTTTATTTTGCTTCATCGTGAAAATGGTTTTTGTGGCCATGAACCCACACTCATCAATGTTGACCAAATTGCCTCAGTCATTCCTGTCATTGGCGCAGGCAAATGGTATGTTCAACAATCCCATGCCACACTGCAAATGACGGATGGCAAAAACATGAATGTGATTGAAAATATACCAAAGATCATGGGCATGTTGCGTGAGGCCACCAATGGCCAGAAAATGCCAGGCGCGGGGCCGCAAGTTCAGCATAGCGGGCCGGAACTGAAGCCTTTTATGGTCAAATAAATAAAAGACCCAGAAAATATTCATAAAACTGTAATCTTTTCCTGTTGTCATAGAACTGTAACAGGAGGAGAAACCCATGTCTTTTATCGCCCTACATCAGGAAAATGGCTTTTGCGGCTATGAGATGAACGTGATTAATGTGGAGCAAGTGGCGTCCGTTGGTCCAGCAGCGATAGGCGCCAAAAAATGGTTTAACCAAACATCCAAAGCCTGCGTGCGTTTAAACGATGGCCGTACCATGAATGTACGCGAAACCGTTGCGGCTATTTTAGGCTTGCTGGAAGAAGCCAGAATGCGCCGCAGCCAGGATCCAGCCTATCGAACAACATCTATTGACGAGCTAAAGCAAAAAATCGCCCTAGCTTGGTAATGACGTAGTAATCACTTCGGTTATTACGATGTGTTCGGCATTACGGCGTGTGGGCAGGATATTGGCAATCGCCATGATCGTTGCCGCCGCATAGGGTAGCGCCTGCACAAGCAATAACACGCTCCAGGTCACAGCCTGCATATTCGCCCAAGATGCCATCGTCGGGACGGCGATTGCGAGCGTAACCAAACTAATCAGCAAAATAATTTCACTGCGCGCCATTAACCAGACCTGGCGCAGTGCTGGCTGGCCTTCCAGTTTCGGTGTGCGGATGAATGGCTTATTCTTGGTGACCAGGCCAGACAGCATCGCGCGCCCGACGGTAAATGATAACGACATGCCCGCAATCGCCGCACCGATGCGTTCGGATAATTCGCATTTCACCAGGCGGCTATAAAGCCAGAATGAAAACACCAGTTTTGCGGCAAAGGCGGCAATGGTCGGCACCATGAACATCGATGGCGGAAAGCCGAAAATTTTCGGGATAATCAAATCGCCAATCGACCAGAAAATGCTAGAAAAAACAAAAATTAGATGCGCGCCGTCCGCCAACCAGGGCAGCCAGCCCGCAATGAAATGATATTTCTGCCCCAGGGTAAGTTTATGTTGGCCCGGCAAAAATTCTTTCCAATGCTTTTTGATAATCTGCATCGCGCCATAAGCCCAGCGGAAACGCTGAGATTTATAGGCGGCAAAACTATCCGGCGTCAGGCCGCGGCCAAAGGGTTCCGGGCAATAAACAGCTTCCAAGCCTTCCTGGAATAATCGCAGGCCCAGTTCCGCGTCCTCGGTGATGCACCATTCCGCCCAACCATAACCCTGTTGCAGTGCGGATTTTCGGATCATCGTCATCGTGCCGTGCTGGATAATCGCATTGCGTTCGTTTCGCTGCACCATGCCGATTTTGAAAAAGCCTTCGTATTCCCAATTGCACATGGTCTTGAAAACATTGCCGCGCCAATCGCGGTAGGATTGCGGCGATTGCACTAGTCCTACCTTTTGATCGTGGAAATAGGGCACCATGGCCGCGAGCCAATCGGGTTCCACCGCGTAATCGCTGTCGATGACGGCGACGATATCGGCATCCGTTGGGGTATGGGATAACGCGTAATTTAATGCGCCGGCTTTGAATCCAGGCCAAGATGGCAGGTGATAAAAATGAAACCGCGCGCCAAGTTGTTTGCAGTGTGCTTCTACCGGCTGCCAAATATTTTCATCACGCGTATTATTGTCGATGACCAGCACTTCAAAGTTGGGGTAATTCAACGCAGCAAGGTGATTGAGTGTATTGATGACCATTTCCGGCGGTTCATTGTAACAGGGAACATGAACCGAAACCTTGGGCGCATCCACTAGGTCCGCTTCGCGCAAAGGTTCAAATTTGCGCAGGAATTTTTGTTTCCATAACATCTCCGTCATTTCAAAACCGTCGAATAATGTGACAGCTACCATGATAACTTGCGCGAAAACCAATAACGACCAAGCGATGCCAATGGAAATCAAGAGCGCCTGTGTGACAACTTCGGCAACCGTTAGAACCAGCAGCGAAGAAAAGACCATAATCAGCAGACAATAAAACACCTGCCCGCCCAGGCGCACATCCTGGCGGCGGCCCAGGAAAAATAACATAAAGGGCAGGGCGAGCAGGGCGGCGAAAATAAACAACCGCTCCCAATGTTCGTTTTCATGGATCGCGCCTTCCATTGGAAATTTCAACACGCGGTCGGAATTGAAAATGCCCCAGGCAGTGCCGACAGGCCCTTCCAGCGCATATTTCCAGGGCTGATCAAAGGCCTCCATGATTGTGTAATCGACGCCGCGCCGATGCGCCTCGTTTAAAAATTCGCGGATGAAGCGCGCCTGGTTCACTGTTGACGGCTCCGCCCCCATCATCCACGGGCCAGCGGATGGCCAACCGACCTCTGCCAGCAGAATTTTTTTATCAGGATAGGCAGCCTTGAGCTCATCATAACGACGGAAGACGTGATTCACCGCGTGATCAATTGGCACGCCCTCCCAATAAGGTAAAACGTGCACAGCGATGAAATCCACCGACTTTACCAGCTCAGGATGTGCGAGCCAGGTCTGCCAAACTTCGGCCGTTGAAATGGGCTGGCGCACCTGTTTTTTAATGGACTTGATAATCTCAACCATTTCCGCCGCGGTTTTATCACCGCGAAGAATGGTTTCGTTTCCAATAAAGCCTGCTGTTACCGTATCGCGGTTGGCCTTCATGATTTTTACAAACTGCGCCAATTCCTGTTGGTCGCGGGTTTCATTTTTATCGATCCATGCACCCAGGGTGACTTTCAAATCATATTCTTTGGCGAGTTTTGGAATGACATCGAGGCCGTCCAGCACCGAATAGGTGCGCACGCCGTAACCGTAATCCGAAATGAATTCCAAATCGCGGCGGATTTCATCCTCAGTCGGAAGTTTCCCCATCATCGGGTTTTCATTTTTCTGGTACGGCGCGAAGGAAAAAGATTTTACAACGCCGCCTTCCCATGCCATTTCCTTAATCGCCGGGTTGCCGATCCACCAGCCGAGGTAGGCCAGCACCAATACGCCCACCACGACCGCCATAGCGCGCGACATATCTCCCAATTTTTTGATCATTTATTTCCTATCCTTGCGGTTTATATAGCAGGACCATGAAAATTGGTTAAGTTAAAACTAGGCAACACAGGCCGGGGTGAGTTCGGCGGCAGGCGCATGGGTGGCTTTCACGTCGCGTGTGAATTGCCGCGATATCGGCAGACCGCCCGGCACCACCAAAATGGCGACGCCTGAGATTTGTTCTTGTTTCGCGCGGTCCGCGCCAAAGTGCATGCGCTGAACATTATTTTGATTTTCCTTAAGGGTTTGAAAATAATTACTGGGAAAGGGTTGCGGCCCATGTTCCGGCGCGGAGTTCAGCAGCAGAATGATGGAAGCAATCAGGCGTTCATCGCCGTGCGTCATAAAATCACAACGCAAGGCGGTCAGATGTTTCCACCCCGTTTCAAAGGCATTGGAAATTTGCACAGTCGCACCATCAGGTAAGCCGGCGCGTAGCTTATGGATTTCTGCAATCGCAGGGCCGAGGGTCAGCGGGCTGGCATTTTTCTGGCGCTGAGATTTCAGGTTTTTGAAAAAATCTGCCGAAACCATTTCGCGGAATGATCCGGTATTGTTTTCAATGCACCATTGAAAGCCGCGCGGCATCATCACACTATTGTTTGTGAGGCAGGCAACGGCATAATCCCGCAAACAGGTCGCGCCGATGATCTGCTCGGTATGCTCATCCGCTTTTAACATCTGGCGCAGTTCCGCCGCGCGGGTTGGAAAGGCAATATCATCCACGCAGCCCATATTGCCGTAATGTGATATTTTTGCCGGACGGCGCGCCTGAATAGACATTAACTCCATGACGTCTTTGGTATTCCAATTGCGTGCTAGATCGTCATAGGCGAAATCATAAATGATCCGCGCATCTTTTTCCCGCAAGGTCTCGCGCATGGCATCCGCATCGCCGCCGGACAGCCCCATGGTTTCCGCAATCACCCAGGTATGGGGCGCTTTGCTGAGGGTATAATTCAATACTTGTTCCCACATCAATTGCGGCGCAGCATAAATCGCATCGCACCGGACGCCGTTAAAACCCAACGCCAAATAATCATCAATTAAGCGCAACCAATGCCCGCCTTCATCCAGAAAATAATTCCAGGCTTCTGGATTGCTGTAATCAATGACCGCCGCATCCCACCATTCATGGCTTTCGGTTCCGGCGACGAATAAACTGCCGTCCGCATTGCGCCGGAAAAAATCCGGACGCGATTGCACCAAAGGATGATCCACAGCAACATAGTTAAAGACCAAATCCGCCACCATGATGATGCCTTTGGACCGGGCAAAGCGAATAAAGTCCGTCAATTGCGCGCGCGCCTGTTCCTGGGTGGCCTCGCCGCAAAATTCCGGATTGATTGAAAAATAATCGGTGATGCCGTACAAGCTGCCCGACACCGCCCGCCCGTTATGCTTGATCGTCACTTGGGAGGTTGGATGAAATGGGTGCAGGTGAATAGCGGTAAAGCCCAGCCGTTCAGCCTCCAATACCGCCGCGGTCCATTCCGGCAGGGTGCCAAGCGAGCGCGGATTGATGGAATAAAGGATCATGCCAGCCAGTAGAGTTAAGGGATGGAAAGCATCTCATAAATGCAGATGCCTTTTCAAGATGAATTGTGAATGGCGTGAACATGGATTTTAATTTTTCCATTCGGAGCTTCCATTTTCATCCAAATCATTCCTAATTTATCAATAGCCGTCCGGGATTGTGTGGGTTTATCCGGTTTTGTCCTGGCAACATCCGGGTTAGGACTGAGTTCTTATGTATTGATGCGGGATTTTCCGGGATGAGGGCGGCACAAAGCAGCCAAATTTCTATAAGCTATGCCAATATTGCCTGAAGTTCAGACGCAACTGTCGCGGCAATCTTTCGAGGTGCGCGGGAAACGCGGCGTAGGTTATTGCAAAAGCATGGCAGGCGCTGTCGTGCCTTTTGAACGATTAAAAAAACGCATTGACGCCAAACCAGCTGATCTGGTTTTTGGCGAGGTTCAACGCGAGCTATTTAATCAGGTTCTCAGTGAGCTGAACTTGAAATTTGACCGTGATGGTAACCGGCGTACGGCCTATAGCCTGCGGCATACATATATCATATATTTTATTTGTATGCGTCTAATGGATGGGGCTGATATTTACCAAATCGCCCAAAACTGCCGCACCAGCGTCGAAATGATCGAAAAGTACTATATTTCTCACATTAAGAATACTTTGGTATCCGCCATTAATGTGCGCAAACTAAAGCCAGCCAATAAAACAAGTCCTGCTCCAGCACGCGATGAGATCGATCTTGATTAGGGCTGGATAAGCTGAATTTCTATTGCAAAACCTGTAGCTGAAGACTATACGGGGTCTGCGTGCGGGTGTGGCGGAATGGTAGACGCGCCGGATTCAAAATCCGGTTCCGCAAGGAGTGTGGGTTCAAGTCCCTCCACCCGCACCACTTATTCAGATGGGCATTTTAAAGTGGTCTATAACACTTCTCCAGTCAAAGGAGGTAGAGTAAAATTCCCAGAAATTACTCAATAAGATTGAATAACTATCCAGCCTAATTTTTCTGCAGCTTTCCAATTAATAGCGAGTTTCTCTTGGCAACTAGTAATTATAGCACCAATCATATGATTAACCTAGTTTAGGACTGGTTCAATCTGCCTCTTACCCCATTTTATATTCGGCTGCTTTGATATGGATTGGCATAGGTATCCAATGCCGAAGAGAATAAAAGCAGATAGATGAATAGCATCCTTGTGCGCTGTGGTAGATAACGATGATGTATAAATCGTGGCCATCAGTTTAACGATTGCGCCCACAGCCAATGGATTATCGATCGCTTTTATTGCAGTGCGGCAAATATTTTGTGTACGGCCAACACCCAGTTTTTTATTTATTTTTTCGCTGATTATGTCTTTTGGCATCAAAATTTGATAGAGATTAATGGCGATCATAGCCATCTGGCTGTGCAAAAGTGCTTGATCCGGTGATTGGCTATTTATAGCGCGTAATGCTAGGCAAGTGCAGCTAAAAATAGCAAGGCTGGAAGAGAGCCGATGAACATGCGGCCATTTCTTTAAGGGAAGACAAGCAATCGGACCTCCAATCATGGGTATGGCCGCAAGTTTTTCATAGAATCCTTTCGAATGCGATTCTTTTGTTGCGGCATATAGCAATGCCAAACTACCGATTAAAAACGACCAATAAGCCGCCTGATTTAGCCGGATTTGTGCGCGTAACAAGTTTTGGGATTGGCGGCGTTGCATGGCTTTACATAATCAGTTGCCGTGCCGCTGCGCCTGACGGTCTGGGCGTTTTTACCAGGGCAGTCGCAGGGAAAGAGCGTGACAAATACATCCGACCAGTAAACAAACATTCCCCTTCGATAAATAAACGATTACTATTCCTAAGCACGATCTTGCCATTAAATTTTCTATTGTCAGGATTAGGTATTGCGAATCTAATGTCCTTGGTAGTTGGAAATGATCGGTTAATTTTTACTTCTAGAACCGCCATATCTTTATCAGTAAGATTTGTATTAGCAAGAATGACGACAGTATCGTCACCCTTCCCATCCAATACAATTGCTTGCAAAGATTGATATGGTTTTGCCAGGCCTTGCACAGCATCGGCATTAAACCAAAAATAGTTACGGGTATCAGTATCCGGAAAGCCCCAATCCCTAGGCCACGTGACTTTTTCCGCTACAGGAAGAATGATGCCACCCCTCTGGTAAACAGTCCCTGATAATTGCGGATAATTAGACTCACTGGTTCGCATAATAGCGCCTTGGTCAAATCCGCAGGTAATATTCACGGAGAATAATAAATCCCGCATCAGGCGGCCAATCCCCTGCTTTCTGTAATTTTCTTGTACTCCGTGCTCAGCAAAATAAAACATTCTATCCACATTCGGTAATTGACCCATCACAGGCGTGACTAAATCGATTGCGGATTGCCTATTTAAAAGCGGTTCCGACGCGACCAGGGCAATCGGTTTTTGTGGATCGTCATCACTGCAAGCGGTAAAAATAAAACCCTCTTGATTGAGAAGGGTGCGCCAAATTTCGCATACCTCCTCTTTGCTGAAAATTTCATGAAACGGCCAGCCACCGAATATACCGCAAAAAAGCTCTACCAGCCCATTTTTGAGCGCTACCTCTAACTCATCAGATGTTTTAACCCAATGAATTTTCAACGGCCGATCTTGTTTTGCCCTTGCGATTTCTGTGTCAACAGCCTCGATCTGGCTTGACGTAAGCCGATTATAAATAAGCATTTTTCCTACTTTGTTAAATTGTATTAACACACTAGCACGATGGAATATAAGATTGTCAAGAAAATTTTTAAGGACGATTAAAAAAACTAGATTCTGATCCTTTTAAAAGCGGTGGCGTAACCTTGGTTGGGTTCTTTACGCAAAAACCGCGCCACGTAAGTAACTGTTGTTACGCTTGTTTTTAATTTTTCGGCAATTTCACGATAAGAAAGCTGCCCAGCCTGCAAAAGCTGGCATATTTCCCAGCGTCGCTCAAGTTCATAAATTTCCTTTGGGGTACATAAATCCCGTAAAAAACGCCGTATTTCACTCACAGTGCGCAGGCACAAAAGCGCATCCGCTAATTCTATCATCACCTCTGTCATCGCCATTTTCTCCTGCCCCGCCCGCCAAAATTCTTAAATACAAAAATAAAACTTGACATAGCGTGTTTTAATGTATTATTGTATTAAAATGATATGTCAACCAATTTGCAAACATCACCATCATCACGCTTAGCGTGGTGACGGAGCGTTTGTGCAACCGTCGCCCGGAACTTGGGTGGCGGCAGGGTGCTACGAGGCACATGACCAACCAAGTTTCCAAAGGTGATTTAACCCAGAGGAAACCCAGTCATGGCCCCAGCCATTCCAGAAGAAATCCAAAATACTAATCTGTTACGTTTGGCCATTCCTAAAGGCCGCATGTTTGCAGGCGTTGAACGCCTGCTGGAAGATGCTGGCATCTCGTTGCGGACGTCGGCGCGGGATTACCGACCGTTTATTGCAGGCGGTTTGATCGAAGCCAAGATTCTGAAACCTCAGAATTTAATTGAAATGCTTGATTTGGGTACGCGTGATATAGGTTTTGCTGGTGCGGATTGGGTGCAGGAATTAGACACTGATATCGTAGAATTATTGGATACCGGATTGGATCAGGTGCGGATGGTCGTGGCTGCCCCGCGCCGGATTCTGGAAAATGGCGAACTGCCGAACCGGACATTAACAGTTGCTAGCGAATATGTGCAGTTAACTGAAGCATGGCAAGAACGCGCTGGGCGACAAGATAAATTTGTGAAATCGTTCGGTTCTACGGAAGTTTTTCCACCAGAAGATGCCGATTACATTATTGATATTGCCGCAACAGGCGCGACGCTGACAGCAAATAATCTGGTGGTGGTTGAGGAATTGAATGTTTCATCCACACGCCTGTATGCCAGTCGTAAAGCGATGGCGGATTCGAGTAAAGCCAAACGCATCACGGATTTTTGCCTGGTATTGGAAGCGGTGATTGAGGCGCGCGGGCGTGTGATGCTGGAAGCCAATGTGCCTACCGACCGCATGGAAGCTGTCATGGCGATTTTCCCTGCAATGAAGCAACCGACCATTTCAACCCTGTCTGACAGGGCAGGCTATGCCGTAAAAGCGGCGGTGAAAAAATCTATCGTTTTGGAACTCATCCCCGCGCTGAAACAGGCGGGCGCCAGCGACATTATCATCACCAATCTGGCCAAGGTTGTGAAATGAGAACGCAGCTTAAAACAAAGCAACAACTGGAAAATAATTTTACCCAGTGTGTAGGAAGATTAGGAGAGCCTTATAGCGCGCCCAAATTTTCTCGACCGATCAGGTTAAATTTACGTGAGCTAGTGCCGGATTTCAGGAATTTATTAAAAAATTTGAAAATATATTCTTTGAGTTTAGGACTTGGAACTTATCCTAACACCCTTGCCTTGGTAGAAGATATTGCCCGTAAATATCAATTAACGGAAAGTAATATTGTTGTAACTGCAGGCGGTGATGATGCGTTATGGCAAATCATACAGGCGATGATTGAGCCGGGTAGGAATCTGGTGGTCGCTACGCCAACCTTTGCGATGATCTCGCGCTATGTTATTATGGCAGGCGGCGAAATGCGTACGGTTCTATGGCTGGATGGAGAGTTTCCACTGGATGAGTTTTTAAAACGCATCGATGAAAATACTGGAATTATTTTATTCGTTTCTCCGAATAACCCTACGGGTCGTACTGTTCTTTTATCCATAATACAAAGTGTGCGGAAAAAATGTCCGCGTGCTGTATTGGTCCTGGATGGCGTCTATCTGGAATATGCAGATCAGGATATTACCTCTGATTTTCTGAGTTTGCCGGGAACGCTTGTTATCCGCAGCTTTAGCAAGTCTTATGGTGTTCCCGGCTTGCGCGTAGGATATGCCATGAGCCGATATGCGGAAATTATCAAAGCTATGAAAACGATTGGTCAGCCTTATCCGGTTAGTTTGATGTCCATCAAGTTCGCGCAAGCATTGCTGTTACCTGAAAACGAGGCAAAATTTAGATCGGCGCGTGAAGTAGTTAAACAAAACGTGCGCCTTTTCATGCAGGTACTAGAATGCCTAAATATAGATTACCTGCCATCAGATGCCAACTTTGTTTTTGTACGTTTGGCATCTGATAAAAACGCGATGCAACTTTATGGTCTGTTAGTGGACCAAGGAATTTTCGTGCGAAGTTTTGAGAATGATCCGCTAATTAGCACATGCTTATGTATCGGAGTGCCTTATGAGAAAAATGAAATTCGATTTCTTATTACCGCATTACAGGGAATCTACGCCCATCAAGATTCACTATCAGGTGCCATGTCTGATGCATTTAAGGAAGTTTTGTGATGGCGTTGGTTGGGATTGTCACGACGGGTGTCGCCAATTTAGCAAGCGTCAGGGCTGCTTTTACGCGGCTTGGTATTGAAACGGACTTAATTGAACAGCCTAATAAAATTTTATCTTCTGAATATTTATTTCTGCCTGGTGTGGGAACTTTCGGCGCGGCGGCAATGCAGTTAAATCAGCATAATCTGACTGGAGCACTGCGTGAGCGGATATCCCTGCGCCAGCCAACTTTGGCTATTTGTGCTGGAATGCAATTATTCTTTGATAGCAGCGATGAAAGTCCAAATACGCAGGGGCTGGGAATTATTCCTGCGCATGTGGAGAAAATAAATGCACCTGGTCTGGCGATACCACAAATGGGCTGGAACAATGTAGCACCGCTGAATGATTTCTCTGCCTTTCAAGACGGATACGCTTATTTTGCAAATTCCTATGCTTTTCCTGCCATAGAAATTCCTGGTTGGAAAACCGCCGTGTTTGATTATGGCGGCAAATATACCGCAGCTCTTCAATCCGGCAATGTACTGGCCTGTCAATTTCACCCCGAACTGTCGGGTACATGGGGCCAGGCTGTCATTCAAAACTGGTTAAAGGCTGCCTCATGTTGATCAAGCGTATTATTCCTTGTCTGGATATTAAAGACAGTCGCGTGGTGAAGGGCATCAGTTTTGGCAACTTGCGAGATGCTGGTGATCCGGTAGCTTGCGCCGCACTCTACGAACAGCAAGGCGCCGATGAACTCGTGGTCCTAGATATTACTGCAACTCTGGAAGGAAGGCGTGCAACTTTAAAACTGGTGGAAAATATTCGCCGGATTTTATCTATTCCATTGACGGTGGGCGGAGGTGTACGCAGTTTGGATGATGTGCGCGCACTGCTTAATTCTGGCGCGGATAAAGTTTCATTGAATTCCGCCGCCCTTGCTAACCCCGAAATCATTACACAAATGGCCAATAATTTTGGCCGGCAATGCACTGTCATAGCCATAGATGCCAAAAGCGATGGCGATGCTTGGCGTATTTTTACGCGCGCAGCGACTGATCGCACAGAATGGAATGCAGTTAATTGGGCGCATTATGCCGTGGAATTGGGTGCTGGTGAAATCCTTCTCACCAGTATTGATCACGACGGTCAGCAATCAGGTTATGATTTGGAATTAACGCGTGCCATCGCTTCGTCAGTTCCGGTGCCGGTTATTGCATCCGGCGGTGCGGGGAAAGTATCAGATTTTCTCGATGCATTGAACGCAGGAGCCGGTGCCGTCCTGGCGGCCAGTTTATTTCATGATGGGGTGTTAAATATCACTGATCTGAAAAATTACTTACATACTAACGGCCAGGAGATGCGCCTATGATCATTCCTTCCATAGATTTAATGAATGGCCGCGCCGTGCAATTGATTAATGGCAAAACGAAAGCTTTGGAAGCTGTTGAAGATCCCATCGAACTTGCCAAAAAATTCGGTATAATAGGTGAAGTTGCAGTGATCGATCTGGATGCTGCAATGGGCAAGGGCAGCAATACGGAAATCATCCGGAAAATGCTACGTGTGGCGCGCTGCCGTGTCGGCGGCGGCATTCGCAGTTATGAAGCCGCCCGTGACTGGTTGGACGCAGGTGCTGTGAAAGTCATTCTGGGGACCAAAGCTGAACCGGAAATCCTCTCCAGGCTACCGCGCGACCGCGTGATGGCGGCGGTGGATATGCGCGGCAATAAAGTTGCTGTGCAAGGATGGCAAGAAGTTACGGATGCGGACGGAATTGAACGTATTAAGGTCCTGCGGGATTATGTGGGCGGGTTTCTTGTGACCAATATTGATATTGAAGGCACAATGGGTGGTTTTGATATCAATGCGATTACACCCTTGCGTGAAGCGGTCGCGGAAGCGCGGCTTGTGATGGCAGGCGGTATCAAATCGGCGGAGGAGATTGCCGCATTGGATGTGCAAGACATAGATGCGCAAGTCGGGATGGCGATTTATACGGGGAAACTGCAGTTGTCTGATTGCATTGCTGCCATACTGCAGAGTGATCGCACAGACGGCCTATGGCCGACAATGGTAATTGATGAAAATGGGCAGGCCTTGGGGCTAACTTATTCCAGCACCGAAAGTTTGCGTGCAGCGTTGGACGAACAGACAGGAATCTATTTCTCGCGCAAACGCGGGTTGTGGCGCAAAGGTGAACAATCAGGCGCCACGCAAAAGTTACTGCGCGTGGATATGGACTGTGATCGCGATACGTTGCGATTTACCGTGCGGCAGTCAGGCGTGGGATTTTGCCATTTGGGCACGGCAAGTTGTTTTGGTGAAGCAATGGGATTATCCGCGCTGGCCGATCGTATCGCACGCGCTGCTGCTTTGGATGATCAAGATTCTTATACCAAAAAACTGCTAGGCGATGCAGATTTACTGAACGCAAAAATTCGCGAAGAAGGCGGTGAGTTATCCGAAGCGACCATGCATAAAAGCATTATCGCCGAAACAGCAGATGTCATGTATTTTTCTGCCGTTAAATTGGCGCAACAGAACATTACATGGTCTGAAGTATGGAGTGAATTAGATGTTCGTGCCCGGAAACTGAATCGCCGTGGTGGCAGCAAGAAAGATGTAAGAAAAATATGATCAAACTGAAAATCAGTAGGCTTTCCGAAATCCTTGCTTTAACCAGACAGAATGAGCATAAAAAAGCTGAGCCCATCCTTGCCCGGTTTATTGCCGATAAATTTGATATTCGGTCCGTGAAATCCTTGAAAATACGCAAGGATAATATCAGCCTGAATTCTGTTAATGGTACTTTTGAAGATGGATCTGCAAGGAGGTTTTTCTTTAAGTTTCACTTGGAGGAAAACGAAGCAGATACGCTCGATGAATATTATAAAGCGGAGCTTTTGAGCAAAGTTGGCTATGCTGTGGAATTGCCACTTTTTATTTCGCGCGATGTTGGCGAGCAGATTCTAATTTATCCCTATGTTGAATATGAACGTCTGTTTGATGTTTGCCGCCGCATTGAACAGGGCGCCGAGTCTGAAACAGAAAATATTATTGCTGCCCAGGCAGACATGGATCGAATGGCAGCCGAAAAATGCATAGCAACATTAACATTGGCCAAGGGAGAAGATTATATTGCCGAACCTTTGCTACAGCTTTTTTATTGGCGTCTAGTTGATAAGCAGCCGGATGGAACGTATCTCCCCGGCGGGAGATTCAAAAGTTTTTATCTGGACAAAGATTTTACTTTCCAGGGATTGGAATTGCCGTATGCTGAACTGAGCCCATTAAAATGGAACATCAATGGTGTGCCATATGCTATATCGCTCGGTGAGGCGTTTGAAAATGCACGTAACCTATTGGCCCCGGACAGCATTTCCGAATATCCGGCCTGCATCGCGCATGGAGATGCACACAATGGAAATGTATGGGTAAAGCCAGATGAAAAGGGCAAGGTAACTTTTTCTTATTTTGATCCCGCGTTTGCCTCAGAGAAAATGCCGGTTTTATTAGCCGAAATAAAATCAACCTTTCACAATATCTTTGCGCACCCTGATTGGCTTTATCAAGCAGCGGAGGCGGAGAAAAAATTAAATATTAGCGCGGAGATAAAAGATGGCACGTTGTATGTGCAGCATAATTGGAAACTTACGAATTTAAGGCAACGTTTTTTGGATTCTAAAAAAAATCTTTTTTGGATTCCAGTGCTTCAAGAACTCAAAAAGCGCAAATGGCTGCCCGCAAATTGGCAGGATTTTATGCGTGCTGCGTTATTTTGTTGTCCGACGCTGGTGATGAATCTAAGGGCGGGTACGGGAACCAATGTTAATATGCATACGCTAAAAACGTCGTTGCTGGGTCTATCGATTGCGATGATGTGCGCCAGCACTCCCATCAGCGGCGACGATATAATGAGCGATTTTTTTAATAGTCTGGGTAGAACTTTGGAAGGTGAAGTATGATAGTAAATCTATGGAAATTGCGCGATTTATCGCAAGCGGAAAAAACCACCATTATTAAAAGATCGGAAACAGATATCGCGGCGATCATTTCCGCCGTCACGCCGATTATTGAAGACGTTCGTGTCCGCGGTGATGAAGCTTTAAGATATTATGCGCAAAAATTTGATGGTGCGGTCATTCAAGGACATCTGATGGCTACGGATGCGGACTTTGAGCAAGCCTATCAACAGGTAGAGCCGTCGGTTGTTGATGCCATCCAGCAATGCGCCGAAAATGTTAAAATTCATCACGAGCAGCAAATGCGCAGGGTGGAAAAGCAATGGATGGAAGAGGTTAAGCCGGGAATTTTTGCAGGTGAGAAAATCACCCCTATTCCTTCTGCAGGGATTTATGTGCCGCGTGGTAAGGGTGCTTTTCCCTCTGTTATGTATATGCTGTGCCTCCCTGCGGTCATTGCTGGCGTAAAAACCATTGCCGTCTGTACGCCTCCTACCGCTTCGGGTGGAATTGATGCGGCCTCTCTGATTGCTGCAGATATATGCGGCGTTAGGAATGTATATAAAGTCGGTGGCGCACAGGCAATCGCCGCACTTGCGTACGGAACCGAAAGCATTCCGAAGGTTTCCCAGGTCAACGGGCCAGGAAGTCCCTATGTGGCGGCCGCCAAAAGACTTCTCAGTCATATCATTAATTCTGGTATTCCCGCAGGACCAAGTGAAGCGATTATCTTGGCGGATAAGACAGCCGATCCGTGGAATACTGCGCTTGATTTAATCAATGAAGCCGAACATGGTCCAGATTCAGCCTCACTTCTGGTGACTACTTCACAAGAGCTTGCAGACAAGGTTATCAGCCACCTTCCCCAAATCATAAATTCTCTGCCACCACAAAGAAAGAACTATTGCGAAAAAGTTTTTTCAAAATATGGCGGTATCATAGTTTGTGAGACCATGAACGAAGCTGTGGATTTCTGCAACGAATATGCGGTCGAACATTTATTGATGAAGGTTGAGGATTCAGACGCTGTATTAGCCAAGTTGGATAATTGCGGTGAAATCCTGATTGGTGAAACGACACCGATTGTAATAGGAAATTTCGGCGTCGGCGTTAATGCCGTGCTGCCGACAGGGCAAAACGCCCTAACGCACGATTGCACCTCGGTGTGGACCTTCCTAAAAAGAACCAGCCTTTCGTATGTTACGCCACTGGGTTACAGATGTTTAAAACAGCCTGTCGAAATATTAGCAGAATATGAAGGATTTTCCGGGCACGCGGAAGTGTTAAGGCAGCGCAATGAGGACAGTTTTGCCGATCTTGAGTTGGAGGCGATTTTCTCGGCAAGGGATGTGTCATGATCCCTCTGAAACCCATTTTCATTTTTGATCTGCATAATACGCTTTATGATGAAGTTATTGAATATGGGGGCGCTATTACGGCAGCGATTGAGTATTTCTTAACTATTGCAAAAAATCAGAAGGTAACAATTGATGAGACACTTTTATGTAGACAACTTTCGGATGCGCATGCCCGCGCAGGGTCTGATTGGGATGATGATGTTTGGTATGATGTTGCTGAAATCCAAAAGCTGAAGGCTTTTAAAGCTATTATCAAGCAGGCTGTTGCTCTTCGGCGAGAGACAAGTAAAAATTTAACAAGGGCAAAAACTTTCAAAAACACGTTGGACGCCATCGTTAGACTCAAGCAAGAAGGCGCGTCCATCTATGTGGCAACCGAGGCAACGGAAAATGCTGCCTCTGATGCGATCAGATGGCTGGGTCTGGATGGTATTTTAGATGGCGTGTATGCCTGGCCGTTCAAGAAATCCTACCAAAAAACCAAAGTGACGCCTATCTTCCCATTCCCTCTTAATCCATATGAACCGGAGCTTTCGTTGCAAAAGCCTCACCCTCTTATTCTTGGTACAATTATTCTGGACATTGCAAAGATTGAAAATCGCATACCTAAGCAAATTACTGCCGAAGAGGTTTTTGATTTTAAGCTTGATGAAGAACTGAATATTCACGTGCTCAGACAAGCAATTGAAGATCATAAATCAAGCGGCCAACAAAAACGCCAAGTAAAAGAAATTCTACGTGCCATTCAAACGAAACTTTGTATCAAGAAAGGCATATATCAAAGCGTATTAGAAGAAACCCAAAAACGTTGCTTTTATGTAGGAGATAGTTTTTTCAAGGACGGATTTTTAGCTAGGAATGCAGACGTCCCGTTTATTTTCGCTCAATACGGAAAAACCGTTTCCAAGGCGAATAAAGAGGTACACAAGAAAAACAAAGATTGGCTATTCCGTGTTACGGGTTGGGATAAATTTCTTATTAAACTGACCCAGGAAGCCGAAAGGCTGCCGAAGCTGACTGATAAAATCAAGCCTTCCTTTGTGTGTAAAAGGACTTTCCAAGAATTTGTGGATTTCCTTGAAGCTAATGTCATTGGGTAACTTGCTCCCTTGTGTTCTACTTAAAAAGAATATCTCCTAGTTGTTTCGACCGCTCGAAGTGAAAGGAGACTTTGCGTGAGTAATATATCCACGGTCACGTAGCAATGCAATTTGCTTATCATTAGGTAATGGCAGGCTTCTTAGATGTTTACACATTCTCTTACACATAAACGATTTTTTTATAAAATTGTTTATTATCAAATAGGTATGAATATACCATTCAAACTCAAAATCTATTGTTGCAAGGCATGGGGGTTTGAGTCCCTCCGGAGCACCAAATTAAGGTTTTCTTGATTATTATGGCCCGTTGGATAAAAAGCCGTTTGAGTGTCTGGCTTGTCCTCGCCCTTGGTGAGAAAATTGCCCCTTATCATGCGCTCTGCGATTGTTAACACCTCCACGAACATAAGGGCCATCTGGGTCCAAGACGACGGCCAAATGGTCCTCGGCAGCTGGCGCACAGGTCGTATCGGTTGCAATAAATTGTTTTAAGGTTCCGATTAAGGTGGCGCAGCTGTCAGCATTCCCATTTTGAGCCAATCCAACTGCAAGGTCTAATATACTATCAGTTGCCAATGCGCGATTGGCCGTCACGAATTGCCCTATGGTTTTAATTAAGCTCGTGCGGGTGAGGCGGTCACCCCCTCTAATCAGTCTTATGGCGCAGACCAAGTTGCTAGAGGTTGCCAGCTCTGGATTAGCTTCAGCGAATTGCCCCAGCGTTATAATCAGGCTCGAGCGAGTGATATCGTTAGCATCTTTTGTCAAAGATATCGCGTGATTGAGATTGCCAGCAGTTGCTAATAATGGGTTAGCTATGGCGAACTGTCCCAGGGTTCTGATCAGACAATTGCCTGTGATCCGATCGCCTTCATTGGCTAGTGCTACAACGAGCTCTAAATTTTCATCTGTTGCCAGGTCATGGTTGCGTTGAACAAATTGCCCTATGGCTTTGATCTGGCTGTTGCAGGTGATGGCATCCATATCTTTGCCTAATGTCTTGACATGGGTTAAGTTTTTATCCGTTGCCAAGCTAGGATTGACTGCAGCAAATTGCCCCAGGGTTGTGATTAGGCAGTTGCAGGTGATCCGGTCACCCCCTTCGGCCAGTGCCACGGCAAGGCTAAGGGTATCTCGAGTGGCGAAACGAGGATTTTTAATCGTAAACTGCGTGAAGCATACCAATAATTGAGATGCAATTTTCTTTTCCTGTGACCATGGTTGGGTCTTATCCAAAAGTGTTTGTGCGACTGCAATTCCATCATGTGGTCTATGATTTTGGAATAGCTCTTTAAATAGCCGAGTGCCAGTAGTTGTAAAATATTCTAACTCTTTTTTCTTATCAAATTGTGAGTCAACCGTTTCCGCGGCAAGTGCTATCAAAATCATTTTATGATAGCGGCAGAAGATTCTCCAGGCCGCGTCACCTGCGGGGGTCGTGCTTAATGAAAGGTTCAGATCTTTGTTGGCATTTTTTAAGATATAGGAATAATTAATCATACAAATTACTTATGCGAATTACCGCCAAAATGCAAGAAATTTAAACGATTGCAAACTGTAATAGCCCGCTACTTATAGTGGCAGTGTAAGTAGTCGGCGGCTCTATTCCGGTACCGGCACGTCAAAGCCGTTCAGCGTGGTCGACACCATGCAATAGAGGCCGACGAGATAAATCAATTCCGCCGCACCTTCTTGGCCGAAATGTTCGATTGCTTTTTTGTAGGTGAGTGCGGGCAGGGTGCCGCCGCCGACCAAGGATGAGGCAACGTCATAGGCCACCGCTTCATCCGCCTTTAAATTAGGTGGCCGCTGGCCTGTCACGATGGTGGAGATGGTATCATCATCCAGGCCGCGCGCCTCCGCCACCAATACATGGGCATAAAGTTCATAGGCAGAATGGAAATGCGCGCCCGTTACCAGGATGGCGACCTCGCGCACCGGTTTGGGCAGGGTGGGGTTGGTGGCCAGCGCTTTCACCAATTCCCATACCGGCCCACCGTAACGCGAAAATCGCAGCCATGGGTTCCACGGCCCCATCAGAACACCGTCCTCGCGGATAGCGGTGAAGCCCTTGAAACTGGTTTCAATCCCGCTTTTCATATCCTGATACAGGGTTTTTTGTTCCGCAGTTAGGTCCGCGGGTTGGACGAAATTCAGGCGCATAGCATTCTCCAAAGTTGTGCGCCAATTAAAAGTAGCCAGCATAAAAACACAATGCTTTTCGTTTTACCTTTTGCTGGTATCCCGCATGGCAGTTTGATAGGGTAAGTTATGGTTGCTCTAATTCCTGAACTTTTGTGCACGTCGCTGGCCATGAGCAGGAAATTTTATGTAGAAATTTTGGGTTTTGAAGTTTTATACGAACGGCCTAAAGAAAAATTTGTAATGCTGATACGTGAAGGCGCGCAATTAATGCTGGAAGAATTAGGCGCAGGACGGGCATGGATTACAGCGCGGCTGGAGCAACCATTCGGCCGCGGCGTCAATTTTCAAATTCAAACGGCGGATGTGGATACACTTTATACGCGCGTACAGAATTCCAGTGTAAAAATTTTCCTGCCGATGGAAGAAAAATGGTACCGTTCGGACGACCTCGAATTAGGAAACCGGCAATTTATTGTTCAAGATTCTGATGGTTATCTGCTGCGGTTTTTTCAGAATTTAGGACAACGTGAATACCAATGATGATGTGATTATCATCGGCGCAGGTGCGGCCGGATTGATGTGCGCGATAGAGGCGGGCAAACGCGGGCGGCGCGTCTGGTTGATCGACCATTCGGCCAAAACGGCAGAGAAAATTCGCATCTCCGGCGGCGGACGCTGTAATTTTACGAATATTTATACCAAGCCCCAAAATTTCCTGTCGGATAATCCGGATTTTTGCCGATCTGCACTTAGCAATTATACGCCCAAGGATTTTATCGCACTGGTGGAACGTCATGGGATTCGGTGGCATGAGAAAAAACTCGGACAATTATTTTGCGACGATTCCGCGCAGCAGATTATTGCCATGCTGCTGGATGAATGCCGCGCGGCGCAGGTCGATATTCAAATGGAAACAGTGATTACTGGTGTTGAACATTCAGCAGATGGTTACCGCGTGAAAACCAATCGCGGTGAGAAAACCTGTCAGTCCCTGGTGATCGCCACGGGCGGCCTGTCCATTCCGAAAATCGGTGCGACACCATTCGGTTATAAAATCGCGGAGCAATTTGGTTTGAATCTCATTGCGCCGCGCGCCGGTTTGGTGCCGCTGACCTTTCAAAACGCATTGTTGGAACGCTGTAAAGAACTAAGCGGCCTGTCGGTTGAAGCCGACGTGATTTATCAAAAAATAAAATTTTCTGAAGGCTTGTTGTTTACGCACCGCGGACTGAGTGGGCCATCGATTTTGCAGATTTCATCCTATTGGCGGGAAAGCCAGGAAATTGTGATTAACCTGGCACCGGAATTGAATGTTTTCAATTTTCTGAAAGATAAGAAACGCACCCATCCGAAACAGGAAATCCCCAATGCCATCGCAGAAATTTTGCCAAAGCGTTTGGCGCAAAGCATTTGCGATGCGGAAAGCATCGGGGGTCGTCTGGCCGATTGTCCGGATAAAAAACTGGCCACGCTGGCGGCGGCGATCAATCACTGGCGGATTGTTCCATCCGGTACCGAAGGTTACCGCACCGCCGAAGTCACCCTGGGCGGCGTGGATACCAAGGGTTTATCATCCAAAACCATGGCGACCAAAAACCAGCCAGGATTATATTTCATCGGCGAAGTGGTGGATGTTACCGGGCATTTGGGCGGCTTTAATTTCCAATGGGCCTGGGCGTCAGGCTTTGCGGCGGGACAATATGTGTGATTGCCGCTTGGCGGCGGCGCGTGCATGCGCTTAAGTCGGCCGGATGAACGCCACTTTCCCGCCGCAATTTTTGGAAGAGCTGCGCTTGCGCTTACCGCTGGCGGATTTTTTGTCGCGCCGCGTGCGGCTGGTGAAATCGGGCATGCATACCAAGGCGTTGTGCCCATTTCATCAGGAGAAGTCGCCGTCATTCGTTTTATATAACGAACATTATCATTGTTTTGGCTGCGGCGCTCATGGTGATATTATTACCTTTGCAATGCAAATGGACCGGCTGTCGTTTCCGGATGCGGTGGAAAAACTGGCAGGCGAGGCGGGATTGCCCGTGCCCACGACCTCGCCGCAAGACCGCGAAATGGCGGCGGCCCAGGCGCGCGGTTATGATGCGCTGCTGGCGGCGCGGGATTTTTTCCGCGCGCAGTTGCGCGGCACGGCGCTGCAATATTTGCGCGACCGCGGGCTGGACGATGAAACCACCGAACGTTTCATGGTCGGCTATTCGCCCGCTGACAGCCAGGCCCTGATCACGCATTTGCATGGCCAGGGTTTTTCGGATGATTTGCTCATTCAATTTGGCCTCGCAAAAAAATCCGATCGGGGCGATAACATCTATTCCTTCTTCCGCGACCGCGTGATGTTTCCTGTCACCGACCGCGCGGGGCGCACCGTGGCGTTCGGCGCGCGCATTTTGCCAGGGCACGGGGATGGGCCGAAATATATCAACTCCCCCGATCATCCTTTATTCACCAAGGGGCGCTTACTGTATAATTTGCCCGCCGCACGCCAGGCCGCGTTGGACGGTCAGCCGATTATTGTCACTGAAGGTTATATGGATGTGATTGCCTGTTCGGCGGCGGGATTGCCAGGCACGGTTGCGCCGCTCGGCACCGCCATGACGGAATTGCAATTGCAATTATTGTGGCGCCTGCTGCCTGCGCATGGCGGACGGCATGTGATCCCCTTGATTTGTTTTGATGGCGATGGCGCTGGGCGCACAGCGGCATCGCGCGCGCTGGATCGGTTATTGCCGCACCTGTCGCCTGAACAATCCGCACGTTTTGTATTTTTATCAGAAGGGCAAGATCCGGACAGTTTAATTCGCACCAATGGCTTGGCGGGATTTCAAGACGTGTTGCATCGGGCGATCGGCCCGGCGGAATGGTTGTGGCAACGCGCCACTGCAGGACAGGATTTTAATCGGCCTGAGGACCGCGCGGCGTTGCGGCGGCGGTTGCGCCAGGAATGCGCGGAAATCAAAGATGGCGACACGCGCCAGCAATATGAAAATGAATTGAACCAGCGGTTTGAAAAGGCTTTTCCATCCAGCAATTTGCAATCGGGCGCGCCAAGCGGCGGCGGTAAATGGCAGCCACGAAATGCAGTACCGCAAGTGAAGCCGACCGCATCACCGACCGGCAGCGCAGTTGAAAAACGCAAACATCAGTTATTGTTAATGACATTAATTACGCATCCGCATTTGCTGGATGAGGCACAGGAATTTTTAGCCATGCTGGAAATTGCGGATAACGGCCTGTCCGCATTGCAACAGGCCCTGACGGCGACGACGCTGCGCGCGCGCGAAAAATTGTGGCAGGAAATGCGGGCGGCCGGGCATGCCGAAGTCTTGGACGCGCTGTGGTACGATCCGCAATTGCGCCTGACCAAATTCGCCTTTGACGAAACACGCGATGAAGACGCGGCCGCCTTTGTGGCGGAGATTAGGGGTTAAGCTAAAAATTCAGCGGATGGCGATCACGCATAGCACGAACAATACGCGGAGGTTGTGGACTACGGGCATGCTTTCCTTCAGGCGAGCCTTCCGGGGTGCCAGGATGACCACCGACGAATTCAATGATCAAAGATTGTAACTTCGGCACGGAAGGATCGTCTCCGAGGGTATTAACAATTTTTTCCAAGGCATCTGCAATTCTTCCTTGCTCCAATACAGCTTTTGCTTGCAGGGCTACAAGTTGTGCTTTGTTGTCCGCAAGCCGTTTAGCTTGTACAGTTTGTTCAATCGCAATAACTGGAGTGTCAAATCCGTTATGTACGTAAAGATATTGCCTGTAGTTATCGTATCCATCTTTTCTATTACGATCATAATGATTCATACTTGCCCCCTAAAAGTTAATTATATCCTCGCATGCAACACGATTAGTATAAGGGGCTGGCCTAGATAAGGGATGAAATCTAGGATGGTGAATGGCTCGCAGAGCAAGCAAATTAGGGATTTATCAGCAGATAAGGTTACTGGAATTATTTGTTGGGGGTGTGATGGCCCGGACGGCAGCGGAATTGGTTGAAATTAACCGCCATTCTGCGACGCTTTACTATCAGAAAATTCGTGAGATGATTGCCGCTGAGCTGGAAAATGAATGTCCGTTTGATGGTGAAATTGAAATCGACGAAAGCTATTTTGGCGGTCAGCGGAAACCGCGGCCGCGGAGCGGCGGGGAAAATACCTGTCTTTGGATTGTTAAAGCGTGGCGGAAAAGTTTACGCCAAAGTGATTCCAGATGCGTCGAGCAAAACTTTAATCCCCATTATAGAGCGCAAAATACGGCCTGATTCCATCATCTATAGCGATTGCTGGACGGCGTATAACGCGATTGATGTGGGCCGGTTCCATCATTACCGCATCAATCATTCACAGCTGTTCGCCGACAAAACCAACCACATCAACGGCATTGAGAACTTTTGGAACCAGGCCAAACGAACCTTACGAAAATACAACGGCATCCCGGTTCAAAACTTCAATTTGTTCTTGCAGGAATGTGTCTTCCGATTTAACTTTGGGTCAGCAAAACAACAACTCGCCACCCTCAAACAGTGGCGCAAAAATCATCTTATCTAGGCCAGCCCCTAGTATAATATGCCAACCTTGCTATGCGTAGTGCAAGCATTTTTCTGTCCGTTTTTATTAGGAATCGCTTTCGCGTCTTTTTTGCTATTTTGGTCAAAACTATAAAACAAATGAAATAATGGGTAACCCATTGTAATAACTTGCTATTTTCCATGGCTGCAATCTTTTCCCTTGCCTTTGTGACTTCTTTATGCCATAAAGCGCGGCTTGTTTTGGGCTGCTCCGGCCCTTATGTATGATTCGCTCCAGAACTGATTATAAACCTTTAGGAATCCTTCGTCGCCAATGGCCACCAAACCCGTAAAACCCGCCGCCGTCACCCCTAAAAAACCTGCCGCGCGCGAAGGCGATGCGCCGCTCCTCGATAACCAGAATGCCAGCCTGAAAAAGCTCTTGGCCAAGGGGAAAACGCGCGGTTTTGTGACCTATGATGAATTAAATGCCGCCCTGCCGCCCGAAGATTTTTCGTCCGAACAAATTGAAGATATGATGGGCAAATTGTCCGAATTGGGTATCAACATCATCGAGGCCAGCGAGGACGACGAGGAAGAAGAAAAAGAAGGCGGTAATATTTCCGACAGCGAAGTATCGCGCACCGATGATCCCGTGCGGATGTATTTGCGCGAAATGGGCAATGTGGAATTGCTGTCACGCGAAGGCGAGATCGCGATTGCCAAACGGATTGAGGCTGGCCGCGAAATGACCATCACCGGCATTTGCGAAAGCCCGATTTCCATTAAAGCTGTGATTGACTGGCACGACGCGCTGGACGAGGGGCGTTTGTATCTGCGCGATATTATTGATCTAGATGCTTCCTATGGCGCCGGACCAGATAGTAAAGAACTGGCGGCGGTCGAACGCGGCGACAAGGACGAAGACGAGAAAGAAAAAGAGAAAGATGGTGCGTCCGGCGGCGATGACAGCGGTTTTGATGATGAGGCTGCGATTACGTTAACCGCGATGGAAGCCAGCCTGAAACCGCAGGTGATGGAACACCTCGGCGCGATTAAGGATACTTATAAGGAATTGTCCAAGGTGCAAAATTCGCGCCTGGTGACGCTGCGCCAGGGCAAAAGGCCGACTGAGCAAAGCAATAAAAAATACGATGAATTGAAACGCAAAATGGTGGAGCAGATTGCGCTGGTGCGGTTCAATAATGCGCGGATTGAACAGTTATTGGAAAGCCTCTATTCGCAAAACCGTAAATTGATTGCAGCGGAGGGGCGTTTGCTACGTCTGGCGCTCGACAGCGGTGTTTCACGTGATGAATTCCTGGGCAATTATTACGGCCATGAACTGGATCCCAACTGGATTGAAAATTTAGCGGGTCAAAAAGGCGCGGGCTGGAAAAAATTCGCGGGCCGCGCCGACCGGGTGGATGAAATCCGCAACGAAGTCGAAAAAATTTCGCACGACAATGCGCTGCCGATTTCGGAATTCCGCCGCATCGTCGGCACCGTGCAAAAAGGCGAGAAAGAAGCCGCCCGCGCCAAAAAAGAAATGGTGGAAGCCAACCTGCGTTTGGTGATTTCGATTGCGAAAAAATATACCAATCGCGGTTTGCAGTTTTTGGATTTAATTCAGGAAGGCAACATTGGTTTGATGAAGGCGGTGGATAAATTCGAATACCGCCGCGGTTATAAATTCTCAACCTACGCCACCTGGTGGATCCGTCAGGCGATTACACGTTCCATCGCCGATCAGGCGCGCACCATCCGCATTCCGGTGCATATGATTGAGACCATCAATAAACTGGTGCGCACCTCGCGCCAGATGATGAATGAGATTGGCCGCGAACCGACGCCGGAAGAATTGGCTGAGAAGTTGCACATGCCTTTGGACAAGGTCCGCAAGGTTTTGAAGATCGCCAAGGAACCTGTGTCATTGGAAACGCCGGTGGGGGATGAAGAAGATTCATCACTCGGCGATTTCATCGAGGATAAAAACGCGGTGATTCCGGTGGACGCCGCCGTTCTTGCCAATTTGCGCGAAAGCACAACGCGCGTACTGTCGTCCCTCACGCCGCGCGAAGAGCGCGTACTACGGATGCGTTTCGGCATCGGCATGAACAGCGACCATACGCTGGAAGAAGTCGGGCAACAGTTTAACGTGACGCGCGAACGCATCCGCCAAATTGAAGCCAAGGCGCTGCGCAAATTGAAACATCCATCACGTTCGCGGAAGCTACGTAGCTTTTTAGATTAAGATAAGCGATATTATTAGGGTTCGCGCGCATCAAGTTTTTTAATGCGCGATTGAATAGTTTTAACTCGGGAGTCAAAATGCACTCCGGTCTCGGAGGGTTGCCGCACACCTTCTATAAGTCTCAAATATGTTTCCTGTAACTGTACATCCCAAGGATTAATTGTCTCTGCATCTTTATTTTTATATTTTGCTATTGCGATTTGAAATTTTGTCCAGAGATTGCTCAAATTATCAGGGCTCCCAGGCACGACAGCCAGAGTGATTTGGGTGCCAGTCCGGGATAACCTGCATGAAGGAACGTGCTTCTTAACTCCTATGAAGTCCCCCGTATTATAGTCAAACTTAAGGGATTCTGATAACTCTGAATTAAGCGAACCCACTGTATCACTTGATAACTCCCCTGGCACTGTAACGGACATTTCTTCAGGAAGCGGTTTACCCCAAGCCAAACAGGATAATAAACTTTGGTTGAAAGCAGTATCTATTCTTTGAAGAGTTTGCCTTTCCCCATAACTAAGGGGGTTAGCAGGAGATGAGGGCTTGGCATTCCATCCTAAAAATATGCCTGCTACTGCCGCGCTTGCCGTCATCATTATAGAGGCTCTAGATTTCATGTTATTTTTCCTTGATTATATATTTTGCTATTTATAGGCCTTCTGTAGGCTGTATTTCAACAAAAAAACCATCCGGACCATGGGGTTTTAAGGCGTCCAATCTTCAGCCTCAGCATTCGCGGCTTTTTCGATATTGCGCGCTTTCTGCACCATGGCGAATAAGGCGCGCACAACTTCAGGAATACCTTCGCCGCTGACGCCAGACATCGCATAGACGGGTTGTTTAGATGTGCGTTTCAGTTTTTGCATTTTGGCTTTAATTTCATCCGGCAGCATGGCGTCTATTTTATTCAGGACGATAATTTCAGGACGATCAATGATGTTAACATCATATTCTTGCAGTTCATTGCGGATCAGGCGGTAAGCGCTCACCACGTCTTCTTGCGTGCCGTCAATCAAATGCAACAGCGCGGCGCAGCGTTCGATGTGGCCAAGAAAACGCGTGCCCAAACCTGCGCCTTCGCTGGCGCCCTCAATCAAACCAGGGATATCGGCGATGACAAATTCCATGCCGTCCTGATGCACAACGCCGAGTTGCGGGTGCAGGGTGGTAAAAGGATAATCGGCAATCTTGGGCTTCGCCGCGGTGCTGCGCGACAAAAACGTGGATTTGCCTGCATTCGGCAGGCCCAGTAGGCCTACATCCGCGATCAACTTCAATCTCAGCCAGACATCAATGGTTTGTCCCGGGAAGCCGGGCGTGGCATATTCGGGTGCCTGGTTGGTGGAGGATTTATAATGTGCATTGCCCATGCCGCCATCGCCGCCGCGCAGCAAACGGATTTCTTGTCCGGCTTTGGTAAAGTCGGCAAGCACATACTCGCGCGTATCGTCAAAAATCTGTGTGCCCACGGGAACTTTGATAACTACGTCTTTGCCGTTTGCACCGTGGCAATTGCGGCCGGAACCACCGCCGCCATGTTCAGCTTTGAAATGCTGCTGATAGCGGAAGTCGATTAAGGTGTTTAAGTTATCTGCGGCAACAAAAATCACATCGCCTCCCTTACCGCCGTCGCCGCCATCCGGCCCGCCGAATTCAATATATTTTTCGCGCCGGAAGGCGATGCATCCTGCACCGCCATTGCCGGACGACAGATGGATTTTGGCTTCATCAAGGAATTTCATGCCATAGGCTTATTCACTCGGCCCATGCATAGCAAGAAATAATTAATTTTCCGGTTCCCAGGTGCCATCGGGCTGGCGGCATGCCGTGCCGTAGGCCTGCTGGCTACGGCCACCAATGATGACGCGCGTTTGGTATTCACGGCATTGCTGGCCGTCTTCCATAAAGGTGCGGGTCGGTTCCACAACATAGGATGCGCCATTATTCTGCCAGGCGACCTGCGTGTTGGGCGCCGCGTATTCTAGGGCTTGCGCGGCACAGGTTTCATTCGCTGCGCCGATTTCATTGCCAATAAGCGCGCCAATTAAGGTGCCGCCGACGGTGGTATAGACACGGCCATTCCGGTGCCCGAATTGATTGCCGATCAAGCCGCCCGCAAGACCGCCCAACACCGTGCCGGTAATGGCATTGTTCGTGCAGCGCACTTGGACATAAGGCTGGCTTTGATCGTAATAGACTACAGATGACTGCGGCGCGACATAAACCGGTCCGCGTTCTACCACTACAGGGCGCCGCCAGTATTGGTGCGAGCGGTGATCATAATTGCGGCTCGGATGCTCATCACGTTGGACATAGTGATCATTATTATCTCGCCAGTCATTACCCTTGTGCCAGCCATTATCATACTGATTGTTGTTATGAGAATCTTGAAATTCTTGGCGATGATTATCCCCATCGGCGTAGGCCGGGCAAAAACCCACAAGGGTAATGACCAACATAATTAAAATTTCAGATATTGGGTGGACACGCTGTTTCATCGGAAGGCTCCAGGTTTACAAAATAAACCATAAACGCCATCACAAAAATATTCGTGACGGGTTCACATGCCTATAAAATCAATTTTTGATAAGGATTTTATTAAGCAACTTCGGTTTGCTTAATCCGGACTGACTGACGTTTGCCACGTGTCACAAAGAATTCCACCTGGCCTGATACCCGGGCGAAGATTGTGTGATCAGAACCCATGCCAACCGTTGGATCGCCTGGGAAAACTTTGGTGCCGCGCTGGCGTACAATGATATTGCCGGCCAGAACGGTTTCGCCGCCATATTTTTTGACGCCCAGGCGCCGGCCTGCGGAATCGCGACCGTTTTTACTACTACCACCTGCTTTTTTGGTTGCCATCGTTAGTCTCCCTTATGCCTTGATGCCGAGGATTTCAATCTGCGCCAGATCCTGGCGGTGGCCGTTTTTGCGACGGTAATTATGACGGCGGTTTTTCTTGAAAATGATGATTTTGGGACCGCGAGTTTCCGCAACCAATTTCGCCTGAATGCTCGCACCGGCCACAAAGGGGCTGCCAACTTTCAAATCTGCGCCTTCGCCGATCGCCAAAACTTCAACAATTTCAACGGTTTCACCGACCTTCATGCCGGGTGTCCGTTCAACGGTTACCTTGTCACCGGCTTTGACCTTATATTGCTTGCCGCCGGTTTTCATAATCGCGTACATGATACTTCCTTCTCTAGAGCGGGGTTTATAGGGTTTAAAGCTTGGGTTTGTCAAGTAAATTTAGATTAGAATCAATTCTTATTGATACAACATCCCCACAAACATAATATTGCAGGGATCGTTGGAACCGCCTGAGGGAATAATACAATTATCCATATTTGCCAAAGTATAGCTGGAATAACAATCCATTTGACCCAAGACAAATTTTGGTTGAACCGCGGCCACCCAGCCCGAATTAGCAGAGCCTGGAGGGTCTGCGCCTGGCCCGTGATTTTGTGCAACAAGTTGTTTGCATGTATCGACCGCCAATTTAGTAGTATGACAAGCTGAGCCATTATAATAATACACCACAATTACACCGCCGCCTGCGGAAGCATTGAATTGGCCGTTAGCACTGGCGAGATAAACGCCTGCGCAATTTTCTCCCGCTTGCTGCATTTCTGCTGGAAAAGCAGGAAAACTGTTTAGATATTTTGGTTCTAACGCCGTCTCCATTTCCGACTGCAAGGGATTGCTGGTAGCGGAAGGTAAATCGCTTACAAAATCATGACCTGTATCAGACATATAGGCATTTACTGCAGTACGCATTTGCACCAGGCCATTATTTAGCCGGACCGCCATAACTTTTGCTGACGAATTTGAAGCCGCCTGGCCCATATAGAAAATAGCCATTATTCCGACAATTGCTGCCAGGGCGATAGAAATGATGGTGATAATCAGATTCGACATTCAGAGAATCAAAGATTATCGCAATTTTTTTAACTCGATAAGTAATCAATAAAAAGTTTATTTATTAATTACTTAGCTTGTTTTCGGCACAAACCTCAGCGCTGCACCGTTATTGCAGTAACGCAGGCCTGTCGGTTTCGGCCCATCGTTAAAGACATGGCCCTGGTGGCCGCCGCAGCGTGCGCAGTGGTATTCTGTCCGCGGCATCAAGATTTTATAATCCGTCTTTTCCGCGATATGGCCGGGGAGGGTATCGAAAAAGCTGGGCCAGCCCGTGCCACTGTCAAACTTCTCATCCGACGTAAAGAGCGCCAGACCGCAACCGGCGCAGGCGAAAGTCCCCGCGCGGTGTTCATTGAGCAGGGGGCTGGTGAAGGGGCGCTCGGTCCCCTCATGCCGCAAAACGTCATAGCTTTCAGGCGGGAGTTCTTGTTTCCACTGGGCATCGGGTTTGGTGATGGGGGTGATTTTATCGTTTGCCATTGCTGCCTCCAACAGGTTTAGTTTGATGAGGGGGGCCAGCGCCAAGACCGCCGCGCCGCCCGTCAGGATAGAGAGAAAGGATCGTCTTTGCATCGGGACTCCTTCATTTTATTCGCCAGGGGAGGAGGAATGGTTACAGGGCTTGGCCCAGCCGATGAAGAAAAAGTGCGGAACAATGTATCGTGGCGTATTAATAAGATGACATACATTAGTTACGGCCATAACAATCTCTTTATTAAATGTCTCGGCTATTCGTAATCAGATTTACCTGGAACCACAAGAAATTTAATCCAGTGGCCAAGACGGGCGGCTTCTGTTATTTCATGACCCGTTCAATGGTTACCGAAACAGACAGCCCCGAAGCCTTGATGCGCCAAGCGCAGGCGGGTGATGCGCGCGCTTATCAAGCCTTATTGCGCCTGTCAGCGCAACTGCTGCGGCCGTTTTTGGGTAAATTTCTGCGCGGCGCCAATGAAGTGGACGATGTGATCCAGGAAATCCTGCTCTCCCTGCACCGCGCGCGGCATACCTATGACGGCATGCGGCCTTTCAAGCCCTGGTTATTTGCCATTGCGCGGTTCCGCCTCAAGGACCATTTGCGGAAGGTCTACCGCGATAACCTGCGCGGCGCGGCGGACCTGGCTGATTTTGAGGAAACTATTGCTGCACCCGGCGGCGAACATGTAACTGAAAGTAGCGATCAGGGCGAATACATCAAAGAGGCGGTGGCGCAATTGCCGCAAAAACAAGCCATGATTTTGAAATTGATGTACGAAGACGGCCTAACGGCGGCGGAAACGGCCAAGCGCCTGGGCATGGGGCTGTCGGCGGTGAAGGTCGCTGCGCACCGGGCCTATAAGGTGCTGCGAAAAAAACTGACGGCGGCGGCATGAGCGAAATGGATACTTTTATTAACGATCTGTCGGCCCAGCCAGCGCCGACGTGCCGCGCGCATTGCCTGATGAAATTGTTTTTGACCTGGGCGGGCGTGCTGATTTTATACATCGCTGCAGTTGTGGGATTTTATTTGTTGCCGCGGCCGGATTTATTGCAAAAACTCACGCAGCCGCTTTTCGCCGCGGAAATTTTATCCCTCGGCGCGATGATTTTTTCCTCGGCTTTTGGCGCGGCATTGCTTGGTTACCCTGATGGTCAGCAAAAACCGTGGGCGCTCTGGTTGCCTTTGGCCGCCTTTGCCGTTTTTGTGATTATCATCGCCTTTGCCTGGCATGCCTATCCCTTGCCGCCGACGGTGGCCTGGGATGGCATGAAATGTACCCTGTGCATTGCACTTTTGTCCTTGCCGCCCGTGCTTTTTATGTCCTGGCAGATCCGCCGCATGGCGAGTGTGCGCCCGCGTCTGGCAGCCGTGAATGCTTTTCTGGCGGCCTTTGCCGTTGCCGCCCTGGCCCTGCGTTTGTCGGAGCCGACGGATTCCATGATGCATCTGGCGATCTTTCATTATCTACCCATGCTGGCCGCCGCCGCGTTGGGTTGTTTGATCGGCCGGCGTATTTTCCGTTGGTAAAGCAATCATGGAAAAATTCTTTAGAATGGTTTATAATTTATTATGGACCGAATTAAAAACGCGCGCGGCTTAACCCTTTTGGAAGTTGTTATTGTGCTGGCTATAACGGGCCTTGTTATCGGGGCGATTTGGCTGGTTGTCGCAGATACAATGCTTCATAATCAGATTAATCAGACTGAACGCGCCATTACCACCACGGCCACGCGCATCCGGGATTTTTATCGCGACCGTCCGATTAATGCGACGACCGATCCTTTAAACAATACAAAGGCAATTGCTGCGAATTTAATTTCACCTGACTTGGTGGTTAACAGCACCACCTTGCAGTATAAAATTGGTCAAGGCGGACCTGTGAACGTTGCGACAAATAATTGTACTGGAAGTTTTACAAATCCCACCTATGGCTTTGAAATTGAACTCGATTTTGTACCCGCCAATGCGTGCACACAATTAGCCACAGCCTTAGCCGGCACCAGCAGTAAAATTCAATCCAATGGGATTATTGGTCTGTATATCGTTGGAACCAATGTAATTATTGCAGGCGCGCCGCCAACCTTTGATCAAGCTTCAGCACAAACTAAATGTGCGAATGCGGCAACGATGGAATTTTGTTTTGTTCAGGCCAACTGAATTATAATTAAGCGGCGTTGTATGTCATCATTTGCGTAAAGCGTTCAAATAAGTAATGGCTGTCATGTGGGCCGGGCGAAGCTTCGGGGTGGTATTGTACGGAAAAGGCGGAAAGGTCGGTAAGTTTTAGGCCTTCATTGGTGCCGTCGAATAAACTGGTATGGGTGACGATGGCGTTATCGGGTAGGCTGTCGGGCAGAACCTGAAAACCATGGTTTTGGCTAGTGATTTCAACTTTACCCGTTTCTAAATCTTTCACCGGATGGTTCGCGCCGCGGTGGCCGGTGGGCATTTTGCTGGTCTTACCACCGATGGCGAGCGCCAATAATTGATGCCCCAGGCAAATGCCGAATAGTGGCGTTTTATTTTGCAGAATTTTTTGGATCACTGGTACGGCATATTCACCGGTGGCCGCCGGATCGCCAGGACCGTTGGATAAAAACACGCCATCCGGCTGGTGGCGCATGATTTCATCATAGCTTGCATTGGCGGGGACGACGATGAGATCACAGCCCGCGCTTGCCAGGCAGCGCAAAATATTCCGCTTAGCGCCGTAATCAATTGCGACGACTTTGTATTTGGGTGCAGTTTGTTTGCGGTGACCGCCATTTAAATCCCATAGGGTTTCATCCCAATGATAACTTTGCGTGCAAGAAACATCCTTGGCCAAATCTATGCCGTCCAAACCGGGCCAGTCGCGCGCCATGGCTTGTAGCGCGGGAATATCAAACTTGCCGTCGGGCGCATGGGATAAAACACCCTTGGGCGCGCCGGTATCGCGGATGTGCCGCGTCAGTGCGCGCGTATCCACGCCAGTAATGGCAGGCAGGCCGTGCGATTTCAGCCAGGCATCCAAATGTTCGCGCGCGCGGAAATTGGCGGGCGCGGTGATATCTTCGCGCAGCACCGCACCGCAGGCGGCGGGATTTATGGTTTCAATGTCATCGCTGTTGGTGCCGACATTGCCGATATGGGGAAAAGTAAAAGTAATAATCTGTCCCGCGTAACTGGGATCCGTGAGGATTTCCTGATACCCCGTCATGGATGTATTGAAACAGACTTCGCCGACCTTGGTCGTTGCGGCCCCCAGGCCGCGGCCCCAAATAACAGTGCCATCCGCCAGGACGAGTGCGGCGGTAGCATCGTGGGGTTGAGGAATAGAATGTGTCATGGCAATGTGCGGCCTTGTATAACCAACCGAACCGGAAAAAGCAATGTCAGACTTACGCAGCAAAATCATGGATGAAATGAAAACCTCGATGAAGGCGGGCAATGCGGCGCGCACGAGCACGCTGCGCATGATCAATGCCGCGATCAAGCAAAAAGATATTGACAGCCGCACGGATACGAACAAAGAGCTGATTGCGGACGGCGCGATTTTATCCCTGCTGCAAAGTATGATCAAACAGCGCCGCGAGAGCATTGCACTGTATGAACAGGGCGCACGGCCGGAATTAGCGGCCAAGGAAGCCGAAGAGATTAAAGTGATTGAAGAATTTTTGCCCGCGCAGATGAGTGAAGTCGAAGCGCGTAAAATCATTGCGGAGATTATCGCGGCGACCGGCGCGACCGGCATTAAGGATATGGGTAAGGTCATGGGCGCGGTGAAAGAAAAACTGTCCGGCCAGTTTGATACCGCTGAGGCTTCACGCTTGGTGAAAGAATTGTTGGGCGCGTAATCTCGCGATTGTTTCTGCCTGCGGAATCGCGGTACAAATGATGGGTTCGCCGGAGAAAACATGCCGCCAGCCGAAGCTTGCCAGGCCCTAGTGTTGAATGCGGATTACCGTCCGCTGTCGTACTTTCCCCTATCCGTTTGGGCGTGGCAGGATGCGGTGAAGGCGGTTTGCCTCGACCGCGTTTCCATTATTTCCGAATATGAGATTGAGGTTCATTCGCCATCATTCACCATGCGCCTGCCGTCGGTGATTGCGCTGAAAGATTATGTGCATAATGAACGCGCGCCGGCCTTCACGCGCTTTAATGTGTTTCTGCGCGACCGCTTTGCCTGCCAGTATTGCGGCCACCGCCACCCGACGCATGAGCTGACCTTTGACCACGTCATTCCGCGCGCCAAGGGCGGTCGCACCCATTGGCTGAATGTGGTGACGGCCTGTGCGGGATGCAATGTGCAAAAGGCGGCCAAGGATTTGCACCGTTCCGGCCTGCGTCTGCGCACCGCACCGCGGCAGCCCAGCACATTTGAATTACAGGCAAACGGGCGGGCTTTCCCGCCTTCTTTTTTGCATAATACATGGCGGGATTATTTATACTGGGATACGGCGTTGGAGGGGTAGAATAGTAGGAGTTGTAGAAAATTAGGCCGCTTATGCCAGGATTTTCCAAGCGCGCGTAATATTTTACTAACTTCAATATACTGCAAGATAAAATTGCTCGCACTCTTTTCATCCAAATAATCTAGTCGCTTGGCAAAATCTAACCAGACACGCATTTCTGCTGCAGAGCCCAAAGCCATGCTCAAAAATCTTTTGAATTCCAACACCGAAGCTGCGCGACGTGTATAACTCCTATATTCTTTTACTCAACCAAATCGCGGCTTTGCAGCCGCCTGAAATCGCGCGGTAGAGAAATTTATAACCTAGCGTCGTCTCTGCACCGTGGTCGATGCCGATGTCGCGGTGTTCCAGTTCTTCGGCCTGAAATTTTTTAATTTTCTTTTTGAGTTCATTTTCGTTGGCGGGCAGGTGACCTAGCTGTGCTTCGTAATGCGCATCGATGACTTCTTCGACGGCAACGGTGCAGGCCATGGCGGCCTCCTTGCCCAACAACGCTGTGCCTGCGCCCAGAGCGAAACCCAGCACGCGCCAGAGCGGATGCAGCGCTGTTGGCCGCACGCGCCGTTGCACCAGTTCATCCGAAAAATATTTCAAATGCACCTCTTCCTGTTCCGCCATGTGGCGCAGCGTATCGCCAATCTCGGAATTTCCCAACACCGCTAGTTGTCCCGCATAAATTTGTTTCGCGCCAAATTCGCCGGCATGGTTCACGCGCAACGTACGCGCCAGATATTCCACCTCTGTCATATCGCCGGGGAGGGTTTTTGCTTTAGTCGTCTTGGTTGCCACGGGCAGCTCCATAGGCGGCGATAATAGTTAAAACAAAACATAGCGCCGCATTCATCGCCGCGAACGTCAAACCGTGCCAGGAAAATTCCGGATGCGCGCAATCACCCAGTGGGTTGCCGCTCATGCTCGCGTATAAATCTTCAACGCTTTGGGTAGCGGCATTGGGCGCGGTGCAAACAGCACTATCACCCGCTGCATTGATACCCCACCATTTTTGTTCTTCGCCGACTTGGAATATTGCGATGCCTAGGTTGATAAAAAATAAGGCGGTTAGCAGCCAAAGCGCAATGGTGCGCCATCGCACTTTTGCCAGGCCGAAGCCCGAAACAATGATCGCCAAAACAAATGGAACGCGCTGCGCCAAACACAAAATACAGGGCGGCAAGTGCAGGGCGAATTCCATGAGGAACACGACCCCCAGCGCGGCCAATGAAACCCCCAGGATCAGACACAAAACTTGCGATATATCAGGGCGGAATCCAATCATGCTGCCATTCTAGCAAGGATTTGACGGATTAAAAACTGTTATTCTTGGCCTTAAGAATTTAGTAAGATTATGCGTGCATGCTGTAATCGAGTAAGCTATTGCAAATTTCGTTTCGTAGCTTAGATTTTAATTTCACAGAACGTGGAGCCACCATGAGTTACGATGCCTATAGAAAAACCCAAAACGTTTCGACCAGCGCGCCGCGGGATATAGAATACCGGCTATTGGGTTCCGTGACGGCCGCGTTACTGGATGCCGAAGCGGACCCTAATCATGTGGCAAAACGCGCAGAAGCGGTTTGCTGGAACCGCGAAGTTTGGGCTGCTTTCCGCGGAGATTTATTGCATCAAGGCAATCAATTGCCCCAAAATATCAAGGATGATTTGGTTGACTTGTCCCGCTGGGTGGACCGCGAAACCGCGCGGATTTTGACAGGAAATACGGACCAGCTGGACGGGTTAATTGAGGTCAATAAGAATATCATGAATGGCTTGGCGCCACCGAATAGTGGTGCTGCGAATTAGGTTTTTCTAAAATGCTTGAACTATAAACAATGGCCTATTTTTTGCCCCCCTCCTATAGGGGCCGGTTTGCTTAGTGGCGCGGCGCAAAGCGCTTTAGCAAACCGGGAGAGGGGAGTGTGAAGGCAAAGTCTTTATGACTGAAAAATTTCTAATTCTGAAATCCCCCTCACCCAGCAAATGCTAAATTGGCAGCGCTATGCTTGCTCATTAAGCATTTGCAACCCTCTTCCTCATAAGGGGAGGGAAAAGGCCTGCAAATCCGCTGCCCAAAAATTCTTTCTAAAAAGTTAAAAAAAGTGCTTGCATTGTAAAAAAATGATGTCTATACCCACGCTCTCGCAAGTGTTGCGGCGCATAAGTTCCTTGACTTGATCAAAGCTTCTGTGTTGTAATACTTGTCCTTCCGGTAGATTCGGCTAGTCCAACTGAAGTTTTCAATTTCAGTCCGTGGCTACTGCGCTGCCGGTTTGGTGTGATTCGGTTTGATTCGTTAACTCTTAAGGGTTTGGCGGCTTAAACCGGAACACACCGCGGATCTTGTACAAGTTGTTTATGGGCAAATGAAAAGATGCACAGGCAGCAGCTAAGGACGACCCTCGTCGTCCGTTGATACAAAACAAATTATCAATCGCGCTGTTTGTGTTAATAACACAATTATTAACAGTACGGCTGTGCTTGACCATATGGTCTGGCACAAGCCGAGAACATGCCGAATTGGTTCTTAAGATTTCTGAACAGAAGTTATCTCATAAAGTCTGTTCAGTTCAGTCTATTTCAAACTTGAGAGTTTGATCCTGGCTCAGAACGAATGCTGGCGGCAGGCTTAACACATGCAAGTCGAGCGATGTAGCAATACATAGCGGCGCACGGGTGAGTAACACGTGGGAATATGCCCTT
>Ga0105240_10001616_pt1 | contig 38205 bp, 56 predicted proteins | sample KBSC54metaG_FD_80426 | JGI IMG/M metagenome (GOLD analysis project Ga0105240, IMG submission 80426) | Corn rhizosphere microbial communities from Kellogg Biological Station, Michigan, USA - KBS C5-4 metaG | ecosystem: Host-associated > Plants > Roots > Rhizosphere > Soil | place: Michigan, USA... | reverse complement strand
TGCCCCCATAATTTGACCGCGGAATCTGTTTTTAACGCCATCATTATCAAATGTTACAAGCTCTGTGTACTTCTTTTCTCCCAGGTCATTAATAAACTCCCTGGAGGGAAGACTAATCCATCTATTAGTGCCCTTTTCAAAGATTTTAACCTCATGTAATGTCATTTTCCAAGGAATAATATGCACATCACATGTAGCAAGTAAGGTTCCTTTGTTAACGGCATTAATGTTTTGAACTTCAATCATTTCTCACCTATAAAATTGTTCTGGTTCTTCTAGATTTACCTTTAAATTCAAATAATTGTCCTGTGTTTATTCTGTCTGACAATGCTTCTCCGCAGAAAGAAGCAAACTTAGTAGCCTCAAGATTTGTTGTAATTACAGTTCCCCTTCCTCTCCATTGCATTCGACTGTTGATCAAATCCATGAAGAATTCTAGGAATTTATTAGTTGCTTCCCCCGTGCCAAAATCATCGACGACAAGTAGGGACGTGTTAGTGATAGTGCTTATAAAATTATTAGTATGATCTCCAATAGAGTTTAACCAGTTGGTAGAAAGTTGTTTTTGAGTAGTAAAAATACAAGAAACGGACTTTCTGATGAAAAGTTCACACATTCCCATAGCTGCATAAGTCTTTCCGGTTCCAGCTTTTCCCTGCATGTAAAGAATTCCTTTAGGGCTTTCGACAAACTTAAGCATGAAAGAGATTTTTCCGGGCTCTTGTTTGATGTTTTCAAACTTAACGTCATGATGCAGATCGCCAATACCGTTTATTTCGCAAAATACTGGCCATGGCTGCATTATTTTAGATGGGGCAGTGTGTACATACCAACCACCATCATTTTTTGTCTTGTTGACCAAACAATCGCAATTTGAGCAAAGCCATACTTTTTCTTTAGAAATTGCAGGATCAACGCAGGGACAGTAGTAATTGCTTCCTCCACACCATTCGCATGATTTTTCACACGACAAAATAGGGTTTTCCAACCTGACAATTCCTGAAGGAGTGAACACGTAGTGGCAAACAACAGACTTCTTTGGCTGTAGAGATTCTTTAAAGTCCGAAGAAATGTCGGTAATTGTTTTTGTCATAAAGCCCATTTCTTCATCTCTTCCATCTTTTCAATCGCTGCCTGATCGTCTGAGCTTGGGGCAAACTTACGTGGAGGACGCGACACCATTTGCGAGTAAATTGTATTGAAATGATGATGAAAAATATCAGCAGGATTTGAAGGCTTACGCTTGTGTTTGTTATTGCAAACTACAGCTTGCCAGCCTTTGAAATCGCCACGTTGCTCAGTGTCATTACAAGCCCACTTGAAAGTTTTAAGCACAAGTTCTGGATCTTGGTTCTCTTTTTCAACCATTCTCTCCACAGCAAGCAAAAATTTCGTCATGTCTTCAGGCTGTCGATAAACTGGATGAGCTTCTCTTGCAGCCACTATCATCTGCGCAGTCAAAAACTTCACGGTAGATGAAAACTCTTCTGGCTGCCTAACTTTCTTTTTCTTAGAAGCAAACCCAACCTCCTTCTCAGCAGCGCAAGCTGCGTCCGGCGAAGCCGGTATTTCAGGAGGAATTAAAGGAGGTATATTTGTTGTTATACATGTGTTTTCTATAGAGTATGTATTTATTAGTGCCCGGTTTCCCGGATCCGGTTTTCCCGCATCCGGGTTATCCGTATCCGGGTTTCCGGACACGGTACTCTTTTCTTTAAATCTTTCTTCTTCTGGAAGTTTTTCCTCAAAAAATTCATATATAACATGCCCGAACCTTCCCTTTTCATTTCTTATTTCTTTCTTTAATGCGTATCCAGTCTTAATAAGTTCTTTAAGAATCGTATAAATTTGTTCCTTTCCAATGCCTAATGCATCAGCTACTTGACGCGGATGAGCTTGCCAATTGTCAGGCAAAGAAAGCAGGTAGCAAAGCACTCCTTTTGATTTAGGAGATAAGTCTTTGTCATTAAGCATCTTCTTAGAAATCATAACATAAGGGTTTTCCCTGTTATGCTTTCCTCTCTGGATTGTTACAGATAATTGATTGACGGATAAATTAGAGTTTGACATGATGACCTCCGTGGAATAATTTACACATTTTGATTGTAGAATAATTTACGCATTTTGATTTGTGTAGAATATTTTATAAGTAGCGTGTTTGTTAATAGACTCGGTAGTCTATTTCCTTTATCGATGGGGCTTATGTCCCATCTTTATCCTTCTTGTTCCGGTAGTATTCTCGATAGTACTCCGGATTCTTCTCTCGGAATTTCGATCTGTACTCGGTAAACTTTTCTTTATTCTTAGAGTAATACTCGCGCATGTAAGGGCGACGGTCATCGCCCTCTACACAGCGGTATTTCCAGGTCTGAGCTTTCTTTTGATAGCCGACGTTTCTTTTGATTGTGCATTTTTTACACTCACTACGTCTTTGTCCTGAACAAAAGTAGAAGTCTTTGCTGGCATCTTTTTCTTCACCACACCTTGTGCATACTTTCAATTCATTCATGAAGAAGACCCTCAATACAAAAGAATGGAGTTCCTTCTTCAGTGGTAACGAATCCTTTTTTAAGATTAACAGCAATGTAACCAGGGATGTCTGTCGTTACCACGAAATCCATTAGCTCTAGGGTTCTTAAAGCTGGACTGTCTTGCATTTCTAATCTACTGAGTCCATTCATGCATTCAATAGAGCATAATGTCATCCATAACTTGGCTGCCTTAGTGCTTCGTTTGCAAATTCTTTGAAAGCATTTTTCACAGCACATGAAATATTTTTCACTCATCTTCATGAATTCCTGCCAAAGTAATATGGATTCCGTTGTCTATAGGGTGCCACTCCAAGAGATTTTCTCTAGCTAGTTTCTTTATGTTCGTTCGAAAAGGTCTAAAATCTTCTGACATATCAATTTCGATAGTGGCTTTAGAGAAAAACACCTTACCTTCTCCGTCAGCTCTATTCAAACATTGCAGATAAGCGCTCATTGCTTCGGGGCAATGTCTAGAAATTTTGTCTAAAACTTCCTGTGTCGTGATAGCGTATGCGTCCATTTTTTCTCACAAAATAAATTTACTGTAGACAAAATAATCATCGGTGCGATAGAGTCTATCGTAGAGTTAATAAACAAATACGGGTGTTGTTCTTACAACTATGTATCTTTAAAATAATGGGTTTATACCATTTTTTATACGCTCCTAAAAACAAACGGGGTTGTTGTTTCCTAGAGCTAGAGTTAAATAAACAAACTTTAGAGCTAAATTAATACTCTCTTTGCTAATGTAATAATCTGTCCTCCCTCGAAAAGAAAACGATTTTACTAAGCAGCACTTATTTCCATCTTATCTATCTTGCTTAGCCTCCCATAAAGGGAGGCTTTTTAATTAAAGTAATTTGTTTTTTTGACCTTGTCCAGCTTTATTTGCATTTTTTTCTGCAACTACTTTAGCGTGAATCTCTTGCACTTTTTCTAATGATAAGTTGTATAGATCATAGATTTGCTTCAAAAGCGTCTTTTGAAATCTGTCGGAAAGTTCCTTGGTCTCCCAGTAGCAATACTGTAATTTTTGCTTTCTGTTGACCCACACTTCCGGCATTCTAATCCAAGCTTTCTTATGATTTGTGTTGTAGACTAGCTCACATTTTATAAGAATCTTTTCATATTTTACCTCTAAGCATCCAATCATTCTAGTGTTAGGACGCAATTCAAACTTTACCAAATCTGCTTTCATATTTCCACCTTTCTAAAGAAAAAACTTGTCTAATCAAATTTAATTTGGTACTTTTCGATTAAACTTAAATTTTGAACATCATGAAAAATCAAGAAGACTACGCAGTTTTATATTTCATAATCGCCATAATCTTCCTTTTCGTGTGGATTCTACACAATATATAAATAAACTTTACATGACAGAACAAGATAAGTCCAGAGAAAATTACACCAGAGTCACACAAATTTTATTCCCCTTTTCGGGTTTACAATCCATTCCACAAGAAATTCTACAAAATGCAGCGGAAAGAGGAACTCGCGTTCATCAAATCTGTGAAGGAATCGTAAGTGGAATAGGAGAAATAGGAGTAGATGATGAGACCTGGGGATTTGTGGAAAGCTTCAAAAAGTGGTGGAATGAAGAGCGCACTGTTGAGGCTATCGAAAAGAGATTCTGGGATGATGAACTTCGCATTACTGGCCAAGTGGATTTTATCCTCAAGGAGCAACACGGATTTACTATTTATGACATTAAAACGTCTAGCCGCCCATCCAAAACGTGGCAAGCGCAAGGGTCGGCTTACGCATACTTAGCTAAAAAGTCTGGTTACCCCATCACTAAAGTCATCTTCATCCATCTAAATAAGCACGGAAAAGAACCAAAGCTACATGAATATCCCGTAGACGACACGTTCTTTCTGTCCATCCAAAGAGTTTATAAACACTTCTTTTACAAAGAGTAATCATGAATGACTTAAGCGACAAAATGAAAGAAAGACTAGAGAAGTGGAGAAAAAACACTCTTGCAGTTCCTTCTGTTGAGAAGGTTAGAGAAAAGACGTCTGTCTATTTAGCACGTAGAGAGTATGGTGATGAGTATTCAGAAGAAGCAATGTTGCAAGAGCAAAGAAACAGGAGTGCCAATGAACAACGCCGTAGCCGTTAGACAACAATCAAACGAAATGAGTCTGACACGTTCCATTCCTTCAGAACATGAGATGATGGTTTACCATACAATGGCTGAGCAAGCCATCACCAGCAAAATGTATGGCAACAACTACAAAGACAAGTCTGCTGTAATGATGATCATGCTTTCTGCAAGAGAGCTCGGCATTCCACCCATGCAAGCGCTAAACGGTGGTATTAACATTGTCCAAGGTAAAGCCGAGATTTCTGCTCGAATGATGTCTGCCTTGATCCGCAAGTCAGGCCATAAGATAAAGGTAAAAGAGTGCACTGAAATGAGATGCATTTTAGTAGGCACTCGCGGAGACACGGGAGAAACCGAAGAGACTTCTTTCTCAGTAACTGAAGCCCAAACAGCTGGCCTTGTAAAGCCAGGTGGTGGATGGGTCAAATGGCCTAAAGATATGTGCTTTGCAAGAGCATTAAGCCGACTAGCCCGTCAACTCTTCAGTGATGTCATAGGCATAGGTTACGTTGAAGGAGAAATACACACTTCTGACGTAAAGCCAGAAGTTGAAAGTGTGTGTTATGAAGAAATTGTAGTTGAAGATGAGAATGAATTCCTTCAAAGCTTCTTATCAATCTTTGAGAAAGAAGAAAGATATTTGGCTTTAGAATACCTAAAAGTTGTACAACAGCATTTTCAATGTGATGTTATTCAGGCTGTTAAGAAGCTCACTCAAGACAAAAAAGTTTTGATCGATCAATTCCATAAGTGGGCAGAAAAGAACAAGAAAACAGAACCATAAGTAAAGCGGATTTACATCAAAAATGAAAGAAGGGATGAAAACATATGCCTTTAAAAACAGGAAAATCCAAGAAAATTATCTCAGAAAACATTGCGACCGAGGTAAAAGCAGGCAAGCCAGTGAAGCAAGCAGCGGCAATTGCTTACTCGAAAGCCGGGAAATCCAAGAAGAAGTAGGAGAAAAGGATGCTATTAGAAGAAGCCAGAAACGAATACAACAAGAATCTAGCTCAGAGCTCTTGGCTTTACAAGACATTCCAAGAAAACAATCTAAACGCAAAAGAAAAGAAGAAGATACTCCTCGAGACAATGAAGGAGTTTCGAAAACAAAAAGAAGAACTTTACCAAGTTAATGAATATTTCAAACACTTCAAGAGGTTACCAAGATGGCAAAAGCAAAACTAGGCTCTGGAGCAAGATTTAAAGCTGTAGAGAAGTCCGCTGCTAAATCAGGCGCAGCAAACCCAGCTGCTGTAGCAGCGGCTGCTGGCATGAAAAAATATGGCAAAGAGAAGATGGAAAAAATGTCCATGGCTGGTAGAAAGAAAGCTAAGTAGCAGTAATCTTTTTCCAAACAGAAGCATTATTCTGGATATAAGCCAGATACCACATATCACCCCACACTCCGGTAGTGGGGTTTTCCCCCACTAACCAAAACGTTCCAAAGGAGTAGTACTTCCCAGTTGATGGCTGCTTAATGTCTGCAGAAGTGGGTTCTCTTGGCACTGTTACAATTATTGGAATAGCCACATTAGGCCCAAGATAAGCTCTTGGATTATTAGGACTATACCCTGTTAGATTGCGGCTACTCATAATAAAACCTCTTGACCAGATGAAAGAGTTGTCGGAACGGTTGCTCCCCCTGACTGAGCTAAAACTACTCTTCTATACTTTCCTGCCGGAATGATCCCTTGAACTTGAAGTCTTCCTGTTAACACAAGGCTTAATAGACCTGAGCATCCCTGAACGTCTGTACTTGGACTTACAACATTCGTTGTAAAACCTGAGTCATCAGCGTATTGGAGAGTTGCGGTTAGAGCTTGAGAAGTCAAAAGAGAAGACATACTGGTTGGGTATGTATATAAAACAAATGCTGATCGTGTAGTTGAAAGCTGAGCAGAAGAAGTAGAAGAAGAGAAAGTAGGTGTTGCAAAAGATGGGCTAACTCCATTACTTGCAGTAGTTACTCTTCCTTTAGCATCAACAGTGATAGAAGCGTTTGTATAACTTCCAGCTGACACTCCGGATGTTCCCAAAGTTGGATTAGGATAACTTCCAGTCAAATCACCGCCCGCTGTTCCCGATGGAGGAAAAGAAGTTGGTTTATTGGAAAGATCGTTATAACTTCCGCTTGTTGCAACTGTGGCGAGGGTCGGCTTATTTAAAATCTGTGATAATCCAGAGACTGAGTTCCAGTCAGAATTAACCTGTGCTGGTGGAATTGTTGGCTTATTAGACAAATCTACATAGCTTCCGCTTGTCGCAACAGTAGCCAATGTCGGCTTATTAAGAATCTGTGAAATGCCAGAAACAGCAGTCCAATCAGAGTTCACTTGAGCTGATGGGATAGTAGGTTTGTTAGACAAATCATTGTAGCTACCAGAAGTTGCAACTGTAGCAAGCGTCGGCTTTCCTGTTAGGTCGGCATATGCGCCAGAGGTTGCAACCGTTGCAAGCGAGGGTCTACCTGACAAGTCAGAGTAAGCACCAGTAGTTGCAACAGTTGAAAGAGAAGGTTTGTTCTTAATGTAATCAACCAAAGCATTATTTGATTGTGTCCAGTCAGATTGTATTTGAGCAGAAGGAATTGTAGGTTTATTGCTTAAATCGTTGTAGCTGCCTGAGGTAGCAACCGTTGCTAGAGAAGGACGACCAGAAAGATCGCTATAAGCACCGCTTGTAGCAACAGTAGCAAGAGTTGGTTTATTCTTAATGTAGTCTTGAGAAGTATTACTGGATTGTGTCCAATCTGACTGTAAAACCGTAGCTAAGATTAACGAAACCACAGTGTCATAATTAGTAAAAGCTTCCCAAGCTTGATTGTTTGTTCCCTCTTGGATGCATAAAAATAGAGCGCCATTAGTAGTGTTCATGAAATAATCACCAATCCCCGCTGTTGCAGAAGATGCAGCGTAAACATTATTATCAGGATCTGTACTATAAGTCCAAATCCTGACGCTGAAACCAAAAAAGGTTGTCTCCATAGTTATCTCCTATGCAATTTTTACTGCCGTTAAGCGACCATATGCTGTCATGCTACCACCAGAAAAGTTTCCAGAGGCAACAAGATAGAACGTAGCAGCACCGGTTGTAACAATGTACATAGGAATCGTAACAGCACAGTTTCCTGCCGAGAAGTTAGATGTCTGCCATGTAGAAACAACACTGTTGTTTCCAACAGTACCATGAGTAGCACTTGTCGGGCTTATGGATGCTTGCTGGATTCCTGAAACGGTAGGTGCTCCACCAAATTGGACAAGAGCGCTTATTAACCAAGTGCCACTTGTTAAAGAAATGCTTGTGACGTTTGCAGGCGTAGCAGTAGTCAAACTAACCGCTGAACCTGAAGCAATTGTAGAATTCTGAGTGTTAGAAGTAACGGGGTTTTGAAAGGTTGGAGAAGTAGTTCCTGTGCTTGTAAGAACTTGTCCTGCTGTACCATTAGCAATAGTACTCATCTGCTCTGTTGAACTCATCGCCATTAAGGAAGAGCTTGCAACAGTTAGACCGTAAGTTCCACCCATGAATGCTCGGTTGATCTGCCTATTTCCAGAGCCTGTTTGGCCGATTCTTAAGGTGTTGTTTTCGCTCATTACGCCATCATTTGCGATGCAAATGTTGCTGGATTCTGTTGAAGTGTAGGCAATCCCGGCGTTATATCCAAAAGCAGAATTGTAATTCCCGTCACCCTCCCCAAGAGATGAATCTCCAAATCCTGAGTTAAATGTTCCATTTAGATAGTTAGTCCCACTAGTATTGCCAAAGAATGAGTTGTTAGAAGCTGCGCCTCCTCCAACTGAGTTGTTGAAACAGTCATAACCAGCACAAGTGTTGGCACTGCCAGTGTCAATGTTAAAACCAACTAAACTTCCAAGATAAACGTTTTGAGATCCAGTTGTTACACCTGAAGCCGCCTGGAACCCAATGATTACGTTATCATTCCCTGTGCTTAAATTTGGACAGCAGAACGCTCCAATACCTACGTTTTGTTGACCTGCGACAGTTCCCCCACCCATTGAGCTATGACCTAATGCCGTGTTGAAGAAACCAGTTGTGCCAAGCAAACTATGCCAACCCACTCCCGTGTTTCCCTCAATGTTTCCGCCAGAGCTAAACATTGACCCTTGGCCAATAGCTGTATTAGAACTTCCGGTAGTAAGAGAATTAAGAGATAGCTGGCCAACGGCTACGTTGGAAGAACCAGAAGTTAGTGCAGACAAAGACTGAACGCCAACGCCAGTGTTTCCGTCTGCACCAACCATTCCCGATGCGGTTGACCCAAGAACAATGTTAGTATCAAGAGCAAAGTCAAGAGTAAGGGTACTGCCAAGTCCTGCAAAAACAATGTTAGTATTGGCTGTAACAATATTCCAGTTAAAGCCATCGGGAGAAATTGGCCCTCCTGTGTTACCGGTTATCGTTAGACTTGTTGCTCCGCCACCACTATTACCAATTACTCCTGCCTGACTCATAGTCCCCCAAAGGTTTTAATTAAAGAAATAATTACCCATAAATATATTCAAGATAAACTCCGCCCATAGTAGGAGCGCTTGACTGCTTTACATAGAGGACTTCACCCTTTGCGATTACAAAGTTGTCATCCTTTCCTTGTACTTCGTTTGTAGTTAAGTCAAACAGCTTAAACGATCCGGCCGGCAAATAAAGTTGACCATCATCGTTCGTGTTATCAAAACTAAAGATCATCCCGGCATCTGAATCATTGGTTATGCAAATGATTCTAGGATTCACTGTTGTTGCAGATCCCACTGCAGTATAAGTTCCTGAAATACTTCCAAACGCTAAAGTCCTTAGCGTGTCAAAATAAACTCTTTTAGAAGACATTATTTACCTCCTTAACTAATGATCATGTAGTTCCAAGTAGATGTGTCTGTTGCGTCTGCTGATGTGATTGTAAAACTTGTTCCTGCAACAATTGCTGAAATTCTATAGGCTTGTGGAGCAGTAACAGTGCCAAGAACTGCTGGGTAGCAGAAGATCTTTGACGCAGCAGTCACTGATGTGTTTGCAACCGTTACAGCTCCTGCTGTCATTGCAGCTGAAGTTCCAAGAGAAGCATTAGCACCTGTAGGAATGGTAATCTTTGTTGTTGCAACTGGCCGTGGAGTTGTACTACCAAAACCAAGAACAGGAGGAGATGCAAAATCTGCCGCTCCTGAGGCCTGAAGTTGAGCTGGAGTAACAGCAACGTTTGTTGTTGTTCCTGCTGCGGCTTCTACATCTGTTGCCAAACGGACAATACCTTGTTTATACTGAGTGGCTGGAGATCCATCGTATCCATTAGGATTTCTAAGGTTTAAAGCTGCCATATACCCTCCGAATTTTAAAATTATTTATTTATATTTAACCCGAAAAACATTTCCTAGTCTTCAATAATTTTATATATATTTACACAAACAAACATTTACTGTAAGATAGATAAAAAGGAGAAACAAAATGCTTATCTACATGATTTGTGTCGCCCTATATGTAATTGGCTCTTTAGGCGATTAATCTTTATTTATTTCAGACACAAGTCGTGGAATTTGTTTTGCTAATTCTTCTTTAGTTGTTGATCGGCTAACTCTTTCTAACAAATTTACTGCCTTAGAATTGGAAAGTAATTTTTTTTGTATCGAAGAATAAGCAGAAGAACCAATCTTTGCAGACACCTTTCCAAGTCCCATCGCAACAATAGCTGGCCAAGGAACGTGTAATGCATGCATTAACCCTCCAAGAATTCCGATATCTTTTACGTTTTTTAACGAAGATTTTATAAAAGATTGAGTGGTTGGATTAGAGTATAGGTTTGAATTTCTTTCAAAATTAGAAGCAGCAACCTCTAATTGGTCAAATCTTCTTACTGTGCTTGGACCTGCAATTGATTCCGTTACGCTTCGGATATCTCGGTTTTTGAATATGTTATTAGCTTTCTTGAAATTAATTGTTCCGGAAGGGTCAGTGGTGGAATTTAATAAGTCTTCAATGAAGAGTCTTTCAAAGCTTTGAAAGATCCTTCTTCCAGAAGGACTTTGATTAAGAGTTTCTCTTACGACTCCGTATCCTTTGGGAGTAGACATAAGATCAAGTATTTTTTCTGGTCGCTTTCCAGTATTAATTGCTTGAGTTGCATCTTTTAACACTTCATTTCTAACAACTTCACGGCCACCGGAAGAAGTCAAAGGATCTTTAACATCAATTATCTGACTAGCAGCAGCTCTGGCATTTGGTGAAAGCTCAGGAGATATTTGGGAAATGGCCCTTGCATTAGAAGAAGAGCTTCCAGATTTTGTAATATTATCAACAATCATTCTTTCAGCTATATTTTGTATTGATGCGTCTGGAATAGCAGTTTTAAGATTTCGCAGGTTACTTGCTTTGGAAGAAGAAGTGGTAATGCTTTCAGGGTTTTCAGTAAACCTAACCTTTCTCATATAGTTAGTTCCCCAAGTCTCTGCATTTCTTGCATGCAACTGGTTAGCATCTTGATAAAGGGATAAGGCTTCTGGTCTTTTTGACAAAACATCCCTTGTTTCTTCTCTCAAAGTGTTAAGAATAGGCTTTAGTCTATGAGATTGTTCTCTTAGCTCACTTCCATAATTAACTTCATTATTGCCGTTTTGAACTAGATCAATCATCTGATTAGCGGTCTTTCTTGTAGGAGCAGACGATTCTTCTATTAATTGAGAAGGAATTAAAGGTTTTCCTTCAGCATTGAGAATCCTAGACTCAGACTGAACAGAAGAAGGTGTTACTGTTTCCAGCTGGGCAATCAGCTTATTTAAATAATCTACTACAGCATTTTGATCTCTTGACGGGCTGGTAGAAAGAATAGAATTCCTTAATTCTTTTGCCTGTTCTAGAGTTTTAGGAGCTGGACCAGATAGGCCATTAGCGGCCTCTCTAGCTTGTGAATATGCAGACTGTTCTGCTGCTAAAACATTCTGTCTAAACGTGGCATTAGCTGCTTCTTGAATCGCAGCCCCACCCTGATCATTAGTCACCTGAAGAGGACTTATTAGATTAAGAGCTCCCTGCCTATGCATGTTGTCGGCATTTCTCTGAAGAGAAGACAGGTTGGCGTTAGTAAGTTCTGTGTATCTATCCGGGGAAATTCTAGATGCTGATGATTCAAATTCACGAATTGTATCATCTGAAAATTTGTTAATTATATCTTGCAACTTTACTTTTTCAGACTTAAAAGCATTACTTGCTACAGCTCGATCTAATCCAGTCTCACCAGATTTAAAAACAGGATGAAGAGAGGAAGCTTGACGAGCTCCTTGTTTAGCGACATTAGACGCAACACCTGTGCCAAATCCTGCCGCAAGATCAACTCCAATGGCTGCTAGTTCACCTGGTCCGAAATTATCAAACTTACCGTTTTTACCATAAACTTCCCTAACAGTTTGTCCAGCTTGACTACCCACGAGTCCAGCTAGAATTCCCGGAATACCACCTAATGCTCCCAATGCTGCTCCGCTAGATCCAACCCGTAAACGACGAGAAGTTTCATCTTCAGACTCAGGAAATTTAGAGATAACGTTTAACAGAGGATTTTCTTTTTCAAAGTCTGTAGGATTCGCTTCTTCACCATAAGCTAAATCTTCTAAAGGCCTTGACCATTCATTAACTCCATATTGAATTAACGCAGGAATTCCTAAGGCTGCTTCAGCGAACCCCAATAGAATAGACTTTGCAGCTCCCGCTTTTTCTTTTTGATCTTCTACAGACTTCTCAGGCTCAAATCCAAATTGGGAGTATTGAGGGCCTTCTTCTTCCTCTTCTTCTGGAGTAAACCCAAACTTAGAGTAGTTATTTTGTTGGGGTGAATATGACATTTTCCTCCCTAGCTTTATCTATTTGAGATTGAGTCATGTAACCGATTTTTCCATCAGGAGATTTAACCTTTACTCTCTCAGACCCTTTGATCTCGTTTTGAGCTTTTACAGCTTTTTCTAACTCTTCCCTGAATTCTTGAACGATAGGTTTCATTCTATGATTTACTTGGCTCTCTATATCGGGAACATATCCCTGTTTGGCAATGTCATCAACGATATCCCCATGCATTATCTTCAACTTATTAAGCTTATCAATGAAGTAAATCGATGCCATATTAGCTTCTTTAGACTTGCCTATAGAAGGCAACATAGAATTAAGAAGAAGGAAAATCTCTCTTTCTGTTGGTCTTGATCCAAATATACCTTTTGAACCTTCAAGAAGCTTTTTATTAGATGCTTGTAAAGTAGCTTCATCTGGAGTTAATCCGGTTATAAGCTGTCCATAAGGGTTTGATTTTACTAATGCTTCCCATCCTTCTCCTGTTACATCTCCTTGGATTGCCTTTTTAGCAGTATCTAATGTGTACTCGAGCTCTTCAGCAGCTTCTCTCTCAGAAAGAGCGTTGGTAACATAAGAGGCAATTGACTTTTCTCTTTCTTCTTCATATTTACCGCCTGGCTTAGCCTTTAACTCTTCAGAAAGAGGGTCGATAATAGACTTCTGATTAGAAGTAGAAACCCCAGCACGAGAAAGTAACTGTTGTTTCTGAGAAAGGGATGCCTTTTCCCATCGAGGATCATCAACAACTTGATTTATTCGTGTCTGCTGATCTTCATCAATAGGCCTATCAGCTTGATTGACTCTTCTGTCTAGAGAAGGTCTAGTAATCTGTGCAGCCATAGCGGGATTATCTTCATACGCAGCTAAAGATCCAGGCTGTTGTCCTCTTCTTTGCTCCAAATCTCTTATGATGGCTTGATTGGCAGCTTTTTTCTCTGCTTTTTCAGCATCAACTTGAGCTTTTTTTGTGCGTTCATTATTGTATTTCTGCAACTGAAGAAGCTGATTTACATGGTTGACTCTTGAAGTAGGAGAAATACCAGGGCGAGTTTGGATACCAATGATAGCATCTTCGATGTTTTGGCCATCTCTTTGATACTTTCCATAGATGTCTCTTAACGCATCTGTTTCTCTTTGTTCTAAACCTGTTTCTCTTTGTCTATCAGAGAAAGACTCAAGAGTTTTTTCAAGGTGCGTCTTGTCTCTTCTGGGGATTGGACTTAAGTCTACGATTTGAAGTTGTGGCATTTTTCCTCCTAAAGTCTTTATCGATTTGCAATCCCACCTAGATAGTCAGAAAACCATTCACCTGCTCTTGGCGCAACAGATCCAAGTATTTGGTCAATGATGCTAGGGCTTCCCTCCTGTGGTCTTTCTAGCGCAAAGGTCTGCATACCTAAGATGTTATTAATGGCATTCTGTTTATTCGCGCCTGCTTGTTGCTGTCCAGAGAAGATGTTTGCGGATCTCTGAGCATCCAGATTTCTCTGAACATCACGACCAGCTCGAGCAAGAGACTCTCCAGCATAGGAGCTATTCATTATGTTGCTACCTCTAAACTGCCCTGTAATGCCAGGAATAACATTCTCTCGGAAGTTTTGGTAGGCAGGCTGTCCGATAGTTTGATCAAAAACCTGGTTGTAGCCAGCAGAATCAAAATTGTACAGGTCAGAGAATGGGCCTTGACCGCCTAAAGATTGGATATATTGATCATAAAGCTGTTGCTGTTGAGGATCTAGAGTGCTGATGCGCTTAGGCTTTTTCTTTTTGTTTCTAGAGCCAAACAGCCCCATGACTCCACCGGCTAATGCTCCAACTCCAGTTCCGATTGGCCCGAAACTTGAGCCAAACTTAGCTCCAGAGATTGCTCCGCTTACTGCGCTTGCTGGGTTATAAGTTGCCATTCTTTCTCCAATGTAAATCCGCTTTACACTACGTGATTAAAGTCCATGTTACAGCCGATGAAGTTGTTCGGCTCGTCATTATCCAGGCAGAATTGGTGTCTGTCCTTACATAGATGTCTGCAATATCAAAATTCTTATTAAAATCACTAGAAGCAGGAGGATTAACGTGAGGTTTATTCACTCCATCAGTGACGTATTTTGACACTTTAGTATTAACCGCTAATGCTACATCTGAATAAGCCTCTGATAACTGTCTATTCAACTCTGGGTTAGAGTTCCTAAGGGAAGATCCCCAATTGAAACTTGTAAAAAGCGTAGGCATTAAATTAATCTCCCTACAGGTTGAAATCCAGGCATCGTTGCTTGAACATTTATCTTCGCTCCAGACTGCCTGTTTTTAAGCCTAAACTGAATAAACTTACCTGTTTGGTTAATGAAAACCTTATACCACTTCTTAGAGCCGTCTTCGAACAGCATGTTTGTGCAATTTCCCTGGTAAGGATCTTGAGAAAGGTTGTTCAGTTGAGTCTTATGGCCAATGTCATTAGTAATAATTTCTATAATCATTTTGGCAGGAACTGATGTTGATGTAAAGCCACCAGATGTATAAGCCCCAAAGGCTGAAGAGTCTACACCATCTAAAGAAAATGTCTGTTGATCCAGGACAGTTACAAATGCAAGACTTCCATTTAGCTCTGTCATTCCTTGTATGCCAAAGAAAGTCACCTGATCCCCAGAGTGTAAATTATGATCGACAACCGTTGTGACTACGCATGGATTTGAGTTTGTAATAGATTGAATCTTAATGTTTCTCATTAGGTCAGTTCCAGTTGTGTCAACATACATGTAAAGCCAGCCGCACCTAACCTTTTTGTCCTGGTCAACAAAAGGATTAAACTTTTTGAAAAGAGCTGTGAAAGGAATCACTCTGCTAGCAAGACCATTTGAAACGTAAGGAGTAAGCTGAGATGTGGGAATACCACAAGAGCTAACATTTATACGGAAGACGTTATTGTTGACAAACACTTCAATTGGGAACTGTTGGTTGTTAAGTTCATCCATCCCAACCATTCCCGTTAAGAAGATCTCATCAGCTCCCATTTCAGAATCATATGAATTAAGACCATAGTTATTCCAATCGGTTGTAACTTCAACAAGTTCGTCGTCAATAACTGTGACATTTCGAATTCTTACAGGATTATCCTCAGACTCAGTAACAGAAAGTCTCCAAATCTCTCCTCTATGACCTCCTCCAATGCTGAAAGGAGCACCTCTTTCAAAGGCAAAAGATCCCCAGTTTCCATAGGCGTCAGCTAATGTAGCCCAGTTTGGAAATCCGAAAAGGCCATTCCATGTTACATCAAAAGCTGTTACATAAGTACCCATGCAAGAAAGAGGAAGCCTATAGATGCTGTAGTTATCTTCATCATAATTAGTCGTTAGAATTCTTCTAGAAATAGACTGACCTTGAGGAGGATAAATTAGGTAGTGATCTCTATCTGCATCAACAGAACCTGCAAAACAAAGATTAAAGTTAGCGCCATCTACCTGGTTAAAAGAAAAGTCGGGGATTTCCTCATCCTGCCTTTCAACGCGATAACCGTCTGTGATAATTAATCCACGAGGAGAAGCGGCTGAAGTTCTATTAAGATAGGTAATAACTGCAAAGGTAGCGTCACAACCCCTAGACTCGTCTATCTTATCAAGAACAAAAGGAGTTGTGTCATTGCCCGTGTACTTAAGAATCCAAACACTAGCCTGGGTAAAGATAATTAAATCATCGCGGTTAAATGCAGCACCATTAATCCATGTCCCGTCAGGAATGTCAATGAATCCAGCTCCAGTTGCTGAAGTTCTAAAGTCATCACAACTAAGTCCAGTTCCTGAAATTCTTATTCTTTGAGGGTAAGTTATCGTGGTAGAAGCTGTTGTTTCAGTTGTCCTTAGAAGAATCAATCGATCTTTCATTTGAGACATCCAAGAGCATGTCAACGCAATCACAGCAGCAGGAGGGTTGCCGCTCTCCATATTGTATGTGTAATCAGTTACAGCTGTACCATCATAAGATTGGATAACATCTTTATTGTTACAAAACAAAAGTCTTGGGGCGCTATCAGCATCAGCGTAGTTTACCCATGTGAAGAAATCATGGCTATCTCCTGTGTAAGGCGTAGCAGGAGAGATGTCTTCTAAAATATTTAAGGTTGAGTTGTATCTATTAACATACCGGGTATCAGCAACAATAAGCTCTTTGATGTTTGTTGCTGTGATGAAATTTGCAACCATCATAACAGGATTTCCAGGCATAGAGCTAAAAGCAACTGTTACTGTTGAAGCAGCAATTGGCGCTACCGGAAGAGTAATTGATATCTGACCGGTTAAATAGTTAACCGTTCCAATCTGAACCATTCCATCGAAGAAGAAACCTAGACCATTATCAGTGAAAGATTGAACCGGGTTGGACCCTGTTACAGTTACACTACCCCTTGCGATTTGAACAGGGCCAGCATACGTGAACAACATGTTTACTCCGTCAATCGCGCCAGTCATTGCAACAGGCGCAGTAGCGCTGACTATCCTAGATTCACGATAAGGAGTTCCTTCTCTCTCTCCTGTAGCAAAATAGTTATACCCTTCCCTTTTTGATAAAACACCTCTATAGACAAAGCCGTCAAATAGCTGCTCTTGCGCATCATCAGCAATTAGCCAAGGCTGCAGTCTATTGTTTAACCCAGTAGCGTAGTTAGCTATCAAATAAGGAGAATAAGTCATTATGAAACCCTTGTAACGACTACAAAACCACCATCAACATCAATTAAAGCAGACCCAGAACCGTTGAATTGAACTCTTACAAGAGTTGTTTGCACAGAAGACGTATAAGTGTTATTACCATCGATTGCGCCGTTACTTATTCCATTAGTTCCGTTCATGCTATGGCCGCACACCTGAACTATGTAGTTAAGATTAGGCATTGGGTCTGTAAAGTTAATTGTATATCGACCTGTTGCTGTCTTAACTACAGAAGAAACATTTATTTGAGATCGGATTACTTGGTTTCCTACAGCACCACTTCCATTGAAGTTAACCATTGCGACAATTCCAGGAGTGATCTGGATGTCTGTCGTACCATTGAAATATCTAAGTTGAGCCCGGGAGAAAGAGTCAATCCAAGTGTAAAGCATTGCGTTAGAGCCAGAGGGAAGACCAACCGGTATTGCACGCGCAATCATTGTTGACTGTCTATGAACTCCGTCTGTTGGCTGCGCTGAATCGTTAAACACGTGATCAGAATCGATGATGGTTTTCAGCCTAGAGAAGTTAGTGTTGTTTTGTGGAGGAAACAATCCTGGAGACTGACTTGCATTAGGTACGTTTGGATCAAAAGTCATGACTAAAACTCCGGAGTTGGACGTTGATTTTGATACTGAGAATTTGTACGTGAATAAACTAAAGCTCTATACCTTTGATATGCTGGCCATATTTCTCTCCACTTATCCATCTCTCCAAAGTCAGAGAAGATGTCCAACGCTGTTCCATAACAAATGTATCTATACAGATAATCTGTATCCAAAACACCATTAGTAATTTTGATTTCTACCTGGTATGCAGCCATCTTAATTTCATAAACTTTATTAGGTGGCCCCCTAAAAGTTATTTCATTGTTGTAGTACAAAGCATATTGAGGCCTTTGAGGTTGATAAGTCTGAGTTTCAGGCCAAATAGCATAGAATTGAGCCGGATCCTGATACCAGAAGACATAAAAACCATCTGCATAACAAGGGGGTCCAATAGTAGAAGCCCCCTGGTTACCATTTACTAGTATGATATCTTGTAAGACTACTGGCCAAGGGTTTGGATCAGTTGGACCAAATTGGAATTCATACCAGGTCCTATTTTTAAAAATACGAATATCCTGGGTGGATTGCAACTGAATGAAATCCTGCAAATATTGCAACATGATCTCATCAGTAAACTGAGGGTCAGAAGCATCAACCCTTCCAGTGACATTGCGTAGTATTAAAATTAAATCTGCTGCCGACTTAGCCATATCTACCCTCAGACCATTTCAAGTAAATGACAAGAAAATCTATTTCTTTCTCCAACCTGCCGAGTTTCAGTCTTGGTCTCTCCACCGTCTTCTACTTTTACTTCTGCAAAGATAGGAGTTGCCAAACGATTAAGAAATCTAACAACAGGCATTGGAAGATCGTATGTAAATCCAGGCTTTAACTGACCTGTCCAGTCAATGTCTTTAGTACGACATTTAACTTTTAAAACGTTTTCTGGTTGATCAAATCGTTGAAACTTAATCTTAACGTGTTTATGCATCTCTGCTGGAGGAACCCTACATGGAACTGGTGGATCACACTTAGGATTCATTTTCTTAGCTTCTCTAAAAGCTTTATGAGCATGTAAATTCCATGTTGCATAGTCTTCAACTGTGTTCAGTTGGAATGTGTCGAAATCAAAAGGTTTATCCTCTTGTGAAATGACTTCAATAGGCTTATTTTCACCGTTAATTTCTTTATCTTTCTTACTCATGTTTCCCTCAAATTAAGGATAGGGACAAAATGTCCCCACCCTGGTTATTAAGCTACGTCACCAAGATTCACGTAGTTATTGAACTGCCAAGCATTGAAGTAGATAACATCGTTATCAGCTCCCATGATTGCTGTTCCTAGCGTGAGGATATAAGTTGGCGGGTAGTCAATGATTGCGTCATGTGGATAAGCAGGATTAACTGGCTGCGCTGGATTACCAAGTGCAGGGCTAACTTTAGTAACTTGTCCGCCTGATGTGTATGCGCCTACAATTGGAATAGGTAGACCAAACACGTCGTATAGAGCAAAAGTTGTAGCAGTCAGAACTCGAACTACATAGTTGTAGTTGTTGATCTGAGATGCCATTGTTCCAACAACTTTAGTAATGACAACTCTGTCGCCATCTGTAAGGTTGTGGTTAGTAGTAGTTGTTACAACACCTGGAGTTGCAGTAGAGATTGCGTTGATAACCAAATGTTCATTATAAAAACCACCTGGATCAGTAGCGTTTGTAATACCATTTGTTGCTTCCAATGTTGATGTAAGAGTGGTAGTTCCTCTAGTGATAATTAACGCATCACCAGCAGGCATATCTCTGTACCAAACTCCTTGCAGGTTGTTTGTGTTGGTCCCAAACTTGGTGTAGTTAAACCATTCAAACTTATCTGGAAAGAAAGGTAGTGTTAAGTTATAAGCCACACCTCCGGATTGGAGATATCCGCCATAACTATTAGTAACCTGGCTAAACTCACGAATGCCAGTGAAACGATTTAATGCGTTTCCTAATGGTGCTGTCATGATATTTCTCCTTTATTAACCTTTAGTGCTTCTTAAAGCCACACACCAACTATCGTCGAGGATAACGCAGCCTAGACGACCCTTCCAGCCCATAGTTTGGCGCTGATTCAACGGATCCTGTCCAGCTCCTAATGGCTTGATAATCATTTCCATAGACTGATCGTCAATGGTGATTCGTCCGTAGGCGTTAGCCGCAAACAAGAAGTTGTAGTAAATAGCTGGTGAAACAGTTACATCTTTGTAAGCCTGAGTTGTTTTAACCAGTCTGACCTCATCGCATGAGCCAAACTCGGCTTCAAGCACTGATTGCTGTCTTGGATAGTCAGCAGTCGGGAGGAAGTTAGATAGGTTTTTAAAGTCCGTACGCAGGTCTGTGGATATGATCATCCAGTACGCAGCCCATACAGGAGCCGTTCCGTAGGCATTTGTGCCCTCCTGATTAGGCGACAGCTTCTTCCCGTTGTTTCCTTCGAGATAGTCGACTGCAAGCTCTAAGTCAGTTGTAGTAACCTCTGTAATCGCATTTCCATTGACTCCGTTAATGCAGTCAATCTGCGCAGCAGTAGCTGCAAGCATGTTTCTAACGATTTTATCGTACGTAGAGGCCATGTTCTGTGCTAACATGTCCGCCACTTCATTAGCCGTTTGATCCTGGACGGTGATGATGACATCATCGCTAATCTCAACAACCTTACCGTATTGTGATACCACGGCAGTGATATCAAACTTCGTAACCTGCTCTGAGGCTGGGCTAACACCCTCACTTAACGGCGTGAGGGCATCAGCTAAATTGTCAAAACGACGAAAGATAGCTGTTTTAGAGTTCTTCTGAGGGATACGTCTCTCTTGAGCGAAGTACCCGTGAACGTAGTACGGCTGGTGTCTATCCAGCAAAATGTTATCGAAGAACAAGTTAACTTCTGGGTCAACTTGCACTGTCGTAGTAGTGCCAAAAGCCATTTTAGTCTCCTAGTCAAAAAATTAGTTGACTGTTGAGACAAAATTTTTTAAGTCTTGCCTCTAGGTCTCACCTCTAAGCATCTTCTGACGGTATTCACGGAACTCTTTTTTTCCTTGGATTGACTTCAAATACTCAACTCCTTGAGGCCTTGAAGATCTTCCCACGTCAGCAGGAGATCCGGGCTTATGAGCATTCTCAACAATCCGTTTTCCATCGTTGTTCCTCACTTCTCTACTAAGTGGCTTTTCTTCCACTAAGTGTATGTAGTCTTGAACAATTTCATACGCTCTCGCGTATCGATTAGGAGCCGTGTCAACCGAAGAAGCAAGCCAGGGCTTTTTCTCTAATATCGGTTTCAAATACTGATTAATCTTTTGAACAGCCTGCGGATTCATGTCTTGATAAAGCGTTTCAAGAATGTCTCTCTTAGCTAAAGCATTCGCTTGATGTAAGTCTTGTCTTTCAACAAGAGCATTAGGGTCTTCTTTGACCTCATCTTGCTTTTCTCCCGGCTGCATACTTTTCAAGTAATCTTGGTACGCTTGTTGGGCAGCTTCAGCTTTTAGAGCTCTGGCTTCAGCATCCTGAAGCTTCTTCCTAGTCGCTAACATTGCAGCAAGAGGAACCATCTTCTGTTCGTCTTGTTGCTCTTCCACAGACTCACCCATTGATTGCTCGGAGACAGCAGCCTCTAGGTTTTGTTCTTCTGTTTCAATTTCACTCATTCAAATGCTCCCGTTATACGCCCGTACTTCGGCGACAAGTTTATTCGCCCGCTTCAGCGGCGACCTGGATGGATTTTCCCAAAGAGGGAAGACTCAACTTATTATTTGGGTGCATTACCCAAAGAAGAGCTTGTGTCCCAGCTATGTTGTCCACCTCATACACATAGGACTCGTTTTTAACAGTAGGCATCTCATATAAGGCCATCATCTTTGGAGTTATATGAGTCTGTCCCTTCTTCCTCTTAGACTCTGCCCATCCCATGATCCAGTACTTATCCTTGTTTAGGTTCTCTTTCTTAACCTTCTCAAGCATACGGGTATGACGATCAACTAAATGCTGACGCTGTAGTAGATGGTTTTCGCCTATCGTAGGAAGTTGGTTTAGCATGCCTGTCCTCTAAGATTTTCTTTAGCCAACTGCTCATCTTTGTTACGCATTGCTTTCATTCTGTCAGCATTGCCATAACCAGCTGCAATCTGCGATCCTTTCTTAGGAACAGAAAGAGGGTTTTTATCGTGAGAATACTCACCTTTAGCTGCTCGTCCAGCACTTCCAGTAGGAGGTTTATAACCAGGATTTTCCTGACCTCCGTAGGTGCTCATGTTTGGCATCATCTTCACAGAAGAAGCCACACCTTTCATCTTTGCCATATTAAACTCCTGTAGTTAATGGGCTTTTTGTCTTCTGAGCATCTTGGGCTAACTTCTGCTCAGCTAGGGCATTTTGCTTTTGACTAATGTTCGCAGCCAGTTCCATGACGTCGAGCAGACGCTTGCGATCCAAGTCTTGAATTTCTTTAACTGTTTTAGCGTTGTCGAGTAGAGCTTTAGCATAGTTTTGTTCTCCTTCAGAAATTCTCTCTCTAGCAAGACCAATGTCTGCGAGAACTCGAGCTCTTCTTTCTTCGGCAAGAGCAGTATTCTGATCAATTTGTGACATCTCAAGAGCAAGTTTGATTTGATCTGCTTCCTCCATCTTCTGCTGCATTTGCTGTTGTTGTTCAGCTTGCTGAGCCATCTTCTCTAGAAGGATTGTTTTTCCTTGAAGAGGAGCCGCTTCTAAGATGTCTTCCCATGGAATAGGAGCTCCAAGAGAGACAAGCTGCAGAAGTTGGTAGTAATAAGCTTCCCTCTGGGTAGTAGTCTTAACAGCTTGTTTAATTGCGCAGTCGTATTCACCAAACTGCCCAGAGAAGAATTCTTCCGTCGGCTCTCTTCCAGTGATTCTAAAGATCTTTCCTGGTTGGTAGTTCTTTTGAATGCACTCCAAAACCAGCATGCCTATGAATTTCTTTGCTTGTTCAAGGTTATCAAATATACCTCTGTTGCCTTTAAGCCCGTTAGAAGCGCGCACCTCCGCGAGCTTCCCAGATACCTGGCTATCACCGGTAGAGCTAAGTCCGAGTAGTTCATCAGACGCCCCAGGGATTTCCATAATGTTTTTGTCGATAATGTCTTGGTACTGTAAGTACCCTGGAGGAATATTCGGTGGAGATATCTCTCTAACGTCGGCATTGACATCGTAGCCATCATTGACCACAATCTGTCTACCCTGACCTGCTTGCAGGAGCATTGTAGGATCAAGCACTGCACCATTCTTTGTAATCCATCCGGTATTGATAATTGATTCCATGAGGTCGATAATCTGACTGTGGCGTCTATTATATTGCCTTTGCGCGTCAACAACCGAACGAACAAGCCCTTGAATCTTAAGCTCATACGTGTCAATTAGGGGTTCATGGTAAAGCAGAATCGGCATGAAAGGGAAGGTGTCAAGCCCAGTAGGATCAGGACCAGAGTAAAGAAGCTTTCCTCCAACGATGATGTTAAGCTCAACACTTCTCTTGTTAGAAGTTATCAACTTAACTTGAGGTGTATAAGCCAGAGTTTTCTTTAATGCTCTTTCTTCTTCTCTCGTTCCGTTCCATTCCTCAGAAACTCCTGTGTCTTCATCCACCAGGTATTTCTGAACTTTGTTGTATCTCCGCCAGTATTGGTCATAAGTGACCAAGTTTTTAGCAATGTAAGTAGAATTATACTGACGATATATCCCCAAGTACTGATATTTGTTGTCTCTAATCCCTGTAGGGATCATGTCTATTTCTTCAGGATCAATCCATGGAAGCAGAGCTTTTACTTGCTCTTTGCTGAGTAAATCTCTAGTAGAGGCTTGATCGCAGTCGGAAAGATCTCGTTTTGTAAAATATGGGTCCAACATAAGGGCGTTGAAAGGCTTCCAATAAAACTTGATATCACCGTTGACCTTATCTTTCGAGTAGTCCATGTAGATGCCAACAATCGCCAGCCCCGTCTTAAGCGAGTGTTCAAAGGCTTCGGAGATGATGTAGTCGGCATTTCCTTTGTCGTATACGTAGTACATAACGTTCGAGAAGAGATCGGCTGTAATTTCATCGCTGCCTTCAACTGGCGCCGTAACCGTTTGTGTCCTGTTTTCCCTTTCATAGCCGGAATATAGATTGATGACGCGTCGAATTTTGTTGAGCTGAAGAACCATCCGATTCTGCCGCTCAAGTTTAGTTCTTTCCAGGTTGGTCCACTGGTCTCCGGCATACATTCTGAGATCACGGTAGGCAGCAGCATAAAAAACTCCCCATGTGCGATACGCATCATAGAAAAACTGTTGCCACTGGAACACTTTATTGTTGTGATCCATGGCTTGGTAACTTGTTCCATCATACTGAGCTGCAAACATTAGACGCTCTTAATAAAATAATTACTTGTCATCAAAGATAAATTTTTTTTGGAACTCTCCGCACCATTCATCTTGAACAACCATTGGAAACCCTGAAACCGTTGCATCAATCCTTTTAGGAGGAAATCTTCTACAGTTACCATAAGATGTGCCATAAGAAACATCATCATCTTCGTAATCTTCTTCACGGTAGAACTTGCAGTTTCCGCATTCTTCTATATCCATTCTTTTCTCATCCTGTTCCACTGCTCAGCAGACATTCCTGTCCCACCGATAAGCCTTTGAATGGATTCTACCCCATAGATTAAAGCTTTAGAACCGTGAGATGCCCAATCGTGGTAACTCCTTTCCCTATAGCAGCCGAGTTTTTCGTTCCACTCTTTTCTAAAGTTTTCAACTGCTCTAATTCCTTTTTCGCATTTCTGGTAATCAAAAAAGAATCGGGGTAACATATTGCGTAAGCATTCAATTCCAAACATCTCATTAGACTGTCTTGGAACGATGTCAACTTTAAGTCCTTGGTCACGTGCAATGTCAGCGAATGACTTTCCAGATCCTTTTTCCCTAGCTGCGGCATCGTGAGGTAGGAAGTGCTTTTCAAAAATGTAGGGTTTAGACTTAAGCCATCGAACATAGTGAGCTAATCCTTCGTCGCTGTTTTCGTAGTAATCGATACAATGGATTTGTTTGCCCACAGTCTGCCACACCCATATAGCACACGAATCCCCAATCCCGATATCCCAGCTGCTATATGTTTTAGCATGTTCATCGTAAGGAAGATGACAAATGCGCTTTTCTTGGCGAGCCAAACTAATTTGTTTAGCAAAGTAGAACCCTTCATTAGCAGATTCAAATGCTTCTTCTGGCGTTGAAGGATATTCTCGCTTCATGTATTCGCCTTGAGTCTGCATCTTTTTCACGTACCAAGCTTTTTGATCTGCTGTTAAAATAATTTGTTTGTTTTCTAAACCTTCAAAGTACTTCTCTGAATCTTTATTTATCAATATATTTTTTGAGTCTAAAACATAATCAGGATGTTGCCACCAAGGAAAGAACCAAAGCTTCCAATCAAGCTTGCCTAATTCTAAGCCAGCATCCTGTAAAGCCTGAGCTTCTTTACACAAATTGAAGAAGTGGCCTTCCTTTCCGCGCGCTGTTGACTCAATGCAAACAAACTGTCCAGCTTGGACTGCGTTGAGGGAACCTGATACGATCTCATTGGCTTTGCTTGGATTTTCCTGGCATATTTTAGCAAATTCTGTAATGTGAAGAAGTTGGAGTGTTCCTCCACGTAGCGATGTAGCCACTCTAAATACCGAGCCGTTGGCAAAGCGCATTTCGTGAACGTTATCGCGATACGCTGGACACATGTCTCGCACAAATTGGGGTAAGTTGTCATAGGCAAATTTGACTTTATCAATAAATATTTCTTGAGCTACTGGCTTGCAGTCAGCAACAATAGCCGCGTTAACGTTTTGATTAAACAAACATGTGTCTAAGAACAATAATGCGTGATATGTTGTGATTCCTAACTGTCTAGCCTTCAGTATGATATTCAGATAATGAGGCTGGTATAAAGATTCTTGAGCCCAGTTAGGCTCAAAATTCACCACCATTCCCTGCTTATCTTTAATCATATAAAGATTTCTTAGTCTCCAAGGCTGGCTTCCCAAAGTGCTTGCAATGTCACACTGATAATCAATCATTTAAATTTCACATGTAATTTATTTTTTTATACACAATTTAAAGAAATTATTTACACACAAAAAGATGTTGGCATATAAACAAACATTTGATAACAATGGTAGACAATCTAGGAGTCCACATGGAAATAAAGGTAAATAGACGTCTTGAAAAAGATAAACTAGTCTTTGAAATTGAAGTTACAAATCCCCATGTTGCTCCATTTTCTGAAGAAGATGAAGCAATTATGAACGTGCTTGAAGACGCTAGAAATAAATTTGTTAGCACAGCAGATGAGAATAACAAATCTAGAATCACAGCTGAAGAATACATTCTCCACGCTAAGAACAAAGTTTTCGAAAGAGTTCTAGAGTCACTTAGGTTTTCAATATCCAATCAGCTTGAGTCAAAGTTTAATCCAATGTGTCAAGAAATTTACAATTGGATCCATGACAATCAAGACAAAAGAATAAGCCGGTGGATGTCATCATGTAATCCTGTAAGAACAAAGTACTACTTTGACAACGACCTAAATATCGAAAAATCCTATGACGATGAGGACTAGATGGTTAGCAAGTGGATCGCGATAAATCCTCTTACCATTGAAGAAAGAATGAAAATAAAAGAAGCCATTGACAAAGGATTTTCTTATGGAGAGATGGCAGCCTACGTTGGACGATGCAAGTCAGTAGTTATGAGAGAATCCAAGCGCCTTGGCAAAGCCGAAGGATACGACCCAACCAAGGCTCAGCAAGACTTTGAGAATAAACAAAAGCTTATAGGAAAGAAAAAGCTCACATTGGAAAAACAATGATTTATGAAATATTTTTTGTTCTAATCATGGCACTTATAACCTCTGCACTGTTTGTAAGTAGCCTAAAAAGAACCATGCGAAATGAAATAACCACCTGGAGACTCATATGCCTAACATTTTTTTCATTGCTACAATTCACATACTTTGTTTATGTAGTTTTTCGAACATTTATTCTGTAGGATATCAACAAAACTACAGCAACTACTTCCCTAGAATGAATGAAGCCACGCTGTTGAATCTACAGTCCTACGCGCAGACAGCAAAAGATGCTTGTGGCGACAGATATAGCGACAGATGTATTCGCACCATGTATCTTGTGAAAAAAGAGGTGGAATACATTACAAAGGCTCAAGTGAGAGTTGAAAACTTTATAGATGATGCTTTCCGTCAGGCGGGTCAAAGAGGAATACAGTTTTCAGAAAGCCAAAAGTCCTACTGTAAAGACTCTCTTCTTATGACATGCAAAAGCAAGATCCAAGAAAAAGATGATTATGAAGTTTTCAAACTAGAATACCCTCGATGGGGAGAAGAATTTGACTACGAGTCATCTAAGATGGAAATGGGTGCATCTTTAGTAATTACAGGTTACCTTATCCAATTCGTACCTAATCCAATATGCCAAGAAGTAGGAAAAGGTGTTACGGAGTTAGGATTCCAAGTTTTAGCAGACACTTCACTGGCACCAAGAAGATGATTATAGACTGCATTTCAGATCTACACGGATATAAACCCTCCTTACAAGGTGGCGTTCTTCTAATCGTCGCCGGAGATCTTACAGCAAGAGATACTGTAGAGGAAAACGCATCTTTTTTGATTTGGTTAAACGAGCAGCCATATATAAAAAAGATCCTAATAGCTGGGAATCATGATGGGTTCATTGAAAAGAATCGAGGTTGGGAGATTGGATTGTTAAGGAATTTTGATTATCTTCAAGATTCTGGACTTGAATTTGAAGGCTTAAAAATCTGGGGATCTCCTTGGACACCTACCTTCTACAACTGGCATTTCATGAAAGATCGTGGAGAGCCAATAAAAGAGAAGTGGGATTTAATTCCTGAAGACGTGGACATCTTAATCACTCACGGACCTCCCTACGGGATTCTTGATCATGTTGAGATTTCGTCAAAGGGGGATTCATCTAGACGCGCTGGATGCATGGATTTAATGAACAGAATCCCTGCGCTTAAAAAACTAAAACTACACGTCTTTGGCCATATTCATGAAGGTTATGGACAGGAGTCTATCCGGGATACAACCTTCGTCAATGCTAGTATAATGGATGGATCTTATAATCCTATAAACAAACCAATCAGAATAGAACTATAATGCTCCCAACAAACATTTACCACTGCTCACCTAGAGAATCTATAGAATTAAAAGATTCCTACTACGAAAGCTTTAGACAATCGATTTCAGAAGAAGGCTCCATGAAACCGTGTGGATTATGGTTAAGCATTGAAGATGATGAGACCGACATGAATTGGTTTGATTGGTGTAAAATCGAACAATTCCGACTTGAGTGCCTGAGACTCAAATTTATAGTGCATATTAAAGAAGATGCTAAAATTTTATGGCTAAGAAGTTCAGAGGAGGTTGTTGAATTTACCCGTACTTACATTTCAACACATCCTCTTGGACTATCAAAATTTCTAGAAGCATCATCCGGTGTTAGATCTTCTTACTATATAGATTGGAAACGCGTTAAAAATATTTACGACGGAATAATCATTTCACCTTATCAGTGGGAACTGCGACTGTCTTCTGATTCCTCTTGGTATTATACCTGGGATTGTGCAAGCGGTTGTATCTGGAATCTTGAAAAGGTGAGTCTTAAGTTGGAATCAGTGATTGATATTGAGCTTTTAAAAGAAGTAAACCATCAGTAAAAGCGAATCCACGTGTTGACGCACGCGGATTCGAAGAAAGCCGATTGCAACCAAGCTTTTCTCCTAGTATTCCTTACTAAAGGTTTTGTGTTAACTCCCACACCTTCTATTTAAGATGAACTTATAAGTATAATTACTCTTCTTCTTCTTAAGTGGTGGAAATGTTCATATGTTAAGTTTCCTAGAGAGGAAATTAGGATCATAAGTCTTACATTACCTGTTTATAAAAGTCCACTTATCGACAAAGATGGACTTGTAAACATGATAATGCACAGGATATCTACCATGTTATGAACATTAAAGAGGATATGGTGGGGTTGGTGGGAGTGGTGGGGGTGGAAAGTGCGATGGATTAACAATTGGCAGATCTTGCCCAGTTAAAGTGAATAGTCCACCTTGAACATAAGGAGTGCATAAGCGCCCATCAACAGGTAACCCACGGTTATTGTAAAGTTGAAAAGTGTTAGCCGTACACTGTTGTACAACAAAGCTGTTGTTATTGATCTGCTCCATACCAGTAGCAAGAGCAACAGGTACTGAAATAAACTTGGTCGCTCGTAGGCTTTGCCCGTTTTGCAGTCCGTGGTTTGTGATGGTGATGACCATTGGCAGCGCAGCGGTTATGTTCTCTGGGATATATTGTCTATTGGTGAAGTGTGACAGCGAACTGTCACCAGAAGGCGGATTCACTGGATACACGTCTGGCGGTTGTTGGTCAATGAATTGATACATCGGATCATTAGGATTCGAAGGATCGGGCATTGGATTAAGTGGACTTGTCATTATTCCATCTCTCCTCTCTGCGTTTTTCAATCAATTCTAGTAGTTTATCATGTAAAAACGTGTCACAGCATCCCGTTTCACATCCTAAAGCGTCCATAGGAACAGAACCGCCAAGAAGCATGTTAGCCAATCGACATAATTCAATATAACAGAGCTTACATATCATAAATAAATCCTTTACAAAAACTGATGTTAGGCGATAAAACTTAAGAAAACAAGAGGTGTTTTATGGCTAAAATGAAATCTGATCCAGTAGCTAAGTTCGTTACAGGCTCTAAACAAACCAAAGCTCCTAAACCAAAGAGTTTAACTCCCAAAACGGATTCTACAAAAGCAGGCGATAAAAAACGAGCAGGGAAATATGGAAAATCAGTCAATTATTGATTACTCAATCGAGAGCCTATCTGCAATTTTTGCCAATCACGCGAGAATTCAAAACAACAACTACCAAAAAGATCTAGAAGAGTATAGGAATAACAATCCTGGGCAACCTTTGCCTGAACACTTGAAAGATTCTTTCAATCTTTGTCTGGCTCTATGCATCATGTGTAAAGAAATTAAAGCTCTTCACGATAAAGTGACTGATAAGCCAGAATAATGGCTGTTCTAAGGTCAGGCTCCATCTTCGCTATGTAATAGATTAAATCTTGTTCATAGCGATTTCTATCCATAAGCATCTGACCGGCTTGAGTAATAAGATCAAACAGTCCTTCTTCATAATTTTTCATAGGCGTAAGGTGGGATTCGAACCCACGGAATCGGATGCCTCCTAATCACGAGCTTTAAGCCCGCTGCATTCAGCCTCTCTGCCACTCACGCGAAATTGACCGGCCACTGTCCCAACCCACCCCCAACGGGGACGCTATGCGACTCAAATGAGTTTCTGCTTTCGCTTCATCAGGCTATAAAGGGGGCTGCACCTCAACATATACCGGTCTGGAGGTAGTGAGCTTCTTTGTTTAACATAAGCACGTGTTGGAGTTGCGCCAACGACCCTCTTCTATGACTGGACGAATCCAGCTTATCTCGAAGATGCTCTAACTACCTGAGCTAACATGCCACAACGGGGCCTTTTAACGTGACTCACCCCAGCACCATCCGTTTCTTCCCAAGCTCCGGACAAACAGTCGGATGCGAATCGCACCCCTTTGTACGATAAATACGTACAACTTAAAATATCTAGACCTCTAACATTCTGTACAAATCCACATGAATGCTTTATGACCGATGACCATATTCATGAGAGATTTGCATTTAGGACAAGATGGTATCTCAATGGTATTGCCAAACACATCTGCAGCCTTAGCTTCCCAACAGTCTGTAGACTGTGAAGAGTCATTTTCATCCTCTAACATACTTCCTCTTATACCTTCTCCACATGTTTTTTGTGATACCTTCACCTTGAAGGCAGCAATCCATGATGGATACAAGTTCTTTCCTAAGCTTCTTTACTCTAACTCGTCTCATGTGTAGTCCAATAGTTAAGTTGTAATCCGGTGTTCTTACATTCTCTCTGTAGATACCATATCGCTTTACGCAGATCCTGAATTCTGTCCTGCTTCTTTCCAGCGCGAAGGATGTATTTTACTGCATTGCCAAGACAAAAGCCAAGGTTAAAATCTTCTATAATGTCTATGCATTCAAACTTATTCCCTTGGTAATGCGAAGGATGGTTAACCGCTTCGGAAGATTTAGGGCGTTTTCTGTAGAAAGCAGTGAGTAAAGCGGGTTTACATGAACTCAATTTCATCTCCTAGTAAACAACATAACTGTTAATCAAATTGCTAATGTCTGTGTAGCTAAACAGCCAGTAGAGAACATAGAACCACCCACACATCATATGCATCAAACCAAAGAAGATAGACTTGTTAATAGCATACGAAAGAGCGAAGGCTATCGCTCCTCCAGGTATTGCTCCTGATCCCACTTTCTTAGTTATTCCCACTCTACTCTCCGTTTGGTGTAATTCTTAGTTTATCCCCCAAGATCAGATAGTCAGTAAACGTAAGATCAGGGTAGAACTTCTTTAGGGCTTGATATTCTACCCTACATGCATAGTAGCCAATTAGACAGCAGGCAAGTATGATAAAGAGCAATCTGCTACCGTTCATCTGAATATTGCTCTTCGGCAGAACCAATCTTTTCCCTAAGGTTCTCCAGTTTGCTCTCAATGTATCTTTTCTCCTCATAGACTTCTATGAAGTCCTTCATTACATCGACTAACACCCTTAGGTTTCTAGTCTCTTGATCTTTAAGGTTTTCAATTGATCGGTTATAGCTAGCCATCAAATCATCAATCTCTTCTGTTAAATCCATGTGTCTCTCCGTTTTTTTTAAGTTAACTGTCCAGTTCTCATTAATAACCTTACAGGGAACCTTCCTGCGCCTGTAGATTCTTTCTAAAAGTTCTTTAGCAGTGGTGTACTTTCTTAAGGCTTCAAGCCCTACTCCAAACTCTTCAGCACTTCTTATCTTACTCATCCTCACCTTCTTTTCTACACTGATCGTTAAGAGCGCCTAGAACCCTTCTTGTCTTGCTGACACAAGAAAAGTGGTCATCGTAGGCTTTCATAAAGCTCCTAATGGACATAACCAAATACTCCAACTGAACATCTTTAATGCGAAGTAGATTCTTCTCCTCATCTGCATAGATGTTGTATAACTCCTTTAAGTGGTCTAAAGGATCTGTATCTGTAGGTTTATAAACCATATCATCTAAGTAAGCCATGTTCCTCCATCCATTATTTTTTGACAACAACCATTGAAATAAATTTTCACTTAAGTATAATCAAGCCATTGTGTTTTTCATTTTTTTACTTCAATGTGTTTGTAGAGGGGACATTCCCCTCTTTCTTACTCACCTCTAATATCACATAACTCCGCTCTAATCTTCATCAACGCCTTCTCCTCTTCCATAAGCACCATATCCCAATGCTTAGCATCTAACAAACTCCTACCATGCTTCTTATACAACTGCGTCTGCTTAAACCCCGCATACTCCTCTTTAATCCTATTAACAAACTCCTTCTGCCTAACCAATCTCTCCAAACACTCAGCCTCTCTCATACCACCTCAAATTTTTTACAGAAAAATTTTTTTTCTCACAAAGAGCGTAGTTTGATATGTCACAGATAATTTGTAAAGATTTTTTTTGTAAGTAAGCGGAAAGAATTATCTATAAAGATAGATGTTGTAAAGCTGTTTGTTGGAGTGAAAAGTGGGGTGGGTTTGGGAGAGGTCATGGGATAAGATTAAGAAGTAACCGGTACTACTTAAGGACATCACCCTACCTTCTTTTCCAAGGAAAGATTTGAGTTGATAAGGTTCCAAAGGTAGTAACCAAGAGGTTGGTAACCATGTGGTCGGCTGGTTACCTGGCTTACGCTATTGCTTAGATGGTTCTGCTGGATTCTTAGACTTGTTGATGATGAAGTCAAATGCTGCTGTAGCTATATCCTTAGCGGCATTCTTTGCTTCATCTTGCTCATAACCTCTGTGTCTTGCTTGCGTCTTAAGCAGAAAGAGTTGAAGAGCGGTATCTTTACTTTCTAAAGCTCTATCCCATACTGATACTTCAAGCTCATCAATGATGCGTTCTCTTGCATCTTCTAATGCAGTCTTCAGTTCAGGATCAGCATCACATCTTCTTCGAACGGTTCCTCTTGTAGTACCTAATGCATCAGCAATACGAGAGAGGTTACCATGTGTTTTAGGTATGAGTTCAAGTATTTGATTTTTGTCAAGCGGGATGCCTGGCTTTGGGCATTTAGCCTTTTCGCCTATGAGGTTGCCTTTTGCTTTAGAAGGGAAGCCTGCCATAATATCATTAGTTTAAGTTTTTAACCTCTCTCAGCGGGGCCGAGTGGCCCCATCGTCAAGCGTGATTATACTGACCCTTATCTCACACTAAAAAACCCTTGTCAAGTCTTTTTTTTAACACCTAAGAATTAAACACTTGAGATTTAATTTACCTTAAAAGAGAGATAGTTATTGTACATTAACAATAGTACGTGCTATATTATATGACATAGACAGTTAATCAGTCTCCCTGGGGACTCAGCCAACATACTTAGCAGGTTGTAGCGATAAACTTCTATTAACAAACACAAGAGGACAAGATGAGTAATACACAAGAGTTACAAGAGATGAAGTCGTGGTTATTAGAATGCTTTGAAGATGAACATGACCAAGAGCAAATAGAAGAGTTGAGCTATACGCAATGTGTTAGAGCTATTAATAGGCACTATGACGGTGGAATCAGAGCATTTAGAGAGTGTTTAAACTGGACAACGGTGGAGGTATAAGATGGAGACAAGAGAAGTAACAACAACAGATTTAGCAGATTTCGGATTTCATGATAGAGAGGAGTTAATACAATTACTAAGAGCTTGGCATGAAAAAGGCTTACCTGAAGGCTTTTATGAAGACGAAGTTAGAGCGATGATGAATAGAAACAGTGGTAATGTTTTTCTAACTAATAGCGAGTATCAAGTAGCTATGATGAATGGTAGCAAGCTTGAAATGTGGCATAATTGCGGTAATTGTGGGCATGAAGGCTTTGAAGAAGATTGTCAACTAAATGATGACGGCTGCAATGAGTGTGTTGATCACAAAATCAAATAAGGATAACAGATGCCACGAGCATTTGTGAAGAAAGAGATGATGGTTGCAGGCGCTTACCCTAAATGCAGCCATGAAGTTGAGCCTTTTAAGTGGATACTATGTTCGTTTGAACGCCTAATAATTGTAGGTATGAAATCAGGACTACCATGGTTTGAAGATGAAAAAATGAATGAATTAAAACAAAAAAACACAAGATAAGGAATAACAATGCACAGTAATAAACTTTTAAAAGAGCTTTTAGCTCACTCTTACAAGACAGAAAAAGAGCTCTTACAATTGATTTACGAATGCTTCAGAGAAATATTCAAACAACATTCTAATCTAGCTATAGCCATGTTAGACGATGAGTTATCTGTAGGAATGGAAGTTGATGGATTCTTACGTGGACTATCATACTTCAAAAGAAATGTAGGACACCCTCTTTGTTCTCAACACGTAAAAGCTGAAGAAGCAGATGCAAATGAGGAAAGCGGTGAAGAAGGAAATGATTGAATTAAACGAAATAACAAAACAAAAACTAATGAAAAACTGGGGTGAGAAAGCAGATTCCCTAGAGTGTATGGCGGAAGTGAGGGTCTATGACCCTAGTTCCAGCTGGGAATGCTTTATCTATGCTTTAAACCCTAACGATGAAGATGAGATAGAATGCATTATAAGAGGATCAAAGATGGAAGAACCTTTCATTTGTGTGTGGGCATTTAGTCGCATGGCTAGCTTTTCTAATTCACTAATGGACGGAGTTGTTATTGACCACGAGTACAGGCCTATGCATGCAGCAATACTTTTTAATAAACTTGGAGGAAAATGAGTCCCACTGAAATCAGAGAAATGAGAAAAAGACTAGGTATCTCTCAAGAGAAACTAGCTAGCGTCATTGGTGTTACCTTCACCACAATTAGCCGCTGGGAAAACGGAGTTGGTAAACCTTCTCCTCTGGCGATTCACAGACTTAACGAAGTCTTAAAATCTCAAAACAAAGCGCGTGAAGGAGAAACTTAATGGACATTCCTGTCGTTTCGCCAGAAAATCTTCAAACTCGAGAAGAATACGCAACATGTCTGCTTTTTTGCATTGCAAGCATGAAAACCTTAGAGGCCTACCAAATGGAAGCCTACAAGAAAGGATTGCTTGACGAAGTTGAGGAAGAAACTAGTAAAACAGTCTGTTGGGAGATTCAAAGGCTAATCGCCTTATGTCGCACTCAGATAACAAAAGTAATCGAAAAAACTGGCTTTGACGAGCAAGAAGCGTTGCTTAAATTCAAGAAGTCTTTTCCTAACGTTAAAATTCCTAGAAAAAGAAATGGGCAGAAAAACAGTTGAATTTACTATTGAAGAACGTCAAAAGATACAAATACTAAAATCAAAGGGAAAGAGCGGCTCAGAGATTGCATTGTTGTTAGGTCGAAGTAAAAACGGCATTAACACTGAAATAAGACGTGGCGGAGGGGATAATTATAACGCACACCATTCTCACAATCTTTATCTTCAACGAAAAGAAGAAAAATACGCAAAACTAAGCGAAAGGAATAATGGCAACAAAGTGACATTCAAAATGAAACAACGCATTGAAAACCTAGAAATGCAGGTTGAAATCTTGCATGACACACTAAAGGAACTCTTGAAGAAATGATAAGAAAAACAACAAACTATGAGATTTTCACATTTAGAGAAGACAACAGAGAGAAAATAGATAAAAAACATCTAGCAAGACTTGTTGAATCCATAAAATCTAGAAACCTTTTGGAACTTAGACCTATCATGGTTAATGAGAAACTAGAAATAGTAGATGGACAACACAGATTGCTTGCAGCTAAGCAATTGGGATATGAAATCTACTATCAAAAAGAGGAAAATCTAGATTGCGCTGATATTGTCAGGATGAATCTTAGCAAAGCGTAGACGCCAGCAGACTATATGAACTTCCACTGCAAAAACAATAACTCGGAGTACCTGAAACTTCAATCATTCATGGAAAAACATGATATTTCTTTAAAAGTAGCGATGCATATAGCTCTTTGTGAGGATAGAAAGGGTCATGAAGAGTTTAGATTAGGCGAGTTTAAGTTTAGCGAAGAAGTCGATGGGGAGCAACTATCAATTTGCAAAGAAACCATAAGCTACATCAGAAAAGTTAATGGATACAGCCCTTTTACTGGTTCTGCTAGATTTTGGAAAGCTCTGATTGCCTTAACTTCTCATGAATCTTTCAATGAAAAGAGATGGATTGCTAACTACAAGAAATTAGTTGATCACTTTGTACCTAAACCTACGGGTAAAGGATATTTAAAATGCATTCAGAAGATCTACAACTACAACTGCTCAGAAAAGATAATCTTAGTAGATTAAGGACAATCAAATGTTATTAAATTATTTAACTAGATGCTTTTGGGCAAGTTTAGCTTTAACGGCACTGGCGTTGCTTAGCAGTGAATTTTGCGCTATAGTATTCGCTCTAGTTAGCGTTAGCTTTGCTATTTTGTTACATGCAGGAATGAAAGACTTATGAAATATTTAATCTACTTACGAGTGTCTACGCACAAACAAGACACTGAAACTCAAAGGCGAGAATGTCTAGAGTATTTAGACAGGAAGTATCCAAGTGGTGGCTACATTTATACCATCTACGATGAAGGCGACTTAACTTCTCAGCTTCCAATGAACAAAAGACCTGAGTTGATCAGGATGTTAGATGATGTTACTCCTAAAAGCACAGTCTTGGTCTACGAGCTAGACCGATTAGCGAGGGATGTTTTAGAAGTTGTAGCTATCTATCGTGAAATCACTAAAGATAAGAAAGCTTTTGTACACTCTTTAAATGACGCAAGCTGCGATGAATTAACAGTAACTATTATGGGCGCAATCGCTCAGAAACAACGCGAGAGAACCCAAGGAAAGACGAAAGACAAGCTTTCTACCAAAAGAAAGAAAGGAGAGAGGTACTCTCGTTTTCTTCCCTATGGATATGGTTTACATGAAACTAAATTAGTTCCAATACGCGTCGGCCATGAAATTGTCATGAAAAGAGGGATACTCGTTCCAATATTTGAGGAACAGCAGGCATTATCTCTGATGAAACAATTCTTTGCTGCGGGTATGTCATATCATTCGATTGCACGCTCTCTAACTGAGCTGGGGTATAAAAATCGGGAAGGGAATCCATTTCAGAAGATGAGCATTTACCGCATTCTTTCCCGAATAGAGCAAACCAAGTTAGAGGATCAACTTCAAGAGGAGAAAGAACCTCTTCAGAGCTGTTGATAATTATGATTGTTTTAGGATGTGGATGGTATAGTTTAATGGAATAACCTAAAGTAACCTTTTGGTCTCCATCAAAGCATATTCCATCCATACAGTCTAGGTAAAGCTTGATGAAATTATCTACATCAGGCTTTTTCTCATGTTTGAGAAGGCCACTGTTATAAATCTTAAGACGATTCTTAGGAGTGCTGAGAGGAATAGGCATATGAAATATAAAAGACACACGGGGATGAGGAATAAAACAATAGTCAGCAAAATCCAAGGACATAATCTCCTTAATTCTTCTTTTGTCTTTCTCCCTGGGGTCGTAAATCCTTCCGAATCCATTCTTTCCTGAATATTTCATTCTAGTTTGGGCAATTGGTGTGCCATCAATCACAATCTTCATCAATACTCCCAAGATTCAGGTCTACATGCACGGACATATCAGCATCTTTGAGCCTTTGAAACCCTAAGATATTGCACACCCACTTTTTAGTGATTGGACAATCGTTACATGCTTGTTCTATATCAACAACTTCAGACCATTTCTTTAGAAAGAACATGGTAGCCATGAAAGTTTGTTCACAGAAAAGATAAATATCATCTGGTGGGATATTTCTTCTTAGATAGTTTACATTATCTTCAAATTGTTTCTTAAGTTGATTTTTGTCCATTAAGTCCTGTTACGTCAAAATAAATGTGTGTTCCTTCAGAATCTGTTTCTTCATGAACGCGCAGAACCTCTCTACCGTTCTTACCAAGTTTGTTAGATTTCTTAACAATATAGTCCAGATCAGCTATTGAAAGCTTAGTGTCATAAGTAACTGCATGTTCATGAAGCATAAAACCCCCTAAAAAGGAAAATCATCTTGTTCTGTAACCACAGGTTCGGGAGTCATATCAGGGTTGGAAGCAAGATATTTATCAATTGCCCCCATAATTTGACCGCGGAATCTGTTTTTAACGCCATCATTATCAAATGTTACAAGCTCTGTGTACTTCTTTTCTCCCAGGTCATTAATAAACTCCCTGGAGGGAAGACTAATCCATCT
>Ga0105240_10001615_pt1 | contig 38222 bp, 24 predicted proteins | sample KBSC54metaG_FD_80426 | JGI IMG/M metagenome (GOLD analysis project Ga0105240, IMG submission 80426) | Corn rhizosphere microbial communities from Kellogg Biological Station, Michigan, USA - KBS C5-4 metaG | ecosystem: Host-associated > Plants > Roots > Rhizosphere > Soil | place: Michigan, USA... | reverse complement strand
CGGTGCTAGCCCACTCGGATCGGTCCCATTGACCGGATCGGCGTTGGCGTATCGATACAGGTTCGCACCACCGCCGTAGCTCGTGGGGTCGGTTTGCAGAAACCGACCCATCATCGGATCGTAGGCGCGCGCGCGGTAGTGGTAGAGCTGGGCCTCCGGCAGCGCCATTTGGCCGGTGTAGCGGAAGCGTGAGCCCGCCCAGTTCTGCGGCTCGCCATAGGGGCCGTAGGTGTAGGGCGTCATAGCGCCGGCGGGGCTCGAGGTGGCGATCACCGAGCCCAGGCGGTCGGTGTGGAAGTAGTTCACGGCCGTGGGGGCGAAGGAATCGCCCTCGTGCCAGCTCATGAGCTCACCGCCGGCGTAGATGTAGTCCCTGAGGGCGGTCCAGGTGGTGGGCGAGGTCTGCAGATCCTCGCTCATGAGCCTGTCGCCGCCGTAGTCAAACCGGGTCGTGGCCCCGCCCGCGGTCACCGCGTTCAGCCGCCCGAACGGATCGTAGGCCAGGGTGACAGCGGTCGTTCCGCCTGAAACCCCCGTCAGCCTGTTCTCCGCATCGTAGGTGAAGCTGCGCACCCCGTCGGAGGTCAGGTTGCCGTTGGCGTCGTAGCCGCTGGCCGCCGCCATGGCCGCGTCGCGGTTCAACTGATCGTGGGTGAAGTTGGCCGTCGTCGTCGGCTGACCGCTCCAGACGTATTGATTGGAGGCCTGGCCCTGGCCCGTCACCTGGCCCGCGGCGTTGTAGCTGACCGTCTGCAGGAAGCTGTCGGCGATCGCCGGCGCGGCGTGCGTCAATGAGGCCAGCCGACCGGCGCCGTCATAGGTGTAGGTGGTGGTCACTCCGTTCGGCCGGGTCAGCGAAGCCCGCCGGTTGAGCGGGCCGTAGGCGATTGTCGCCACCGGAACCAGCGGACATGCCGAACCACCAAGACCCACACCTAGACAATAGGCGCCGTAGGAGACGCCGGTCAGGCGGTTGACGGCGTCATAGGCATAGGAGATCCCCCGGTCGCTCCGCGTGCCTATCGCCGTGCTTTCAGAAATGAGATTTCCTATGTTGTTGTAGCTGGCGAAGTACTCACCGACGTCGCCGGCGCCGGTGTAACTGTATTCGGATGAGATACGGCCGGCCTGATCAAATTGCCTCCGGATGACCGTCGTACTGGTCGCCGACCCCAGCCGGGCTTCGATCACCCGGTTGGTGTCGTCGTAGGCCATGTAGGCGTCGCCGGCCGTCGTGCCGGGCAGGTCCTTCAGAGTCATACGGTTCAGCGCATCGTACTGATAGGCGATGGAGGTCCCGTCGCGCTTGCGGTGCGCCGTGAGGTTGCCGTTCACGTCATAGGCGTTCTCCTCGTAGTCCGTGGTGCTGGAGACGCCAGACCCGCGCGGGCTCGCCGGATAGCGCAGCCGCTTCAGCCGATTGAAGCCGTCGTATTCGAAGGTGCTCTTGTTGCCGTTGGCGTCGGTCAGCGAGGTGTTGAGCCCGCTCACCGAATAGCCGTAGCGAGCGCTCACCTGCTGCAGGTTGGTCCCGACGGCGGTCTCGGTCTGCACCACGTGGCCGGCCGGATCGTAGGTGGCCCGCGTGATCCGGTCCGGACCTTGTGGGCCGAGCGCCGATTGGGCGCAGGCGTCGGCGGGCAGCGCGCCATAGGCGGCGGCGTTCATCCGGATCGCCCGGCAGACCACCCGGTTCAGGGCGTCGTAGCTGTATTGAGCGATGCCCGCTGGACCGATGTCCTTGACCTTGTTGCCGACCGCGTCGAATTCGACGGAAGAGGTCTCCAGGGGCGTGAACGTCGTCCCCGCGTAAGACCCGCGTTCGCTCTTGGTGACGCGCCCCAGCAGGTCGTAGGTGACCCGGGTCGCCACCCGAGGCGCCGACCCCACGAGGGGCTCTATGAGCAAGGTCGGCCGCCGCATGGCGTCCCGGGTGATGTTGCTGACGGCGTTATTTGGGCTCCGCACGACGATGGGGTCGCCCAGGCCGTCCGCGGTGACGACGACGGTGTCGCCCGACAGGAGGCCGACCGTGTTGTTCAGGTCGGCCATGGTCATGCCGTTGTAGGTGGCGGTGAGCTGTTGCCCCAGGGGCGTGATCCCGCCCATCGGCTGGCCGCCGGCATAGATGAAGTTGGAGGCCAGCAATCGCGTCGCGCCGGCTGCGGCCGGCGGATATTGCGTGTTGGTGAGGATGCCGGAGGAATAGGAGTAGTCGGTCTGGGCGCCCTTGGCGTCCTTGCTCCAGATCATCAGCGGACGGATCGCATCCCATCCGAACTGGGTCACGATGGTCTGGCCGGCCTCCGCCGAGCCGGCGTTGGCCACGACGGTCTTCTGCGTCGGCAGGTTGCGGGCCTCGTACTGCACCTGTAGCTGGCCGCCGTCGGGCGTGGTCATGGTCGTCGGCCGGCCGCGGCCGTCATAGGCCGTGGTGGCCACCGCCCCCAGAGGGTCGATGGCGCGGATCGGCCGACCGTTGAGGTCGGCGTAGACGATCGAGCTGTAGCCCAACGCATTGAGCGTCTCGCCGCGCAGGCCGTTGGCGAGGAAGTATTGAGTGGGTGCGCGCGCGCCGGCGAGCACCAGCCTGTCGCGTATCTGCTGCAGTCGGCCCAGGCTGTCACGGGCGTATTGCAGCGCCGGATTCGCGCCGTCGTCGGCGGCGTAGACGTTCTGGACCCGAAGCTTGGCGAAGTCGCCCGCGCCCAAGGTGGCGATGTCGAACTTGGTCACCGCCCCGATGGGATCGGTGTGGCTGACCTGGGCGCCGACCGTGGCGCTGGTGACCTGTCGAAAATCAGCGCCGCCCAGGTGGTTGGTGAACCCTCCGAAGCCCGCGCTGGTGAAGTCCAGGCGCGCCCCGAGATTGTTGGTGACCGAACTCAGGGTCTCGATCTGGGTCGTGAACCCAGTGGGCCGTGCGTAGCCGTAGGTGATTTGCGCGCCGCTGAGCCAGGCCCAACTGGACATCCGCAAGCCCCGCTGTTCGGCGCAGATGGTCGCGCCCGTGTCGACCATCTGGTTGGTCCAGTCGCCGAAGGTCTGGACGTCGCCCTTGACGCCCGTCAGGGCGAAGGAGACGCCGGCGTAGGACCACCCACGGGCCGGGATGTAGAGCAGCATGGCGTTGGTGCAGTTCGTGTATCCGCTCGGATGACGCGGCGACACGGCCGGCGCGTTGGTCTGGGACAGCGTCAAATAGGCTCCGGGTCCCGGCGCGAACCAGGCGCCGCCGGGCTTCTTTACGAACTGCTGCGTGCTGGTCCCGACGGAGACCGTGGCGACGTTCTGGGTCAGGGTGTGGCCCCACCAGGCCATGATCAGCTCGCCGACCACGTCGCGCTTCAGCGAGGGCGCGGACTTGAAGAGATCCTGGGCCGCGTAGAAGGCCGCGACCGTCCCGATCGTCGCCCGCGCGTCGGTGTCTCCCATGGCCTCCAGGCCGCTGCCCGAGATCGTGAGCGTGTTGGTGTAGGGGGTGGTCCAACCGCCCTGCGGCTCGCGGTGCGCGCCCGGACCATAGGTCTCTTCCCGCACCTCGCCGTCACGCCAGATAAGCTGGCCCGTCAGTGAAATCGGGAAGCTTCCGACGCCGGACGTCACCTTGGCGGGGCTGGCGGCGGACACTGAGCCCACCGGCGGATTGACGAAGCGGCCCTTGACCACGTCGGCGGCCGTGGCCGGATCGTATTCCATCTGATGGAACAGCTGGGCCCCGCCGCCGCCGCCATCGACCAGGCCGCCCGGGTTGACCGCGACATGGGCGATCTCGGTGGGATCGCCGTTGGCGTCGTATTTCACCGCGACCAGGGCGCCGCCGCGTTGCGGCGTTGGATTGTGCGTGTAGTTGGCTCCGCTCGGCACATAGCCGCCGGCCCGTTTGCCGGGGCCCAGGAAGGCTTCGCTCGAGGCGACAACGCTGAAACCGGCGGTCACATAGGCGGTGACCGCGTCGGAGAGGGATTGCCGGCGCGCCACGACTTCCGTGTTGCCGATCGTCGGGGTCTGACCGTCGGCATGGACCCCGGTGTCGGTGGTCGTCGTCATGTACTCGGTCGTCGAGAGCGCCATGGCCTGGGCGGCGTTCGCGGTGTTCGCATAGAGATAGAAAGGCCGCGTGACGCCGCCGGCCGGGTCCATGGCGACTTCCGGCGCATTGCCCCACTCGAACCGGTTCGCCGTCGAGGATACATCCACCAGGTCGGAGACCTGGGCCGTGACGTTGCCCTTGAGCGCCGAGATCGTGGCGGCGGTCGCCAGCACCGCAGCCCGGCGGTCTGTTGCGGTCGCCGTCGTGCTGGTCAGGCTGAAGCCGGTCTCGACGTCCAGCCGGTCGAAGCTGTCGGTGATCCAGAATGAGCCGTTCGACGTCTGGAAGACCGTGGTGTCGGCCGAGGAGAAGCCGATTGAATAGTGCTGGGCGACCACCGACTTGGCGATCGCGGCATGCAGCTTGGCGGCCCGCGAGGCCTGGGCCAGCCACTCGGCGGCGAGCAATTCCCGGCGGCCGTCGCCCTTCCAGTTCTTATAGGCGACGAAGCAGACCTTGCAGGTGGCGTCGCCCGGGGTCGGCATGGCGGTGTCTCGGCGCTCACCCCATTTGTCGATCAGGCCGCGGCCTTCATCGCCCCAGCCGTGGACGATCGTGAACGGCAAGGCGTAGGTCAGGGTCCGCGTGACGACCGCGTCCATGTAGGCGCCGCTGTTGGCGGCGTAGGGCAGGTTGGCGGTGAGCGTGACGTCGCCGCGACTGTAGCTGGGATTGTCGGAAAGCGAGCCTGTGGTCGCCAGGCTGTTCACCGTCCCGAAATCGTCGACCAGCTTCAGGGTCGCGTTGAAGGTCGCGCCGCTGGTGTCGAAGTTCGGGTCGAAGACCAGGCGCCAGCCGTAGATGTCGTCCACGAACAGGGTCTTGTCGACCACGCCGGACGTGGTTCCGCCGGGCCGGGCCTTGCTTACCTGCACCCGCAAACCGGTGCGGTATTGGTCGGGGATGTCGCCGCTGATCGTGCGCAGGACGTTGGTCGTATAGGGCAGCGAGAGCTGGCGCAGACCGCCGTTGGGGATCGCCTGCGGATTGATCGTCTGCCCGCCCACGATGTCGGCCACGCCGGCGGCCGGCAGGTTGGTCGCGATCGCCGTGTCGAGGTTCGCCGAATAGGTGTTGAGGTTGGCGGTCAGACCCGTCGACGTGGAGTTGGCGACGGCCGAAATCCAGCTGACGCCAGAGGTCGTGCCGTTGTTGGAAAATAGTCCGATCATCGTTCCGCTGGTCATGCCCGTCGCGGTGGCGAGGTTCATGCCGGTGGTGAACGTATGGTCCTTGAAGGCCGGGTCGTAGACGTAGGTCACCCCCTGGATGACCACCGAGACCCAGGCGTGGCTGATGTTGATGGTGGTGATAGCGGCCGCGCCGTAGGAGCAGTCGGCTGTCGTCGTCCCGTTGACCGCCGCCGGGATGCCGCCGCTCGACAAAAGCTGACAGGCCGCCGTCGCCGACGTGATCCCCGACCAGCCAGCGAACTGAGCTCCGGAGAGCGTGATCGTGCCGAGATTGTAGGAGGCCGTGTAGCCGGACTGCCGCAGCAGTTCGACCATCAGGTGCGCCTGATCGAACGCCGTGCCCGCGCGATCGACGATGACGCCCATGGCGCCCTTGGTCAGGCCGTAGGTCCAGACCATGGAGGTGTTGTTGCGGACGTATTCGTAGATCAGGTCCGGATCGTTCTTGAGCGCGCGCGCCAGCTCCTGGACTTCCGCAGGGCGCGCCGCGGCGCCGGTCGAATTGGTGTGGGCGGTGGCAGACCCGAAGTAGGTGTCGGCCGCCGAGGGCGAGACGAGCGGCGCTGTCCCGATCTTGGTCGATGCGGCGGCGCTGGCTGCGCTCGCTAGCGCCAATGCGCCGAGCACACCCAGCGCAAGACGCAGGAGGCCCCGCAAGGCCACGCCACCTGAACCCATCCCCGCCCCCGCGCGTGTCCCTGACGGACAGAGAGCGAACCTATGGCCAAGCTTCATCAACCGTCAATTGCGTAATTGACGGACAACGAATCCAGGTGGTGTTTTTGTGGCGGCCAGGCTTCGCCACAGGGCGAGACTTTGACAGCGCACGCCTATTTCTTGGGGGACACCCCTGCGGGCTTGGAACTTGGGTCCACGAGATCCAGGCGCTGCTCCTTTGTGCGCCAATCGACCCGCCGATCGCAGCGCGCCTTGGAGCTCTCATCCCCGCAGTCGCGACCGCCGAGGGTGAGCCAGAGCGAGTAGCCGGTCTCAGGCTTGCCCTCGATGCGAGACCCAAAGCCGACCCGCTGAAATGAAGGGAGCGCCCGGCCGTCCGCGCGTCCCATGAAAATGGTGACCTGGTAGCCCTCGTCCTTGAACGCGGCCGGCCGCGTGGGACAGGGAAAACGACTGGCGTCCACCACCCAATCGTCCAATTTGTCGCCATTGAGATCGATCTGCTGGAGGAGCTGGGCGGCTACGGTAGGCGTCAGGGTCCCGCCACATTGGCGGACGAGTTGCTGGGCGTAGGCGGTCACCAAGGCTGGAGGCTCCGCGAAGGCCGGCGTCGCCATGCTGGCGGCGGCCAGGACTCCGCTGATGTATCGGCCCGTTGAATTTCCCATGGCTCGCCCCTCTTCTCTCTCGTTGCCGCCTAGGTCAGCGCCGACTGCCCGATCTGGCTAACGCCGGTCAGTAGGCCAGCCATCAACAATCCAAGCATCGCGCCCAGCACGACGATCATTGCGGGTCCGGCGATCCGGCCGATCGTTTCGATCCGCCGCAGCGCTGTTTCTTCTTCCATCCGCCCGCTACGCATTAGAAGCGTCCCCACTGAGTTCGACGCCTCGCCGACGGCGGCCAGCCGAACCACCGTCGATGGAAATCCGCGAACCTCGCCCAGCGCGTCTGACAGATAGATCCCCTGTCGAACGGCATGAAGAACCGGTTCCAACCGGCGACGCACGCCTTTGTAGGGAACGGATCGCATCGCCAAGCGCAACGCGTCGCTGATCGGAGCCCCTGCCGCGACCATCGTCCCTAGGGTCAGGGCGAAACTCCCGAACACAAGGCCGCGCGCGGTCCGGCGCATCGGCCCGTCGAGCAGCAACTGCTCGAGCGGCCGAGACAACAGTCCAGCTCCGCCCGCCGCGATGAGGCCTAGGACGGTCCCCAGCGCGACGAGTCCCAGGGCCAATAGATTGCCGCGCAAGAAATTGCTGGCGCCCAGCATGATCGCCATGGCGGGCGGCGGCGCCGCGCCCAGTTGCTCGGCAAGCGGTGCGATGGAGGGCACGATGAAGAGCAGGATGACGAATACCGCACCGACGGCGCTTAGAAACACGAAGGTCGGATAGGCCATCACCGAGGCGAGCTGGTCGCGCAACTTCAGTCGCGAGGAAATCACGTCCGCGGCGCGTCGCAGACCACCTGGCAGGTCCCCAGCCGCCTCGCCCGCCGCGACCATCGGCGCCACGAAGGCTTGATGCCGATCGAAGCTGCGCCCGAAGGCGACGTCCAGCGGCTCGCCGCCCCCGATATCGGCGGCGAGCTGTTCTGAGAGTCGTTTGACCGAGGTCCGTTCAAATCTCGATCCGAGGATGCCGAGCGCAGTCCGAATGTCCGCGCCCGCGATCAGGAGTTCGGCCAGGCTCGATAGGAACTCGGCGGCCTCGCGATGGCTGAGCGGCTTCGATCGTGACCCCGCCTCAGGCTTGGTCTGCACCTTGAGGCGAAGTGGCGAGAGGCCGTCGCGCTTGAGTTCTTCGAAGGCCGCGGCGTCATCGCGCGCGACAACGACCCCCTTGGTCCGCCGGCCTGCAAGATCGACGGCGACGTAGCTAAAGCGAGGGTCAGCCATGGATCGCCGCCGCGACTTCTTCAACCGTGGTCAGACCCGCCAAGGCCTTGTCGAAGCCGTCTGCCGCCATGCTCAGCAAACCTGCACGACGGGCGATTTCCTCGACCTGACTCGCCGGGCGCCGATCAGCGACAGCGCGGAGCAGCTCGTCATTGGCTTGGAAGGCCTCGGCGACGGGAATTCGTCCGCGAAAACCTGTGCGCTTGCAATGCGTGCAACCGACCGGGTGAGCCAGTTGTTCCGGCGCAGCCACACCCACCGCCCTCGCGAAGAGTTGCTCCGCCTCACTAGGCGGTCCCTCGGTAGCGCAGCGAGGACATAGCCGGCGCACGAGCCTCTGCGCCACCGCGCCTCGGAATCCGGCAGCCAGCTGGTAGGGTTCAACGCCCATATCCTGCAGACGCGGGAGCACCGACAACGCGTCGTTGGCGTGGACCGAGGCCAGCACGAAGTGGCCAGTCATCGCGGCCTGGATCGCGACGGCGGCGGTTTCCGGATCGCGGATTTCGCCCACCAGGATGATATCCGGATCCTGACGCAAGAAAGACCGCAAGGCTGCAGCGAAGGTCAAGCCAAGGTGCGCGGCCACTTGCGTCTGGGACACGTGTTCGAAGTGATATTCGACGGGATCCTCGACGCTCAATACCTTCTTGCCGGAGCCGACAAAGGTTTCGAGCAACGCATAGAGGGTGGTCGTCTTGCCGCTGCCGGTGGGGCCGGTGATGAGGAACAGCCCATGCGCCGCCTTTGCGGCGCGGCGAAGCAGATCGGTGATATTGCCCGAGAGACCCAGGGCATCGAGATTCAGCGGCACGGACGAGCGATCGAGAATCCGCAGCACGGCCGACTCGCCGAAAACCGTAGGCGAGGTCGCCACCCGAACATCGACTTGACGGCCGTGGACAACGAAGGTGGTGCGGCCGTCTTGCGGCAGGCGACGCTCACCCAGGTTCAAATTGGCGATCACCTTGACCCGCGACACCGCCGGCGCCGCCAAGTCGGCCGAAACCACCTGATGATCAATCAACCGCCCATCGACCCGAAGCCGTATCCGCAGATCGTGTCGGGTCGGTTCGAAGTGAATATCGGAGGCGCCAGCGGCCATCGCCGCTTCAAACGCCGAGGCCACGAGCCGCGCGCCCGAGCCCTCGACAGACTTATCCGTAACGAGATCGATCTCGCGCTCGAGCCGCCGCTCATCCGTCGCGAGTTGTCTGACCTCACGCGGCGCACCGAAGGCGCGTTCGAACTCGCGGCTCCAGTCGGAGGGCCGCGCCGCGAGAATCTTGACGTCGCATCCCGTCGCAAACACGAGGCCCGTCAATGCCTCGTCATCGAGCGGATCGCAGGCGGCGCAAACCAGCGACTTGCCGGCCTGCTGAATGGGTATCATCCGAGCCCGGCGAAGGTAGTCCGCTGAGACACCGACCGAGGGGAGATCGACCTCGCTCGGCTGCCGCGTGGGTTCCCAGACGTCACAGCCACACACCAGCGAGTAGGCTTCGACAAGGTCGTCGTCCGACAGGCTGCCGAGCTGATTCAGAACCTGCTCGATCGGTTGACCGGTCCGCGACGCAATGAGCTCTGCGCGCGCGATGGCCGAGAGATCGACGATGCCCTCGTCGGCCAGCCGTGCGAGGACGCTGCCGCGCTGGCTGCGCGCCGACTTGGCGAACGCCGCGGTCACACTATCGTCGGCCAAAGTCCCCACTCCGCGCCCATTCCGACAATCCATGCCGCCGCCGCCAGCGAGGGTCCGAAGGCCATCCGCCCCCCGGGCGGCCGCACCATCCCCATCATGATCAGCCCGACAACGGCTCCGCCCGCAACCATCCAGGGGGTCGCGGCGCCCAACCATAGAGCCAGGGCGCAGATCATTTTCACATCGCCAAGACCGAGGCCGGGGTCTCGCCCGCCGCGGGCGGCCATCCACCTCAGGCCCTGAAGGAGACCGAATGCGATTGCGGCCGCGCCGGCGCCAATCTCGACCGCTCTGAGCGATATTAGCGCCGCCAACGACAGCCCTATGATCGCCACAACGCCGGTCAAGACATCCGGGAGCCGGCCGATCTTCCAGTCGATGGCGGACGCGGCGATCAGCACCAAGCCGAGCGTTGCGAGCAGCGGCGATCTGATCAGGGATGGCGCCAGGAAGGCCGTTAACACGACCACCAGACCCCCGAGCTCACCGGCCAAGTGAATAGGATCGATGGGTTTTCGGCAAACGTCGCAGCTTCCCCTGGCGCGTAGATATGAAATCACCGGCACGGTCTGCGCAAAGCTGAGAGTTTGGCCACAGCTGTCGCAATGCGACCGGCCGAGCGTCGATGGCTCAGCCCTGCCAAATCGAAGCGCAGCGGTTACGGCGTAGCTGCCGAGCGCCAGGCCGGCGAGCGTCGCCAACCCCCAAACCGGGAGGCCTGCGGTCATGACCCGGCAGGGGCGTGAAGGTCCTTGTTCAAGCCCGAGCCATCGGGCTGGCCGTCCGCGCCGAAGCTCGTCACCACAAAGGTCAGGGCGTCATCGGATTCCTTATAGTCGATAGCGTGACCCCATGGGTCCATCGTGGCCTTGCTGCTCTTGACGTAAGGTCCGGTCCAGCCTTCGGCGTTGGCGGGCTGGGACATCAGGGCGTTGAGGCCCTCGGCGTTGGTCGGATAACGTCCGACATCAGAGCGAAAGCTCTCCACCGCAGCCGCCACCGTATCGAGCTGCACCTGGGCGGTCTTTGCGCGGGCCCGACCAAGTTGGCCGATAATCCCCGGTGTAAGCACCGCCGCGATCAGGCCAATAATCGCCATCACCACCAGAATTTCAGTGAGAGTGTAGCCTTCGTCTCCGCTCAAGCCACGGCGGCGATAATTGCGTCGCATTGCCCCTGCCCCCCCTTGCTACGCGACAACCGCCGCAGCACTACGGCCGCTGGGTGAAGTGCGTCCCCCGTAAATCTCACAATCCTTTCATCCCGCCAACCCGCTGCGGTTGTGACTTGCATTCGCCACACCTCGCCGACGCGCCAAGCTGGCGTGAGATCGCCCATGTGCGGTTGCTGGACTTGCGTGGATTGGATCGAACTCCCCGCCCCAAAACTCGAGATCATCGTGGCGGCACAGGCCCGCCAGAGGGGCGCCGCATCCAGCTCCCCGACGTCGACGATAGCCTGGCCAGCTGCTGCGGCGGTCAATCGAGCCTTAAGGGAGTCGACGTCGCTGACGTCCATCGCGCGAAAGACGCGATCGTCGAGCTTGGCGGCGGCGCTCAGGCCGACCTTATCGCCTTCAGCCTCCGCGACGGCCTCGACCCATCCCGCGTCAGTGGAAAGCGACCAGCGATACGGCCCGCCGGCGCCGCTCCTGATGACCGCAGCGGCGGCCGACAGCTGCGCGCCATCCAGGGTGTAGCTGATCTGCAGGCGTCCGAGATCGGCACGGGAAAGCTGTAGCAGGCTGGTGCTCCGCTGGACCAGCGCCGCCGCGACCAAAGCAAGTGTCAGCGCAAAGATCATCGCCGTTGGCGTGGCGTAGCCGCCTTCAGGGTCTGCGGGGATCGAAGAGACCACGGCTCTGCAGCTCATGCATGTCAACGGCCAAGTCATCCATCGCGCGCTTGGCGGACGCGTCATCGCTGATGATCTTGGCGCTCAGCAGGACGATTAGCTCGCTGCGCGAGTCGTCGCGCCCCTGTGACTTGAATAGCGCGCCCAGCACCGGGATATCCTTCAAATAGGGCACCCCAGAATCGTTGTTCGAGCGGTTGGTGCTGATCAGCCCGCCAAGCGCGACGGTCTTGCCGTCTTGCAGGATCAGCGCGCTCTCAAAACGGCGCTGCTGAATGGTCGGCGAGTCGATCCCCGACGAACTCGTCTTGGCGACCGAACTCACCTCCTGAGAGACCTCCAGGACCAGCCGATCATCGCCGGCGATACGCGGCGTCACATTGAGGATCACGCCGGTGTTGCGATAGTCGACGGTGCTGACGAGCGGCGCGGTCGACGTGGCGGTGCTTTGCGCCGATTGGGTCACGACCGGGACCTGGTCGCCTACCTGCAGGTGGGCGGTATGATTGTCCAAGGCGATGATCTTTGGCGCCGAGACCACCTCGATAGCCGTGCGGGATCCAAGAGCGCTTACAGCGGCCTGGATATCACCGCTCAGATAGGTGATGGAGAGCCCCGGGAAGCTTGCCTGAACCTTGCCTGTCGAATTGTTCACGGAGCTGACCTGCAAGTCCTTCGACAACACTGACCAATCGAACCCGAACTGGAATTGCTTTCCGAGCGTCACCTCGACGATCGAGGCCTCGATCAGGATCTGCCGCTGTGGCCGATCGATCTCATTGAGGATGCGCTGGATCTGCACCCAGCGTGTCGGCGCGGCGAAAAACAGAAGTGTATTGGTTTCTCGATCCACACCGATCCGCACGTCTTCGTCGCCGGAACCCCCGTCTCGCGCCCCGCCGCCGCCAGCCGACACGGACGGCGGCGGGGCGGCTATCGGCTGGCCTTGCGGGCCTGCGCTTGGGCCAGTCGATACCGGAAGGCCTTGCCCCCCCGACGTACCCAGGAGACCGCCTAAGGTGCGGGCCAAGGCCTCCGCTGCGGTATAGCGAGGGCGGTAGACCCAAAGAGTCGACGACACTTCCTTGCCGGGGGTGTCGAGCCGCGTCACCCATTTGCCGATCTCATCGAGAGCGTCCGAAGAGCGGCCGAAGACGATGATCCCGTTGAGGCGACGCAGCGGGACCACCGTAACCCCGACAAGGCCTGCGCCTTGTGCAATGCGCTCAATTTCCTGAGCGACCGTCGAAGCTTGCGCCTGCGAGAGCTCAAACCACCGAATTCGCGAATTTTGGAAGGCGCTCTGATCGAAGATCTTCAACGTGTCGAGCGCCGCGCGGAGTTGCGGTCCCGAGCCACCCAGCAACAACAGCGAAAGTTTATCGTTCGCGTAGAGGACAGTGTCCGCCGCGGCGATCGCCTCCATAGCGTGGGCGACCTCGGTCGGTTGCGCATAGCCCAGCGGTACCGCAACAATTTCATAGCCTGTGCCGCGCAACGCTTGCGCGCCACGGCGGATTTCCGCCGAAGATTTCGCCTTGGATTGAGGGGTGATCAGCAGCTGATCGCCATTGTGCACGATCGCGACGTTGTTCGCCGCCAACGCCGCTTCGAACGCCGCCAATAGCTGTTCACGGTTCAGACCTTGGTCGATGCGAAAGGAAATGTGCCCGGTGACTGCGGGATCGATTGTATAGGCCACCCCCAGCTGCCCAAGGACCTCTTGCACGACCTGCGGTATCTCGGCGTTTTGGAAGGCGAAGGTGTAGCTCGCCGGCGCCGCAGCAGGCGGACGGGTCGCCGCTGCGGCGGTAAACGGCGGGCAGGCCCAAACCGCCAAGGCGATGAGCACGGCAAGCCACATCCCGCGCAGATATCTCCGGCCGGAGAAGCCAATTCGCTCGTGTGGGCCGAAAGCTGTCGGGTTGCGCTCGCTCACCGACGAGGCGCCGCGCTCGCCGGCTCGGGCGGCCCACGAACGCCTAGCAGGGGCACGTCCGTCGCCCCCGATTGCGTCGGCACTGGCGCCGCGGTCGGGGCATGCGGATCGGGTGCGCTCGCCGCCGACTGTTCACCCAAATTAAGCATCTTGGCTCCCAAGGCCGTTTCGAATGTGGCGGCGGACGCGCCCACCTCCTGCAGTGTGACCCCGTCCGCCGTTTCGCCGGCGCTCAGCCAGGTCGCCGGCTTACCGTCGATGGAGACCAATGCGGCCGCCCGCCGCCGGGAGAGGGATATGCCGTCCAGTCGGATCGACGGCTCCCGGACGGCGCCGGGACCGGTCGTCAACGCGAAGATCGGCGTGGTGAGTAAATCCGCTGAACTGGCCTCGCCTCCACCGCGGCGCACAATCGGCGCCTTTAGGCTCATCAGCCGGGCTTGGACGCCGTCCAGCGTGTCGAAACGCGCCGAGGCGCCGCCGGCCAATAGCCAGGCGCCCAGGCCGGTAGCCAGGCCGATCGGCAACGCCCAACCCAAGAGACTCACACGGAGCAAAACGCGCGCCCCGAGAAACTGAGTGTGACATTGGAGGTCTTGGAGGTCAGGTCGACCCCGTCGGCAAATACGTCGGGTCGCTGGCGCGAGAGAGCGGAAAGCAACATCACTACACTCTCGTAGGGTCCAGTCACGGTGAACCGCAGCCGAACGGGCGCGAGTGCGCCTTGGCTGCCGGCATCCGTTTCAGGCCGCGCGTCCAAGATGTCCAAGCTCAGATTGGCCTGGGTGGCGAAGGCGGCCAGATTGTCGCGCAGGCCCTTCGCGGCCACGCTCGGGTCACCGCGACAGATGGCGTCGGCGGGATAGACACTTCCGGCCGCCGACGGACGCATCAGATTTCGTGCTTGTTGGTCCCGGGTTTCGAGCGCCGCCACTCTGCTTTGGAAGTTCGCTGGCGTGCTGGCGCTTGCCAGCGCAAAACCCATCGCGAGCGCGGCGGCGGCGGCGACCCCGATCGCAAGTACGGTGTCCCGCAAACCGATGACCTGGCGTGCGCTCATCGCAGCGCTCCTAGCGTCGACGAAGGCCGGTCGGCCGCGGCCTGCTTGGCGCCAATGCCCCATAGCCACACCCCGGCGCGCAGCGGATGGGCCGCGCGCTCGAGGCGGCGATCTGGCGCGGCGAAGGGTGGCTGCTCGCCTCTCACTTCGACAGCCATCACACCCCCCTGCCAGTGAACCGCCGCAAGGCGCGCTTCAGGCGTCTTCGATGTGGCGACCCAGGTGAGGTCGCCGACCAGATCGGAGATCGATCGCCCTCGGCCAAGCGCCAGGCGCAGCTCTCGAGCCTGCGCCACTTGACGGCGATAAGCTTGGGCGGCTGCGAACCTCTCGGCGCCGAGCTTCTCCGCGGTCGCCAGGCGCGCCTCGGCCTGGGCGCGCGCGCCAGTCGCCAGCACGAGCCCCGTTCCAAGCCCCGCACCCGTAAGGACAAAGAGCAAGAGGATCACGGCCCAGCCCTGGGCGCGCTGCACCTGGTCGCCAGCCCGCCCAAAGGCGACTTTCACACTTTGGCCGTCGACCTCGACCTCAGTCTCGAACGGCGCACGAAATTCCTTCGCATGGACATAGAAGACGCCAAAGCGACCGGGGCGACCTGGCGCCCATGGCGCGAGGCGCTTCACGCGATGCAGGAGTTCCGCAAGTGGGAGCGGCGCGCCATGCCGCGCTTCAAGGTTGGCGGCGCGGGTCTGTTCCCAGGGCGGGGCCGGCGGGGTCACGATGGCTCTCACGAACACCTGCGGGTGGCTTTCCACCGTCGTGGGCCCCGACTCGAGCGGCAATTCTTTGCGCAGCGCGTCGGTCACCGGCAATCCTGCATCACGGGGTCGAAGTCGCATGCCGCGCGTTGCTCAGACCAAGTCCTGGCGTCGAGGACCGCCATCTCGCCTTGATCTGTCGCCTGCAGCAGCGCGACAGACCGGAGGGTCTGGCGAGTGGAATCGGTGGGCGGCCAGACGTCGCTGGACCCCTTGACACTGCGATAGACAAAGTGCGCCGCGCCGGCGAGCGGCAGGCCGACCGTGGTCGAGGGCGTGTGTCCAGTGGCGATCTGGAGGCGGCTCACCTTGCCGGCCACCACCACTTGCACGACGCAAGGCGCTGGCGCGCCACAGGAAAACCGGAACCCCTCCGCGCCGCCCGACAGATCATCGGGCGCGTGCGAGCTGAACGGTGCTCCTTGCGCCAGCAGCTCCTCAAGGAGCTCCTGACTTGAACGCGTCGACTGCACGTGCGTGACCGTCTTGCTGGCGGAAAGCTGCAAGGGACCGATCACCTGCACGCCAAGCGACAGGCCTCCGATCGCCATGCCGACCACGGCCAAGGCGGCCAGGGTCTCGGTCAGGGTGTAGCCAGCGTCGCTCATGCGGCGGCCTCGCTTGGACAGGTCTCAAGCGTTGCGGCCCGATAGCTCCGCCTGCTGCGCAGATTGGTGAGGATCACCTGTCGATGGCAGACTTCGATCGGTCGTTCACCGCCGGTGGTGCGGGTTTCGAGGCGCCAGGAAAAGGCGTCGGTGGTTCCGGTGGTGTCGTTGAAACCCCGCGGGCCCGTTTCGAGCAGATACTCCAGCAGGGTGCCGGCTCGGCGAATCTCCCAAGCCTGATCAGCGGCGGCGCGAGCCTGCTGGCCGGCCTGAAGCGCGAACAGCAAGCCCATCGCGATGATAAGAAGTCCCACCAGAGCGTCGACCAGGGCATAGCCCAGCTCTGCCCCGGCGCGCGTGGACCTCGTGGGCGGCAGACGACGCGAGCGGAGACTTCGTCTCCACTCACCGCGCCATCCGGGCGCACTCGGCAACGATTGACCTTGCACCACGCGCCGCCCCCAAGCGTTGCAGTGACAGCGATATCATATAGACCGGTGGTCGCAACCTCCGGTTTCGTCGAGTTCAGTCTGCATGACACACGTGCGTGGATCGAAGGGCGCGAAAGGCCGACCAAGCGTCACCCGGCCGTCAAGACGGATGCGCCCGGTGACGGCTCTCGCCGGATCCCTGGCGATCCACGCAGTCCTGTTCCTGCTGGCCTTCAGCGCCACCTCGGGCAACTTGGTTTCCGCGACTGGCGCCAGCGGCGGCCCGACGGGTCCGGTGTTCACCATTACGGTCGTGCGGGTCTCTCATGCGTCTGGCGCCCAGAGCCATCCTGCCTCCGATCTGCAACCCATCTTCGCCAAGCTGAAGGTCGCAACGACCGGAGAGGCGCTGCCCTTCCAGCCGGGTGAACGATCATCCGACTTGGCGTCGCTGGTCGAAAAGGTCAGGCAGCAGACGGCGCTCGCGCCCGCGCTGGACAGGCCTCGGCCTGAACGGGTCACCGACGACCGAGGCTCGCCGCTTCCTTCGCCCGCGCCAATATCGACCAGCCAAAGATCGTCAGAAGACCGACTACGCGACGCCGATGGCGAGACGGCTGGGAGCCTCTCGACCGGAAGGCTTTGGGGCGCCATTGAGCCGTGCTGGCGTAATCTGGGTTTCCGCGGGCGCGTCCCCGTGGTGCTGGAGGTCGCCCTGGACAGCACTGGCGATCTGCGCACACCACCGAAGGTGATCCGCAACACCACGGCGCTGATCAACGAGCAGCGCCTTCAGGCCGAGGCCAGCGCCCTGGCCGCGGTCGCGGCTTGCGTCCCGCGCGGCGATCTCAAATTGGGCGGCAAGACCTATCGTCTGGAATTTCCGGCGGCCCCCTGACGCGCCCGCTGATACTCTTTCCGCCGTGAGGACCAACGCTCTGAGGTTGTGATCACGCCCTATTGCAATTCCAAGATATCCCGCTTCTATGGCAAAGCTTGCTGCCGGCGGGGGAGATTTATGGGGCGGATGGCGTACCGCGTGGCCTGCGCGCTTCTGGCGTGCGCCTTTTCAATCGGCATCATCTCGCCGGCCGCGCATGCGGCCGAGACCACGCAATATACTTACGACGCCCTGGGACGAGTCGTCTCGGCTATAGACCAGAGCGGCAAGAAGGTCGTCTACACCTACGACAGCGCGGGGAACCGGACCCGGGTCAGCAACGGCGCCGAATTCGCCGAGATTATCCCCACCACTTGGTCGGCCTCCTCCAACGCCGGGACGACAGGGTTCACCACCGCCAACGGCATGCGCGATGGACTGTTCACCAGCCCAAGCTCAATCCACGCCACCAATGTGGAGGTTGGTGCCTGGATCAAGGCCGACCTTGGATCTGTGAAGAACGTCAATCACATCGAGGTCACGGCGGCGCTCGAAAGCACAACAGGCGCCACGCTGGCGGACATCAACGATACGGCGATCGAATATTCCGTCGATGGGACGATTTGGAACTCGGCGGCGACAGTAGAAGGCGTTTCCCCCGCTGCGCCACGTAGCGTCAGCCTGGGCGGCGTCGCTCTGCGCTATCTCCGAATCCGCCGCACCGCATCGGGGCGCGTCGCGATCGGCGACCTGCGGCTCTATTCGGCGGCGGGCGCCAACACCCCGTTGATCGCTAATCCCGACAGCATCACCAGCACCGGGGGCGCGGTCCCCTTCGATCCTCGCATCAACGACCTTGACCTCGACGGCTATCCGATCGCGATCGTCACTGCGGACAAGCCCCCTCACGGAACCACCGTTGTCAACGCCGGGCTCACCATCACCTACACGCCCGACCCGGGTTACTTCGGCGCCGACAGCTTCCTGTACACCATCACCGACGGTCACAATGGCACCGCCAGCGCCGTCGTCTCGGTCATAGTGCAGTCCAGCACCAACCACCTGCCCGTTGCCGTCAATGACGAGTTCAGCATCAGCGACCGTGCGACCGCGGTGGTGGACGGCATCAACCTGCTGAGGCCGCTCAACAACGACTACGATGCAGACGGCGATGTCCTCAACATCACCACCACCTCGTCGCCATTGCATGGCACGGCTACGATCGTCGGCGCCAATGTCATTCAGTACCAGCCCCAGGTCGGCTTCTCCGGCGCCGACAGCTTCACCTACACGATCTCCGACAACCACGGCCCGGCCTCCACGTCCACCGCCACCATCAAGGTCACCAGCAGCAACACCAATCCTATCGCGGCCCAGGACAACGTCCGGACATCGCGCGGCGTCGCCGTCACCGTCGATCCGCGTCTCAACGACAGTGACGCCAATGGCGACCCGATATCGGTCCAATCCATAACCCAGCCCACCAACGGCACGGCGACCTTGAACGCCGACCAGACGGTGACTTACACGCCCAATACGGGGTTTGTCGGGGGAGACAGCCTGACCTATGCCCTGATCGACGGACGTGGTGGGACGGCCACGGGTACGATCCTTGTCGCGGTCACGCCGAATTCGCCGCCGATCGCCGTTTCGGACAGCATCGCCTCCTCCCCCGCGACGCCGGTCACCTTTGATCCGCGGTCGAACGACAGCGATCCAGAAAATCGACCTCTGACGGTGGTCGCGGTCGGTGCGCCTTCGCACGGAACGGCCGTGCTTGGCCCCGGGGGCGCAAGCGTCACTTACACATCGTCCACGGGCTACAGCGGACCCGACAGCTTCACCTACGCGATCAGTGACGATCAGGGCGCGACCGCGAGCGCCATCGTTTCCGTGAATGCCCTAAGTGTGGAATACTTGGCCGTCGGCGGCGGGGGCGGCGGCGGCAACTACTTGGGCGGCGGCGGCGGTGGCGGCGGTGTTCTTATAGGTACCGCGCCGATCGCAGTCGGCTCAACCAGTGTGACTGTGGGCGGTGGAGGCGCGGGTGGCTACCCGGGCGTGAACGGGCTGTCCTCCTCCATCGGCTCGTCGATCGTCGCGGTCGGCGGCGGCGGCGGCGGATCCGGTTCTGGAGCCGCTGGTGCTCAAGGCGGTGGTTCTGGCGGTGGCGGGGGGGCCTACGCCGCGGCCGCATCTGGAGGTAGCGGAACGAGTGGCCAAGGTTACCAGGGTGGCAACAGCGTCGGCCTCAACAGCGTACTTGTGGCGGCCGGCGGCGGCGGCGGCGGCGGGACCGGTCAGACGGCGGTGGTGGGCTGGCAGGCAGGCGCAGGCGGCTTGGGAATCAACAGCAGCATTTCAGGCTCACCCACGAACTACGCTGCAGGCGGCGGCGGCGGCGGCGAAAATTATTCGAACGGAGGATGGACCTACGCCGGCGCTGGCGGGGGCGCAAGCGGCGGCGACGGCGGCCTATATACCAACGGGAATCCTGCTCCGGCGGGGCGCGGCGGCGGCGGCGGCGGCGGGGGGGGTAGTCAACCGAACAATTTCTCCGGACTTGGCGGTGCCGGCGGCTCCGGCATCGTGATCCTGCGCTACGTCGGCGCTCCAAAAGCGACGGGCGGGACCATCACTCAAGTCGGTGGCTACACGATCCACACCTTCACCGGGAATGGAACCTTCAGCATCGGGAGCACCAATAGCGGCCCGACAGCTATGAATGACAGCGTCGTGGCGCCGTCCGGCTTGCCATTGACCTTCGATCCGAGGGTCAACGACACAGATCCCAATGGCGACAGCCTCACCATCATCGCCTTCTCGGCCCCCGGCTATGGGACGGTCGCTCGGAACCCCATAGCAGGGGCGCCTCTCATCTACACAGCCCCCCTTGGCTACACCGGGCCCGACAGCTTCACCTATACGATCAGTGACGGTCAGGGTCTCACCTCGACGGCCACGGTGTCGGTGACCGTCACCGGCGGCGCGACCATCGACTATCTCGTGGTTGGCGGCGGTGGCGGAGGCGGGGCGGGCTCTGACGGCGGCGGCGGCGGCGGCGGCCAAATCAAGACCGGCTCCTTCCTAATCGGATCAGGCTCTCACGCGATCACCATCGGCGCGTCCGGCGCTGGCGGCGTTTGGAACGCGGGACCTGCGATGGGGGGCGGCTCCACATCGTTCACCTCGAACATCACGGCGCTTGGAGGCGGTCCTGGCGGACAGGGCGGCGGCGGCGGCTCTTCGGGGGATGGCGTTCATCTTGGCTCAGCGTTGAGCGGCGGCGCCGGGGCGGGTGCCGGGGGCAATGGCGGCGACCCAACCTCCAATACATCAGCCGGCGGCGGTGGCGCCGGGATTAGTAGCAGCTTGTCCGGGGCGGCGCTGTGGTACGGCGGCGGCGGCGGCGGCGGCGGCATGGACAATGAGACCCCTGGGGGGCGGCACACGCGGGGGGGCGGGGGAAACGGCGGCGGCGGCAATGGCAGCGACGCCTCTGGGGGCGATTCCGCGACTGCGAACCGTGGCGGCGGCGGCGGCGGCGGGGGACAATATGTGAGCTCTGACCGCTCGGAGATTGACCACGGGAACGGTGGAAACGGCGGAGGCGGCGTTGTGATCATTCGATACCCGACGGGTAGCATGACGGTCACCGGCGGGACCATCACCACGGTCGGCGGCTACACGATCCACACCTTCACCAGCAGTGGAACTCTTGCCGTGACCGTGCCTGGCCCCCCGCCGCCCACGCGGATATTCCTCACCTCCGGCACGACCTGGACGGTGCCTTCGAACTGGAACGCCGCCAACAACACCATCGAGGTGATCGGCGGCGGCGGGGCAGGCCGCTTCGGCGACGGCAACCACGTGGGCACCGGCGGCGGCGGCGGCGGGTACTCGAAAGCCGTCAATGTGTCGCTGACGCCCGGCGCGACCGTCGGCCTGTCGGTCGGGTCCGGCGGGGTCTCGGCGGCCAACGGCGGCAATGCCGCGGCGAGCGGCACGGACACCTACATCTGCTCCGACAACACCAGCAACTGCAGCGACAGCGCCGGCGTATTCGGCTCCTCCGTGGTGGCTGGCGCTCATGCGGGCAGCGGCGGCGGTGGACTTGTCGGCGGAAACGCCGGTGGCGCGGGGGGCTCGATCTCCGGCGCGGTCGGTTCGGTTACAAGTGCGGGCGGCGCCGGCGGCAGCCGGGGCGCCGACTATTCAGGCGCCGGCGGCGGCGGCGGCGCGGGCGGCGTCGGCGCCGGTCTTACCGGCGGCGCAGGGGCGCCGGGGGGCGCGAGCGCTGGAGCCTCTGGCGGCGGCGGCGCGGGCGGGGCGAGCTCTTCCGGCGGCGGTACAGCAGCAGACGCAAATGGTGCGGCAGGCGGTCAAGGCCGGGCCGGAACGGGCAGCGGCGCAGCCGGCGCCGGGGGCGCAACGCCCTCGGCCGGCGGCGCAGGTTCGGCAGGCAGCGGCGCAGGCGGCGGCGGCGGCGGCGGCGCGCCCTCGGGCAGCGCCAGCAGCGGGCGGGGCGGCGCGGGCGGCGACGGCAGCGAGTGGGACTCGACGCACGGCGCGGGCGGCGGCGGCGGCGGCGGCGGCGGATCCAATAGCGGCGGCACAGGCGCCGCGGGCGCGGCGGGCGGCAAGTATGGTGGTGGCGGCGGCGGCGGCGGCTGGGTCGGCGGCGCCGGTGGCAACGGTGGCGACGGCGTTATCGTCATCACCTACACGCCGGCCGCTTAGCGCGGCCCCACCTCGCCGGGCTTAGGAGCATGATCCGGAGGAAACCGGCGCAGAACGACGTCCAACCCGCGGTCGTCTTTACAGGGGAAGCGCCAACCGGAGGTTCTTGGCCGTCTGGCGATCTGAGCTTGAGGCCAGGCACCCAGCGATACGACATGACTTGGCGCACCATCGCAGCTGGCCAGGCGTGCTGCTCGTCGGCGCCAGAAGCATCCACGATATCCGCAGGCGGCGACCGCGATGCACATCGCCAGACTCTGGCGCTTCAACGAAGAACGGCATTTCCCGGCGCGAGAAACCGTAGAATGACCGGGCATGAGCCGACCTCGCCCATGCACTATGGCCCCACCAAACGCCAGGACCTTCGCGGTTTGACGCAATGTCGACAGAAGCAGCAATCGGCGCTCGCATGCAACTGAGGGCGATCGAAACACGGCAGGGACCCGTCTGGCTGAAGAGCGCGTTCGACACCCATGATCCGACTCACCCGCTGGTGCTGGCGATCGGTGGCGCCTTCCCGGGCGAACATGACCTTGAGTGGCTCCGAGTTGAAGGCGCCGACCTCGTCTTGGCCAACCTCCCTGGGTTCCACTCCCCCTTCCTGCAGACCAGCACTGTGGATGCGTTCATCACTGCCTTCTCGGAGGCGACCCAGACGGCGTTCGCCGATCGCGAAGTCATTGGCCTTGGGATTTCGACCGGCGCGCTTGTAGTCACAGGACTGCGCGTCCCGCAGTTGAAAGCTGCAGTCCTCGTCGAACCGTTCTTCTCGACGGCGAAACTCTGGCCGCTTATCGAGCTTACGCGGCTATATTTTCCGCAGCTCGACGAGCGTCACCGACAGTGGTGCTGGACCGTGCTCGGGATCTCCGCGAACGACGTGGCGGACCGGCGCTACGGCCACCTCGTCCAGCCGGGCCCGCCAACGCGCGTCATCTGCGGGGACATCCCGCTCTTCCCTCGCCGCCCCGTCCGAGGTCTGCCGAGTTTGACGGATGACGACGATCGCGGCCTGCTGCGCCGCGCCGGCGCCCAGCTAACCAGCGTTCCTGGCGGACACAATGTTCCTCAAGACGCACCGGAGATCTTGGTTCAGACAATTCAAGGCCTTCTCGCGACTTAGGCGGCGGGCGAAGAACGGGATGGCCCTGGCCAGATCGCAACACGTATTGGAACCAAGGAGTTGAAGTTCAGACGGGCTGGGAATGCGCGCAAACGGACATGCGTCGGTCTCCGACCGCTCCATTTCCCATAACGCCCGGATAGCGGAAGGTCCGCAGCCACGGCGAAGTTCCTGTTTTGTTCTTGACAGCAGCGCGCGTTTTCGGCATAGTTCAACTAGCTTGATGTTCTGCGCCCGGCTGCGCCGAATACGTCGGGACTGAGCGCCTCCCAATAACCAATCCATTGTCCGCCCCGCCTTCACTGGAATGCGGAGAGCACAGTCATGTCTGATGGAGAACAGCCATGTCCAACAGCCCGATCGATCCCGCCAGCCTTGAGGGCGATGATCTCACCCGCTGGTATCTCCGATCCCCGGACGAAATTGAACGGGAGAGGCAGGCTGCAGCCGCGAAACGCTACAAGACGTTCTTCGGCCAGACCCACCCCGATCCTGGCATCGAGCCTAACCCATACGGTCCGCTGAAGGACATCGATCCCGGAATCAGCCGCGGGTCGGGTGCGCCGCCTAGGGATATTGATCCCGGCATGAGCGTGGTTCCGGTCGGGCCGAACCGGTGGCGCATTCAACGCGCGCCTGACGCAACCCAACCAGCACGACCATTACCTCTGCCAGGCGCTGGCACTTCCACGGCCGCAGCGCATTCCCAGCCGCCGGCGGGCGGTTGGCGCTCGCCGCTAGACATGGCGCGGGACGCGCTGCACGATTTCCAAAGCGGGCCAAAAATCCCGCGGCCCAACCTGGCCGAGTCCTTTATCCCTATCGTCGGCCCGGCCTGGGAAGCGGCCGGTGACCTTCAGGATGGCAACTATGGTGGCGCGGCGTTCAACGCCGCGATGGCCGTGGGTGACGCCCTGCCCGCCGGCGCCATATTCAAGGGGACCAAGGCGCTGAGCAAGGGCATCGGGATCTGGAAGGATGGGGCTGTAACAGCGGGCGCCGCCGCCAAAAAGATCCGGGCCGCAGGACTGGCCGGCAAGGGAGAGGAGATTCACCACACCATCCCACTGGATGGCCTCGGCCGGTCTGTCGAGGATTGGAGAAACTATGCCTTCCTCAAGACGCTGCCTCAGGACATTCATCGGCGGTTGCGCGGGAGTTGGCAGGGCCAGCCGCAGTTGAATCCCGTCATGCGCGCCTGGCATGGTACGACCGATGGCAGAAAACGGTTCCGGCAGCCCTAGGGTCCTACGCCGCTGATGCGTGGGAAAATCTGACCGGTCCTTTTGGGCATTCGCAGCCTGACGAATAGTCCTGGGCACCCAAGCGGTCGCACAGCGGCTCGCGGAGTCGGACCACGCGCCCCAATGGTGACCGGGAGCCAGGCGCCAATCTCCAAAAGCACGCCCAAACAGCTTGTGATGTTCCTTTTCTGTTCTAACATCGGAGCTTCGATTAGGAAGGCTCTTGGGCATGTTCAAATGGGTATTCGGCAGAACCGGAAGGGACGCCAAACCCGCACGCGATCCAGCCGAGGCGGCCCGCGCGGTGGTGGCTCAGCTTGAGGCGCTGGCGCAGCCCTGTCTCAGGATCCAAAAGGGCGGGCTTGGCAATTCCCGTCTCGGCGGCGTTCCGGATCTCGCGGCACCCTGGCCGCGCTATGAAGGACGTCCTCTCTGCTGCGTTGCCCAACTAGACTTGGAGGAAATGAAGGCGGCTGGCGGGCCTGACTGGCTACCAGACATCGGTCGGCTCATCTTCTTTTATGAGCTCGAGCATGGCTCATGGGGCATCGAAGGTAAGGATGCCGGCAGTGCAGCCGTCATTTATGAGACGGGAGACCGAGCACAGGCGATTGAACCAACCGATCTCTCAGAGGAAGCCCGCTTCCCGAGCTATCCGATCCTGTTCACGACCGCCACCTCACTGCCCTCGGAATTGAGGCTTGGGATCGGCTGGAACGGGCTGACAAAGTCAGAGCGTCTGGCTGTCGAAACGGCTGTCGAAGCGCTCCAGCCTCCGGAGCCCGTTCACCAAGTCGGTGGATATCCGCAGCCTGTACAAGGCGACGACATGGAAGTGCAGTGCCAGAGCGTTACTGAAGGCCTCTATCTCGGCGATAGGGGTGGCTCGAAGAAACCAGAACGCATGTCATCCCGCGCCGCCGATTGGCGTCTTCTCCTGCAGCTCGATACGGACAACGACGCCGGGATGATGTGGGGCGACACTGGAGTTTTATATTTTTGGATTCGCGAACAGGACGCGCGCGCGAAAGACTTCTCACGGGTCTGGATGATCCTGCAGTGCTGCTGAGCCCTCCCTCGGATTTCACTGGCGTCCTCTCAGGCCGAATTCGAACCGACTCCTTTTCACACTTCACAACAGACATGCTTGGACTGCCGAGCTTGGAGTTCACGGATCCGAGGGAGGCGGCGAAATTGAACCCTGCATTCTGTCCCCCCGGCGGTAAGTGCGTGTGAACATGTCGATCCGGAAGGCCCGCGATCGCCAACATTGAAGCCCTCAGTTCCCTTGGCCGATCATCGACCGAATCGATTGCGAGACCATTCATGACTTAGCTCGCGGATCGCGAGTCCGGGTGTTGCTATTATGTTCTTGACGCTTAGCTCGCACGGACTAGCATTCTCGCGGTGAGCCATCTAATCGACACCTCCGCCTTCCCGACCGGCGACGACATCGACTACGAGAGTGAGGAGGAGATCCAACTCCTCAAGAAACTGACGGACGAGGCCTGGAGCTTCGTGCGAAGCTACCGCTGGACGCCGCCCATCGCTGACCTCGTTCTGGCCTTTGGCATCGCGCCAATGATCGGACTCTATCTGATGCGCTTCGCGCCTGGCGGCGATCCTCGTGACGCCGAGCGATGGGTGGTCGTGGGCGACTTGCCGTCGATGCACTTCGAGACGGACGATTCGCCCACGCCGGCCATCGCCCTTCGGCTCTACTGCGCCATCGCCCAGGACTGGGCGGACAATGTCCTGGCGGGGCGCGATCTATCCGATAGCTATCCGATCCCCGTGGCCCCGACGCGGGAGCATGCAGAGATGCTGCTGAGCCGGGTCGAGAACATTCGAAAAAACTACATCCCGCTGGCCTGAGAATGGAGACTTGTGGCCTGACTGCTCGCACCGCCACTCCAGCCTGAGGGCCCGGCGCGAGCTTGCCAGGAATCGGCGGGCCACGAAGCGCCGGCCCGATCACCCCAGGCTGGACAGGGAGGTCCTCAGGATCTGGCCCTGGGTCTCGAAGGCCTTGGCGTTGTCCAGGATCGAATCGACGATCGCGACGTCGAGGTTGAGCACGCCCACGTCGGGCTCCAGCCGTTCCATCTGGCGCAGCTGCTGGGCGGCGGACCGGCTGCCGCCCAGGGCCAGGAAGGCCAGGGCCTCGGCGCGCATGACCGGATGGGCGGTGTCCTGGTAGCGTTCCAGCACCGACAGGACGCACTGCGTGGCCTCGCGGCTGGTCGGCCGCAGGATCCTGTCGGCGGCGGCCGCCTCGAGCCCCCACAGCGAGCGCACGACGCCGGCGGCGGCGATGTTGGTGTAGTATTGCCGCTGCACCTTGTAGCGGAAGTCCTGGCGCCTCGGGTCGTCGATGTCCGGGAGGCCGAGGTCGATCTCCAGGCAGGCGCGAAGGTCCGCTTCGGCGGACTCCAGCGCGCGGACGCCCTCCTCGTCCATCTCGAAGTCGATCAGTCCCGAGCGCTGATCGCTCTCGCCGCGGTCGTCGGACTTCGGCCGCCGCCAGCGGGCGTGGGCCGCAAGCCGCATCTTCGGATTTAGCGCGATGGAATAGAAGAGGTTCAAGGCCGCGCGTTCCGACCGCGTCCGCATCACGCGCAGGGCCTGGGGCGGGAACTGTCCGTCGTGGTACTCGGCGCATCCGTCGAGGAGCTGCCCGGCGGCCGCATAGTGGCGCTGGACCCGGCCCAGCATCTCGGCCGTGAGCGGCGGGCCGATCTCCCCCATCCGGAACCGTTTGACGAGGGCCGCCAGATATTCGATCTCGGCGTCCTGGTCCGGCGCGGCGCGGGGCGCCGACGGCTCGGCCGCCGCCGGGTCGGACTCGGCCAGCAGCGCCATTTCGGAGAAGTGCTGGGCGTTGCTCCAGTCGCGGGAGGCCACGCGCTGCGCGGCGACGATGGCGAAGACCAGGGACGGCTGCTGGAAGAGGGCGGTCCAGCCGTCCTCGTCCGCCAGCGGACCGGAGACCTTGCCGGCAAGCCGGTCCTCCAGCATCTCGCCGACCGCCAGCGTGCCGCGGTTTGTCTCGACCGTCAGCCGAAGCGCGATCGGGGCCCGCGCCAGTCCCTCGGTCGGCGGTCGCCATTCGTCGATGAACTCCCGGGCCAGCGGCAGCGACAGGTCCTGGCTGCCCGACAGCAGGGTCCGCACGAGCTCGGTGACATATTGCTCGAAGGCTTCCTTGGTGCGGCCCGTCTCCAGACCGTCGAAGACCTTCTCGACGGATTGGACCCGCTGCTCGACCTGCTCGTCGGCCGTGCCCAGCGCCGCGCGCTCGAGCTCGCGCCAATGGTCGATCATGTCGTTGAGCCGGCCCCGGTAGTCCTTGAGCCCCTCGCCGCGCAGCGCGCCGATCAGCGGAAGGTAGGCGAGGTCCTTGTCGATCGGCTGCCGGCTGGTCGGGCGCAGCGCCGTCATCTCGCGCATCCGCGTCACCACCGCGTCGCCGGCCTTGGAGGCCGAGCGCGACAGGTTCAGCGGCAGCAACATGACCTCGAGGATCTGCAGCAGTTCCTGGAACAGCTCGACGTATCGCTGGCCCACGACGCGGCCGGAATCCACCAGGTTGAAGACCGGCGCGTACTGCGAAATCCGGCGCATGAAGAAGGGCTCGGCGTAGGCGGGGTCGGTGGGGGAGAGCTCGGCGAACCAGCGGCGATAGGCGTCGAACAGGATCTGGTCGGCGGTCACGAACACCAGCCGCGAGGTCATCGACTTCTTGGCGACGTCGTCGGCGGCCCACCGCACCAGCGCCAGGCTTCGCGCGTCGTCCCACAGGGCGGCCTCCGACCGGCGGCGCGTCCCGTCGCTGGCGCCGTCCTCGCGGTTCGAGGCCCGGATCACCTTGACGTCGTTCAGCCGGCATTCCGTCAGCAGCCGCCTCTGCCACTCGCGGCTGTCGGCGAGGATCGCGCGCAGCTGGTCGGCGTTCGGCTGGAAGGTATGGTGCAGGGTCGCGAACGAGTTCCGCAGCGGCGGCGTGACCAGCCGGCGCAGCTGCTCGGAGGGCTCGACCACCCGGTCGTTGGCCAGGACGTCGAGGCACAGGCGCGTGCTCAGATAGGGCCGCAGCTCGTCGTGGTCCTTGTCGAAAACCTCAAAGCTGGCGATGTCCTGGGCCAGTTGCCGGTCCTTCAGATGGGCCGCGACGCCGGCCCGGTCCTCGTCGAACCGCTTCAGGGTCTCCCGCACCCCGGCGAACCGCTGCAGGACCTCGCGTTCGCTGGCGCCCCTGAGGCGCATGACCTGCTGGATCCGCAGGACATCGACGCGCCGCTTGAACTCCCAGCGGTGCCATTCGGTCATGTAGATCCGGTCGCGCTCCTGACCGGGAAGGTCGCCGGCGATGAGGTATTCGCTGGTGGAGAGCGCGGTCTGGGCGACGTAAGAATCCCAGTTCGGACTGGCCTGGTCCGCGTCGCGCCAGGGTTCGGCATGCAGGCTGGTCAACTGGCCGCGGCTGTCGTGCGGGTTGATGAACACCTCATGCAAGGTCGCGTCGAAGACATAGGCGATCGAACCGCCCTCGGCGCGGAAGGCGGCGTCGTCCTTGTTGCGCTCGACGTCCCGGCTCAGGTCGAGGAGCAGGAAGAAGAGCTTGAGGACCTCGGCGAGGTCCTTGTCGGCGGACAGGGCGGCCACTAGGCGGCCTCCGGGACGTCGGAAAGACCGAGACTGGGCTCGCGCGCCAGCTCCGCCCCGAACGATGCGATGCCGGCCTCGGCCTCCACCAGCCGCCGGCCCAGGTCGGCCCATGGGGCGCCCAGCGACGGCTCCACCTGCTGGTGGGTCAGGCCGTTCGTCCGCAGCGCGCCCGCCACCGGGGCGATGAACCCCAGGTGGCCGCCGCCCCCGACCAGCAGGCCGATCACCTGGCCGTCCCAGGTGGTCACCAGACTGCCCGCGTCCTGCGCCTCGATCGGCGGCGTCGGCCGGCCGTCGGCCTCGTCGGCCTCGTCGAACGTGACCTCGATGAGTTCGGTCACCAGAACGTCCCCCGCCCCCGCCGCGCGCATGCGAACCACGCCGCGGAACGCCGACACGAGCCCCTGCACCCGTCCGAAGTCCGGATGAAAGCGATGAACCGTGACGTTCAATATCTTCTCGGGATCGCAAAGCGGCCCGACGGTCATCCGGTCGTCGAGCGGCGGGTTCGGCAGCGCGGGCAGCGCGATGTCGGTGATCAGGTCCGCAGCCGTGACCTCCGGGGGAAGCCGTCCCGCCCGCAGCGCCGCGCCGACGTCCACCGCGGTGAGGGCGAAGGCGGCGCCGGAGGGGTCGACCGCCGCCAGGCCCACGGTCTGGACGCGGCCGCCGAAGTGAGCCCGGTCGCCGAGGCGCAGCGGCGCCATCTAGAGGGCCTCGACCGTGGCCATCTCGCCCTCGCGAAGCTCCAGGCCGAAGACCTCGCGGGGCATCGGCACCCGGATGGGCTCGGCGTCGCGCGGCGCGATCATCGGCGGCTCGTAGATGAACCCCCGGAGCGTCGCCGTGACGCGCGCGCCCGGCAGCAGGGCGGCGACCAGCTCCTTGACCATGTCGTAGCGGGCGCTGACGTAATTGGCCGCGTCCTGCGTGCGGCTCGGGTAGCCCGGCGGCGGCGGGAGGTTCCGCTCGAGCTTGGTGTCGATGTAGTCCGCCAGCATGAACTGCCGGATCCGCAGGCTGTTGCGCTCCGCCTCGGAGGCCAGGCTGGCGAGGTTGGCCGGCGAGCCGTGGCGGATGATCAGGCCCATGGCGTCCGTCACCGTCTCGGCGCCCTGGTCGCGGATCCGCCGGATGACGGCGCGGCCGCCGTCGTTGACCAGCTCACCCTGCCGATAGAGGATCCGGCCGCGGTCGCGGGCGTGCGCCACCATCAGCTTGTGGATCGGCGCCGCGTAGGGGCCGAAGGGCTGCGGCTGGCGCGACACCAGGGTCACGCGCCCGGTCTGCACATTGGCGGCCTCCAGCGAGGCGTCCAGCAGCGCCGCGGCCTCCACCGGCAGCCGCGGCACCAGGCGGGTGTAGACGTCGGTCAGTCGCTCGACGATGTCGTCGTTCTCGTAGCGGGAGCCGAGTTTCCGGGTGCTGGCGTTGGCCTCGCCGTCGTCGCCCACGCCGAGGTTCATGCAGGCCAGCGACTTCGCCGCCATCAGGGCTTCGTCCTCGGCGTCGCGGATGACGTTGGTGAACTTCTCGCCGATCGCCTGCGCGACCCGGATGGTCAGCCACCCGCGGTCGAAGTCGGCATGGACAAGGCGCAGGGCGTCGATCAGGCCCCCGTCGCCGCAGCCGCTGACGAAGACCTTGCGCTTCTCGCCACGCCATTTGTCGACCTGATCCTCCGACCAGTAGGACACCCACGGAAGGCCCGGGGTTTCCTCCTCTCCGAACCCGGTCGTCACGATGACGTAGTCGTAGGCCGTCATGGCGACCTTGCCGGGCGGCGCGTTCGGGGTGGCCGAAAGCTCCAGCCGGACCACCCCGCCCTCGGGGTGCAGCTGGTCCACGGTGACCCCGGGGAGGAACAGGAAGTCCTCGTCGTGCGGCCGCGGCGCCAGATGGGCGTCCCATTCGCGCGCCAGGCTCTTGATCACCACGTCGCTCGGCGCGGCGAACCAGTCGAGGAAGGAGAATTCGGTGGTCAGGGCCTGGTCGCCCATCGGCCACCGGGAGATGGTGGGATGGATCAGGCGGTGGCTGGCGTTCATCTGCAGCTTCAGCGGCATGTCGTTGCGCTCGTACAGATGGACGCTGCAGCGTTGGCCCCGCAAGGCCGCCGCGGCCGTCAGGCCCGCGACGCCCGCGCCGATCACCGCGATGGTCTTGCGCCGCCGCGTGCCGGGATAGACCAGCTTCTTGCGGCGCTCGAGGGCGGCGACCAGGTCCAGGGCCCGATGCTGCTGCGAAGCGAAGCTCACCCGGCGCGCGAAGGGACCGATGAAGAAGCAACCGGGCTTGCTGTGCAGATAGGCGGCCTCAATGACCTGATCGTAGTAGATCTCCACCTGGGGCTCCCCGCTCGCCATGAGTGTATTGCTCAAACGAGCGCGCGCAAGTGGTTGGTGAACAGCGTGATCTGGGCGGGCCGGGGGCGCGTCTCCGGTCGCGAGCCCGCGCCTTTCCGACGGGGCTCCTTTCCCTGGCGGCGGCGCGGGCTCTCGTCGCGACGGACCTGGGGATCGACCGCCTAGGCGGCGGCGACGGCCGGCAGGCGCAGCGCGCGGCCCACGGCTTCCGCGGCGGGGCCGATCACGATGTGCAGGGTGGCCGGTGAAGGTCGGGCCAGGGCGCGGGCGCCGAGGCGCATGAGCGCCGGCTCGTCGACGGCGCCCGGATCGGCGAGATGCAGGTAGAGCCTGGTCGAGCAGACGCCGCCGGCCGTGAGGTTGCCGCGGCCTCCGAGCGCGGCGAGCCACGGCTGGGCGTCGACCGGCGCCGGCTCCGCCGTCTCCGGCCGCGGTTGCGCCGCCGCCTGCGGCAGGATTGCCGATGCGGACGCCGCGGCGGCCTGCCGGATCTCGCCGGCCACCTGGTCGGCGATGGGGCCGAGCACCACCTGCAGGGTGGTCTGCGACGGCCGCACCAGGCCGCGCGCGCCGAGCGACCGCAAGGCCGCTTCATCCACGGCGGCGGGGTCGGCCAGCACCAGCCGAAGCCGCGTGGTGCAGGCGTCGACGGTCACCAGATTGGCCGACCCGCCGAGCGCCGCGGCGAAGGCCGCGCCTCGCGCGCCCGCGCCCAGGACCTGCGGCGCCGCCACGGGCTCGGCCTCGCGGCCGGGGGTCTTCAGGTCGAACCTGGCGATCGCCCAGCGGAACACCGCGTAGTAGACGCCGAAATAGGCCAGACCCACGGGGATCAGCAGCAGCGGCCGGGTCGCCTTGCCGAAGTTCAGCACATAGTCGAAGAGGCCCGCCGAGAAGCCGAAGCCCAGCTTCACGCCGAGTGCGCTCATCACCACGAAGGCGGCCCCGGTGAGCAGCGCGTGCAGGGCGAAGAGCAGCGGCGCCAGGAACATGAAGGTGAACTCGATGGGCTCGGTCACCCCGGTGAGGAACGAGGTGAGCGCCATGGAGAGCAGCATGCCGCCCACCGCCGCGCGGCGGTCCTTCGCGGCTGAGTGGTACATGGCCAGGCACGCCGCCGGCAGGCCGAACATCATCACCGGGAAGAAGCCGGCCATGAACTTGCCGGCGCTCGGGTCGCCCGCGAAGAACCGCTTCAGGTCGCCCGCCGAGCCGTGGAAGTCGCCGACGATGAACCAGGCGATGTTGTTGAGGATGTGGTGCAGGCCGGTGACGATCAGCAGGCGGTTGGCCGCGCCGTAGATGAACAGGCCCACGTCGCCGGAGCCGACGATCGCGCGGCTGACCGCGTCCATGCCGCCGCTTATCGCCGCATAGGATCCGCCGACCACGACGGCGAGCGCCAGGCCCGCCAGGCCGGCGACGATCGGCACGAAGCGCCGCCCGCCGAAGAACGCCAGGTAGTCCGGCAGCCGGATGTTGGAGAAGCGGTTGTAGAAGGTCCCGCCCACCAGGCCCGAGACGATGCCGATGGGCACGCCGATCTTGCCGATCGCCTTGGCCGTGAACGCCGCCTTGGCGAGGCTGACGGCGTCGCCGGCCATGCCCTTCAGGGCGTCGGGCGGAACCTGCATCAGGGTCTGGGCGGCGCCGGTGGCCACCAGGAAGCAGACCACGCCGGCGAGGCCCGCCGCGCCGTTGTTGTCGCGGGCCAGGCCCACGGCGACGCCGGCCGCGAACAGGAGGCCCAGGCTGGAGAAGATGGCGTCGCCGGCCGCGGCCAGGATCGGGATGTTCAGGAGGTCCGGCTGGCCCAGCCTGAGCAGCAGCCCCGCCACCGGCAGGACGGCGATCGGCAGCATCAGGGCGCGGCCCAGCGCCTGCAGCGCCACGAGGGGGGATCGCATGGTCAGGCGCCTCCTGTGCGGAAGGTCTCGGCGAGCGCCCGGACGTCGGCGGCCGAGGGTTGCGCCAGGGCCTGGACGGCGAGCGCGCGGCAGGCGCCGGGAGAAAGCGTGCGGATCAGCGCCTTGGCCTCCGGGATCGCGGCTGCGACCATGGAGAGCTTGCCGACGCCCAGGCCGATCAGGATCGGGATGGCGGCGGTGTCGCCGCCCAGCGCGCCGCAGACGCTGACGCCGAGCGCATGGCGGGCCGCGCCCTCGCAGGTCTGGGCGATCAGCCGAAGGACCGCCGGGTCGAGACCGTCCACTTCCGCCGCCAGGTCCGGATTGCCGCGGTCCATGGCCAGCGCATATTGCGTCAGGTCGTTGGCGCCCAGCGACAGGAAGTCGGCTTCGGCGGCCAGCTGGTCGGCGATCATCGCCGCGGCGGGCGTCTCGATCATCACCCCCAGGTCGACCCGTCCGGCGACGCCCAGCTCGCCCCGCGCCTCGTCCAGGGCGGCGCGGACGGCGCGCAGCTCCGAGAGCCGCGAGACCATGGGGACCATGATGCTGCAGCGGCCGGCCGGCGCCACGCGCAGGATGGCGCGGAGCTGGGCGCGCAGCAGGTCCGGATGGCGCAGCGCCAGGCGCACGCCGCGCACCCCCAGCGCCGGGTTCTCTTCCGCCGGCATCGGCAGGTAGGCCGCGGCCTTGTCGCCGCCGATGTCCAGCAGGCGGATGACCAGCGGCCGGCCCTCCAGCGCCTCGGCGATGGCCCGGTAGGCCTCCGCCTGCTCGTCCTCGCTGGGCGGGGTCTCGCGGTCGAGGAAGAGGAACTCCGTGCGCAGCAGGCCCGAGCCTTCGGCGCCGGCGCCGAGCGCGGCCTTGGCGTCGGCCAGGGAGCCGAGGTTGGCCAGGACCGGCAGCGGCGTCCCGTCCGCCAGCCGCGCGGGCTCGCGCGCCGCGGCGCGGGCGGCGGCCTGGCGTTCGGCGCGGGCGGCGAGCTTGCGCTGGGCGGCCTCGATGGCGGCGGCGCCGGGCGCGGTGTGCAGGGTGGCCAGGTCGGCGTCGAGGATCAGGGTGGCCCCCTCGCCGATCGCCGCGACGCCGGGTCCGGCGGCGACGATCGCCGGCAGTCCCATGGCCGCGGCGAGGATCGCCACGTGCGAGGTCGGGCCGCCGCGCGCGGCGCACAGGCCCGCCAGCCGGCCGGGCGGGATGGCCATCAGCTGCGAGGGCAGGATCTCGTCGGCGAGCAGGATGGCGCCGGCGGCGATCTCCGGCTCGGCGGCGTCGTCGCCCACGAGGATCGCCACCACGCGGCGCTCCAGGTCCTTCAGGTCGTCGACCCGCTCCAGCATCCGCCGGTCGGCGAGCGCGCCGAGCGCCTCGGCGAACCCGCCCACCGCGGCCCGCCAGGCGAAGGCGGCGCTGCGGCCCTGGGCGATCTGGCGCTGCGCCTCCGCCGCCAGCTCCGGATCCTGCGCGAGCGCGAGATGGGCGGCGAGGATGCCGCGACGCGTCGGGTCGGGGTCGGCCGCCATGGCCGCGCCGATCTCGCCGGCGACCTGGGTGAGCGCGGCGGCGAGCGCCGCCTGTTCGTGGGCCGCGCCCCGGCCGTCCCTGGGGACCACGATCGCGGCGCGGACCAGGTGCACCGCCCGGCCGATGGCGAGGCCCGGCGCGGCGGTGACGCCCCGGAGCAGGCCGGGCGTGTCGGGGGCGGCCTGCGGCGCGGGCGGCGCAGGCGCGACGGCCGGCGGCGCGGCCTCTCCCATGCCGCCCTCGATGAGGTCGGCGAGCGCGGCGAGCGCCGCCTCAGCGTCCAGTCCGGCGGCCGACAGCAAGGCCTCGTCGCCCTGCTGCAGGCCCAGCGACATCAGCGCCACCGGGCTGCGGGCGCTGGCCCGGCGGCCGGCGCGGGTGATGGCGGTTTCGGCGCGGAACCGTCGCGCGCAGTCGGCGACCCGGGCGGCAGGCCGAGCGTGCAGGCCGTGGGCCAGGGGCACATGGATGCGGCGGGTGAGCTCGGGAAGGTCCGGCGCGGCGGCGGCCACGGCGGACGGCGCGGCGCCGACGAGCTGCAGCAGCGGATCGCCGACCGCCACGAGGCGGCCGGTGAAGCGCTCCCCGATGGCGTAGTCGCCAAGGCTGGTGATCACCATGGGCGAGACCAGGCTCGCGGCGCGCCGGGCGAGCCGGTCGAGGTCGAGGCGGATCAACGGGTCGCCGGTCCGCACCGGCTGGCCGTCGGCGACCAGGACCTCGAACCCCTCGCCGCCCAGGGCGACGGTCTCGAGCCCGATGTGCAGCAGGATCTCCAGCCCGCCCGCCGCGCGCAGGGTCACCGCATGGCGCGCGGCGTGGACGCCGATCACCGCGGCGTCGCAAGGCGCGTGCAGCACCGCCCCCGTCGGATCGATGGCCACGCCGTCGCCCAGCATGGCCTGGGCGAATACCGGATCGGGGACCTCGTCGAGCGGGCTCGACCATCCCGCCAGCGGCGAACGCAGCATCAGGTCACCGGCCACGGCGGGCCTCCTCGACGGGCGGCGCCAGGCTGACGCGATCGATGACCCAGAGCGGATCGACGCCGCCCTGAGTGAAGGTGAAGCACAGATCGTGCAATCCCGGCGGCGTCGGGGCGAGCGGTCCGCGCAGGCGGGTCACGGCCTGCGACTTCAGCGCCGGGGCGAGCGACAGGCTGGCGATCACCGGCCCGTCGCAGCGGTCCTGGCGCACCTCGAGCTCGCCGGCGGGCGAGGCCGGCGGGCGCAGGATGACCTTCTTGATGTCGTCGCCGATCTGGAAATTGAACGGCAACTGCCCGACCGCCGCCTCGATCCGCGTGACGCCGGCCAGGTCGGCCGCCGGCCAGATCCAGCAGGGGTTCATGATGTCCACCAGGAACCGGGCGCGCGGGCCGGCCACCGGGGCGTCGTCCTCCAGATTGAGGGCGATCTTGGCGGTGCACAGGGTGAGCTGCTGGCTGGCCCTCGACCGGGCCAGGCCGATGGCCGGCGGCGGCGGCTCCGGCCAGGTGCCGTAGGTCTCGCCGAGCGCGCGCTCGCGGCCGAGCTCCGCGTCGAGGCGCCCGGTGAACCCCGCCCAGTCCTTGCGGGCGGCCGGCGACCAGCCGGTTTCCGCCACCGCCAGGGCGCGTGGGAAGGCCGCGCGCGAGACGCGGTCCTCGGTGCGGATGTGCTCGCTCCAGAGCTGGGCCTGGACCCCCAGGACGTGCGGGCGCTCCAAGGGCGTCAGGATCGCCGGCACCGGCTCGAAGTCGTAGACGTCCTTCAGGCCCACCAGGCGCCCGCGGCCGGGCGGCTCGTCGGGACCCGCGCCCTGGCGGTTGTCGAAGTAGTAGATCGGCTGGGGCGCAGCGACGGTGTCGTGGCCGAGCTTGGCCGCGATGATCGCCCCGTCGAGGCCGCGCCAGGACATCACGGTGGCGCCCGGCGCGACGCCGCCCAGCAGGATCTCGTCCCAGCCCACCAGCCTGCGGCCGTGCGCGGCCAGGAAGGTCCCGATGCGGCCGATGAACCAGCCCTGCAGGGCGTCCTCGTCGCCGATCCACAGCTCGCGCATCCGCGCCTGCACGGCGGGATCGGCCTTCCACTGGACCTTCACCGCCTCGTCCCCGCCGATGTGGATGTAGCGGCTGGGGAACAGCTCCATCACTTCGGTGAGCACGTCCTCGAGGAAGCCGAAGGTCTTCTCGTCGACGTTGTAGAGGTAGGGGTGCACGCCCCAGTCGGACGAGGCGCCGGCCGGCGGGCGCGGCGCCGAGCCCAGGTCGGGATAGGCCGCGATGGCCGCCTGGGCATGGCCCGGCATCTCGATCTCCGGGACGATCGTCACGTGGCGCTGGGCGGCGTAGGCCACGATCTGGCGCACCTGGTCCTGGGTGTAGAAGCCGCCGATGCGGCGGGGCTGGCCGGTCTTGCGGTCGATGTCGGCGGCGGCGGCCGGGCCGGCCGGCACGCGCCAGGCGCCCACCTGCGTCAGCCGCGGATATTTGCGGATCTCCAGCCGCCAGCCCTGGTCGTCCGCCAGGTGCCACTGCAGCACGTTGAGCTTGGCGCGCGCCATGCGGTCGATGAAGGCCTCCACGAAGGCCGGGCTCTGGAAGTTGCGGGCCGAGTCCAGCATCAGGCCGCGCCAGGCGAAGCGCGGCGCGTCCTCGACGTGCAGGCCCGGGATGTCGACGGCGCCCTTGCCGGCCGGCGAGGCCGCCAGCTGCCAGGCGCTGACCGCGCCGTAGAACAGGCCCGCGTCGCCGCTGGACTGGATGACGATCGCCCGGGGCGTCACGTCGAGGAGATAGGCCTCGCCCAGCCGCCGGCCGCGGCGCAGGACGATGGCGGCGACCTCCGCCGGCGGCTCGCCCTCGACCACCTTGAGCTTCAGCCCGCGGGTCCGGGCGACCAGGTCGGCCAGGTAGCGGGCGCTGGCCAGCGCCTGGCCGTCGCCGGCCGGGGCGGCGATCACGCTCTGCGCGTCGAGGTGGAAGCTTCCGTCCGCCGGCATCTCGATCGCCGGCGCCGGCAGGATCGGCGAGGCCGCGGCGCGCGGCGTACCCAGGACGGCGGCGGCCAGGATCGCGAGCGCGCCAAAAAAGACGGGCGGGGCGCGCAAACGCCCCGCCCAGGCCGCTCTCCTTGGGGAGGAGGTCGTCGGAGTGCGGCGGGCGGCGGGGCGATCCATACGCATGATCCTGAACCAACCGCGCCGCCCTGGGAAACATCGGCTCCCAGGCGAGACCTTCAGAACTTGAACCGGACGCCGGCGTAGTACTGGCGGCCGTTGTCGTAGATCGCCCGCGGCCGGAACTCGGCGCCCGAGAACTGCTCGATCTTCTCGTCGGTGATGTTGATCGCGTCGAAGGTCAGGGTGAAGTGCTCGGTCACATTGTAGCTGAGCTGGCCGTCCAGCGATTTCAGGGCCTTCTGGTTCAGCGGCGAGGCGCGGTCGACGGTGACGAAGAACTTCGAGCGGTAGGTGTAGCCCAGCCGGGCGCTGAGCTGTTCGTTCTCGTAGTAGCCGGTGAAGTTGAAGGTGTTCTCGGAGTTGCCCGGCAGGGGATCGCCGCTCTG
>Ga0105240_10001614_pt1 | contig 38227 bp, 34 predicted proteins | sample KBSC54metaG_FD_80426 | JGI IMG/M metagenome (GOLD analysis project Ga0105240, IMG submission 80426) | Corn rhizosphere microbial communities from Kellogg Biological Station, Michigan, USA - KBS C5-4 metaG | ecosystem: Host-associated > Plants > Roots > Rhizosphere > Soil | place: Michigan, USA... | reverse complement strand
GGCGCTACTTTGGGGTCGATCTTCCGCAGCGATTTGGCCGGGGCAACGCCGTACTCCTGCCATCCCAGCATACCCTGGACGATGTCGCCCTCGGTCATGCGCGGGTCGCCGGATTCGACCACTTCGCCAACGGCATCGCCCACCACCACGTCGCCGGGCTGTACCGCCTTGGCGTAAGTAGTAGTCCCACCAATGCGGCCTCTAACGTATGGATCGACCGAAAGATACAAGGCGCGGACTAACATCTCGCCTGCGCCCGCCTGGGGTATTTGCCCCTCTACGAGTTTGAAGTCCGATTCCTTCGGCATCCCATGGGGCCGCTGCGCCAGCACGATCTGCCGATTGACTCCGGGCGCTGTCCGATTGCCTGGTGACATTGTAGCCTCCAGACTAGCATCGGTTGTAATTCATTGAAATGATTTGACGTACGCCTTAGTACGACCGCGCGGGAAGAATACGTAATGTTAAGAACGAACGGCGGGTCGAGCGGTTAGTTACACGCTATTGCGATACCACTCCAAGGTGAGGCGCATGCCTTCCTCGAAACTAAACCGTGGTGCATGGCCGAGGTCGCGCACGGCGGCGGTGACGTCGGCCTGCGAATCGCGGACGTCGCCGGCGCGGGGCGGTCCGTAAACCGCCGGGACGCGAACGCCTTCGATCTGTTGCAGCAGTTCCCACGCGTGGTTCAGCGTGATGCGACCGCCGTTGCCGCCGTTGTAGACGCGGCCGGAAACGTTCGTAGCGCGCGCCGCCTTGAGGTTCAGAGCGGCAACGTCTTCCACGTAGGTGAAGTCGCGGGACTGTTCGCCATCGCCGAGAATGGTCGGGGACTTCCGCTCCAGAATGGCTTTCATGAACAGCGAGAGCACGCCGGAGTAGGGGCTGGAGGGGTCCTGCCTGGGGCCGTACACATTGAAGTAGCGCAGGGAGACGGCTTCGACGCCGAAGACTCCCGAGAACACGCTGCCGTAATACTCGCCGACGAGTTTCTGCAGGGCGTACGGCGATTTGGGGAGGGGCTTCATGCTTTCGACCTTCGGCAGCACCTCGGTATCGCCATATGCGGAGGACGAAGCGGCGTACACGACGCGGCCGGCGCGGCCCGCATGCGCGGCGCGGAGCACATTGAAGGTGCCGTTGATATTGACGTCGTGGGAAGGCACCGGGTCGTCGATGGAACGGGGGACGGAGGGGATGGCCGCTTCGTGAAAGACGACGGAAGCGTCGGCGATGAGCGGTGCGATCTGGTCGTAATTGCGAATGTCGGCGTTGTGGAAGTCGACGGACTTGCGGACTTCGTCGAGGTTGCTTTCACGGCCGCTGAGCAGGTTGTCGATGACGACAATTTTGCCGGCTGCCTCGCGCAAGAGGGCGCGTACAATCGCCGAGCCGATGAATCCGGCGCCTCCGGTAACTACGTAATGGCCGTTCATGAAAGTTGAGCGATCTCCTTTTCGAGATGGCGCAGGGAACCGTTGGCGATGTTTTCGGCTCCCGCGGTGAAGTCAAAGGCTTCGAGCGAAATCCAGCCGGTATAGCCGCGGCGGCGGAGGACTTCGAAGACGGGTTTGAAATCGTAATTGCCGGCGCCGCAATGGCTACCGTTGAGTTCGTTGACGTGGACGTGGCGGATGAGATCGAAGTAGCGGTCGACCAATTCGGCGTGCGGCACGGTTTCGAAGACGGCGTTGTGGACGTCGAACATGGTGCGCACGGCGGGACTGTCGATCTCGTGAACGATGCCGACGGCTTCTTCGAGCGACTGGATGACGTCGCACTGATCGATGGGAAGCGCTTCGACCAGGATCGTGACATCGCGGGAGGCGGCATGCTGGGCGACCGAGACGAGGCCTTCGACGAAGTTGCGCGTGGCCTGTTCGCGCGTGATGCCGCCGGTGGTGCAGCGCTGCTTGGGAGAGCCGAAGACGAGGAGGCCGCCGGGGCCGAGGTCGGCGCTGAGGTCGACAAGGTCGCGGATGTGGGACCAGCCACGGGCGCGCACCGCGGGGTCGGGGGCGGTAACGTGGAGGTCTTTGGGTCCGACCATCAGCCAGTGGAGGCCGACGAAGGTGAGGCCGGAATCGGCGATGATGCGGCGGCATTCGTGGCGCTGGTCGGGGGTGACGGCGCGCGGGTTTTTACCGAGGGTGAAGGGCGCGATTTCGATACCCGTATATCCGGCTGTGCGGAGAGCATCGCAGGTGTATGCGAAGGAGTGCTTTTCGAAGGCCTCGTTGCACATGGCGTGGCGGAAAGACATGAAATTCTAGTGTACCTGTACGGGGGCCGGGGGCCGGGGACCGGGGATGAGTGGCCGCTCGTTGCGCTTGCGGCGGGGGTGGGGCAGATGATAATAGGACAGATGAATAAGGTTTTTCATTTTGATGCGCCGAGGGCGAGGTATCACTGCGACGCGGCGATTCTTTGGTGTTTCGACAGCCGCTTCGAGTTGGGACTGCGGAAATATTTGCATCGGTTGGGGATCGTGAATATCGATCCGATCAAGATCGCGGGAGGGGCCAAATGTCTGGCGACACCGGAGTTGGAATCGGACCGGGAGTTCGTGTTGGAGCAGATTCGCAAGTCGATCAAACTGCACGGGACGAAGCGAGTCATTTTGAAAGTCCATTCGGACTGCGGCGCGTATGGCGGGCTGGACGCGTTCGATAACGATCCGAGGCGGGAGGCGGAGCACCATTGCGTGGAGTTGCACAAGGCCGCCGCGTGCCTGCGGTCGGCGATTCCGGACCTGGAAATTCTGGCCTTCTACGTGGACTTCGAAGGGATTTGGCAAGAGGAGGTGTAAGCGATGAACTGGCGATGCATCATGCTGGCGGCGGTGAGCGCCTGCGCGGCCGCGGCGGCGACCTGCGAAAGTCTGACGGAACTGAAACTGCCCCACACGACGATTCGGACGGCGCATGCGGTTCCGGCCGGAGCGTACACGCCCCAGGAGGGCCGGCCCATTCCGGATCTGCCGGCCTTTTGCCGGGTGGCGGGAACGCTGAAGCCGGCCGAGGATTCCGACATCGAATTCGAGGTGTGGATGCCGTCCAGCGGCTGGAACGGCAGGTTTGCGGGGATCGGGAACGGCGGATTTGCGGGGTCGCTCCCGTTGTCGGGCATGGCGCAGGAATTGCGGCGCGGGTATGCCACGGCGACGACGGACACGGGTCACAACGCGGCCGTGACGCCCGGGGCGACGTGGGCGCTGGGCCATCCACAGAAGGTGATCGACTTCGGGTATCGGGCGATTCACGAGACGGCGATCGCGGCGAAGACGATGATCGCGGCGTTTTATGGCGAGGGTCCGCCTAAGCATTCGTATTTCAATTCCTGTTCGAACGGCGGACGGCAAGCGTTGATGGAGGCGCAGCGATATCCTGAGGACTACGACGGCATCATCGCGGGCGCGCCGGCGAATTACTGGACGCACCTGCTGCTGGAGGGCGCGTACCTGGCGCAGGCGGTGGCCGAGGATCCGGCGGCGTTCATTCCTCCGCTGAAGATGCCGGCGATCGAGGCGGCGACGCTGGCGGCGTGCGATGCGGGCGACGGTCTGAAAGACGGGCTGATCAGCGATCCGCGCGCCTGCCATTTCGATCCGGGAACGCTGCTGTGCAAGGGCGAGGAGAACGAGCGGTGTCTCACGGCGCCGCAGGTGTCGTTTCTGCGCAAGGTGTACGGCGGGCCTCGCAATGCGAAGGGTCAATCGCTGTATCCGGGATACTCGCCGGGCGGAGAGACGGGCGGAGGCGGGTGGGTGAGTTGGATCACCGGGACGGCGCCGGAGAAGAGCGAAGGTTATGGATTCTCAAGCCAATTCTTCTCGCAGATGGTTTACGAGAATGCGCAGTGGGATTACCGCAAGTTCGATGCGGAGCGGGAGGTCAAGGCTGCCGATACGAAATTGGCGCCGGTGCTGAACTCGACGAGCCCGGACCTGCAGAAGTTCAAAGATCGCGGCGGCAAGCTGATTCTGTATCACGGTTGGAGCGATGCGGCGATTCCGGCGGTGAACGCGATCGAATATTACGAGTCGGTGGCGTCGAAGATGGGTGCGGCGAATACGGGCGCGTTCGTGCGGCTCTACATGGTGCCGGGGATGCAGCACTGCGGGGGCGGTCCGGGACCGAACTACTTCTGGTCGACGAATCCTACGGCGCGGGGGGATGCGCAGCACGATATGGAGGAGGCGCTGGAGAGTTGGGTGGAAAACGGGTCGGCGCCGGGTCCGATCGTGGCGACGAGATTCAAGACGGGGCCAGGGCGGGCGGTGGAGCGGACTCGGCCGCTGTGTCCGTATCCGCAAGAGGCGCGGTGGAACGGGAAGGGCAGTATCGACGAGGCGGGGAGTTTTGCGTGTAAGTAGAATGGGCAGGCGAAAGCGTCTACCCTACGCTTTCGCGGCGTCTGCGATGGTGGGGAAAAACGGGAAGACCTGATCGAGCAGGCTGACGTGGAAGGTGTGGAACACGTGGCCGGTGGCTCCCGCCATGCGCATTTCGCCGCCTGCCGCCATGATCTTATTGAAGCTGGCGATGAAGTGGCCGACCCCGGTGCTGTCGAGGACGGTGATGCCGGCGAGGTCGAAAATGAAAATGCGCGTGCCGCTCTTGAGCAGCGTCTCGACCATGTCAACGATGCGGTCGCCGTCGCCGCCCACCATCATTTTACCGGCCAGGGTGATGGCAACTGTTCCCGGCGCGACTTCCGCTTGACTGATCTCCATCCAGGGTACAGTGTACCTTCTCGCTCATGTCCGCGCCACCAGCCGTGAGACAGTTAACGCTAAATATGGTTAATATGAGGAGAGCCTATGCGCATTCGATTTCTCTGTTCGATTTCGGTTTTGCTGGCCGGCGGCTGCTTCGGCGCGGACCTGGCGGGTAACTGGGTAGTCGCCCAGCCGAATTCCGACGGAACCAGCCGGAACACCTACTTCGATTTGAAGCAGGAAGGCAGCCGAATCACAGGTCACATTCGCCTCACGCAGTTCTACTACACGATCAACGAGAGCACCGGCGACGCGGGCGGATTCACGATTACCGGCATCACGCTGGACAACCGCAAGGTCACGTACGAAGGCAAGCTGGATGGCGACGAATTGCAGATCGGCACGCACGCGCGTCCCGATCAGCCGCTGACGAAAATGGTGGCGCATCGCGCTCCGGCGGGTGAAGGCGCCTATCCGGCACGGCTGCCTCTGCCGACGCTGCACAAGATTCCGGACAACGGCCTAGCGAAAACGCCGCCGATGGGCTGGAACAGTTGGAACAAGTTTCGCGGCCGGGTGGACGATGCTTCGGTGCGCGGCATGGCCGATGCGATGGCGTCCAACGGCATGAAGGCGGCGGGGTATCGGTACATCAATATCGACGACACGTGGGAAGGGGGCCGCGATGCGAAGGGCAACATCATTACCAACAAGAAGTTTCCCGACATGAAGGCGCTGGCGGACTACGTCCACAGCAAGGGGCTGAAGCTCGGGATTTATTCGTCGCCGGGTCCCAACACGTGCGCGGGATACGAAGGCACGTATGGCCATGAAGAGCAGGACGCGAAGACGTGGGCGGGCTGGGGCATCGATTACCTGAAGTACGACTGGTGCGGCGCACGCAACATTTATACCAACGACGAAATGCAGGCCGTGTATCAGAAGATGGGCGATGCGCTGCGCAAGGCGGGGCGCCCGATCGTGTTCAGCCTGTGCCAGTATGGCCTGGCCGACGTTTGGAAGTGGGGACCGGACGTGGGCGGGAATCTGTGGCGCACTACGGGCGATATCCGCGACACGTGGGCGTCGATGGCCAATCTGGGATTCGTGAAGCAGATCGGGCTGGAGGAGTGGGCGCGCCCGGGCCATTGGAACGATCCCGACATGCTGGAGATCGGCAACGGCGGGATGACGGATACCGAATATCAGACGCACATGAGTCTGTGGTCGATTTTGGCGGCGCCGCTGCTGGCGGGCAACGATCTGCGGGATATGTCGCCGGCTATCTCGGCGATTCTGACTAACAAGGAAGTAATCGCCGTGGATCAGGATGCGGAAGGGCGGCAGGGCCGGCGACTGTGGAACTCGGGCGACCAGGAGATTTGGGCGCGCGAACTGTCGGGCGGGCGGAGGGCGGTAGCGGTGTTCAATCGCGGAGAGTCGGAGGCGAAGGTGAGCGCCAAGTGGTCGGAGTTGAAACTGGCGGCCCCGGCGAGCGGGCGCGACGTTTGGGCGCACAAGGAGGTCACGCTGCAGGGTCCTGAGTTGAGCGTCACGGTTCCGTCACACGGCGTGGTGATGTGGGTGGTAAAGTAATCGCGCAGGCTATACTTACTGTGTAATGCCGGGACCTTCAACTGGTGTGGTCGCGTTTGCCCTTTTCGGCCTTGCGCTCACAGGCCCTCTCCAGGCGATCGATGCCGATCGCGATTTCAGCGGACATTGGATGCTCGACGGCCGCACGAGTAATACGCGCGCGCTCGGGATTCCGGCCGATCAGGAACTGACGATCACGCAGCAGGATGTAGTGATCCTCTGTTCGACTCCGTCGGGCGGGCCGAAGCCCACCGAATGGTTCTATTCGCTGAGCGGGGCGGAAGCGCGATACAAACTCGGCGACCAATCGTATAACAGCATGGCTAAGTGGGAAGGCGCCGCGCTGTTGATCAACACGCTGGTGTCGGGGGCGCAGCAGTTCACGATCATGGACCGATGGCGATTGTCGCGGGACCACATGAATCTGACGATCGTGCGGCAGATCGTGAGGCGCGGCGCGCAGGTGGAAGGCACGATGGTGTATCGCAGGGTGGCCGCGCCGGCACCGCCGCCTCCTCCGACGCCCACTGTGGAATCGGAGACCACGCAGGTAACGATCGATGTGCCGAAAACGCAACCGGCGGCCCGCGAACTGGCACGCCGCGAACCGCTACGTCCCGAGCCTGCGCGGCTCGAGCCGGAACGGCACGCGGCGCCGCCGGAACCATCGCCGGAGTTCGTGATCCCGGCCGGCACGCGGATCCCGCTGTCGCTGCGGAATACGGTGGACACGAAGCATTCGCACGAAGGCGATCACATTTACCTTCAGGTGGCCATGCCGGTGGCGGCGAACGATCGCATTGTGATTCCGCAGGGAAGTTTCGTGAACGGCACACTCACGGTGTCCAAGGCCGCGGGTAAGGTGAAGGGCAAGGGCGAGTTGTTCATTCGCTTCGATTCGCTGATGCTGCCCAACGGCATCACGCGCGATTTTCATTCGCGGCTGGGGTCGGCCGATGCCAATGCGAGAGGGCAGGTCGATGGCGAAGGCAACGTCACGGGCGAGCGGGATTCACGCGGCGACGTACCGGCAGTGGCGACGGGAACGGCGGTCGGCGCGTCGGTGGGCGGTATCGCGGGGTCGGCGGCGGGGCATACTTTAGGCGGCGTAGGGATCGGGGCGGCGGCAGGCGCGGGCGCGGGTCTGGCGTCGGTCCTGCTGTCCAAGCGTCCCGACGTGGTGCTGCCGCAGGGGACGACGCTGGAGATGATTCTGGATCGCGATCTGCACTACACGCTGGCGGAACTGCGGCGTCCGCGGTATTAGGGCCTTGCGCGGCGTGGTCTAGAATCGTGCTATGACGATTCTTTGTCTCGCCAGCTATGAGAAGGGCCACGCGTTCCTCCACGAATGCAAACGGCAGGGCTGCACCGTGCTGCTCATTACGGCCGAGAGCATCCGGCACACGGCGCACTGGCCGCTCGAAGCGATCGACGAGATCTTCTACCTGCCGGACGACAGGCAGCAGTGGAATCCGATGCACCTGCGGAATGCGGTGAGCTATCTGGCGCGGACGCGGGTGATGGATCGCATCGTGCCGCTGGACGATTTCGACGTCGAACTGGCGGCTATGCTGCGCGAGCACCTGCGCATCCCAGGCATGGGAGTGACGACGGCCCACCACTTTCGCGATAAGCTGGCGATGCGGATCAGCGCGGCGGACGCGGGGCTGAATGTGCCCGATTTCATTCACGTGCTGAACCACGGCAAGCTGGCGGAATTTCTGCAGCGGGTGCCCGGGCCGTGGGTGTTGAAGCCGCGATCGATGGCGGGTGCGATCGGGATCCGCAAGATTCACGACGCGGAGGAGTTCTGGCGCGCGATCGAGAGTCTGGGCGACGAGCAGTCCAATTACGTGCTGGAGCGATTCGTGGCGGGGGCGATTTTCCACGTCGATTCGATCGTGTACGAACGCGAGGTGCGGTTCGCGATTGCCAGCGCGTACGGGACGCCGCCGCTGGAGGTGGCGCACGGGGGCGGCATTTTCACCACGCGCATTCTGGAGCGCGACGGGGAAACGGCGCAGCGGCTGCTGGCGGAGAATCGGGGCGTCCTGCAGGGGCTGGGATTGCGGCACGGCGTGTCGCACACCGAGTACATTATCGGGCGGGACGACGGCAAGATCTACTTTCTGGAGACGTCGGCGCGGGTCGGCGGCGCGCACATCGCGGAACTGGTGGAGGCGGCCACGGGGATCAACATGTGGGCCGAGTGGGCCAAGGTGGAGATCGCCGGGGGAAAGTCGCCGTACGAACCGCCAGTGGCGCGCGGCTATTATGCGGGGCTGCTGGTGTCGCTGGCGCGGCAGGAGCATCCGGATACGTCGCAATTCCAGGATCCCGAGGTGGTGTGGCGGATGGATAAGGCACACCATGTGGGGCTGATCGTGCGGTCGGCGGATCCGGGGCGGGTGCGGGAGTTGCTGGAGGATTACTCAGTGCGGGTGGCGCGGGATTATCATGCATCGGCGCCACCGCAGGATAAGCCCGGGCATTAGGGAGGCGGGGCGCCGGCTCCGCGCGCAAATAAACCCAGCGCGCCTTCGGCGCGTCGCCGCTGAGGCCTACGCTACGCCAAGCGTGGCGGGCGCAAAAAGAACCGGCGGCAAAGGAGCGGCGCGGAGAGGGTGGCGCGACAGGGAGCGGCGTGGCAGGAAGCGTGTTACAAATGGACCGAATGAGACTTGGCTTGGTGTTTGTTGTTGCGGCGATGCTGGGGGCCCAGACGGGGCGGGACTGGCAGGCCGTTTTCGCGGTCGATAAGAAATTGTTGGGCGTGAAGGGCGCGAATCCGTTCTTCCCGCTGAATGTGGGGGATCGATGGTCGTATCGACACGAGAAGGACACCGAGACGGTGACGGTGCTGGCGGAGACGCGGATGATCGACGGGGTGGAGTGCCGTGTCGTCGAAGATCGCGAGATGAAGAACGGCAAGACGACTGAACTGACGCAGGACTACTACGCCATCGATGCCGCGACGAACGACGTTTACTATATGGGTGAAGCCGTGAACGGCGGAAAAGGCGGCTCGTGGCTGTCGGGCGTGAAGGGCGCGAAGTTTGGCCTGATGATGCCGGGGAAACCGAAGCCCGGTCAGAAGTTCTATCAGGAGCAGGCACCCGGAGTCGGCATGGACCGGGTGGAGATCGTGTCCGATTCGGAGACCGTGGTCACCGGCGCGGGGACGTTCAAGAATTGCATCCATGCGCTCGAAACCACGCCGCTGGAGAAGGGCGTGACCGATCACAAATGGTACGCCGCAGGGGTCGGGCCGGTGAAAGATGCGGAGATGGTGCTCGCCAGTTACAGCGGCGCTTACATGAAGTAGTCTTTGACCTTCTCGAACAGGCCTTTTTCGTTGGGCGTATTGTCCACGGGGAGCGTTTCGCGGAGCTGCTCCATGAGTTTGCGCTGCTCGCGGGTGAGGCGAGTCGGCATCTTCACGTCGATGTGGACGTAGAGATCGCCGCGACCGCCGCCATTCACGATGGGAACGCCTTTATGGCGAATACGGAACTGCGCCGCGTTCTGCGTGCCTTCCGGAATCTTCAGTTTGTGCGGCTGCTCCAGGGTGGGCACTTCGATTTCCGCGCCCAGGACGGCCTGGCCGATATTGATGGGAATGGTGCAGTGCAGGTCGGTGCCCTGCCGTTCGAAGAAGGCATGCTCGCGCACCTTCAGGAAAACGTATAGATCGCCGTGCGGACCGCCGTGCGCTCCGGGCTGGCCCTCTCCGGCGAGACGCAGGCGGTTGTCATTGTCCACACCGGCGGGAATGTTGACCTTGAGCTTCTTGTGGACCTGGCGGTAGCCGTGTCCGCGGCACTCGCTGCAGGGGTTGCGGATGATCTGGCCCTGGCCGTTGCAGGTGCTGCAGGTGCGGCGGATAGAGAGGAAACTCTGCTGGTAGAGGATCTCGCCGCGGCCGTGGCAGGTGGGACACGTAGTGGGTCCGCTGCCCGGTTCGGAGCCGGTCGCTTTGCAGCGCTCGCAAGCCTCCATACGCGGGACCTGGATCTCGGCGTTCATGCCGAAGACCGCCTCTTCGAAGGAGATTTCGAGGTCGTAGCGGACATCTTCGCCGCGTTCAGCGCGCGAACGGCGACGGCCGCCTCCGCCACCACCGAAAAGATCGCCGAGGTCGAAGAAATTGCCGAGGATGTCGCTGAAATCGGTGAACTGTCCGGGATTGAACCCGGCTCCGCCCGCTCCCTGCACTCCGGCATGGCCGAAGCGGTCGTAGGCGGCGCGTTTTTGCGGATCGCTGAGGACGCTGTAGGCTTCGGAGGCTTCCTTGAAGCGCTCCTCGGCCTGGGGATCGTCCGGATTGCGGTCGGGATGATGCGCCATCGCGAGTTTGCGGTAAGCGCTTTTGATATCGGGATCGCCGGATTCGCGACCTACACCTAGAACTTCGTAATAGTCTCTTTTTGCCACTGGATTCACAACGTTTTACTTTACTGCCACCCGGACCATCGCCGGGCGGAGCAGTTTACCTCTGAAATTATACCCGCGTTGAAACTCACCCAGAATCGTCTGGTCTTCGGCGTCGTGGTTCTCTACGCGCTCGACGGCCTGGTGCAGGTTGGGATCGAATTTCTGGCCGGTGGTGTCGACGGGCTCGAGGCCCATCTTCTTCAACGTTTCCGACAGCCGGTTGTAAATGAGTTCGACGCCCTTAGCGTATTCCTTGTCGGCCGTTTCGACCTTGAGGGCGCGCTCGAAATCGTCCAGGACGGGCAGGATGTCACGAACCAAGTCCATGGCGGCAAACTGCAAAAAGTCGCTGCGTTCGCGCTCGACGCGGCGGCGCGCGTTGTCGAACTCGGCGCGGGCTCGGAGAAGGCGGTCCTGCAGATCGGCTTTGTCCGCCACAAGTTGGTCGCGTTCGGCGGTGATTGCCGCAAGCTGGCCTTCCGGAGAGTCGGCGGGCACGTCTGGAGACACGTTGGTCACATTCGGTTCGGGGTTCTGGGTGTCCACTGAGATTATTTTAGCAAAGGTGGAAAAATCGCATGACCGCTCCCTTTACAGTCGCGGCTCTGATAAGACCATTGACGTGACCTTGATGGTGTGGGTTTTCTCGTCCAGTGTGCCGGTGATTTTCACGCGTCTTGCGGCAAATTTGGCCGGCGTCTTCTGATCGCTAAGCTTCAGGACGGTTTTGCCGTCGTAGAGCGCGTACTGGCTGGAGCCCTTCACGCAGGCGGCGATGCACTTGTCGTCGGGCTGTCCGGCCATCATATTGTGAGATTTGCCGCACATGGTGTCGGTGATGACGCCAGTGAAAGTCTCGGCGAAGAGTCCGTTGGAAAGGGCGAGGAGCAGAATCGTTCGTTTCACAGGTGTTCCTTTTTGATGCGCAGGCGGACGTAGAGGTTCACGCCCCAGGGCCGGCCGCCGTAAGTTGGTTTTAAAGTTTCCGGCAAGGTGTACGCGGTCAGATTGGCGCCGATCCCAGTTTCCAGGTACGGCAGGCTGCCGATGTCGTGCGTGTATCCGGCAGTGTAGGCGCCGATGCGCCAGATTCCGGGAACCGAAAGCTCGTCCTTATCGACCAGTTCCCAGCGGCCCGTCAAAAAGTTTCGACGGCTGAGCGGGTAAACGGTTTCGGCGAGATAGGAATTGAGATTGCGGCCAGTGACAAGGTCGTGATTGAGTCCCCAGATGAAGCTGGTGGACCAGGAATTGTCGCCGATGGGGCGGCTGTAGTGGAGCGACGAAGTGACGCGGGTGACGTCGCCGGATTGCTGGCGCTCGGGGTCGGTGAGGTGGCCGGCAGAGACCTGAAACATCCAGTTTTTGGAGGGCATGAGGCTGAGGCGGCCGGAGTAGGAATTCATGGGACCCCAGTCGATGCGCCAGCGATTCTCGCCGGGTTCGGAGCCGTAGAAACCGCTGGCTTCGAGGCGGAACCAGGAGTGCTGCACGCCGACGGTGGCGACGTTATCGGCGATGTGGGTGGAATCCTGCCAGTGGTGTCCGATGGGGGCCTGCGGCAGTTCGGCGGCAGAGGCGCGATGAGGGAATCCGACTGGTCCGAGGGCCGGGTCGCCGACGGGAGCGTAGTAGAACTGGAGCGTGGTCGATTCGCCGAGTTTGTGCGCGTACTGGAGTCCGGCGGCCATCACGAAGTTGTGCGGGTGCTGGGCGTCGATGAGCGGCCGGCCGTAGGCGGTTTCGCCGGTTTGGAAGAGCAGCGGGTAGCGGCGATCGGTGATGGTGGCGGCTTCGAGGCTGAACATCGACTGGAACATGAGGCTGCCGCCCCAGAGGCTGTGCTCGGCGGAGAACATGAGGGCGTTGGGCGAGTAGAGCTTGTCGCCGCCGCGGGGTCCGGACTGCTGGGTGTCGACCAGGAAGGCGTTGCCCATGAACATAAGATTCCAGGAGCCGGCGCGGGTCATGACCATGGGCATGGTCCAGGACGCCGGATTGCGGCTGGTGCCGGAGGCCATGTCCATGAGGTACATCCCGGCCTCGTTCATCTGGTGCATGTGCATGCCGGACATGTCGTCCTGCGCGGGGGCGCAGATGGGGAATACAAGTAGAGTCAGGAATAGTTTTCGTTTCATACGTCCTCCTTCGCGAGCGAGAGGGGCGTATGGATCAGGCGCGCAGAGGGGTCGGAATGCGTGGCGCGGGTGGCGAGACGAGGGCCGCGGGTGGATCCAACGGGCGCTGCGTGAGAACCGGATCTGCGGCTGATTGCGGCGCGGGTCCGAGTAGGGCGAGGGGCGACGGCGCGGGCGGATGCGGCGCTTCGACCAGCACGGGAGTCGCGCAGGGCTTCACGGTTTGGTGCTGCCGGTGGCACGGCGGGAGGTGGCCCGGGTCGGGAGCGATACTGCACTGCGCTACGCACCAGGTGTTGGCGAAGAGCAGCACGAGCGCGAGCAGGACGATATGACGGGCCCGGGGCATCCTTGTACACAGGATAACCCAGGATTGGGCCAAATCCCCCAGCGAGCCGGAGGCGGGCTGTTGAAAATGCGAGCTCGGGGTGGTGGTACGCTGATTGCAGTTGTCGCAATACGCCGTGATTCGCGCAATTGCCAATATCGGGCTTGTGATGCTGCTGGTGGCCGCCCTGGTCTCCGGCGCTTGCCTGGCGTGCGCTCCGGTGAAAGCGGGCGGTTGCTGCGATCCAACGGGTCACTGCAAGAAGATCACGAAGACTTGCGATGAGCAGTCGGCGGCGGTGTTGACGACGGCAATCGCGGCGATTGAGCTGCCGGTGGCGGCGGTCGAGATCGTGTCGACACCAGACGGTGCGACCTTCTCAGGCATGATTACGGCGAGAGAAGTTTCGCCACCTGACCTTTGTTTGCTCCACTCTATTCTGCGCGTTTGATGCGGCCTAGAAGCAATTCTGGCCACAGATGAACACAGATAAACACAGATAAAAACGAGGTTTAGTTTATGTCTCGGGTTGGGATCGCCATTTTGGTTGTCCTTGCGAGTGGAGTGCAGGCAGCACAATTAAAGAATTTTATTGCGACTGCGCTGGAGCGGAATCCGGAGATTCTGGCAGCACAGAAGCGGTACGAGGCGGCGCGGCAGAGACCGGCGCAAGAGAGTAGTTTGCCGGATCCGCGACTTTCAGTCGGGTATGCGAGCAGCGGCGGACCGCTGCCGCTGCAGGGGATCGGGAGCCAGCCGACCAGCAATGTCGGGGTGACGGTGTCGCAGGAGATTCCGTATCCCGGCAAGCTGAAACTGCGCGGCGATATCGCGGCGAAAGAGGCCGGCGTATCATTCCAACAATATCTGGCCGTGCAGTTGAACGTGCGGTCGCGCGTGATCCAGGCATACCACATGCTGCACCACACGTACGCGGCGGTGGAGATCCTGACGGAAGGCAAGGACCTGATGACGCGCGCGATTCGCGTTTCGGAGGCGCGCTACGCGGCGGGCAAGGCGCCGCAGCAGGATATCTTCAAGGCGCAGACGCAGCTCTCCATTCTGGAGACGCGGATCGTGCAGATGATGCAGGACCGCCGGACGGCCGAGGCGCAGTTGAACGCGCTGCTAAATCGCGCGCCGGGCACGGCGGTCGGAGTCCCCGAGGATAGCGAGCCGGTTCCGCTCTCGACCACGATGGACGAGCTACTGGCGAAGGCGGCGGAGACTGCGCCGGAACTGGGGCGCGATCGCAAGATGATCGAGCGCAGCGAACTGGCGGTGAACCTGGCGAAGAAGGAATTCCACTCCGACTACACGGTGTCAGCCGGCTATTACTACATGGGGTCGATGCCGGCGATGTACGAAGCGCGGGTGGAGATTCCGATCCATCTGCATACGTCGTCGCGGCAGAAGCCGGCGTTAAACGAGCAGGTGCAACTGCTGGGCGAATCGCGGCACAACTACGAGGCGGCGGAGCAGAATCTCCAGTACAGAGTGCGCGAGCAATACGCCGCGGCGGAGACGGCGTGGCGATTGATGAAGCTGTACGAGGACACGATTCTGCCGCAGAGTTCGCTGACGATCGAAGCGTCGCTGACGGCGTACCAAACGGGGTCGGCGGACTTCCTGAGCGTGTTGACGAACATCGGCACGCGGGTGGAGGCGCAGGAGCAACTGCACGAACAGGAACTGAACTACGCGCTGGCGCTGGCGAAGCTCGAAGAGATGACGGGGGTATCGCTGTGAAGGCCATGAAGTTCCTGTTCGTGCTGGTGGGGTTGGGGCTGATTTTCGTGTTCGGCGTCGGGTACGGGCGCTGGTACAGCACGCGGCCGGCCGCGGCGAAGGACGCGCGCAAGATCCTGTATTACGTGGATCCGATGCATCCCTGGTACAAGAGCGACAAGCCCGGCATCGCGCCAGATTGCGGGATGAAGCTGGAACCGGTGTACGCGGGCGAGGCCGCTCCTACGTCGGAGGCCGCGGCGCCTTCGCCGGATATGATGCTGATCGCGCAGGACAAGCAGCAACTGATCGGGCTGAAGTACGGTCAGGCCGAGTGGATGACTGAAGGCCAGCCGATCCACGCGTCGGGCCGGGTGGCGGTGGACGAGACGCGGGTCTCGCGCGTCCATTCCAAAGTCGAAGGGTGGATCGAACATGTGTCGGCCGACTTCACCGGACAGATGGTGCAAAAGGGACAGCCGCTGCTGACCCTGTACAGTCCGGAAATGCTGGCGAGCCAGCAGGAATTGCTGCTGGCGCTGAAGGCGCGCACACTGATGAGTCACAGCTCGCTGGCGGAAGCGGCAGGCAACAGCGAGTCGCTGGTGGAGGCGGCGCGGCGGCGGTTGGAGCTTTGGGATTTGAAGGGCGAGCAAATCGCCGAGGTGGAGCGCACGGGCAAGCCGGTGAAGTCCATCCCGCTGTACTCGCCGGCGTCGGGATTTCTGACGGCGCGCAATGCCTTTCCGGGGCAGAAGATCATGCCCGAAACGGAATTGTACGCGATCACGGACCTGAGTCGCGTGTGGGTGATGGCCGACGTATCCGAGAGCGACGCGCCACAGGTGCGGATGGGACAATCGGCGCGAATCACGCTGCCGGGCGGCGGTGCGCTGACCGCGCGGGTCGCGTACCTGCAGCCGCAGATCGACCCGACGACGCGCACCTTGAAAGTGCGGCTGGACGTTGCGAATGGCGCGATGCGATTGCGGCCCGACGAATTCGTCGAGGTGGGTATGCAGATCGGCGCCGCGCGACGCCTGATGGTTCCGGCCGACGCGGTGCTCGATTCGGGAACGGCGAAGACCATCTTCCTGGATAAGGGCAACGGCTACTTCGAGCCGCGGCAGGTGGAGACCGGGCAGCGGATCGGCGACCGTGTGGAGATTGTGAAAGGGCTGACGGCGGAGGAGCGGATCGTCACCAGCGGCGCGTTCCTGCTGAACTCGGAGAGCCAGATGAAGGCCACGGAGAAGCGGCGGTGATCGACCGCATCATCGAGTTTTCGGGGCGCAATCGTTTCGCCGTCCTGGTGCTGATCGCGGCGGCGACGGCCTGGGGCTGGTGGAGCATGCGCACGATTCCGCTGGACGCGATTCCCGACCTGAGCGACACGCAGGTGATCGTGTATTCGCGGTGGGACCGGAGTCCCGACATCATGGAGGACCAGGTCACGTACCCGATCACGAGCGCCATGCTGTCGGCGCCGGGAGTGCGAACGGTGCGCGGCTTTTCCGATTTCGGCTACTCGTACGTGTACATCATTTTCGACGAGGGCACGGACATTTACTGGGCGCGGTCGCGGACGCTGGAATATCTGTCGGCGGTGCTGCCGCGACTGCCGCAGGGCGTGCGCACGGAGTTGGGGCCGGACGCGACGGGAGTGGGCTGGGTCTTCCAATATGTCCTGACGGACACGAGCGGCAAGCACGACCTGGCGCAACTGCGGAGCGTGCAGGACTGGTTCCTACGGTATCAACTGCAGTCGGTGCCGGGCGTGGCAGAGGTCGCGCCGTTAGGCGGGTTCGTGCGGCAGTATCAGGTGAATGTCGATCCGGCGAAGTTGCAGGGCTACGGCATTCCAATCCAGCGCGTGGTGGACGCGGTGCGCGCCGGCAACAACGACGTGGGCGGGCGACTGGTGGAATTCAGCGGCGCCGAGTACATGGTGCGCGGCCGCGGCTATGCCCAGTCCACCGCGGACATCGGCAACATCGTGCTGAACGCGTCGGAGCAGGGCGTGCCGGTGCGGGTGCGCGATGTCGGACAGGTGGAACTCGGCCCCGACATTCGCCGCGGGGTCGCCGATCTGAACGGCACGGGCGATGCGGTGTCGGGGATCGTGGTCATGCGGCAGGGCGAGAACGCGCTAGCGGTGATCGACCGCGTGAAGGCCAAGCTGAAGGAGATCGCGCCGGGGCTGCCGGCCGGCGTCAAGGTGGTGCCGGTGTACGACCGGAGCGAGCTGATTCTGCGGTCGATCGACAATCTGAAGCACACGCTGATCGAGGAACTGATCATCGTCTCGCTGGTGATCCTGATTTTTCTGTGGCACGTGCCGAGCGCGGCGATTCCGGTGCTGACGATCCCGGTGGCGATCGTGATCTCGTTCATTCCGATGCGGCTGATGGGCGTGAGCGCGAATATCATGTCGCTGGGCGGAATCGCGATTGCGGTGGGCGCGATGGTGGACGCCGCGATCGTGGTGGTCGAGCAGACGCACAAGAAGCTCGAAGAGTGGGAGCGCGGCGGCAGGCAGGCCGACTATCACCGGGTGGTGATCGACGCCGTGAAAGAGGTCGGGGGCACGAGCTTTTTCGCGCTGTTGGTGATCGCGGTGTCGTTCCTGCCAGTGCTGACGCTGGAAGCGCAGGAGGGCCGGCTGTTCAAGCCGCTGGCGTACACGAAGAACTTCTCGATGATTGTGGCGGCGGTGCTGGCGATCTCGCTGGATCCAGCGCTGCGGTTGATTCTCACGCATATGCGCAACTTCGAATTCCGGCCGCGGTGGCTGGCGCGCGCGACGAGCGCCGTGCTGGTGGGCAAGATCCATGCGGAAGAGGATCATCCGATCAGCCGCATCCTGATTCGCATGTATCAGCCGGTCGCCGAATTCGCGCTGCGATGGAAATGGGCGGTGATCGCGGGGGCGATCGCTCTGGTAGCCTTGACGGTGCCGGCATATCGAACGCTGGGGTCGGAATTCATGCCGCCGCTGGACGAGGGCGCGCTGCTCTACATGCCGACGACGGTGCCGGGCATTTCGGCCGACGAAGCGCAGCGATTGCTGCAGGCGCAGGGCCGCATTCTGGCGCGATTTCCGGAAGTCGATCAGGTGCTCGGGAAGGCCGGACGCGCCGAGACATCGACCGACCCGGCGCCGCTTTCCATGGCGGAGACCACGATCACGTTGAAGCCGGTGGAGCAGTGGCGCAAGGTCGATACGTGGTACTCGGCATGGGCGCCGGACTGGGTCCGGCCGCTGTTCCGGCACATCACGCCGGACCACATTTCGCAGGAAGACCTGGTGGACCAGATGAATGCTGCGCTGCAACTGCCGGGCGTGTCGAATGCCTGGACGATGCCGATCAAGAATCGCATCGACATGCTGACCACGGGGATTCGGACACCGGTAGGCGTGAAGATTTTCGGTCCCGACATTCAGACCATCGAGCAGATCGGAAAGCAGATCGAGGTGCTGGTGGCGAAGGTCCGCGGGACGCGCAGCGTGTTTGCCGAGCGCACGGGCGGCGGGTACTTTCTCGACGTGACGTGGGATCGCGAGAAGCTGGCGCGCTACGGCCTGACGATCGACGACGCGCAGGCGGTGGTGATGAACGCGATCGGCGGCGAGAACGTGACGACCACGGTGGAAGGGCGCGAACGGTATCCGGTGAACGTTCGATATCAGCGCGCTTTCCGCAGCGATACGGGCGCGCTGGAGCGGGTGCTGGTGCCGGCGATGGGCGGGAAGCAGCAGATCCCGATTCGCGAACTCGGCACGGTCAAACTGGCGAGCGGTCCGGCGATGTTTCGCGATGAGAACGGAATGCTGAGCGGCTACGTGTATGTGGACGTCGCGGGTCGCGACCTGGGCACTTATGTCGAGGAGGCGCGGCAGGCGGTGGATCGCGGACTGCGGCTGCCCGCCGGGTACACGCTGTCGTGGAGCGGGCAGTATGAGGCGATGGCGCGGGTCCGGCAGCGGCTGGTGCTGGTGCTGCCGCTCACGCTGTTTCTGGTGATGGCGCTGCTGTACCTGAATACGCGGTCGGTGGTGAAGACGCTGATCGTGGTGCTGGCGGTGCCGTTCTCGGCGGTGGGGGCGATCTGGCTGCTGCACGTGCTCGGTTACAACATGAGCATCGGAGTCTGGGTCGGGCTGATCGCGCTGATGGGCGTGGACGCCGAGACGGGTGTGTTCATGCTGCTGTACCTGGATATCGCCTACGATCACGCCGCACGCGAGGGTCGCCTGCGCAATCTGGGCGAGTTGCAACACGCGATTCTGGAGGGCGCCGTGAAGCGCATCCGGCCCAAGTTTATGACGGTCGCGGCGATGTTCCTTGGGCTGGCGCCGATCCTGTGGAGCGCGGGGACGGGCGCGGACGTGATGAAGCGGATCGCTGCCCCGATGATCGGCGGAATCTTCACATCGTTCTTATTGGAGCTGGTGGTTTACCCGGCAATTTATGAGGTATGGAAATGGCATTTCGAAGTAAAGCCGCGGCTCTTGCGTGCCTGATGGCTCTGCCTGGTGTGTGCGCGGAGTATCGGGTGCGGCACGTGCATTTGCGCAATGGCGTTTTCGGGAGTTTGACGATCGGCGAGGACGGCATCGCGTTCGATGAACCGGGGAAGCATGCCGATCATTCGCGGAAATGGAAGTTCGACGACATCCGGCAGTTGACGCTCAGCCCGACGGTGCTGCGAGTGCAGACTTATGAGGGGCGGAATCGCGAGTTCGTGTTTGATGGCCTGCCGAAGGAGTTGCCGGCGACGTGGTATCCGGTGTTCAGCGAGCGGCTGGATCAGCGATTCGTGGCGGCGTTAGCGGATGAGCGGGTGAAGCCGGAATGGCAGGTGCCGGTGAAGCTCGCGAAGAAGGTCCAGGGCGAGTTGCTGGTGGACGGCGGGCGCGTGGTGTTCCGGTCGGACGCGGCGGGCCAGTCGCGCACGTGGAGGATTTCGGATATCGAGTCGGTGGCCAGTTCGGACCGGTTCGATTTGACGCTGACGACGCGCGAGCGGGAGTTCCGCTTCGAGTTGAAACAGCCACTGGCGGAGTCGCGATATCAGGGATTATGGCGCGCAGTGAATCGCGCCCAAGGATTACAGATACTCAAATGACGAAAACAATGATTTTTCTCATGGCTGCCGCGACGGTGTTCGCAGGCGGCGTGTCCCGGAGCTTTTCGGGAGTGATTACGGATTCGATGTGCATCGCGAATCATAAGATGATGCGGATTTCGCCGGATACGAAGTGCATCGTGGACTGCGTCAAGTCCAGCAAGTCGGTGAAGTATGTGTTGTACGACGGGAAGACGTCGTACGTGCTCAGCGATCAGCAAACGCCCGCGCAGTTCGCCGGCCAGAAGGTCACGGTGACCGGCGTGCTGTCGGATCGTTCCATCCAGGTATCGAAGATCGAGGCGGCGAAGTAACCGGATACAATTACTGTATCCATGGGGCGAATTGCGATTCTGTTGCTGTTGCCGGTGTGGCTGTGCGCGCAAACGGCGGCGCTGCACGGGCTGGTGACGGACGAATCGGGGGCGGTGATACCGGGGGCGAAGGTGTCGCTGGCGGGTCCGTCGGGGCTGAAGAAGACGTCGACAGCGGACAACAGCGGCGCTTACGCATTCGCGGGATTGCCGCAGGGCGATTATGCGGTGCAGGCGTCGGCGCCGGAATTGGCACAGGCCGAGCCCGCGAAGGTGTCGCTGAAATCCGGCAGCCAGACGTTGAACCTGGTGCTGCGGGTCGCGTCCATGGTGGAGAAGGTGACGGTGCGCGAAAACGCCGCGCCATCGCTGAGCACGGATTCGACGAACAACGCCAGCGCGCTGGTGCTGCGCGGCGACGATCTGCAGGCGCTGTCGGACGACCCTGACGATCTGGCGGCCGACCTGGCGGCGCTGGCGGGACCGTCGGCCGGACCGAACGGCGGCTCGATGTTTATCGACGGATTCAGCGGAGGGGAACTGCCGCCCAAGGAATCGATCCGCGAGATCCGCATCAATCAGAATCCCTTCTCGCCGGAATACGACAAGCTGGGATACGGCAAGATCGAGATCTTCACCAAGCCCGGCACCGAAAAATATCACGGCACCGCGGACTGGAATTTCGCCGACCAGTTTTGGAACACGCGCAACCCGTATTCGGCCACGAAGGCGCCGTTCCTGCTGAATGAACTGGAGGGCAACGCGGGCGGTCCGCTGACGCACCGCAGTTCCTTCTCGGTGGACGCGCAGCGCAATATGGTGGACAACGGGTCGATCACCAACGCTGTGACGGTGGACCGGCAGGCGCTGGCGATCGTGCCTTACAACAATACGATCACCACGCCCGGACGGTTCACGCGCGTGAGTCCGCGAATCGACTATCAGCTCGGCGAGAAACACACGCTGATGTTCCGCTACGGCATCACGCATTCCGATGTGCGCGACAACGGGATCGGCGCGTTCGATCTGCCGGCGCGCGGTTACCACTCGCAGTTCACGAATCAGACGGTGCAGGCGTCGGACACGGCGCTGCTGGGGCGCGCGGTGAATGAGACGCGGTTCCAGTTTTACCGCAGCGCCAGCCAGTCGATTGCCAATACCGGCGGGCCTACGATCCAGGCTTTGGGAGCGTTCAATGATGGCGGCTCGACGGTGGGCCAGACATTCGACAAACAGAACAGCTACGAGTTTCAGAACTACACGTCGATGGTGAAGGGCCGGCACTCGTGGCGTTTCGGCGTGCGGTTGCGCGAACAGACTGACGACAGCATCGCACCGCAGAATTTCAACGGCACGTTCACTTTCGGCGGCGGTCCGGACCTGCAATCGATCGAGCGGTACCAACTTACGCTGCGCTTGATGGCCGCAGGCGATTCTCCGGCGCAGATCCGCTCGCTCGGCGGAGGCGCGACGCAATTCACGATGAATGCGGGCACGCCGGAACTCGCGGCAAGCCAGTTCGACGCGGGAATTTTCGCCGGCGACGAGTGGCGCGCGCGGCCCAACCTGACGGTGAATCTGGGAATCCGCTACGAGACGCAGACGAACATGTCGGATCGCGGCGATGTGGCGCCGCGTGTCGCGATCGCGTGGGCGCCGGGCGCGACGGCCAAGACCCCCAAGGCGAAGACCGTGCTGCGCGCGGGTTTCGGCATGTTCTACGACCGGTTTAGCCTCGGCAACACCATGACGGCGCGCCGCTTCAACGGCAGCGACGAGCAGCAATTCGTGGTGACCAATCCGGACTTCTTCCCGACGGTCCCCACACCGGCGGCGTTCACCCAGTTTCAATCGACCCAGGTACAGCAGGAAGTCAGCTCTCAGATGCGCGCGCCGTATGTGATGCAGACGGCGCTCACGGTCGAGCGGCAACTTCCGGCCAACACGACGCTCGCGGTGACGTACACGAACTCGCACGGGCTGCACCTGTTCCGCTCGGAAGTGCTGCGCGCGCCGGGTCCGGTGTACCTGATGGAATCGTCGGGGCTGTACAACCAGAATCAGGTGATCGCGAACGTGAATGCGAAGCTGAACGCAGGATTCTCGCTGTTCGGGTTTTACGTGTTTAACCGCGCCCACAGCAACACGGACGGCGTCGGCACGTTTCCGGCGAACCCGCGGGATTTTTCGGGTGAGTACGGCCCGGCGAACACGGACGTGCACCATCGGTTCACGGTCGGCGGGTCGATCAATTTGAAGTGGGCGGTGCGCATCAGTCCGTTCGTGGTGGTGCAGACGGGCGCGCCGTTCGACATCACGGCGGGCAGTGACCTCTACGGGACGACGCTGTTCAATGCGCGGCCCGCGTTCGCGACGGACCCGTCCAGGCCGGGGCTGGTGGCGACGTCGTACGGCCTGCTCGATCCCAATCCGACGGCGGGGGAAGTGCTGCTGCCGCGCAATTACGGACGCGGTCCGGGACAGATTTCCGTGAATCTGCGGCTGGCGAAAGTGATCGGGTTCGGGCGGGAGAAGGCGAGCGGCGGCGGGGAGTCACGTCCGGCGGCGGGTCCTGCGACGGCGGTGCAGGCGGCGGGCGGCGGGATCGGCCGGATTATCGGCACACCCAGCACGGCGCACCGGTACAACTTGAGCTTGGGGCTGTCGATCCGGAATTTGTTGAACCACACGAACGCGGGTCCGATCATCGGGAATATCACCTCGCCGCTTTTCGGCTTCGCCAATCAGGTGGCGGGGGGAGCGAACGGCGAGGGCTTCTACGAGACCGCCAACAATCGGCGGCTGGAGTCGCAGATTCGGTTTACGTTTTAGGCCTACGCTACACACTCATCGCGCGGCGGGGTTCGAAGGTGTAGCCGAAGCCGCGGACGGAGTGGATGAGGGAGGGCGCGGCGGGGTCCTGCTCGATCTTTTGGCGGAGGCGGAGGACGTAGACATCGACGGCGCGGTCGGTGATGGCGCGATCCTGGCCCCAGACGGCGTTGAGCAGTTGCTCGCGGCTGAAGACCACGCCGGGGCGGGTCATCAGGAATTCCAGCAGGCGGAACTCGGTGGCGGTCAACTGCAGGGGAGTGCCGTTGAGGCGCACCTGACGGCTGGTGGTGTCGAGTTCGAGTCCCCCTGCTTCGAGGACGCGAACGGGCGTGGCCTGATTGCGGAACTGCAGCTTGATTCGCGCGATCAGTTCGCGGACGAAGAAGGGCTTGACTACGTAGTCATTGGCGCCGAGTTCGAGGCCGACGATGCGGTCCGTCTCCGACGCGCGGGCGGTCAGGAAAATGATGGGCGTGGCGGCTAGGTCGGGGTCGCGGCGAATGCCCTTGCAGATGTCGAGGCCGTCGGAATCGGGGAGCATGATGTCGAGCAGGATGAGGTCGGGCCGCACCTGACGGCACAGGTCGATGGCGCCTTTCCCGGTCTGCAGGCCGGTCATGGCGAAGCCTTCCTTTTCGAGGTTGTACTTGAGGAGGGAATAGAGATCGGCGTCGTCTTCGATCAGCAGAATCTTCTTCATGGTGTCCCAAATCCACGGTAGCGCGGCGGTGTTACGAACGGGTTAAGACGCAGTGAATTCGGGATTAAGCTGCGGCAAGGTGAAGAAAAAGGTCGATCCTTCGTTCACGCGGCTCTCGACGCGCACGCTGCCGCCGTGTAAAGCCACCAGATGCTTCACGATGGAGAGACCGAGTCCGGTGCCGCCGAGTTCGCGGGATCGCGCCTTGTCGACGCGGTAGAAACGCTCGAACAGGCGGGGCAGGTCTTCGGCGGGAATGCCCGCGCCGGTGTCGCGCACGTACAGTTCGACAAAGCGATCGGCGGGATGAGCACCTACCGTGATGGTGCCGCCGGACGGCGTGTACTTGATGGCGTTGTCGAGCAGATTGCTGAGGACCTGCGAGACGGCCTCAACGTCGCACCATACCAGGGCGTCGGGCGCGGGTTCGGTGGCCAGGTGAATGCTCTTCTTTTCGGCGATGGGGCGGATCACGTCCACGGCTTCCTGAAGCAGCGCATTTACAGGGTGGCTTTCGAATTCGAGGTCTTGTCGCTTTTGCTCGATGCGCGAGAGCGTGAGGAGATCGGCAGTGAGTCGCGCCAACCGTTCGGCATTGTGCCGGATGATGCCGAGGAAGCGCATGTTGTGGTCCGGATCGTGGAGGGCGCCGTCGATCAGGGTCTCCGTGTAGCCCTGGATGGAGGCCAGCGGCGTGCGCAGTTCGTGCGAGACGTTGATCACGAAATCCTTGCGGATGCGCTCGACCTTTTCGAGCTCGGCGTGCTCGGCCTCGAGTTGTTGCACGGTCTGTTCGAGTTTGGCGGCGGTCTCATTCAGCGTCTGCGAGAGCTGGGCGAATTCGCTGGCGCCGGAAAGAGATAGGCGCGCGCGGAAGTTACCGCGGGACAATTCTCCGGCATAGGTCATGATGGCGGCGAAGCGGCGCGAGATCCAGCGCGCGAGGAGGGCGGCGATGAAGAACGCGGGCAGAAAGGACGCGGTGGTGCCGGCCAGAATGCGCCAGCGGATCTGCCGGGTGGCAACATCGATTTCCGACAGCGGCTCGGCGATGCGAATCGCGCCCTGCCACGTCCCGGCGTCGAAGGGCACGGCGAGGTAAAGGAAGCTAACGCCCAGAGTGGCGCTGGTCCGCTGGTTGGAGCCGACCTGTCCGCCAAATGCCGCGAGCAACTCGGGGCGCGTCGGAGTCCGGTGATTCTCCATCTCGGCGGCATTGGCTTCGGAATCGACGATGACCGTGCCATCGCCGCGCACGACGGTGATGCGGCCGCCGGCTGCGCGGGCGAAGTCGCGGATGCGGGCGGGGTCGAGTCCACCGGGTTGAGCGGCGGCTAGTCCGAGAATTCGCGCCTTGCCGGCAAGCTGGCTTTGGAGATTCTGGATGTAGCTGTCGCGGGCGACCTTGGTGGCGAAGTAATCGACCGTGACCAGCGCCAGCAGCAGCAGGAACAGCACTCCCGCGATCAGCTTGACGAAGATGCGGCCGGTCAAACCGCGTCCTCGAAGCGGTAGCCGTAGCCGCGCACCGTCGTGAGGTAGCGAGGCGCGTCGGGCTGTTCTTCGATCTGTTCGCGCAGACGGCGAACATGCACGTCGACGGTGCGCGGAGTGACGAAGCGCTGCTCACCCCAGACCGCTTCGAGCAGTTGATCGCGGCTATAGGCGCGGCCGGGGTGAGTCAGGAAAAACTCCAGCAGGTTGAACTCGGTGGAAGTGAGCGTGAGCGGGCGGTCGGCGGCGAAAACTTTGCGTCCGGTGCGATCGAGGCGGAACGGGCCGATCTGCAAGAGGACGGGGTCGTTGTCCATGTCTTCGCGCCGCAGGTGCGCCTTGATGCGGGCCACGAGTTCGCGCGGACTGAACGGCTTGGTCATGTAATCGTCGCCGCCGATCTCAAGGCCGAGAACGCGATCGACTTCGTCGGAACGCGCCGTCAGAAAGACGACCGGGATGCGGCCGAGCACCTGCGACTGGCGGATGAGGCGGCAGAGTTCGAAGCCGTCGGTCTCGGGCAGCATGACGTCGAGCACGATGAGGTCGGGCTTCCACTGCTCGAGCGACTTCAGCGTGCCGCGGATGCCCGCGAAGATCTGCGACTGGTAACCCTGGCGATTGAGGTTGTAATTGATCAGTGAGGCAAGTTCGGCCTCATCTTCAACGATTGCGATTCGCTTGGCCATGCGTATGCGGTATCAGTTCTATTCTACAGTTCGCCTGTCGTTGAATCGGACCAGCGCGTACACAACCAGGCCCAGAGCGATCGAGATGCCGACCAGGTTCCAGGCATTTTGTTTGAGAAATTCCTTGGCATGTTCCCCGAGTTGGACGCCCAGGTAGGCCAGCCCGAAATAGCGAACGAGCCGCGCCACCAGGATTACGCCCAGAAAGTTTCGAAACGACGTGTGGAACAGCCCCGCGGAAATCACGAAAACTTTCAAGGGGAGCGGAATAGGAAGCATCGCCGGAATGAATACCGTCACCAGGCCATAGCGAGCAAACCACCGACGGAATTTCTGCGGCGCATCGGGGGGCGGCGTCTTCAGGAATCGGCGGCCGCCCTGGCGCGATGTTTGAAACAGCAGGATGTTCCCGATCAGCGAACCGACCGTCGCCGCGGTTGCGGTAATATACGCGGTGGCTGGCGATTTCCAGGCGACCAGGATGAGCAGCGCATCCAGACCGCCGGGAACCGGCACACTGGAAGACTCCAGCACGCCGATCAGAAATACGCCAAGAGGCCCGAATTTTACGAGTGCATCAACCAGGGAATGGAACAAGCCCTTATTGTAAGTGGTTGAGCCCCTTAAATCATGTCGGCAAACGATTTGCGGAGCTTGTAGAACCAGGCGTGTCCCAGGATGAATATGATCAGCGAAACCAGCCAGAGCTTCCAGAGAGGGCCGAAGTCCGGCGCATGGTGCTCCAGCAGAATCGACCGGTAACCGCGCACCAGAATGAAGATGGGGTTCTTGGAGAGGAACGCCGCCTGCGCGTGCAGCTTATCTTCCGTGTAGCAGATGGGCGTGAGGAAGAACCAGATGGTTAAAAGAAAGCCGATGATCTGGCCCAAGTCTTTCACGAACGCGCCCAAACCAGCCAGGAACCAACTGACGCCTGCTGTGAACATCACCTGGGGAAGCAACAGAACCGGTAGCCAAAACAACGTTACAGGAACTCCGTGACCCGACACCATGAGGAAACAACAAAACACGATCAGGGCAAAAAACTCGCTCACCAGGCCGGAAACCACCAGATTGAACGGCAGGGTTTCCACGGAAAACACCAGCTTCTTTACGAAATTGCGGTGCTCCAGCACCACGGTGGGCGCTCGCCCGGCACCCTCAGAAAAAGCCAGCCACGGCAGCATGCCTGCAAGCAAATACAACGCGAAGGCGAATCTGCTGGAATCTCCCGGCACCTGCTGATTCAGCACCAGGCCGAAGACGAAAAAGTACGTGAGGATCAGCAACAGCGGATTGATGACGGTCCAAAACGATCCGCCGAAGCTACCGCGATAGCGACCGAGAATGTCGCGACGCACCATGACGCGGATCAGGCTGCGATTGCGCCAGATAGTCCGGAAAGGATAGATGAACGCGCGGCCCACGGCGCGGACTTCGCGGCGGCGGCGCAGATCGGCGGCAGTGGTCTGGCGGGTGGCGAGGAGCGTGGTGCGTCCGCCGTCCGATTCGGCTTCGACCAGCAGCACCGGCCAGCCCTGCTCGTAATACCAGCAAACGCCCTCGCGCATGGGCGAGATTAACACCTGGTATTTCCCGTTCTCGTCGGGAATATCGAAGTACAACTCGACGCGCGCCGATTCGCCCGGCTTCACGTCGCGATCGAGGGCCACACGCGCGCCATCCACCAGCAGAGTCCCGGAGTCGGCGTCGAACAGGTGATAGCCGATGGCGAAGCCTTCGGAACCGCGCCACACGTCTTGCGATTCGTTGCGAATTTCGAATACGGCATGTACCTCGCGCGAGGCAGGATCCAGGCTGACTCGCGGATCGAGGTACGCGGCGCTCATGAGTACAGCCATCCGGGGTACCGCTCGCGGACGGGTCCCTTCTTGCGGCCGACCGCGTAGATGCCGTCGCCGCGCAAATCCGTCTCCAGCCAATAGCGCTGGAGCAGATGCATCACCCAGCCGAATTCGGGATGCGGCTCGTCGCGGAACTCGCCGGTTTCCAGGCGGGCCACCTCGAAGCCGCTGTTCTCGAGCAGCTTGTAAATCTCGCGCGCGGTGTATTCCCGATTGTGCCGCGCGTCGACCTCGCCGGATTCGGCCGGCTTGATGTAGGCGTGGAAAAAGCCGGGATGATAGCCCTGCAGGATGGCGGAAATGCCGCGCAGCGCCGCCACATTCGGGGTCGTGATCACGAAGTGGCCGCCGGGCCGCAGGATGCGATTCACCTCGCTCATGAGGTGCATGGGATCTTCGAACAGGTGCTCGATGAGTTCGCAGCAGAGGACGGTCGCGAAGTGCTCGTCGGGGTACGGGAAGCGGTCCTTCTCGGCATCGAAATGATCGATGTCGCAGGCGAAGACCTCGCCCTCGTTGGACTGGACGGTACGATGATCGGTGCGTCCCAGCTTGCCATAATAGCAGCCGCGGACCTCGCCGTACCCCAGGCGCGTGCGCAGCGCCGGAGTGATTTGCAGGTACGCGCCCATCTCCAGGACGCGGTCGCAGGGACCGCCCGGCGGCGTGATCTCCAGCGTCTTCACAAGGCGCGTCTGGTGCGTCTCCAGGTATCCGGCCGATTCCGGATTGACGGCCCAGCCCTGCAGGTAATCGGACAGGCCCTCGACCTTCGCAGGCTGCTCCGGCGCCTTGGCGGCCGCAGTCTCGCGCGAGGGCGGTACCCACTCGCGGCCGTGTGCGACTGCATCCAGGAAGCCTGCGTACTGCCGCGCCACGGTGGCCCAATTGCATTGTTCGGCGACGAAATCGCGCGCGTGCTTGCCGAGAGCGCGGGCAACTTCGGGCCGTGACACCAGCAGGTTCAAGTACTCGAAGATGAGGTCTTCCTCGCCCGCGCCGACCGGCACTTTGAGGCAGACATCATCCGGAAACTCGGCGAAAGAGCCGATCTCGGACACCATCACCGCTTTGCCCAGCCCGAGCGAGCGCAGCAGCGTGCCGGAGCTTTCGCCCACCGTCGGATAGCGCAGATTCAGCACGATGTCGCAAGCGGCCAGGTATCCGACAAACTCGTCGATGGGGGTGAACCCAAGCACGCGCACATTCGCCGAGAGACCCATGGATCGGATCATGGGCTCGATGGGGAATTCGGGGTGCGGCTCGCCCACCAGGATCATTCTGGCGGTTGGATTCAGTCGCACCAAACGGCGGAACGCGCGCAGCGATTCGGCGATGCGCTTGTACGGTTTGAGATACCCGAAGATGCCGACCAGCGGGGTCGATTCGTCCAGCCCGAGTTTGTGACGGTAGCCGTTGCGATCGGCTTCGGGAATCCACGCGCCGTGCGGGATGACGGCGGTGGGACCGGTGAATCCGGCGAGATGCATCTCGTCCTGCATGAAACGGCTGTGGACGATCACGCCGCGAGCGCTTTCGAGAAGCCGCCGCGTCATCGGCAGCCCTTCGTAATCGGGACCGACCTCGAGTTTGCGGACGCGCTCGGCGAAAGCGCGCGCAGCCGCGCCGCCGTTGTATTCGCATTCGCGAATGTACGCGTCCCAGTCGCCGCGCCGGATGGTGAGATCCGTCATGAGGTGGTGCAGGTTGGATTCGTGCATCACCACCACGCCGGGATGGCGCAGGGCTGTCTCGTAGACAAAGTCGTGGAAGCCGTTGTTGCCAACGTGATAGAGCGCGATGTCGAATTTCGACGGATCGAAAACCTGATCGGCCGACGAGAAGATTTCCAGATCCGCCAGAGGCCGCAAGGATTCGATCAGCGCTTCGGAGTAATCGGCAATCCCGCTGCGCGCCGGGGGCATGGGCGAGAAAAACGCCACCCGCATATTTAGCGCACCAGGTCCAGCGTGAAGGCTCCCATGCTCAACGGAACTTTAACCTGCAGCGGAGTGCGGGCGGGATCGCGCGCGAAGAAGACCTCGAAGTGAAAATCGCTCTTGGGACCCTTTACGGTGACCACCATGTGATCGGTCGTGGTCATTTTCTTGTCGACGAGAATGTCCTGCGCGCCGGTGTAATCCATTCTGACGTTGTAGGCCGACCCGAAGTACACCTTCGCCGGGGGAGCCATCCTGCCCTGACCCATTTCGGCGCGCGCGTAATACAGGAATGTCAGCGCGTCGCGGGCGCAACCGGAAATATCGAACGTGCTTCTGCCGGGTTTTGTGCCGCCGTCGGGCAGCAGCGTGGTGCGCTCGGCCGATCCGGCCTTCTGGTCGAAGGTGGTCTTCTCGCGCGTCTTTTTGCTGGCGTGACTGAAGTCGCGATCGAGCGACGTGGAACAGAGACTCTGCGTGGCGGACGAGCGGATGCGATCATTCACGGCGAAGCCTGGAATGCCGGCGTTCACCGTGGCCTCAAAACTCCAGCCGTTTTCGCCTTTGTGGGCTGTGAGAGTGGCATCGCCGACGCTGAGTCCGCTCTGCCAGCTCATGTTGTATTTCAGCGATTCGTTAGTCCACGGAAAACCGGACTGAGCCGAAGCGGCTCCGGCGGCGAGAATCGCGCACGCCGTAAGAAAAAGGGATTGCCGGAGATGATTCATCGATGAGCTATGGTTGCCGAGCCAATTTGAACTTGTCGTGCGGCGGGATGCGCCACCACTTCGTGGAACACTTCCAGGGTGCGTTGCGCCGTTTTCTGCCAACTGAAGTGCGCCGCCCGCTGCAATCCTAGACGTTCCATGCGCGTCCGCAGTTCCGCATCCAGCAGGAGGTCGGAGATGGCGCGCGCGATTTCGTCGATGGCATACGGGTCGAACAGGATGGCAGCGCCGTCCACCACCTCGGGCAGCGCGGACGTGTTGGAGCAGACGACTGCCCTGCCGCACGCCATCGCTTCCAGGGCGGGCAGGCCGAAACCTTCGTAAAACGACGGGAAGACAAACAGGTCGCAGGCGTTATAAAACTGCAGCAGGTCGCTGTCGGATACGAATCCGAAGAACTGAATGCGATCGACGACGCCGGATTCCCGGGCCGCTTCGCGTACACGGTCGGCGAACCAGGTTTCCTTGCCGACCAGCACCAGATTCTGACGCAATTGCGGATGCGCGCGGATCAGGCGGGCAAAGGCCTTGATGAGGCCGATCTGATTCTTGCGCGGCTGGATATCGCCGACCGTCAGGATGAACGGGGCGGCGATGCCAAAACGATCGCGTACGGCGGCGGCGGCAGCGTCGCGAGGCAGCGGCCGGAATTCCGACGCAGCGGCGTTCGGCACGACTACTACTTTTTCTTCGTCCAGGTCGCCGTAAACTTTGAGAATTGCATTACGCGAAAACTCGCTGCCGGTGAGGATCTTGGCGGCCCGCTTGACCGTGCGCCGGACGGTCCATTGCAACTGCCAGGCGCGATCGCGCGTGAAGTATTCCGGGTGCTCGAGGAAACTAACATCGTGGACGCTGACTACGACCGGGACTTTGCATCCCACCGGAGCCGTGTACTGCACGTGGAGCAAGTCCGGTGCGTCTTCGCGCACCTTGCGGGCGAGATCGAAGCCGAGTCGCAGGAACGGATTAGAGGGCACGGAGCGGGTCCGGATGCTGGCCGGAACGGATGCGCGCGCGGAATCGGCGGAGATGTAGGCAACGAACTCGGAGTCCGAGTCCAGCGCCGCGAAGGCGTTCAGAAGACTCCGAACGTATACCTCATTCCCGGTTAAGTGGCGGCCGATGGCGTGAGCATCAACGGCGAAACGCATTGACCGTACCAGTATAGCGGACCATATCGCCTCAGGGCTGTGTCAAAAATCGAGATTGGTACCGGCTATTTCCCATGTAAACTCTTTTTCCATCAACATCCTGCCGGATATTCCCAGTGTATCCCTGAGTTCTTTGCACGTAAGCAGCCGTGATACCGAATTAGTAAAATCCGCTGCACTATCGGCGATCAGTAAGTGGTCGCCATTGCGGGCAGGAAGACCCTCGGCGCCCAGTGTCGTGGAAACGACGGGCGTTCCGGCCGCCCAGGCCTCCAAAATCTTGAGCCGAGTGCCGCTTCCGGCCAGCAACGGAACCACGGCGACCTGCGCGCGCGCTAACTCGCGGACCGCGTCCTCGACTTCGCCATGGACTTCAATTCGCGGATCGCCCGCGGTAAATGGACGCACTGCCGCGGCGTTTTTCCCCACCAGGCGCCAGACCAGATCGGGCCACTTAGTTCGCAACTGGGGCCAGATTTCATGGCGGAAATATCGGACGGCGTTGCGGTTCGGGTGATACTCCATATTTCCCGAAAAGACGATGGCATGCTCGTCGGCGCGAGGCGGTTGCGGCACGAGGGGAATAGCATTGGGATACACGACAATGTGGGCCAATGGTGAGATTGCGCGCGCTAAGTCGGCGTCCTGCTGCGAGGTGACAAGGACGCGGGAGTAACGGGGCAGCCAGTGACGTTCCAGGTTGAGGGATGCTTCGGCGAAAACGCGATGGGCGAGGCGGGCAGGAGTCGGCTCGATTTCCGCGCACCGCTGGTGCAGGACCGATTCGATATTGTGCAGGTTGAGAACGGTGGTGTCGCAGACTGGCGAAATCTGCTCGCCGTATGCAGCGCACCAGGAGTGTTCGACCACGCCGACGTAATAGCGATGGCCGGCGATGGCGGCGGCGATTTCCTTTTCGAATCCGGCGAAGCGGTCCACGAGCGGCGGAACGGATCGGGCGACCCGCACGGCATTGCGGAGCGCTTTGGCCGCCAGGCTGCGGCGGTTCGATGGGAGGTCGAGCACGACGACGCGGCGGACGAGTCCTGCCGGCATGTCCCGCGACGGATCGGGCGCGCCGGGCTGCCGGAAGACGATGAGGTCCACAGTGTAGCGGCGGGCGAGGTGGTGGAGCAGGGAGGCGGTCCGCAGCGCGCCGCCGCCAGCTAGCGGGTAGGGGGCTTCGGGCGCGAGCATGAGGGCTTGGGGCGTCAAGAGCCTGCCCTTACGGCGAAGAGTTGGCAAGCGGAAGTCTGGGGAGGTTGTGGGGCAGGATGGCATCCTGCAGCGGGTTGCCAACCCGCTCGAACTGCGAGCAAGCAGAAAGCCTGGCGCCGGTTGCCAGCCGGCGCGCAGGATACCATCCCGGATGCCATCCTGCCCCACAATGCCCCACTTCGATTACTCCGCAAAGCGCCTCCGGGCTTCCTGGTAGACGTCGTACGTCGTGCGGGCGGTGCTCTCCCAGGAGAATTGGGCGGCGCGTGCCAGCGATTCCGTCCGGCGCTGGAACGCTACCTCGCGATTCGTCAGAACTAACCGCATGGCGTCAGCCAGTTCGCGAATGCCGCTGGCATACAGGGGAGCATCGCCGCCGACTTCCTTCACGGCGGGCGAGGCAATTACGCAGGCGCCGCACTGCATCGCTTCCAGCACCGGCAGGCCGAAACCTTCGTAAAGAGACGGATAGACAAATGCCAGTGCCGACGAGTAAAGTTCGGACAACTGCTGGTCGGGCACCTCGCCGAGAATTTGCAAGCCCGGCTCGGGCGCCACTTCGGGAAAATCGGCGCGGCGGCGGCCGGCCAGAACGAGGTCGATTGGAAATTCGCGGCGCACCTCGCGCCAAGCCTCGACGAGTTCAGGAATATTCTTGCGCGGCTCCAGAGTTCCGACGAACAGGAAATAATCCCGCGGCGGACGCGCCAGCGACGGAACGGGCCGGAACCTCGACGCCGCGGCTTCGGGCACCGCGACCACGCGTTCAGGCCGCAAGCGGAAGCGCTCGATGGCCTGCTTTCTGACCGACTCTCCCGGCGTGATGATCATGGTCGCGAGCCCGAGTTCCAGCAGTAGCGGAGTCCGTCCGCGCACGCGATCGGCCGCATGATGCCACTTCTCGTCCATCCACGGAGAGAGATCGTGCAGCGTCAGCACGCTGGGATACCGCGGGATGTAAGGAACAGCGAAATCGGGACCGTGTATCAGATCGGCGTGCAGGCGCGACATCTCGCGGAGGATGCCCCACAGCCACCAGCGCCGCTCGATGGCGTTGCGCGGCGCGCCGCCCCGCAGCAAATTCGGAGGAGCGCCCTCGGGCATGGCGAAGGGCTGGTCGGAAATAAGAAAAAACTGATCGTCGGGGAAGCAGCGGGCCAGCGCCAGACTCAATTCACTTGTGTAACGGGCCAGCCCTCCGCTCGATATACTCAGCGCCGTCGCTTCCAAAGCTACGCGCATTTCCTGTCCTGGGGGCGCGGCGCTGCCGGACTACTCGGCGCCCCGGTTCCCGTAATTTTTCTCGTAATACGTACGGTATTCTCCACTGCGCACGCGCGCAACCCAAGCAGCATTGTTCCGGTACCACTCGATGGTCTGCGACAGGCCGTTCTCAAAATTCATGACGGGCTGCCAGCCGGTTTCGCGCATCAGCTTTTCGCTGGAGAGCGCGTAGCGACGATCGTGACCCGGCCGGTCCGTGACGTATCGGATCAAACTCTCCGGCTTGCCGGCCGACTCCAGCACCTTGTGCACGACTTCCAGATTCGGCAGCGACCGATTGCCGCCGATATTGTAAATTTCGCCGTCGCGTCCCTTCTGCAGGACCGAGAGGATGCCGCGGCAATGATCGTCAACGTAAAGCCAATCGCGTACCTGCTGGCCGTCGCCATAAACCGGCAGTGGCTGATCCTGCAGCGCGTTGGTGATCATCAGGGGAATCAGCTTTTCCGGGAACTGGTACGGGCCGTAATTGTTGGACGCGCGCGTGATGACAACCGGCAGTTTGTAAGTGACGAAATAGGATCTCGCCAGCAAATCCGACCCGGCCTTCGACGCCGAATAGGGACTGCTGGCATTCAGCGGGAATTCCTCGGTAGCTTCGAACGGTGCCTCCAGACTGCCGTAGACTTCGTCCGTGGAGACGTGGACGAAGCGCGCCGTCCGATTCCGCCGGGCCGCATCCAGCATCATAAACGTGCCGCGGAAATTCGTATGGATCACCGGCTCCGGCGAGAGAATGCTGCGGTCCACGTGCGATTCGGCGGCGAAATGCACAACGGCATCCGGCTGCTCTTCGGCGAAAATGCAATCCACGGCCGCGGCATCGCAGATATCGGCATGCACAAAGCGGTAGCGGGGATTCTCTTCCACTTCGGCCAGATTCTCGAGGTTGCCGGCGTACGTGAGCTTATCGAAATTGATGACGCGGGCATCGGTTTGGGCGATCGCCATGCGCACAAACGCCGACCCGATGAAGCCGGCGCCGCCGGTTACTAGGATTTTCATATCGTGAGATTCAGCCTACTTCCACTGCGTTTCCCAATCGTAATTGATCGACGGGTGATTGTAGGGGATACGGCCTTCGTCTTGAGGATTGTAAAACTTGTCGGTCATGTAGACCAGCAGCGAATCCTCTTTGCCAATCACTTTATAGCCGTGGCCGACACCCGGGGGAATCAGCAGTTGCCACGGACGCAGCGGACCCACGTAGAAGGTATTTCGCTGCCCGAAGGTCGGCGAGCCCAGGCGGAAATCCACCAGCGCGACCTGCAGCAGACCTTTTACGGGAGTCCAGCAATCGGTCTGGTGCATGTGGAAGTGAAAAGCTTTCACCGTGCCCGGGTAATTCATCGCAGCCGCAACCTGGGACGTTTCGGCCGGGAAACGCGCCGCCAGCCCCTGCCCCATCCGCTGCACTTCCAGAAAGTAGCCGCGGTCGTCGGGGTACAGCGCGAGTTGCTGGGCGCGAACACCTTCGATCAGGTCGGACGAATCGAGCCTGCCGATCAACGCGCCGATTCCCTTGCCGCACACGGGCACAGCCAATTCCAGATCCCCGAAGGATTTCAGCCGCTCTCCGGCGGCAACGGTCGCTTGCAGAGACATCAGACTCCTACCGCTCCCTGTTCGACGGGCTGCCCGCCTTCTTTGCGGTTCACAGATTGCGCCACGAGGTTCGTAGCCCGCAGCAGTGAATCGAACGTGCCGGCATCGGTCCACCAACCATCCAGGAAGGAGAACGTCATCGTCCCTTCGGCGATGTAGGCATTGTTCACGTCAGTGATTTCCAACTCGCCGCGTCCGGAGGGCACCAGCGTCTTGATCTTTTCGAACACCGACGCATCGTACATGTAGATGCCGGTGACGGCGTAATTCGACTTGGGCTGGCTGGGCTTTTCCTGAATGCCCAGAATGCGGCCTCCGGAAACCTCCGCGACGCCGAACCGCTCGGCATCCGGCACTTCTTTGAGCAGGATGTGCGCGCCCGCGGACTGGCGGCGGAACTGATCGGCCGCCGCCCGAATGCTGCCCTCGATGATGTTGTCGCCCAGCACCACGCAGATCTGTTGACCGTCGGCGAAGTGCTCCGCCAGCGCCAGCGCGTCGGCGATGCCCCCTTCGCCTTCCTGATACGTGTAATTGATGTGCTTCAGGCCGAACTCTTTGCCGTTCGCAAGGAGTCGCAGAAAATCGCCGGAGTTGCGGCCGCCGGTGACGATCATGATGTCCTGAATGCCCGCGTCGACCAGCGTCTGAATCGGGTAGTAAATCATGGGCCGGTCGTAGATCGGCAGCAGGTGTTTGTTAGTGATCTTGGTGAGGGGAAACAGCCGGCTGCCAGTCCCGCCTGCGAGCACAATGCCCTTCATAGGCTTTCATCATAACAACCTTGTTAGAATACCGGCGATGCCCCTTTACGATTGGAACCAGATGGCCGAAGAGCAGATGAATGGGCGTGTCAGCCGCAAGGCCATTCACACGCAAGCCCTGACGATTGCGCGGATTCACCTGCAGCAGCACGCGGTGGTGCAGGAGCACAGCCACGTGAACGAGCAGGTGACCATGATTGAACGCGGCGCCTTGAAATTCTTCATCAACGGCGGCGAGCAGATCGTGCGCGCCGGCGAAGTCCTGACAATTCCGCCGCATGTTCCCCACGCGGTGGAAGCTCTGGAGGACACGGTGGCGGTGGACGTGTTTACACCTGCACGTGAAGACTGGCTGCGCGGCGACGACGCGTACCTGCGCCGCTAAAATGTATGGTACTGGTTGGTGAGAAGCGGTACTTTTACTTTCACGTCACTCCGTGTAGACTGTTGACGCTAAGGAGGAGAGCCAGTGCCACTACTCAGAGAATTGGTCAACCCGCAGGTCCATCGGGGGCCGCTCACTTCGGGCGGAGCCTCGGTCGACATGTTCATTAAAATAAAGGCAACTTCCCAGGGCATGATCAACGGGGAAAGCCAGGACATCAAACATAAGAACGAAATTCAGGCTGAATCCTTCACTTGGGATGTTACGCAGCCCATCGACTCCTCCGGTTCTGGTTTGGCGACCGGAAGACGCAAGCTCGGCCAGTTCAAGTTCCTCATGACCAGTTGTGCCGCCACGCCAAAATTGCTGCAGGCCGCATGTACCGGCGAAGTGCTGAGTGAAGTCACAATCACGGTCCGCAAGGCAGGCAAAGATCAGCAGGAATACATGGTCTGGAAGCTCGTGAACGGCATCGTTGCGAGCATCGAGACCGGCATGATCGACGCCAATAGCGGGATACCGCATGATGAAATCGCGATCTCCTTCCGGAAGATCGAGCTTACCTATAAGCAGCAGCAGGCCGACGGCACGTTGGGCGGCGGCATCATGTTCGTCGACGAGTACAACATCAACTAGCGCCTTCGGCTGTGGGGCAGGTGGCAATCCTGTGGAAGGATTGCCGGCCTGCCTGCGTCGTCTGGAAAACGCAGACTCGGTGTATTCAAATTCCTGATGACGAGCAACGCCGCCACGCCAAAGTTGCTGAAGGCGGCATGTCAAGGCGAAGCCCTGACGGAAACCACCATTACGGTTCGCAAAGCCGGCAAGGACCAGCAGGAGTACATGGTCTGGAAGCTCAAGGATGGTCTCATCGCGAGCGTGGACACCGGCTTCATCGATTCTGGCAGCACCATACCGCATGATGAAGTCTCGATTGCCTTCCGGAAGATCGAGATGACGTATAAGCAGCAAAACGCGGACGGCACCCTGGGCGGCGGCGTCATGTTTTCCGACGATTACGACATCAACTAGCGATCGGAGAAGAGCCGTCGTCGAATCCTGAGCTTAGGCATGCTATACTTTTGAGGTCTACCTGTACAGATCCAGGGAAAATTATGCCTAAGCTCAAGACACACAAAGGTGCGTCTAAGCGGTTCAAGAAGACTGGCACGGGC
>Ga0105240_10001612_pt1 | contig 38259 bp, 32 predicted proteins | sample KBSC54metaG_FD_80426 | JGI IMG/M metagenome (GOLD analysis project Ga0105240, IMG submission 80426) | Corn rhizosphere microbial communities from Kellogg Biological Station, Michigan, USA - KBS C5-4 metaG | ecosystem: Host-associated > Plants > Roots > Rhizosphere > Soil | place: Michigan, USA... | reverse complement strand
TGTTCTGCTGCTTAGCGATTGCGTTCTTGGTTTTGATGCTTCGCTTTTTTTCGTGTATCCGGCTTATGCCTTGATTGTTTGCCTGGGTCTTCTAGTGGGGAAAAATAAAAGTATCGGAACAATTGCCGCAGGAACCGTTAGTGCGTCGCTTTCTTTTTTCTTAATGACGAATTTTGGTGTTTGGGCTCAGCAATCCATGTATCCCAAAACCTGGGCCGGCTTGAATGCCTGTTACGTGGCCGCTATTCCCTTTTTTAAAGGGACTTTGGTAGGCGATGCTCTTTTTGTCGCAGCGCTCTTTGGCGCCTTTGCTTTGGTTGAAAAAGGATTTCCACAGCTGCGAGAATCTTCACCCGCAACAGCCTAAGCCGGGTCCCTTTCTTAAGCGTATTTTTTGATGATCATCGCGCCGCCTAAGCCGCCGGCGGCGCATGCGGCGGCCATGGCATAGCGGGCATTCGGTGTTCTTTGCATTTGGTACATGGCATTCAGAATGATACGGGTTCCTGTGGCGGCTAAAGGGTGTCCTAAAGGAATCGAACCACCGTTGGCGTTTAGTTTGCCATCCTTCCATTTACTTTCCCAGTGATGACCATATTTTTCGCGACCGACTTTGAAGATTGACAAACATGTGGCGGCAAAGGCTTCGTGCAATTCGATGACATCGAGCTGGTCAAAATTAAGCTCAGCGCGCTTTAACGCTTCAGCCGCCGCAAACGCGGGAGCGATTCCCATATGTGCCGGATCATTACCATAGAAGTCCCAGTCGACAATTTCGGCAATAATTTCTAAGCCTAGATCTTTTGCGCGTTGTTCTGAAGCCACAATGACGGCCGCCGCTCCGTCGGAGCGCGCGCACGAATTAAATAAAGTGACGCTAGGATGGGTCTGGCCTTCCATGTAGGTTTTGCCCAGCATGTGTTGGCCATAGAGGCGATAAAAATCTTTCATCGTGGACATGGAATTTTCAAAAATGACGGGCGCTTTAGACATCATTTCCGGTTTTTTGACGAGACTTTCGCGTAAATAAGGATATTCATCTTTATCCAATAACAATTGTCCTGATTCTGTGACAGGGACAGAATGCCCGGCATAAAAGCCATTTTCTTCCGCAGCCAGCGCACGTCGATAGGTTTCCAGCGCATAGGCATCTTGACTTGCCCGATCAATCGAATAAATTTGTGCGCAGACTTCGGCGGTGGCGGCCATGTTCAAATTTTTGACCGGATCGGTTAATCCTTCTTCAATACAATCGACAAGGCTAATGCCTTCTTTGTTTAAAAGGTCGTTCCAAGCGGCCTTCAGCGTTTCGCTCGAACGCAGTTCTTTGCGGCTGCGATTGCCGCGAATGGCATAAGGAAAAGAAGACATGGATTCGGTGCCGCCGGCAATATAGAGATCGCCCTCATTCATGACGATGTGACGCGCCGCCGATGAAATCGCTTCAAGACCGGACACGCAATTGGCTTGAACGGTAACGGCATGGGCTTTTTCTGGCAAGTGGGAAAGTAATACCGCAATCCGTGCAATATTGGGCGCATGGCTGCCTTGGCCCACCCACCCGGCCATTACACCATCGACGGCATGCGGATAAAGTTTCGTGCGCGCGAGAAGGCCATTAATCGTCAACATCAAGAGGTGCTCAGCCGAGACCGACGCTAAGCTTTTAGAAAAGTGACCGATCGGCGTCCGTACCCCGCCGCACAAAACCACTTTCACTTGACGCGTTTTCATAAGACCCTCCTACTTTCGTTCTAGCCCCGAAAGTGGCAGAAAACAAGAGAGGAGTCGATGATCCTGTAATCATCGTGGTTAGCCGCTAATACACATAGGGGATGGGTACGCCAGGGTGACGTTGGGTTTAATTGTAGCGACGGATTACACGAATAACTTTGCCGATGATCGTCGTGTTTTCGTCTACGGGAATGGCTTTGTAACGGGGATTTTCCGGGGCTAATTCAATAATTCCGGGCTTGCGAACTAAGCGTTTGACCGTGGCTTCATCCTCATTTAAACGGGCCACGACGATATCGCCATGTTTGGCAGACGCTTGCGGATGGACGACTACGAGATCGGCATCTAAAATTCCAGCGCCGATCATGGAATCGCCTTTCACGCGTAAAGCAAATAATCCGCGGGCATCCGTAGGAGCGGCAACGCCACCTAGGGCATTTTCCACGCTCGTAAATTTAAATTGTCCGTGCGAGGATTTCGGGACTTCTTGTTCTTCGCCATGCACGGTCGAAATATACCCTTCAATCTGTTCAAACGCCAATTGCGCAGGACCGGCCGGCACGCGGCCGATAATCGGAATCCCCGTCGCGCGGACGGTTAGAGTGACGCCACGGGACAAGCGGGGTTTTACTTCAATAAGTCCACCATCCTGCAATTGCTTAATGTGATATTGAATGGTCCCAATGGCGCCGAATCCACAATGATCCTGGATTTCACGCAAGGTGGGAGGCATTTGATGTTCCGCGGAAAAATCGCGAATGAAAGTAAGTATTTTTTCTTGGGTGGATATTTTCATGATTGGATCCTACCATACGCGTGTATTAACTGCAAGTTAAAACTTCTCGAGGCTTCTATAACTAGGCTGTTGGAATCGCTCGCGTTGGGTGGCCGCCGCCAAGCGATGATCAGCGGTTAAGAATAAGACCGGTTCGTCGGCCTGTGCTCGTAAATAGAGGGCTGACGCCAGATGGATACTGTCCAGTGTGCGCAGCTTGTGCTTCTCGACAGTTCTTCCGGCGGATGCCACCAGGTTTGCATCCAGGGGAATTTTTCCAAATCGTCGCCAATCGGATTCAAATACGTCCAAGATGCGCGTGGCTTCTGCGGTGCGGAGCAATTTCTCCCGTTTCCGTCTTGCAATCAGCGAGCGCGTCTCAATGTAGGCAATTACTGAACTGGAAAGGGCGTTCGCGTCCGACACTGCGCGCTGGGTTTCCAAAGCGCCTGCTTCATCGATGAACATTTTGGCGATGCTGCTCGTGTCCATATAAAGGATCATGGCAGGCGATCCTCCCGGTCTTCGATGACCATATCGGAGGCTTTTTTACCGCGACACGAGATCCGATTTTTAAGACCGGTCGGTTTTCCTCCACTCCAATCAATTTTTCCATCCGCAGCGAGACGCGAAAAAACCATCGCTCGGCCTGTTGTTGACGGATGAATGGTTGCCACACGTCGTCCCCGATTCGTTACAGATAGCGTTTCACCACGCTCCACGCGTCGCATATACCGACTTAAATGCGCCTGAAGTTCACGAATGCCGATTGAAATCATAAAATTTAATGTGACTACAATTGCAAGGCTATTAAAATGGGATTATAGGCGATCTGTTTTTATCTCTCAAGCAATCAACGTTGACGTTCTGAACACTTGTATCACAAGGCTGCCCTGGGTCTTTATTCTTCGCTAACCGGTCCTTGAACATTGGGTCGTTTTGCACCTTACTCGTGTCGTTCACCTGATGTATTCTCTTAAAAATGATCCGTCAAATTTTCTTACGTCTCCTCGTTCTTTCTTTGGTTTCCTGCCTTAGTATGGATCCGGTATCGGCGATTGTTTTCGCGCCGCAGCCTCGATGCGCTGAACACATTTCCATTTTGCGACGCGATCCCTTTCCGTCACAAGCGCTGGCCGGTCGCGGCCTTTCAGCATGGCGTGCGTTTCAACAGTATGTCTTTCCCTTTGGCTTCGGACCGTTTTTACATCGGGTTATTTTCGACGAGACAGGCGAAATCCCCGATGGTCCCTTGGACGAGTATCTTAAGCGCTTGGGTCAACGTATTCGACAATTGCGGGGAGAAAAATCGCACAAAGTTATCGCGCACCATATCGGGGTTAGCCCGATGACGATTTCGCACCAGGAGCATGGACGGTTTTCTGGCTCATTATGGCTTTGGATTGAATTAGCGGTGTACTTTAAAATTCCTGTTGAAACATTTTTGGATGCTGACAGCACGGTCTTGCAGCCGGGCGATCAAGATATCGCCATTCCCGATTATGCGGTCGTGGGCAGACGCATTGAAGAGTTAATGGTTATTCAGAATTACACGATAACGGAACTGGGTTTGATCTTAGGTGTCACACGGGCGACGGTATCGGCTGCGCTTCGCCAGCTACGTCATCGCCATAGCATAAGGTTGGGCACGCTACATGCACTGGCCAGCGGGCTAGGTGAAAAAGTGTCATACGTTTTAATGGCTACCGATAAAACACTTCGTCAAAAAGCCATAACAGCATTTTCTTCACGTGATCCCGAACGGCGGCGTCCGCAAACCAATTTCGACGCCCAAGCGGAGGAGTTCCTTAGAAGCTTCAGCGAACGATTCAACGCATTACGCACTGATTTTTCACTGATTGAATTGGCTGATAAGACTGGCTTGAGTTTGCTCACATTGCAACATCTTGAAGCGGCAACAAATTGGCCGAGCCTAATGACTCTTCTCAAAATTGCCAATACCCTAAAAATGCCCCCATACCTGTTTTTTAATCGAGAAACACCGCCGATCTCGCCAGCCGTGCACGATTTTGCAGAAACTCAATTGGACATGATGGGACCGAGATTAGTTGAAACCATTAAAGAATCGGGAATAACGCAAGAGTACTTAGCACAATTCATCGGCGTTTCATGTCCCGTGGTAAGGCGCTGGTTCAAGCAATTATCGGCAGGAAAAAATATCAGCCTAAAAACTATCTACACGTTCGCCTGGGCCGTCCAAAGACCCATGCATACATTATTCGAACATCCCGCTTTACAACAGAGTGTCTAACGCCCTTTTCGTGCGGCCTCAATTGCGGCGATATCAATTTTCTGCATAGTCATCATGGCTTCAAAGACGCGTTTGGCTTCGGCGCCACCGGCCGCTATGGCTTCCGCCTCGCAACGACTGACTTTATTATTGGAGCGCGGGATGAAAATGCAGGAAGGCAAGAGTGCCAAAAATAATAAAGAGAACGAGCGTGATCGCGTTTGTTAATTTGAATGGTTTTTCGGTTTGCGTGGGGGCCAACGCATTTAGTGTAGGGACCTTCTGAAATGATTGCACAATGAGCACAAAGACGTTGAAATATAACGATAGCACGGCGGTGACGACATAGGTTCCGCGCCATGCCCCTTCTAAATGATGGCTGTAGAGCCCCTGATAGGCCAAGGCAAGTAAAATTAAAGAAATAAGACCCACCCCATAAGAAGGTTTAAATCCTCTAAATGGAAAGAAAAAGCCAGTGACATTGGTCGCAATCGTCGTCCATAAAAAAATGGTTGTCCATTCTGCAGAATAAAAGCCAAGAATCATTTCCGCGAAAACAACAAGTCCTGTGATGATGGCTATGAGGCTAACCACAACATGAATGAATGTGTACGTTTTTAACATGGCTTCACGATACACTTCTCGAAAGATGAATTCAAATGTTTTTTACGCCTAAGCAGAAATTTGCAGAGCGGTAGGGGGGTAAAGAGGATTAAACCGAGCCGGCTAAGATTTTAAGTGATGGCAATGACCTTGAAGCTGCAGGAGCAGAAATGGGGTTCTCGAAGGCGGTACGTGCTTCGGTTAATGGCGGTGGAACATGCCTTAGTGCGGCGATGAATTGAAGGCGTTGGCGCTGGTCGGGATCAGAAACTCCAAAGCGGTTAAATAATTTCTGAAGATTCACATGATGCACGTAGGCATAATAGACCGATTTCGTCCAATAATCGGGCGTTGCTTCTAACAAGATCTTTCTCTGAAAATCTTCCAAAATCTTTGAATGTTGAAAGACTTGTCCTTGAAAAAGAAACGACACCAGATTATTTCTGAGCCCTTCAACGGTGACTAGGTACGGCTCTCCGCGCGCTTGCACAAATTCAATAGGCCAGTTTCTCAAAGCATTTTTAGCGGCAAAGACAACATCAGGGTTCGTGGTCATGATAGCGACATCGATGTCACTTTCTTCTTCATTTGCATATCCTTTATCGACGCTGCCGATAATGATAAAACCGCCAAAATCTTCCCCAAATAGACTTGTGAGTCGCTTCTCTTCCTCACGTAGATGATAAAGAGCATCCTGCAAGCGATGATTCCCCGAAAGAATAGTCTCCGCGGAAACCCCATCAAGCCATTGGCGCAGAACGGCCGCACGAGAAGTCCGGCTCGGCGCCGTCTTAGGCACTTGCTCTAGAGCATTTAAGAGCTGTATTGCTTCCTTGGCAATAAATTCATTTTCATCGCTTACCATTATTTGAAGGATGGGCTTGACGATGGGCTTGTTTAAATTTTTAGTTTTAATAGCTTCAAGGACGGCAAAGCGTAAGGATCCCCTGGGATGACGCGCATAATGCTCTAACAAATCCCATCGTTCATGCCGAACAGCGATCCCTATAATAGTTTCCGCCGCCGCATCCGTAGCAAAGGAAACATATTTTTGCTCATTGATTCGTTTCTCCAAACTCGGCAAAACTTCGATGGCCCCTATCTGATTCAAAACATGAATGGCCTTTGTTTGAACACCATCACACCACCCTTCATGAACAATATGCAAAAGGGCTTCGACAACGCTTTGATTTTTGGCATGCGCCACTTTCTGTACAAGAGTGACCATGGCCTCTTGAATGACGTCGCCCACTAGCGATACCTCTTGTTCATAGGGCTTGCTCCTGATCATTCGCATGAGAATAGCCAAGGCGCTTTCATCCCCCGCCGCACTTAGCGCATGAGCGACCGCCTTGCGTATTTGCCACTCTGTTCGATAACTGCAAGAGACCACTTCTGGCCATATCCGCTGTCTATCAATGAAGTACAGCGCGCGCAGAATCGCACCTTGCACCATAAGGTCCGAACTTTGCAAACGCGGCAAAAGCGTTTTAAATAGAAGCGGAGTGCGGGTATGCGGTTGACGTTCCAGAATATATAAGCCGATTTCATGTAAAACCTGATCATCACTTTGGAATAGCGGAATTAAGTCTTGATTTAGAAGAGGCGGGAAATGATTTTCTTGAAACCAATGCAAGGCCTTTTGACGTTCAAGACTCACAGGAAATGGACACGTCGACGTTAATCCTAATTTTGTTTTCTCCTCGACAAAAGGGTTCTGCGGCAATGAGGCAGGGGCCGCGGGTGATGTTCGGGTCATGATCGAGGGGACAACGTCAACACGGGCGATGGTCCCTTGCCCAGGGATGCTTTCGATCTGAAAATTTCTGACGTCCAGGTCACCCCCAGGACTAAGCCTCGCCAATCCCGCTCCTTCAGTGCCGGCAGTTGAATAACCGTACTGGCGAGCCTGTTCGATGCTTGTGATGCCTGACCCGAGATCAAAAACGACCAATCGCCAACCCACGTTTCCACCCGTAGGGTCAGTTGCATAGCGAAGGACAAGCCATCCGGAACTGGCATGTTTCCAAACGTTACTCACCAGCTCATGCGCCGCCGCATCTGCGATTAGGCGGGCATCCGTAATCCTATTGTCGATGGAGGATACCCCGCCCAGATTCATCCCGCGTAAAGAATCCGTCAACACAAACTTAAAAGGAATAAAAAAAGCTGACCCTTCTTCTGTAAAACGCGTCTCTCGAGGCCAACGAGAACCTTCCCTTGCCGCGACGGTAGTGACGTAGCGGGAACCATGCTCCAGTGACCACATACCCAGGATGCGCTTTTCTGCATGTAGCCGCTGGAGAATCTTTTCAGCCTCTTGTTGTCTTCCCAAGTAAAGATCTTGCCAAGCACTATGTAACGCGGCATCTGTATTGTCCTGAGTCGGGGCAGAAATAAGCGAATAGACGTGAGCGGACGTTTTATGGCCGAGGAGAGTGGCGGTCACTACCGTGGTGGATAGAGCCTGGGAAGTAAAGGAAACTAGTAGTAATGCCCCCGCGCACTTCTCCGCCGCAATGGGAACGGACGCCATCACCGGATTGCCAATCAAAGTAGAAACTAGCAGGAGGGTCACCACGTGTAAAAAACTTTTTGACATGGGAAAAATTATAGGAGGATCTTGCACCGACAAAAATCCGCTAAAAGACCATACTTTTTCGCCCTTTAGTCCTATGAAATTCACGGGAACTGAGTGGGGGAAATCGGAGAGATTAGTGAGTTATAAAAGTGCGAATAACTTCAGGTGGACGCGCGATGATCGCTTTGGATCCCGATGATGACAATCGGTCGTTGAATCAGTTCCGCGTGGTTGTGCAAGGCCGTCATGAGCTGGGCGGGTGGCATCGAGTATTAAAAAAATTACAAGTTACCTGTGGAATCGTCTAAAGACCGTTGAGGATTTCCGCTGTGATCTACTGATCGTCGGTAGGATAGACCGCTTTTCTGGAGTTCTCCAAAAAGTAAATGGTAGGCCTACGTTAAAAATGAGCCTATTTTTAAAAGAAAATAGGTCCCCATTAACCGACGCGTAACATGGTACGGATACGCTTATAGGACGCCTGTCTACCGATCAATAGGTGGGCGCAATTTATGTCTAAAAGACTTCAAAATGCCTTCTCGTTACTGCTTGGGATATCTTTGGTATCTCAAAATCTTCCGGCCATGCTTGTGACCCGGGATGCTTCCCATAATTCTCCCGGGACTCAGCGGACGTTGTTTGATAGCGCAGCTTTAGCCGTTCCTTTCTCCTTCACGCCGGGTCATGCCGCCATACGTGTGCGTCAAAAGGCGCAAACACTGGTTAAACGGCAAAGACCTGGCAAAGCCAATATCGTCCTAGATCATTACGAGTATCATCTATTGCAAAAAACCGTATCCGCGCGTTCCGCCGTGCGTGTGTCACAGTTGCCGCTTTTCCGTGATGTTTTTAAGAACGCACCAGAAATGGCGGACGCTTGGCGTCTTTTTGCCGAATCGGCCGTCTATGCGATAGTATGGCCGGAGGGTCCTACAGGAACGATCGCTGCTCTCGAAGCTCAGCTACGGGCATCGATCGGTGACTCCGGTCTCATCGATCGTTTACTCCAGGACTATTACGCCGAAATACTTCAGCAATTTCTAACCTATGCTCTTCGTGCTCAGAAAGTAACTTTGCGCGATGACGTTATTGAAGACACGCTGCGATTTCTCGAAAATGCCATTCCACGGGAACGTGCGGAACAGATTTTTACATCCATCCAATTCGATGCTTTAGCTGCCATGCAGCGTCCATTTAAATTCAATGACTATGGTGATCATCGAACGCATCCGTTGCAATATCAAACGCCGAGTGGCGCTTTTACTGTGATGAAATATCTGCTGCAGCATCACCCTCCTACGGAGGAAGCACTGCTGGAGAAAGCCTTTACAGAATTTATTCTTGCCGCAGCGGATATCAATGACACTATGCGCATTTATTCAGTGAAGGAAATTCAAAAGCAATTTGAAGCACAAGGACGCAAAAACAGGCTTATGCACATTTATGCAGGCGTTCTTCCGAAATTATATGAACGTGATTACGGGCACCGTTCCCCGCGCGTTGAATCCAAGCGCAAGCTGGCGCATTACGTGGACAGCACCATTCGCCATCATCTGACGGAAGATGAGGCGGATTCACTCCTGCATGACGCATACCAACAAGCCTTACCGCATTTGATCGCAGAATTAGAAGATCCACGTAGGGTTCGGGATGACGATCTGGCCGACAGCGTTAATTTTTTTCATTGGATGATGCATAAAACAAATATGCTCGATTTATCATTTTTGCGACGCGCACATCGTGCGCTCACTTTGCATTTGGATGTGACGGATGATCGCACACTCAATTTCATTCGCAACGCTTTAACAGGCATCGAAACCCGCGCCGATGATTCCAAAAGCAAAGAACAATTCGCTAAAAATTATGCCGATGTAGTTCCCGAGCTCTTAAACATTGTCTACGGAAAATCCATTTACTACGACGATGGAAAGGCAATTGAGCAGGCTGTTACGGGGCTGCATGTTGTGCAGCATTTTTATGCCTCGCATGTGGTGCCGGGGGGTGAGGAAAAATGGCAAGAGCTCCTTTTACACCATCTTCCCAAGCTTATGCGATCGATGGCCCAGCGAGACACGAAGTGCGAAGCTTTAAAGGACTTAGCCGATGCGCTCGAAGCAACCTCGTCCATCGAAGAGTGGCGAAGCATCCTGCAAATGCATCTACCCGCTTGGGAAATGTTCGTGAAATATCCTGGCAGCGAAGGCGCTCGTTGGGTTTATGGTCCGGTCGTGGTCGCGCGGATTCTGCCTAAAAGTTTGACATCTCCCTATTTAGAGGTCCTTCAGGTCACAGAACAATTCCTTTTGTCAAAGGAGTTATTAGAAGTCGCTCTACATCCTGAGAAAAAAGAGCCAGAAAAAGTCTTTGAAGAGTTTTACCACGTACTAGCGGCTAATGAATACTGGGATTCATCCAATCCTTATGAGATGAATGATGCCGAGCGCTTTAGCAAAGTGGCGCATGTCATCGGATTTGCCAATACCTTCACCCTCTCTTATGGAAAAGAATGGAGAAGCAGCCCTATTCTTCGGACGCTAGTGAAAGACTTTGTTCCCTTGGTCCAGGCGCGTCCCGAATATGGTCAATCCCTTGAATTTTTTCAGGAGATTAGACGTTATAAAGCGCTTACGGAATTAGGTCAGCTTGAAAATGAATCGATGATTGGACTTTTGAATTTTGTAAAACGCCGCAGCGATAACTATTCGCTTCAAGAAATAATCTACTCCCTGCGCACAATCAATGAGATTTTGGAGCAAGTCCGTCGTCCGCAACCGCAAACGACAGCTATTGACCAGATGAATGACGGCAACGTCCAACAAATAGCCGATTTCTTGGTGAGTTCCGATTTAAATTCCCATCGTTTGCGGGCGATCTTCGACATTTATTTTAATTCTGACGACCAAGAGTCCGCCAAACACATCGACCGCTATGATATGCGCTTTGCGGCAAAGAATCCTGGCGCATTCCATAACTCCATGCCGGATCACTTCCGGATCATTCATCGTCAACAAGATCGAAAGTTGGATTATGGGTTTTTCGTTCCCTTTATGAAGATGTTTATCGATGCCGAGACAGGCACGCTTGCACCCGAGGCGGAATTCTTTTTCAAATTATTGACGTCGCGAAAACTACATCGCTACCGCAGTTTAAAAATACGTTTGATCGGTGTAACAAACTTTTTAAATGCGCACCCCGGCTCACGCACTGTCGAACTTTTCCGTGATGGCTTGCGCTTCATCGATAAAAGGGATCGCTTAGGGTCTATCGCCTCAAAGTCCCTGGATAACCCTGTAGTGGTCGGACCGGGAGCGAGCGAATATCTGTCCTTCCAGATGGCACGGGATTTTACGTCGCTGGCGGACTTGGCCAACGATCTTTTAACGTTGGAAGAGGCGGAAAAGAATTGGTCTGAGAGAAACCCGGCTCTGGAATGGAGCGTCCGGCTGGCCAAACAATTGGAATCCATTCTCAGCGAATCCAATCCAGATTCAAAAACATTCGCAAGGTTTACGAATGCTGTTCGTCAATTTCGTTATTTTTATAGATCGCAAAAATTAAAAATTCTCTACACGCTCTTTCAAACACACGTGCATGAACCGGAAAATACGCTGATTGAAAATCTCCAAACGCTGGCCGAATATGCGGATCATATCGCCGTGAATCAAGATGGGAAAACGGTCGTCGATTCTGCCGTGGAATATGTGCAGAGTAATATCCAATATCCGGAAGTGATTCAAAACATGCATGACGCCTTGCTGCAGGAAGCGAAAGGCACTTTTAAACCTTGGCGCTACCAATCCGCCGATTACCGCGGCATTATTCAAGAATGGAAAAACCGGCATCCCGGGACCGAGAACGTTGAAGCGGCCAAAAAAATACAAAGAGAATGGGAAAAGAATCGCTACTACTCCGTCAATAATGGAGCAGACGCAGGGCTCATTGTTGGATTTACTGACAATTTCCCGACACTCTTAAACTTGGGGAATCCCAGCTATTTCGGATCCTGTCAGGCCACTTATAAGCCAGCCTACAATCGTGGTCTCGGGGGAACCATGTCGAATGGGTGGAACAAAGCCATCGTCATTTACGATAAGAACCACAATTTTATCGCTCGCCGTATTGTCCGGCTGCGCATCACCAGTAACGGGGAACTTGTGTTGTTGCGTGAGGGAACTTACGGACAAAATCGCTATGACGCATGGATGGATCAGCTTTTAGCCAAGGTCGCCTATGACATGGGGCTGCGTTATCAGCCCGACCATGCAGAAACAGTGTCAACCCTTTTAGTGCCGTTGAACCTTGCCGGGCCGGGAAATTCGGAATGGGATTATTCCGATGCTTATGGGCCGCAGTTTGAAAATCCAGCGGGGCTTGTTCGGACCACCGATGGGAAAGAGCTTGTGCCCAAACTTCATGTGCCGTTGCAAGAATCTTGGCAAGCGGAAATGGATTCCATCTTTAGTGAAACAGAAGAATCGATTTTCAAACTCTTTGCCGACCACATGGTGGAAAGAAACCCGGCTGAAAAACCCACCGCTGATTTCCGTACCTCCTACCCCCTGGAGCGCTTTATCCAAAAAGGCGGCGAATGGTATTTTCAGGGAGCGCAACTCTTTCGGCAGGTTATGGACCACTTTGTGTCCGGCACCTTTGACGTGTTAGAGCAGGCGATCATATCGCCGCTCGGCAAGATTTCTATCGGTCTTCACCGCAAAGAAAATCGACTCTACTACCTTCCCGCCCGCGCCGCTTAAGTTACAGTCCTAACTCCACACTCTTCCGAGGTTTTATGGAGCGATGGTATAATGACCTTCAACGCGCCAAATCTAGGGAGGGTCTATGGTGACAACAACCTGTTTCGAATTGACCGGTCAAGGAACATGCAAGGAACCGTTGCGGGGAAAAACTGCGGAAGAACTTCAGCAGAAGGTGTTTAAACATGCCGAGACACATCATCCCGAAAAAATGAAATCAATGTCCCCGCAAGAGCATGCCAAGCTATGTAAACGGATTCATAAAATCTTCGATCAAAAATCACAGAGTGGCGGCATCGGTTCAACCCCCAAAAAAATGGCGATGGCTGAAAATTACTCCGAGGTTGAAGACAACCTGTCGCGGTGGCCCTAACAACGCCCGCCTTCGCCTCCTAGATCTAGGCTAGATCTAAAGTTCGGTGCCAGCAGACGATGTCATAAGTCGAAAAAAGGTGTCATCCCCGCGGATCGTTAGCGGGGATCCATGTTGACGTTCCATTTAACATCGACGGTAATTCGTTGACATCAACGTGGACCCCAGCTTACAATCCGCTGGGGTGACGAATTACCACACAGTCTCCAGGCACCGATGTGCTGATGGGCTTAAAGGGTTCCTGGGGAAGGTTGCCAGGAGCTAGGGACGGGAGCGGTGGAAAGAATATGCTCTTCAGGAACGGTATAGTCTTTGATCTTGCTTAAGGACCGATCTTTATAACGAACACCAGTCCCCGTTATAATCGTTTCCACTTTCGTATAAAGCGGAAGAATTGTAAAGGGATAATAAGTGATCCGGCGATCGACGGTCACATTGACCAGATTGTCCGCGCCTATTTCCCGTTTGGCGCGATTCATCGCGATGCGCATGCCTTCGTCATCGCTAATTGGAATTCCTACGAGATAGCCGTTCGACGCAGTCCCTTTCACGATCCCCAAATAAATTTCATGATCAGGATCCAGCGCACTCGTCGAAACGGTTAGCGGAACAAGGTAGGAACATCCGGCCAATCCTAAACATAGACATATCCAGAGAGAAGACTTAAACACAGCCCATATTGTAATTCACGCGATGCCATCCGCGAAAGAGCGTTGAGTTTATTTTGCTTTTCTTTTTTCCCTCAGTAAATCCTCCTGATTCGCACAATGCCCGCTCAGCTGAAAAATATATCTTGAGTTATGCAACGTATGAAACAGATCTTGATGCTGGCGCTATTTTCTTTCTTGATGACGGAGACGCTGATGGCCGCGGCTGGCCGGAATGGCGCATCCTTTCTCGAAATTCCCGTCGGCGCTGGGCCCGCTGCGTTGGGCTCGGCTTATTCCGCGCTCAGGCGGTAGCCAGTGGCTTATACCTGTATCTCATGACGGATATCGAAGGCCGGCAGACGCGGGGGGGGAGTTGGCTGTCATCCGCTGAGGCCCAATCTTTAGCTCTGAAAAGAGAACCAACTGGATGATCGGCTACACGACGGCATGGCTATCCATCAAGCGTTTCCGACAAACGCTCAACTACGATGATTAGACGGCGGTCTGAGATTGTCGAAGGCGTCGAGGTTGGGGCGATTTCAGCCAGGGGGCTGTTAATCCCTTCGTTCGCATATAGCGCGTAATATTGAGTCCGGGGGAAAATCCTTTTTTTTGTTCAATCAAGCGATTGGCTTCTTTGCTGTCTATGGTTGTAGCGATTAACTCTTGCAGCCCTTCGGCGTTTAGAAGGGTGCGTTCCTTTTTGGGTTTACCTGCTGAGCGATCAAAATAAAGAACAGCAGGATCGATGCCGAATATCAAGGCTAATTGCTTGGCTCTTGTAAGAGAAATGCCCACTCGATTCACCTCGATGGAGCCAATGACATCTTTGCTAACACCGATTTTCAACCCCAATTCTTCCTGCGTCCATTGCTTTTTTAGTCGATGGTATTCGACGATATCTCCATAGGTTGGTGAACGTTTTTCACGAACGGGCATGATATCCCGAACCGTTTGCCTGTAATAAGAGAGCAATGCCGCCGCCAGTAACGGTGTGATTCGATACTCCCCTTTAAGAGCCTTAATGTCATCGGTCAGCAGTTTTGCTTTCATTCGGTTTATCGCTGATCGCACTAGGCTGGGACTTTTGGAAAGTCTACGGCTGATTTCTTTTTTCGATAAATCCCGTCTGAGCAGTTGGAAAATGGCTTTTTCCATAGTTGAAAATTTAATGCTGACGCAGGTTTCCATGGCGTCTAATAGTTGAGGACGCGTTGTTTCAAGGTTCGGCACTACGCCGGACTTGTGCGCCGCAAGAATGAGCCGGAATTGCTTTTGTTCATTGACCTCCTCTTCGTCACCCTCGATCCGGATGTTAAATCGTTCGGTTAAATTGAAAACCACTTCTTTTACTTTGGATAGAAAAATATATGGTGAACTGGCCTCGCTAATTTGCGGATAAGTCCAGCCTAAACCGATGTGATATAAAACAAAAAATTCTTGATTCGATAACCCTGTCATAGGCCAAGGTTCTGGCTGATTCGTTATGGTCTTAATCAGTTTGATGGCTATGGGATCCTTAGGGGAATGATGGCTGACCGGGGTGGGGAGCGCTAAAGTTTCCGATAAAAAAGTATCGGTGGTCGCTGCCATGGCCAAGCCAGGAGGCAAGATCAAACCGCAAGACAACCCAAAAAAAACAATTTTTTTAACAAGGAATGTTGACATTAGAGTGAGCCCAAGAAGCTTCGATAGGCTTATTTATTTTAGCCCCTCTCCGACGGAAAGAACAGACCAAAAGATCTCAGCTGAAAGGCCCTAGGCCCAACCAATTCGACGGTTTATATAAAATTATTAGATTTGTAATACGTTTGTAATGAAGATGAATTTGGTGCGTTTAATCGAACTGTTTTTTGTCCGTGTAGTTATGCGTTTTGCAAGAGAGTCTGTAAATGGCAGACTTGCAAACGAAAATCTTTAATATCTAACGATGCTTTATGCGGTTCAGACAACATTAGATTTTTAATCATGAAGTTCGATACCCATTCCAGCAGTTTATTCAACTGACTCGCGGCTCCGTAAATCTGCTGAAATTGCCATTCAAACATGAGAAGACTCAACTTCTGAGACATCGTTAGCAAATAGTCGCAGGTTCGATCACTCAAACCATGATCGAATTTTGCAATGTCAGATACGGTTTCCGTTAGGTGCATGACCAGTTTAAGAAATGCGTCCAAGGTCACGCGATGTTGTCGTAGACTGGTCATCATTTGTTCCTGGACAGCCGTCTCCAAAGGCCTATATGCGTGACCGGCTGTCCAAGCACCTTGGATCGACAAATCCAGCTCAATCGCCAGTCGAGGTATCAGCAATGGCTCAACTAAACCCATCGGAAGTGTGACAAGGACGATTGGCATACGACTATCGTTAAATTGCGCCTCGATGAAAGACATATTGTCCTCAAGATTAAAAAAGCGCGATGCTTCTTCGAACGCTATTTTTCGTCGATTGTCATGGGGATGCGTCAAGTCAATCTGATAACCTCGCGACCAATCAAATAGTGTCTCTGGAAGTGCCTGCCGGAAGATGATCAGGGCTTGAGTGAAAAATAGAGAGTCGCTATTCTTTACATGGCTCCATAACGTATTTTTTCCTGGTGGACCTGAACTGTTGACCCATTCATTAGCCACTTTTAGAATTGCGTCTACCGGTGCGCCCAAAAATGTGACTGCAGTTCCATAGCGGTACCTCAACGTGGCACTGTCCATGGACTTAAAAACTTGGATGTTGTTTAAAGGTTGCGATAAATAGTCTGACAAAGGAGGTTTTTGGCGCAACCGATCCCGGAGGCCATATCCGAAAAATGGGTGATCGGGAGAGAATCCGACAACTTGACTACCCATCTGTTCATACATGCCAGCAATAGCCAACACCAGATAATATTCTTCGCCAAAAATAGAGAAGGTATATAACGGAAGCGTGGGAAAATCTGCTGAGGAATCGCTATAGTCTTTTGCTTCTCCGGTAGTACCGGTGGTGTAATCATCGGTCAGAAGCCAGCCCCCGGGCGACAGATAACGGTAAATGAACTCTAGAAATTTATAGGGCAAACGAAAGCTACGGTAGTGATCTCCATACCATAGAGGCAAGCCTATACTGGCATGTTGATAATAGCCGTCGATACCCCGCTTAATGATTTGCTGCATTCTAGGTGAATGACAGACGAGAGCGATGTCCCCTTCGATAAAAGACACCTGATATAAACGGGTGGGTTGGAGAGGATATGCCCAAGGGAATTCGATCGCAGGAAAACCATCTTCATCATCAAACGCACGAACCGTCGTGGGATCGATATGCAATGCGCGTAACTCCAACCAAAGAGCAGCCAGGATCTGCATCTTTGTCTGCAAATAATTGTTATGCGCATAGCCGAATACAATTTTGTAATTTCTGTATCGGTTCTCAAATCCCTCTAATTCTTGTCCTGCGCTGGCCAGATAGGCCACCGGGTTAGCCAGCAGGCGCCGTAGGTCTTCTGATGTAATTCCCTGATAACGTCCGCTAAAATATCCGCGCGTCGCGTTAAAGTTCAGCAAAAAATAATTTAGATCAACGCCGGCATGGCCGTACCAGACGGTCATGGGCAGATTCTGTGGGTTGACCCTCGCATGAATTGCAGCTCCACGCATGAGACGAACTTCAGAAAACAACCCGATAACTTTATTCAGCATGTTATCGATGACGCTTGAGAAATACGGCGAATTGGTGATTGTTAAAAGAACGGAACTGATAAGCATTCTTCCCAATCCCGAGGAGTCTTGAATCTCATGCCAAAGCTGCTGAAGCGCCGACATTTCTGGTAATTGGTCTTGCCTGATCGCCTCGCCTTCGGCACTCAAAACGGGTGGCGAAAAAACAGGCTCAGGCCACGCTTGAGGAGGATGCGCGGGAATGGCTTCGCGTTCAATACAGACAACGTCTTTGTATATAACGACGGACATACTCTGAAGAGAAATACCCCGTAAATTGGGCGCGAGAAGAAGACCAATCGCAAAAAGCCTCGTTAGAATGCGTGGGAAAATAGAGATCATTAATTTTCTGGAAGTAGGCATCGTCATTATTGGGAACTAGAACTTTAACGTATATAGCGGGTCCAGAATATGGAGGATATGGCTAAATAAATGATCCATTAGGCTCAAGCACGCGCTGGGTCTTTAGCTCATCGCCTTTTTGTCGGAATGGCCGAGTTTTTTCTTGGGAGCAATCACATCTCGGACACGTTGTTTGAGTTCGGTGATTTCGGGAAACCGTCGTTCTTTCACGCGCGACCAGACAAGTCGGTTGTTCGCTCGAACTTCGAAGATACCGCCGGTCCCTGGCATGAGCGACAGCTCGCCGATGTCGCCTTCGAAAGTCGTCAAAAGTTCCTGCGCCATCCACGCCGCGCGTAACAGCCATCGGCATTGGGTGCAATAGTGAATAACGATTTTCGCTTTTGTTGCCACGGTGCCCCTATCTTACTCGATTGGGAGATACCCGGATCCTACGTGGAAATAATGTGTTGACGATTTTTTATGTCGCGTTGTCGTTCGGTTTTTAGCGGTTGGAGGGAAGATTTCTTCTTTTGAAGCCAGTTACGGCAGATAGTGGAATTGCGGCGCCAACATGCGACGAACGCCCCGCCATTCAAGAAGGTATCGAGTAGCGGCTCAATGCTTATTTATCAACGTTTAACCCAGTCATGAAACTGAAAAGAGATCAAGTCCTGTCGCTGTCTTTATTAAGACGCTGTGGCGAGAAGAAGATTTTGGATCCATGGCTCGTGCACGCGGGGGGAGCGAGAATGCCGGCGGTGGCCATAGTGATTTAAGACTTTTTTGATGCGGGCCGCCCCGTTGATCGGGTATATCAATAAACTCTTCAGCAAAACATCGTATGTCTGCGCATCATATGGCGATCGTCCTTCCACTGTACGACCGCGATGATGGACAAGCCATGATCCTAATTCTTGTACGGACTCTTCCGATAATTTAAGAGCGACTGACACCCAAAAGGGCCCCTGAACCCACTGAGCATTGCGTTGAACTTGGGTCAATAACCACGGACCCAGGCTATCTGGATTGTGATAGTAGTCTAATAATTCATCAAAAAAATCATGCATCCACGCTGCTGGCTCCGAATCAGCAGGCCCCACAATTTTGGAAAGAATCTCTCCATTCCATCGCGCGGCAATGACGGCTAGCGTTTGCACTAAGCGAGGTTCAAGACGGTTGCGCCAGACTTCCGGAAGATCGGCAATCTCATGATTGGACGCCAACACCAGTTTTTCCACAATGTCCATCCCTGTGTCGCGTGATCCTAAGACGCCGACTTTTATTGCTGAGTGTTGAATCCGACGCAAAGAAATTAGTTTTTGTCGCGTCTCATCACTTAGATGGTGAGTAGGGTTTGGGAAGTTTTGATTCCACTGTTTTAGAAAAAGATATGACTTTCGACTCATAGCTAATTTTATTTTCCACAATTGAGGGTGAATAATAGACGCCAGTGCTTTTTCCAACATCATCATACCGTCTCCTTGAATGCCGCCATTGACCCAATAAATCAGGCTCGCCGCCGATTCCAGAAACGACCCACCATGCGCCGGCTTAATTGCCATCGTTCCTTGGCGCACAATTTCTCGACTTAAATACCCGAACGTGTGGTTATTGTTTAGGTCATCGCGCATGTGGCGTAAAGTTTTTGCTCGTACAGATGAATCGGTTTGCGCCATCATCTGATCTGCCCAATAGCGATCTAGCACCAAATCTCCCCAAAAGGCATAAACGCCTTTATGAAACCACTCGAGAATTCCTTTTTTCTCAGAAATATTGAAGGCGCGAAAGAAAGCGGTGAGATCCGTACTGTTGGGCATAAACGGGATGGCCCAATGCCCAATTTGTCGTATAACAAAACGGGACAGGATCATGAAATGATCGGATAGGGGCCAGATTTTTAGAGAACTTTTTATCACCGGCTTCTTCGTTGGGTTTTGTTCAGGTCTTAAGTCCGGATAGTGAATCAAGGTCTTATCCAATAAAGGACGCGTCATGCGCGTAATAACCCTTTCCGCTTTGTCGTGCGCCAGCAGACTAAGCAAAAAGAAGGCAAATCGCTGCGTGCTAAATTCGGCAGGAATAAAATAAGGTGCAGGCAACGACTGCGCCCACAGAGGGAAAAAGTTTTTTCGTTTCGGGCGCGCCAGAAGGTCTTCCTGAAGCTCACGAAACCGGTCGTTGGCAGCAATTCCAAAAGCGTACTGTTGCAGATAGCCATCCATAATCGCCAGCTCATACACTTTAATTCCGTGCCAGACATGGCGCCGCATGTCTTCCGTATGGACGAACCACGGTTTTTTGTCCAGAAATGCTTCAAGAAGCTTCCGGCTTTGAGCACTAAAGGTGTGGTTTAAGGCGGTAGCGAGGGTATCAATGCGCGGATCGGATGACTTTTCCATGGCCGTCCAACGCCGAATTTGAATGGGTAACGCAGATTCATGAACAGGAAACCAGCCGGCTGGTTCAGCCAAAGCTTGAATCTCATCAACAATGCCTGCGCCTAGTAACGCTCGATCCGAAAAGCGCAAAAGTTCAAAAACGCCTGAATTAACGCACTGAAAACATAAGCTAAAAACTAAGAATAATGATGTTATTTTTCTCATGGGCTGAAAGCGCTGGCCTGCTTATCCCAAGATTACGCGATCAGAGTTACTACCAAGTTACGACGAAGACTCATTTATTAACTGACAAAAGACCTAATCCTTTTGGCCATCGGCTCACAATAAAACGAAGCTTGCCAATGAACTGAAGATGGATCGGTCGAGTCTGTACAAATGTTTAAGCGTAAGGGAGAAATCGGCTTTTGATACGGTTAGTTAAATACTTTTAAATCCGGTTATCGACTCGTCCCACAGCCTCTTCCGCTATAATCCCCTTCGATGGGAGGGATTATGGCTTTGGTTTTAGGACTTAGCGCCTTCGCTTTTTATCTGTTTGGCGTTTATCCTTCTGTGTCGGTGGGGGACGCGGGCGAATTTATTACGGCCGCCTGGACTTTGGGTATTCCGCATGCGCCAGGCTTTCCTGTCTATAGCCTATTAGGACATCTGTTTGGTTTTTTAGAGCCCTGGGGTAATCCGGGGTATCGCTTGAATTTATTTTCTGCCACTGTCGCCGGTCTGGCGATAGGATTGTTTTACCGCTCACTCATTCGCCTTGCAGTGAACCGTTTTATAGCAACGGGTTGTGCGTTGATCTTGGCTATGAGCGGCGCATGGGCCGCCAATGCGCGCGCCAGTGAAGTCTTTGCATTAAATGCGCTTTTCTTTGTTTTGGTGTTGCAGGCTATTCAGGAGCGCCATTGGATCATGGCGTTTTTTTTAATCGGTCTCGGCGCGGGGAATCATCAAATTATTTTATTTCTGCTGCCGGTTCTAATGATCATTCTTTATCGAGATCCGTCGCTCTCTCTTCAGAAAAAAATTACTTCCGCCGCTTTTTTGTTTGCTGGGTTGTTAGTTTATGTGGGATTACTATGCCGCGCCGGCGAACATCCTTTTCTCGATGTGGGAACGCCAGATTCCTGGGAACGCTTATGGCGTGTGGTATCGCGTGCGGATTATGGCAGCCTAACGCTAGCCCTCGGTGCGATGCCAGTTCGCGATGCATTTAATACGTGGCTTCAAATAGGGCGTTGTTTAAAAGGAGTGTCTCTTCAAATTACTCCGCTTCTGGTGATAGCGGCTTTTGGGAGCGTCCTCGCATGGCGTTCGAAAAAATCAGTGCGTCCCATCGCGTTGAGCTTCTTATTTCTTGGTCCCTGTTTCTTTGTCATGGGAAATCTTCCCTTTGATGCGCAGTCCAATGGCTTACTCATTCGTTTTCTAATCGCGCCGACGCTAGCGATAGCCATGCTTTCCGCAATTGGATTGCAAACTTTATTTGAAAAAAATCGCACGCTTACTCTCATCGCCTTGTTTTTGACGCTCGGCTGGCAAACGGCGCAGGCTGATTGGTCGGGTTTTCGTGAGGATTTTACGGCCTATGACTACGGACGTAATAACCTCCATACGCTTCCCTTGCAGGCGCGTTTCATTATGGATGGAGGTGACGACACATTTTATATTTTGTCCTATCTGACTCAGGTGGAGGGCCGACGGAAAGATCTTGTCATGCATGATCGCGGCGGCGTTGTCTTTGCCCATCCCTACGGTCCAGATTTTCGTCGATTAATGCACGATCAAAAAGAAGAACGGCGTCAACGTATTGAGCAGGCGCTCGCTTTAACCGATCAACCGCTTTATTATTCCACGATGAATCCCGAGTTATTGCATGGCCATCCGCTTGAACAAGAAGGCCTGTTATACCGACCGGAAAAGAAATCCATCAAACCCAAAAATAATTGGGAATTTTATGTTTATCGTGGGGTTTCTCCTTGGGATCAGTCTGACGCGACGGCGTCAAAGGATTATCGAACCCGCGCTCTCCTGCCATTTTATGCCTATCAAAAAGGAATTGCCCTGGGAAAATCCGGCGATCTACCCCGCGCATGGATGTTTTTAAAATGCGCTCAAGCCTTAGGTCCCGACGTGTTATGGCTGATTCCGAATATTGTGAGCACGATTCATGTGTGGGCCTACGCGGCTTTCATACACCAACAAAATGATCTTTCTATGGCGATGTATCAATGGATTTTAAAACTCGCACCACAAGATTCGGCGGCGCAACAAAACCTGCGGTACATTGAAACTCATCGTGCGGCGCTTCACGAATAAATCTTCCGCCTTAGCGGTTTTCTTTTCTGCTTTTGGACTTTATTTGTTTACAGTAGGACCTTCTCTGGTACCTTATCGCGACGCAGGAGAAATGGCAACCAGTCTTCCCACCTTGGGCATTCTTCATCCCACCAGTTACCCGCTTTACTCGCTCATTGGATATCTGGCTAGTCATCTGCCTTTAGCCAATCCAGCCTATCGACTTAACGTCTTTTCCGCGCTCGCCATGGCCGGTGCTTGGGGATTGCTGTGGCTCGTGATCTGTCGTAAACAAGGGCGTTTAGCGGCTTGGGGTATTTTCGCCTTAGGCGTAGGGTCTTATCATCTATGGTGGCATGCCTTAGTTTCTGAAATGTATGCCTTGAATGTTTTATTTCTGGCCGGCTTGCTATATGCCTATGACCGCCGGAGTGTTTTAGGATGGAGTTTTTTGTTTGGACTTGGGGTAGCTAATCGATCAGATCTTTTACTTGTTTTGCCCGCTTTTTTCTACGGGTTTTGGATGGATCCCGTTTTTCAGAATCAAAAAAATAAACAAATCTTGAAAGTTTCCGGTCTGCTCATGGGTTTGGGATTATTGTTGTACTTGTATTTGCCATTACGTGCGCTGCAAGCTCCGTGGCTTAATTGGGATGATCCTTCGACTTGGGAACGCTTCTTGCGCAGTATTCTTCGACGGGGCTACGGAGGAGGCTTGGATTTGCTTTCCGGATCTTACGCGACAGGCGAAAATTTTGTGCCCGAATTTCGACTGTACGTCATTCATCTATGGCGTGACTATGTGTATGTGGCCATTCCTTTGGCGTTGGGGGGGATTTTTTCGGGCTGGCGCACACAAAAGGCGTGGATTGCCATGGTGCTGGTTGGATGGATGGTGACTGGTCCGCTATTTATTTTTCTCGGCAATCTTCCGATTAACCCTCATGCAGTAGCCATCCTTGAAGCGGCGTATTTAGTTCCGGATATATTCTTTTTGCTTTTAACTGCCTCCGGCATTTTTGCTTTATCTAAAAATCTGACGCAACCGGTGCAAAAAATAATTGTTGCTCTAGTTTTATCGGCTTTAGGATTATGGCGAGCATCCACCGTTTATTTTGAAGTCAATCAACGGACGAATTTTATCGCGGTGGATTACAATCGGAATGTTTATGCCTCTGTACCGCCGGCGTCTATGATCATCGGACGTTCTGATGTTCCCGTTTTTTCTCTCTATTATGGCCATTGGATATATCCCCAACCGCAGGCACGCGTGCCTATCGCTCAAGGGTTGCTGGGTAGTGAATGGTATCGAACGATGATGCAGCGCAACGAACCGGAGCTATCGTTACGTGCCTTGCGCTCTACGGAAGATTGGGCTACGTTAAGTCATCAAAATCAGCAATGGAACGTTTATGGAACGGAAGACATCGATTGGCCAGACAACGGCATCCAACGTTTTCAGCCGCAAGGGATCGTCAATAAGTTTATGGAACTTCCACCTTTAAAAGCGGAAGAGATGAAACGTGTCGCGCGACTCTTGCTCGGTCAGTTCTACGTCTATCGTGGATCTTATCTCTATGGGCATTATCGCGATTTTTTCTCTAATGAATTGGTCGAAGCCTATGCGAAAGCCTGGATGCAAATAGGGGATGAACCGTCGCTGCGCGCGGCCTGGGTCATAAAGCCGGACCTGCCTTATGCGCCTTTTCGCATCGGATTTCTTCAGCTCTCACAAGGGCATTACGCTGCCGCCGCTCCTTACTATATAGCCACGCTGCGAAACTTTGACTTACTTGAGGAACAAGGCAGAGAATGGAAATCGTTTCCCTCCGCCATGCAATCCATTCATCGCGACCACGAAATCGCCATCCAACATTGGAACATAATTCAAAAAAATCTAGTCACTAGCCACTAGTCACTAGTTACTAGATCGTATCGGTATAATCATTTAATGAGCGCTTATAACGACTTAGACATTACGTGCGAACAATGCGGTGAAGAATTTCGCGGCACCGTGTGGACCGCTATTCATGCCGGTGTAGATCCTGAACTTAAAGATTTACTTTTGGGTGGGGAACTTAACATGGTGATGTGCCCCAAATGCAGTCATGTCGCGTTTCAAGATCATTTTCTCATTTATCAAGAACCGGCCGATGAATTAGTGGCTTATGTGTATCCTGAAAATCAAGAAGAAAACCGTGAAGAGTTGCGCCTGATGATGTTAAAAGGGTTCCGCGAAGCGCAAGAAGGATTTGAGCCCAAAGCCCGGCTAAATTATGAGCCCGTTTTATTTTTTGGTTTAGAGTCGTTAGTGGAACATATTAATGAAGAATTGGATTGGACCGAACAAAGTGATGTGGCTGCGGCGGTCTGTAAAGAAAAAGACATCGGTTTTATTCGTATTCGTCCGTCAGAAAGCCGGCGTCTAAAATTGCCCCGCATTCTTCCGCGTGTGGGGAACTCCGCAAAGCCCGATCGCGTTTCGGTAATGGCCGGTATTAAAGCCTTGCTCAGCGCGAACCCGCTCCTATCTTTGTACGCCGACCAATTAGAGGTTATACAAGGAGATGTGCAGTGGCACTTGTAATGGCCGGGGCTTTAGACACCCATCGCCTTTAAGATAATCCGTTTTTTGCGTTGACCGTCGAACTCGGCATAAAACACTTGTTCCCATGGACCTAAATCCAATTGGCCTTTAGTGATTGGGAGAGTGACCTGATGGTTTACTAGCATCCGTTTTAAGTGCGCATCGCCATTGTCTTCGCCGGTGCGATGATGTTCATAATCCGCGACGGGTGCAAGGCGTTCCAGCCACTTCATAATGTCATGCTTAAGACCGGTTTCTTCGTCATTGACATAAATTCCTGCCGTGATATGCATGGCAGAGACTAAGATAAAGCCTTCTTGGATGCCGCTTTTTCTAACGGCGACGGTAATGGGTTCCGTAATATTGATAATTTCTTTGCGTTCCGGCGTCGTCATGGAGAGGTAATCGGTGAATGTTTTCATGAGCATATCTTAAAAAGAAATTCAGGGCTGAGAAAGTATTAAAATCGTCGCTCGAGAATCTTATGGCTATGGCGCTTCCTAATTTGTTGAGTCGTACCTCCACGCCCACGACAGCAGCCGCTGTTGAGGATAAAGAATTATTAGATATCGGTTCTTGGTCCGCCGATGATGTTTTAAAACGCTTATCCGTCACCGATAAGGGTTTATCTTCGGAAGAGGTTTTATCCCGCCGGGAAAGATATGGCGCTAATGAAGTGAGTCGCGGACGCCGCTATGGGTTTGTCGCCGATTTTGCCGGCCGTCTAATCAATCCGCTGGTTGTCTTGTTGCTCATTATTGCCGGAATCTCGCTTTTTATGGGCGATATGCGCGCCGCGGTTGTCGTGGGCGGTATGATCGCGCTCAGCGTGGTATTAGGTTATTACCAAGAATTCCGTTCCGGCCAAGCCGTGGAAAAATTACGTTCGATGGTACAGACCACCTGCACGGTTATTCGTGATGGAAAAGAAACGGAGATTGCGATTATCGAGGTGGTACCGGGAGACTTAGTCACTTTGGCCGCCGGGTCTATGATTCCAGCGGATGTTCGGTTGATCAGCGGCAAAGATTTTTACGTTAGCCAATCGACGCTGACGGGGGAATCCATGCCGGTCGAAAAACACGGCAATCCCGTAGGTACTCTGACGCGTGCGTTGGAATTACCGAATGTTTGTTTTCAGGGATCCAGCGTCGTGAGCGGCACGGCGCGCGGCATTGTGGTCCGTACGGGCGAACGAACTTGTTTTGGATCCATTACCCGAAAACTAGCCGGCCAACGCGTATTAACCAGCTTTGAAAAAGGAATCAACGGTTTTACCTGGTTAATGATTCGCTTCATGGTGGTCATGGTCTCAGCCGTCTTCCTTATTAATACGTTTTCTAAAGGCAATTGGGTGGAAGCGTTGCTCTTTGCGCTCGCCGTGGCCTTGGGACTGACGCCCGAAATGCTCCCGATGATTGTGACCGTAAACTTATCCAAAGGCGCTTTAGCCATGGCACGCAAAAAAGTCATCGTAAAGCGACTCAACTCCATTCAAAATTTTGGCGCGATGGATACGCTATGCACCGATAAAACCGGCACCTTGACCCAAGATAAAGTGGTGCTTGAGCGTCATGTGGATGTGACCAACAAAGAGAGCGACGACGTCCTGCGTTACGCTTACATGAATAGCTATTTTCAGACGGGCTTGCGCAACCTGCTGGACCGCGCCATCTTAAGTCATTCCGATTTAGACGTAGACCGTAATTGCCGAAAAGTAGATGAAATACCTTTTGATTTTTCCCGTCGCCGCATGTCCGTGATCGTCGATTATGGCGGCGATCACGTGTTAATCTGCAAAGGCGCGGTTCAAGATATGTTTCCGGCCTGTACGCATTACCAAATTGATGATGAAATTTATCCGTTGGTCGATTTGCTTAAAACCGACATTATGGAAGAGTATGTGGATCTCAGCAAAGAAGGATTTCGCGTTCTGGCTATTGCCTATCGCGAGTTTCCGCAAACCAAGCGCGAGTTTTCCACCAAAGACGAATCAGAACTCATTCTCTTAGGTTATATCGCGTTTTTTGACCCACCCAAAGATTCATCCGCGCAAGCGTTAGTGGCCTTGCGGCAATTAGGTGTCGGCATAAAAATTTTGACCGGCGATAATGAATTTGTGACACGTAAAATTTGCCGCGATGTGGGATTGCCTGTGGATCATATCGTGACCGGAGACCAACTCGCTTCTTTAACGCCCATACAACTCACGCAAATCGCGCAAAATTCCACCGTCTTCGCGCGCCTGACTCCTTCACAAAAAGACGGAATTATTCAAGCGCTGCAACGCGGCGGTCATGTGGTCGGTTTCTTAGGCGATGGAATTAATGACGCGCCCGCGATGAAGACGGCTGATGTCGGTATTTCCGTAGACACGGCGGCGGAGGTCGCTAAGGAATCCGCCGATATTATTTTGATGGAAAAAAGTTTGTTGGTCTTAGAAGACGGCGTGTTGGAAGGCCGGCAAGTCTTCGGCAATATCGTGAAGTACATTAAAATGGCGGCGAGTTCTAATTTTGGCAACATGTTTAGCGTCGTCGGCGCCAGTATTCTGCTGCCTTTTTTACCTATGGCACCCTTGCAAATCATGGTCAATAATTTACTGTATGACTTCTCGCAAGTGGGTATTCCGACAGACCAAGTGGATCCTGAATATCTGGAGAAACCTCGACGCTGGAATATCGAAGGAATTAAAAAATTTATGATGGTCGTCGGACCAGTCAGTTCTATCTTTGATTACTGTACCTTTGCCTTGATGTGGTACTTCTTCGGCTGTAAAGCATTTTCCGTGGTGGGCGCAACGGCTGCCGTCAAGGCGCATTCCGTGCATTTATTTCAAACCGGATGGTTTGTGGAGTCATTACTCACGCAAACATTAATCGTTCATATTATTCGGACCAATCGCATTCCTTTTTTTCAGAGCCGCGCCAGTGTATTTTTGACATTAACCACGGTTACTGTTGTTACAATCGGCGTGCTCATTCCGTATTTGCCGCTCGGACGTTATTTGGATTTTGTACCGCTTCCATCGTCTTATTGGTTATGGATTACGGGCCTGATGGCGATGTATGCCACCTTGACGCATACGGTAAAAACTTGGTTTGTCTCTAAATACGGAAACGATTAATGAAAAGCTTGCTCAATGCCTTGCGTGAAGGCCGCCTTGTCGAACTCCCCGATACGGATAAAGATAAAGCGCTTCAATTTTTAGTGAATTTAGTCGCCGCCATTCCCGATCATGGGGCCGACTCCGATTTTATGTATGAAGGCGTCACCGCGCGTGAAAAAGCGGGGAACACAGGAATCGGCGCCGGAATCGCATGTCCGCATGTGCGCGCTTCAGGGAGTGGGGAACTTCTTTGTGCTGTGGGCTGGAATCCTACCGGTATTGATTACGGCTCGCTGGACGGTAAATTAGTCCATTTGGTGATTTTGTATTACGTGCCGGATTCGCAAAAGAATTTTTATCTCAAAGAAATATCGGCACTCATTCAGGCTGTCAAAAAAGAAAATGGAATCCGCGCGCTGCAGACCGCGGAAAATATTTCCGAAGTTCGCGAAAAATTGTTGGACTGGGTGTCCGTGGCTTTAGAAGCCGGAATTCCTCAAACCCGGGCCCGAATGATTCGCTTAGAAACGCGCGAGGCCGCCGCGGCGGCTGCTCAAGAGCCTTCGACAGACGTGGTGATAGAAACCACCAAGCTGCAACTCATTCCTTGCTCTGTATTGGTTTTATCTGACGGTCATTGCACGGTTTTAACGCAAAATCCAGAGATGTCCAGTCTATTGGAAAAACAAGAAACGCTGGCCCTTCTTTTACAGCAGCAGCCTGAATTTGATATTGCCGGTTACCGCATCCTCCGCCAGTCCGCTACCCACTACAGTCGCGACCGCCATTTCTACGAATGCGTCGCTGTAAAACTGAATTAAAAAAATTAGGCGTCAGGCGGTAGGTATCAGGAGACGGTGTCACAACGTATGTCTTTAGTCTGTCACCCGACGAAAATCGGGAACCAGTGGTTTGTAGACGTTTTACAGAGGACTGAATGCGATTTTCATCGGGATGACGGCGTAGTGGCACAGTCTCTAGATACTATTTCTGACGTCTGTCTCCTAGGAGTGGGTCAGCTTTTTGTAGCGTACCCGGTGGGGCTGCATGGCTTCTGGGCCTAAGCGTTCTTTTAACTTCTCTTCATAATCGTGGTAATTGCCTTCGTTCCAAGTGACTTTGCTGTCGCCTTCGAAGGCCATAATGTGCGTCGCAATGCGATCCAAAAACCAGCGATCATGGCTGATCACCATCACACAGCCGGCAAATTCTAGGATGGCATCTTCTAACGCACGCAGCGTATTCACGTCTAAATCATTGCTGGGTTCGTCGAGCAATAAGAAATTGGCGCCCGTGCGGAGCATTTTAGCCAGATGCAAGCGATTGCGTTCTCCGCCAGATAATGTTCCGACCTTCTTTTGTTGATCGGTCCCAGAAAAGTTAAAGCGTGCACAATAAGCCCGGGAATTAATTTCTCTTTTACCCAGGGTGATAATGTCCAAGCCGCCGGAAAGTTCTTGCCAGACAGTTTTGTTGTCATCCAAAGATTCACGACTCTGGTCTACATAGCCGAGTTTTACACTCTCGCCGACTTTGAGCATGCCTTTATCCGGTTTAACCGCCCCGGTTATCATTTTAAACAGGGTCGTTTTCCCCGCGCCGTTCGGACCGATGATTCCAACGACAGCTCCTGCCGGCACGCGGAAAGAAATGTTTTCAAATAAAACATTTTCTCCATAGGACTTAGTAATGTCTTGAGCATCCACAACCAAATCGCCCAAGCGCGGCCCAGCCGGAATATAAATTTCAAGTTCATCCATGCGCTTCATGCCATCCTGAGCCAACAGCTCTTGATATTGACTGACGCGAGCTTTACTCTTGGCCTGCCGACCATGCGGAGACATCCGCACCCATTCTAATTCGCGCTGTAAAGTTTTCTGACGCTGGCCTTCGGCTTTTTCTTCCTTACGCAGCTTTTCTTGTTTCTGATCTAACCATGAAGAATAGTTGCCTTTCCAGGGGACGCCGGAACCAAATTCCAATTCGAGAATCCATTCCGCGGTGCCATCCAGGAAATAACGATCATGTGTAATGGCCACAACCGTTCCTTTGTAATTTTTGAGATAGTTTTCAAGCCAGGCTACAGATTCCGCATCTAAATGGTTCGTCGGTTCGTCGAGTAATAAAAGATCAGGAGATTGCAGCAATAGGCGACATAGGGCAATGCGGCGTTTTTCTCCTCCGGAGAGATTGGTTACAGGGGAATCGCTGGGGGGGCAACGTAAGGCATCCATCGCAATTTCCAGTTGACGATCCAGCTCCCATCCATTGGCAGCTTCGATCTTCTCCTGCAGTTCCGCTTGACGGTTGAGCGCCTTTTCCATGGCATCGGCATCCATGTTTTCTGTGAAACTGCTGCTTACTTTTTCATATTCGGCCAAAAGATCGGTAACCGCCTTCATCCCGAGAGCGACATTTTCTTTGACTGTTAATTTTGGATCGAGCAAAGGTTCTTGGGGGAGATAGCCGACGCTGGTTCCTTTGCCGGCAAATGCTTCGCCATTAAATTCAGTTTTGACGCCGGCCATAATTTTAAGGAGAGTAGATTTTCCCGCACCATTTAATCCAATAACGCCAATTTTGGCGCCATAATAAAAAGAAAGATAAATATCTTTTAGAACTTGCTTCCCATTAGGATAGGTTTTACTCAAACCTTTCATCGTAAAAACAAAATCTTTTGACATAACAGCCTCCTTGGATAATGGTTGGATTATACCAACCATGGATGCTGGGTCGTGGCCCAGCATGACGGCGAATAGGACGTCACCTTGGCGGTACTGTCTAAAACTCACATGGATGCTGGGTCGTGGCCCAGCATGACGGGCGGAATAGGATGGCACCTTGGCGGTCGGTACTGTCTAGAACTCACATGGATGCTGGGTCGTGGCCCAGCATGACGGCGGAATAGGACATCACCTTGGCGGTACTGTCTAGAACTCACATGGATGCTGGGTCGTGGCCCAGCATGACGGCGGAATAGGACGTCATCTTGACGGTACTATCTAGAACTCACATGGATGCTGGTCGTGGCCCAGCATGACGGGCGGAATAGGACGTCATTTTGGTTGTGGCGCGCAGGGCGCTGTCATCCTGGCGGTTGTTAGCCAGGATCCATGTTGATATCTTCATGTAGTCGAAAGCTTTAACATTTATTTACAAATGTCTTGCTTCGCTAGTCTTTTTTGTGCTGTAATTTCCGGATGGGAGGGCATTGTTTATTTTTTTTCTCCGCATACCCACCTCGTCAGCTAAGTAAATAAAGTAAAGGCACTACTCGGGTCCCCTCCCAAAAGGAGTTCCGATGTATTCGCCAGTGAAACAGTCCCTGGTAATAGGGATGCTTTCTCTATTACCGGTTGTGCCGACGTCGGCCATCGACTCACAGATTAATCGTGAGTTTGATTCGCAGTTCGGAAAGATACCAGTTACTGTACCGTTAGGGCATTCTCAAACCCCGATGGATACATTGATCGAAAAAGAACAACGCAAAGAACTTCCACGTCCTATTGACCACAGTAAATCTTTTCTCTATGTGTATGCGGGAAAAGGATCGGCGAATAGCCGTTATATTCCATCGGGTTGGATGGGGGATTACAGTGCAATCCATATGAGTGATGCTTACATGGACACGCCTTCGCACAGTAAAACTTGTCTTAAACTTACTTATAGCGGGGAACGGTCGCAAGGATTTGGTTGGGCAGGTATTTACTGGCAAAATCCTGGCAATAATTGGGGCGGTATTCCTGGTGGATATGATCTTCGCGGCATGCATCGCTTGACATTTTGGGCGCGTGGTGCTACCGGAGGGGAAAAAATCAATACCTTTAAAGTGGGTGGCATTCAAGGCGCTTACTGCGATTCGGATTCAGCGCAAATTGGTCCCATTGAGCTGACTCAGGATTGGAGACAATACACGATTGATCTGACATCGATTGATCTTTCGCGAATTATTGGGGGATTTGCCTGGTCTACGGGCGGCGCCGATAATAAAGGTCCAATTACGTTTTATATCGATCAAATTCGCTATGAGCGTTAAAGCCCTGCTCCGCGCGATGCGATATAATGTGGCGTATGAAAGCCACGGTGCTTTACAATCCCAAATGCGGCACTTGCCGGAAGGTCCGTGAGTTATTAGAAGCCCAAGGCTACGCGTTAACGCTTGTAGAGTATTTACGGGTGCCGCCTTCACCGGCGGAACTAGACTCCATTTGCGAAAAATTGGGGATACAACCGCAGGAGCTTGCACGCGAAAAAGAAGCGGAGTATGCACCCGTTGCGGCATCCGCTAAAACGCGCGCGCAGTGGCTTCAAGCGTTACATGACCATCCGGCGCTGATTCAACGTCCAATCGTCATTATTGGCAATAAAGCCATTATTCCTCGTCCTCCAGAAGTGCTTCACGACTTTCTAAAAAATTAAAAGGTGTTTGATGGAATTTTATACTTTAGGGCATTCTGACCGTTCCCTGGAATTTGTTGTTGGATTGCTTTTAGGGTATGGAATCCAACGGTTAGTTGATATTCGTACGATTCCGCGTTCTTTGCACAACCCGCAATTTAATCGCGACACCTTTTCTTTAAATCTTCAAGCTGTTGGGGTTCATTACACACATATGCCCGGCTTAGGTGGACTACGCCGCGCTCGACCCGATTCCGTCAATAAAGGATGGACAAATTCGAGTTTTCGTGGTTATGCGGATTATATGCAAACATCAGAATTTACAGCCGCACTCGATAGCTTGATAACTCTAGGAGAAAAAGAACGAATCGCTTTTATGTGCGCTGAAGCGGTTCCTTGGCGCTGTCACCGTTCATTAGTGAGCGATGCTTTAACAATCCGTCATATTTCGGTCTATCACATCATGAGTCGCGTCAGCGCGACGCTCCATCAGATAACACCGATGGCGCGCATCAAAGGACTCCAACTGACTTATCCTTTAAAGTAACTTTCACCTCTCGAAGGTGTCCTACCCCATATGAATACACAATCGGCTTTAAAAGAAGAGACATGTCCCCGCTGTCATCGTGCGCGACGCGAGTGGCGCAGTGATAATAGCGAAGGCTTTGTAAAAGAGGGGCAAACCTACTGTTGTGAAGGCTGTGCAACGGGCGGCCATTGTACCTGTGAACTGATGCAGACGGCCCCGCGACTTGACCGCAACACGGATAGTGAAAAGCCACAAGGAGACAAAAAATGAAGATCGTTTGCGGCATTATCCTATTGATGACGAGTTTAGCCATGGCCGATAATCCGGATACTGACCGCTCCGACAAACATTTTGATACGCCTCAGCCGCATACAATAGGCGGCGCTCTTGTGAAAACCAAAGATGGTGTCAATCGTGGATTAAATAAGATGGATAACGGACTTCACAAAGGAGCGCGCAAAACTAAGCAGCATGCGAATAGTGCGCTGAATAAAGTGGATACTAGCATCCATGATCACAATTAAAAGTCCCAGGGTCTTTCGGTCCTAGAAATAGGCTTTCGATGTATTTTTATTGTTACATAGGCTTTTTAAACTTGAGGTATGAAAACGCAGTTTCACCTCATGGGCAAAATAGTCGGCGCCTTACTATCTGTAAGTTTAGCCGTTAATCCGGCCATTTCTCATTCCCTTTTTGCCCAAAATAGCATGGGCTCTATTCAAAATAAATCTTCTCAAAATTGTCTTCATGAAGCGCTGGCAGCCACGGTAATATCCCCATTCTGGGGAACGACATCCACCCCCCCCATCCGCTGGCAATGGGTTCATCGTTTAACTGAAATCAAACAGATGACCCAAACCTGGAGTTTTGAACAGCAGATCGATTGGGTGTTAGGCATTTGTGTCTTTGCCGCGGCGGCTAGCGTATTTTTTAATAGTTATGGGAGTGCCGTATTTGTTGTGCTGGCGGGGATGTATTCCAATTTTAGAGGGAAAACAGGGCAAAAGCTATTTGATGTATTGGAGCAGATGCCGAATAAAGACTTATTAGGGCCGCAGCAAAAGAAAGCCATTCAACTGGCTCTTAGTGGCCTTTCATTGTCAGCAGTAGCTGCACAAATGAATCTTAGTACACCAGCGGTTCGTATGAATCTTAAGCGCGCTCTAGTAAATCTTTGGAAAGCGGGTCTGATCGATCCTAAGGCGTTACAAGTAACAAAAAAATCGGCATTCGAAAAAAAGACGTGGAAGTTGACAGAAAGTGATAAAGAAAAAGAGCGTAACGATAAAATTGCTGAATTTCGCCATCATGCCATGGATGCAAGAGTTAATCCTATTGCTATCCATGTGCTTTGCGAATACATACTGCCAAAAATGTTGGGCGAGGGTTTGCGGCATCAGCATGTAAAACAAGAGTATGTTCAGGAACTTTTAGAAATGGTATTAGGCGCTGTGATTAAGCCGGAGAATAATGCCGAGCCGTTTTTAGCGGGAAGACTCGTGGTTGATGGATCCTCTGATCCTAACTATGGAATTGTTCTTGCAGGCGACAAAACAGTCTTATTCCCATTCGGCGTCGTGCCACTCGATAAGGATCACATGTCACCCCTCACCTATGCGCAATTTCAAGAGGTTTCCAGCTATCATGATCAGGATGTAATTTTGTTTTCTGAGGATGTTTCGGATATGTTGACAAATGCCGGATTCATAACGCGTTCGCATCGGGTTTATCGACTCCAGAATAATCCGGTTATTCTTGTGCAAGTTGAAAATGTTACTGCTCAAGAATCAAAGGCAATTGACAATTTCGCTAGTATGCGCAAATTGCCAGTGCAGATTGTCGAAGAAATTCCGCAGGTCTATAAAGACAAATTAATAGCGGTTGAAGTCCCGGCACTCAGCTCTATACCAACTCTACAGAATAATACTTTTGATGACAAAACAATCGTCCATTATTTTATTTTGGGTTTAGAAAGACTTTTGAAACAGATCACCATTTTATTGCCGAGACTATCGAATAATGACCCTAACACTATCGAATACGCTAAAAAAATTTCCGTTAATATCGCGAGAACGTTAAAAGAAAAAGCCGTTCCTCTAATTATTGTTCATACCGTGGAAGACATGGCGAATATGGTGACAAATTCCTTAGGATTTTTTACGGTACCCTTGCCTGAAAAGATATTGACTCAAATGATTCAGACGTGGGAGAAAGAAGCTCAAAACATTCGGGATCTTTTGCCTTGGCTTGAAGCGAATAAAGAGATTATAAAATTGCCGACTATCGACACCTATCAACATCCCATCATTGATCACCGAAAACTCATGGGTATGGTTAGGGAAGCTGCATAGTCGAATCCCTTGGATGCCACAATTTTGTTGCTAAAATAAGCCGCAATGAAGGCCCGACCTTTGGAGGAGCATCGCATGGACAAGGAACGCCGTAAGGCACTGCGCGCACCGTCACAAATTCCCGTTGATCTGTATGATCCAAAGGGGCACGCCGTGACCGCCGAAGTTCAATTCTTAAATGTCTCGGAATCCGGCGTGATGGTGGAAACACCCAAGCCTTTAAAATTAAAAGAAGAAGTCCGCTTACGTTACCAACCCGGTAAAGAACCTTTGTTCGATCTCAAAGGTCGCGTGGTGTGGGTCGTAAAATATTTAAGCGCCTATCGTTATGGAATTCGTTTTGATGCCCGCGTGCGTAACTCCTTTCTGCATTCCAGTCATTCATGATGCCCTCGGATCGGTTAATCTGGCTGGACCTGGAGATGACCGGTCTCGATCCTGAACAGCATGTAATTTTGGAAATTGGCTCGGTGGTGACAGATGCGCAGTTAAATGTCATTGCTGAAGGCCCGGTCATTGCTATCTATCAACCGGAACCCGTTTTGTGCGCCATGGAGCCGTGGAGCATTGAACATCATGGAAAATCGGGACTGACTGAACGCTGCCGGACCTCAGAAATTACGTTACGTAATGCCGAACAGAAGACGCTGGAATTTTTAAAAAAATATGCAGCGGAAAAATCGTCTCCCTTGTGTGGAAATTCGATCGGCCAAGATCGCCGATTTCTCTACAAATACATGCCTTCCTTATCGGAGTTCTTTCACTACCGAAATATCGATGTCAGCACCGTTAAAGAATTAGTTAAACGATGGTATCCGGAATCGGCGCAAGCGCCGGAAAAACGTAAGACACATCATGTGATTGATGACATCCGTGAATCTATCGCCGAATTGCGCCATTACCGCGAAACGGTTTTCAAATAAGCTAAAATCAGTATCCAAACCATGGGACAAAAAACCTCCCTTTTGCCAGGGGCAAGGCTGCCTCTTCCAAAGCCACTCCTTAAATTTTTAGAACCCTTACGGCAACGGGCGGTTCAAGAAGGCGCACCCCTCTATTTAGTCGGTGGATGCGTTCGCGATATCCTTTTGGGTCACGAAGCCATAGATATTGACGTGGTCATCGAAGGACCTACCGCCACTTTAGCTAAAGCCGTCGCCAAAACTTATAAAGCAAAGCTGATTAGTCACGACGCCTTTTTAACGCATACGTTGGTATTTTCTGACGGTCGTCATTTAGATATCGCTACGGCGCGGACGGAAACGTATTCAGAGCCGGCCGCTCTTCCAGTTGTTGAGCCTGCGAGCTTGCAGGAAGATTTGTATCGGCGTGATTTTTCGATCAACGCGATGGCGGTTTCGCTTAATGAATTGGACGCCGGACATGTCTGGGATGCTTATGGCGGTCTCGAAGACTTAAAAACCGGAAAAATTCGTGTCTTGCATGGCGATAGTTTTAAAGATGATCCGACGCGCATTTTCCGCGCCGCGCGCTTTGCTGGGCGTTTTCAATATGTGATGGATTGGCGAACTCGCGAATGGTTGGCCGAATCGGTTGCCCAACAGAACCCTGGTCGTTTATCCGCGGCACGCTTGCGTGACGAATTAATTCCCATTTTAAATGAAGCCGATCCCCGTCCAGCATTGGCGTTTTTATGCGAATGGGAGGCAATGACCTTCCTTATCCCGCATTTGCATTGGGGGAAATCGCACGACAAATTATTTGCGCAAGTTTTAAAAGCGGATAAAAAGTTAGACACTTTACTTTTACGTTTGTTGGCATTAGTCCATTCCCTACCCGTTTCAAAAGCGATGGGCGCTTTAGGGCATTTAATGTTTTCACAAAAGATGGTTGGTCAAGTGGAGCAAGCGCTGACGCTTGTGCATCATCTACGTAACGGGAATGCGTCCGAGTTAAAAGGGGCGACTAAGCGCGGGGTCCTCTCTGCAGAAGTGAAGTGGTTCGTGGAAAACGTCATGAAAATTAAAATGCTTTCGCCGCGTAAAGAGGCGGCGGTCGAATGGCAGCGGCTCTATGAAAGTACTCCCTGTTTAACCGGACGTGATATTGAAAGTTTGGGATACAAACCGGGTCCTGTATTCACGCGTATTCTGAATGCCTTGCGTGAAGCGCGCTGGGAAGGTAAGTTGCGCACGCGCGAGGAAGAAGTGCGGTTTATTAATGAGGTCTTCCCTATTCATGGCCGTTGAAACTATTTTGTCAGGCATGCGCCCTTCGGGGAAACTGCATTTAGGGAACTATTTCGGCGCTCTAGTAAACTGGGTTAAGTTGCAAGAGTCTTACCGCTGTTATTTTATGGTTGCCGATTGGCATGCGTTGACGTCGGAATATGAAAACACCAGTGGAATTGAATCCAGCGTGTGGGACATGGTGATGGATTGGCTGGCTGCCGGCTTAGATCCGGCGCGAGTCACGCTATTTCGCCAATCCTGGGTTCCTCAACATGCGGAATTGCATTTGATTCTTTCGATGATGACGCCTATCCCCTGGCTGGAACGCGTTCCCACTTATAAAGAACAACTTCAAGAAATGAAAAGCCGCGATCTTACCAACTACGGTTTTTTGGGTTATCCCGTTTTGCAGGCCGCCGATATTTTGCTCTATGACGCCGGCCGCGTGCCGGTGGGCGAAGATCAGTTGGCACATTTGGAGTTGACGCGCGATATCGCTCGACGCTTCAATCATTGGCATGGCGCTATCTTTAAAGAGCCGCAAGCAATTTTGTCGCAGGCGCCCCGCGTGCCCGGAACAGACACACGGAAGATGTCAAAGTCTTATAACAATGCAGTGCTCTTATCGGATAGCAAAGAACAAG
>Ga0105240_10001610_pt1 | contig 38284 bp, 29 predicted proteins | sample KBSC54metaG_FD_80426 | JGI IMG/M metagenome (GOLD analysis project Ga0105240, IMG submission 80426) | Corn rhizosphere microbial communities from Kellogg Biological Station, Michigan, USA - KBS C5-4 metaG | ecosystem: Host-associated > Plants > Roots > Rhizosphere > Soil | place: Michigan, USA... | reverse complement strand
GTTGGGCTGCGGGCACGTCTACGGATGACAAGAGCTTAGAGGGGTACCTGCGTTGGGCTGCGGGCACGTCTACGGATGATAAGAGGTTAGAGGAGTACCTGCATTCAATTGCGGGCACGTCTACGGATGACAAGAGCTTAGAGGGGTACCTGCGTTGGGTTGCTGGGACGTCTACAATGGAAGAGGAGGCGCGGATGAGTACCGGAACAAAGCGAGCCCTGGAAGTGCCGAGTGATACCACGCACACAACGGCTGATGGCCGGACCGTTGTAGATGTGCGGCGTCTCTTAAACAAAGAACACGTTAAGGAAACTTTTCGACGCATCCAGGACAAAATAGTAATTGTTCGCCGGCCGAGACGGTCTCTAGATTCGGCCAGCGAAAGCTAATACGAGTGCGTGCCCAATAATTTCCTTGTTCTTCCCCTGTTAGCGGGATATTGTCTGGTTCACTTCTGTTACTATTTCCATTTCAGGTCACAGCGCCTCGATGGATACCGATTACTTATCGAATGTGCATTGGCAGGGGCCGGTCTATTATTTCTAGCCCGGTGTCTTACGTTCTGGGCCGACAAGGCTTTCGGGATCTATATGCATCCGGTGTGGGACGGTCTTTTTCCGCATGTTGATTTTGCAGGAACGGGGCTCGTGACTTTGGCGCTTGGTGTCGTGGCTCCGTGTCTCGTAAATCTGGTTTTCTCCCGCGACAAGGCCCGCGAGCGATCCATCCGGAAATATGGCAATAACCTTCTTCGAACGCTCTATGAGGCGGCAGTGGCGGAAAGGCTCATCTCGATCACGCTGGATAACCGAAAAACGTACGTTGGATACGTCACAGACGCGCCTAATCTTGATCCGCAAGATTCTTTCGTCCGCTTGATTCCGTTGTTTAGCGGCTACAGAGATCACGAAACGCTGGAACTGAAGTTCACCACATCTTACGATCGACTGTACGACCTGCAAGTCGATCCAAGCGACTGTTCGGTCACGCTGCCTGTTCCGCAGATAAGAATGGTGTCGTTTTTCCAGGAGCAGTTGTACGATAAGTTCCCGATAGAAACTGATCAGCCGATCGATGCGGCCATTCCTGCTGCCGGCTAGCCGGACATTGCTCCCAGGAATTCGGCGTTGCTGCGGGTGCGGCCTAGTTTGTCGAGCAGCAGCTCCATCGATTCCACTGGCGAGAGCGGGTTCAGCACCTTACGCAGGACCCAAACGCGGTTCAGCTCTTCCTTCGGCATGAGCAGCTCTTCCTTTCGGGTTCCGCTGCGGTTGATGTCGATAGCCGGGAAGACGCGCTTGTCCACCAGCTTCCGGTCGAGATGGATTTCCATGTTGCCGGTGCCTTTGAACTCTTCGAAAATTACATCGTCCATGCGGCTACCGGTGTCGATCAGGGCTGTCGCTACGATCGTTAACGAGCCTCCCTCTTCAATGTTGCGGGCTGCTCCGAAGAAGCGTTTCGGACGCTGTAAGGCGTTCGAATCGACGCCGCCTGAGAGCACTTTGCCTGACGGGGGAACAACCGTATTGTAGGCTCGCGCGAGACGGGTGATGGAGTCCAGCAGAATCACGACGTCTTTCTTGTGTTCCACCAGGCGCTTCGCTTTTTCGATGACCATTTCCGCTACTTGCACGTGGCGCGTGGCCGGTTCGTCGAATGTCGAACTGATCACTTCGCCGCGCACGGAGCGCTGCATATCGGTGACTTCTTCGGGCCGCTCGTCGATCAGCAGCACGATCAACACTACATCCGGATGGTTGTTGGTGACCGAATTGGCGATGTTCTGGAGCAACATCGTCTTTCCGGTACGGGGCGGCGCTACGATCAGGCCGCGTTGACCCTTGCCGATCGGTGTGAGGAGATCCATCACCCGGCCGGAGAAATTCTCCTTGGCGGTTTCGAGTTTCAGACGCTCCTGTGGATACAGCGGCGTCAAGTTGTCGAAGAAAATCTTGTTGCGCGATTCTTCCGGTGGCTCGAAATTGATCGCGTCGACTTTGATAAGCGCGAAGTACCGTTCGCCTTCTTTCGGCGGACGAATCTGTCCTGAAATCGTGTCGCCGGTGCGCAGGTCAAAACGCCGGATCTGCGAGGGCGAGACATAGACGTCGTCGGGTCCCGGAAGGTAGTTGTACTCGGGCGCACGCAGGAAGCCGAAGCCGTCCGGCAGGCACTCGAGAACGCCTTCCGAGAAGATCAGTCCGCTCTTTTCCGCTTGCGTCTGCAGAATCTTGAAAATCAATTCCTGCTTTCGCAGACCGGCCGCGCCCTGGACGCCCAGATCTTTGGCGATCTGGTTGAGCTTTACGATGCTCATGTCCTTGAGCTCTACCAAGTCGAGCGTGGAGGCACCGTTCTTGCCCTGGGCCTGCGCGGCGGCGTGGCGCTTTGCCTTCGCTTCCGCGGCTGGATCGAGCGGGCGGGTCTCGGCTGGTTTCGTGTCTACGATCGGCTTCGCCTCGAGGAGTTTCGCCTCAACCAGTGCAGGCGGCTCAGGCGCCTTTACCTCGGCGGGCTTCACTTCCGGAGCTTTTACCTCGGAGGGCGCGAAGTCGTTCGGCTTTGTTTCGGCAGCCCGGGTTCCGCCGGCCGCCGATTTGGGAGCCCTGGGTTCCCTTGCCTCGCGTGGGCCGTCCTTGTGCTCCCGAGGTTCTTTCGCTTCGACAGGCTTCCCTTCCGCAGCCTTGGCTTCGGTGGTCTTCTCCTCCGCAATGGGGGGAGGTGCTACTGCCTGTAGTTCTTTCGGATCGCTTGCCAAATTTCCCTCACTCCCCGGCCTGTGACGGCCGAGAACGGCACCAGCATCTTCTCCGCGAGTTCTTTGCGGATAGCAGCCAGTCCGTGGTGTTCTTCCTTTTGATTCAACTTGTCGACCTTGGTGGCGACCACCAGGTACGGTATACCTTTTTCTTCCAACCAACTCTTCAGCTCGAGGTCCTTCTCCATCCATCCCCGGCGGGAGTCGATTAGAACCAACGCCAACCCGAGCGTCTTCCTGTTACCGAGATACGACTCGATCAAGTCCTTCCAGCGGTCCTTGATTGTGAAAGGCACCCGTGCGTAGCCATAGCCGGGCAGATCCACAAAATGACAACTTCCTTCAATTTGGTAGAAGTTGATCACCTGGGTACAACCAGGCGTGGAACTGATGAAGGCCAAGCCCTTTTCACCAGCCAGACGATTCAGTAAGCTGCTCTTCCCAACGTTGCTTCTGCCCAGAAAAGCAATTTCAGGCAGGGTTTCCGGCGGAAACTGCTCCGGGATTCCCGCGCTCAGCATGTGAACCGCTTCGATTGTGCGTTCGGCCATAGGCGAAGGTAGCCACGCTACTCCCTCTCCTAATGCGTCAAGTTCTCTTCACTTGCTCTTACTGCCGCGATTTCCACGGCCGGATTCGCCGCGATCGGTAGAGAAACAATTTCCCTCTCCAGCGACAATCTCAACACCTCGTCCATATGCTCGACGAAGTGCAGCTTCATCTCGTTCCGAATTAGCTCGGGGATGTCCGGAAGGTCCTTCTCATTGTCCTTCGGGATGATGGCCTCGTGCATTCCATGCCGATGCGCGGCCATTAACTTCTCTTTGAGTCCCCCGATTGGTAGTACTTTGCCCCGGAGCGTAATCTCTCCGGTCATCGCCACATCGCCCTTCACCGGAATACCGGTAAGGGTGCTGACGAGGGCCGTAGCCATGGTGATACCGGCCGACGGACCGTCTTTGGGAATTGCTCCCTCGGGCACATGAACGTGAATGTCCAGATGCCGGTAGAAGTCGCGGTTGAGTCCGAGCAGTTGCGCGCGCGAGCGGATGTAGCTCATGGCGGCTTGAGCGGATTCCTGCATCACGTCGCCCAGTTTGCCTGTTGTCGTCAGCTTGCCGCGGCCTTCCATTGTGGTCGCTTCGGTGGTTAGAATCTGGCCGCCCACTTCGGTCCATGCCAACCCGGTGACGGCGCCGACTTCGGATTTCTTGTCCACTTGAAGATCGCGGAATCGCTGCGGTCCGAGCAGATCGACAATGGTTTTGCCATTGATGCTGGCCATCGGCAGCTTTCCATTCTTCTCGCCGGTCTTCGCGTCCACGGTCTGGTTATTCACCACTTTTCGCGCGATCTTGCGGCACACGTTGCCGATTTCGCGTTCCAGGTTTCGAACACCCGCTTCACGCGTGTAGAACTGGATCAAAGATTGAAGTCCGTCGTCGCCAAACTGAATTTCGTTCTCGCCGACGCCCGTTTCCTTCATTCGCTTGGGTACCAGAAAACGCTTGGCGATTTCCAGTTTTTCGAGCTCGGTGTATCCGCTGAGCCGGATCACTTCCATGCGGTCCTGCAAGGCCGCCGGAATGGTGTGCAGCACGTTCGCGGTTGCGATGAAGAATACCTGGCTGAGATCGTATTCGACGTCGAGGTAGTGATCCACGAACATGTAGTTCTGCTCCGGATCGAGAACCTCAAGAAGCGCGGCGGCCGGATCGCCACGGAAATCGGAGGCCATCTTGTCGATTTCATCCAACATGAAGACGGGATTTCGAGTGCCCGATTTCTTCATCATCTGGAGAATCTGGCCGGGGAGCGCGCCGATGTAGGTGCGCCGATGTCCACGAATCTCAGCTTCATCGCGTACGCCGCCGAGCGACATGCGAACAAACTTTCGACCGGTGGCCTTGGCGATCGACATGCCGAGCGACGTCTTACCCACGCCGGGAGGCCCGACAAAACAGAGAATGGATCCTTTGGGATTCTGTACCAGCCGGCGTACGGCGAGAAACTCCAGTATGCGCTCTTTGATCTTCTCTAAACCGTAGTGATCCGATTCCAGAACTTCTTGCGCGAAGTTCAGGTCGCGAATTTCCTTGCTCTTTTTCTTCCACGGTACAGCGAGCAGCCAATCGAGATAATTGCGGGAGACGGTGGACTCGGCCGACATGGGAGGCATGTTTTCCAGGCGCTTGAGCTCGGCGATGGCCTTCTCGTGCGCGTCCTTGGTCATGCCCGCAGCGTCGATTTTCTTCTTCAGCTCGTCGATCTCGCTCTTTTCGCCGCGGCCCAGTTCCTTCTGAATGGCTTTGATTTTTTCGTTGAGGTAATATTCTTTCTGGGCCTTTTCCATCTGGCGCTTGACGCGGCCCTGGATGGTGCGGTCGACATTGAGCTTTTCAATCTCGATATCCAGCATTTCGGCGACGCGTGTCAGCCGGTCGATGGGGTCGAAGATCTCGAGTAGCTCCTGCTTCTCTTCGATGTTGAGCTGCAGATTGGCGCCTACGGTGTCGGCCAGCTTGCCTGGATCGTCGACGCGTATAGCGGCGATCATTGTTTCGTAATTCAGATTCTGGCTTAGCTTGACGTACTGTTCAAACAGCGTAGTCACACGGGACACGAGCGCATCGAGCTGCGGTCCGCCCTCGACCTTAAACGCAAACGTCTTGACCACGGCGCGAAAAAATCCCTCGTCTTCGCTGACTGTGACCACTTTTGCCCGTTCGACGCCTTCCACTAGTACCTTGATATTTCCATCGGGCAGCTTCAGGCTCTGCACGATGTTGGCGATGGTTCCAACTCCAAAGATCTCGTCGGGGCGAGGTTCGTCGATGGAAGCGTCGTGTTGAGTGGCAAGGAAAATCTTCTTATCGCCAGCTAGTGCCTCTTCGAGCGCCCGGACACTGGATTCCCGGCCCACTACAAACGGCGTCATCATGTAAGGAAAAATGACGACGTCCCGGATGGGCATCATTGGCAATCGTCTTGTGTCGGATTTCTCTTTTGAAGTGAGCATTGATGATCTAGTGATGAGGGAGACGCGGATTTCGAACCAAAACTCGGGGCGGGCGGACCGTCTCTCTAGCCCGCTTTTTCCAGCAAAGCCATATTTATCTTCTGGGTCATCACCATCTCCTTGGTGACGAGGAATTCTCTTACCTTCTTATAGGACGGGAGATAGTACATGAGGTCGAGCATCAGATCCTCCAGGATCATGCGTAGCCCGCGAGCCCCAACTTTTCGCTCCATGGCGAGCGCGGCCACCGCTTCCAAAGCCTCGTCGGTAAACTTCAGTCTAACATTTTCGAACTCGAAGAGTTTTTGGTACTGGCGAATGATGGAGTTTTTCGGTTTGGTGAGAATCTGGACGAGGGCATCACGGTCAAGCTCTTCGAGCACCGCTACAACTGGCAGGCGGCCAATGAATTCGGGGATAAACCCGAACTTGATCAAATCCATCGGCTGGATCTGCTCCATTAGCCAGGAGTCCGTCATTCTCTTAGATGTCGCCCGGCGGACACCGGTTTCACCTTCTTCAGGTCCGACGAAGCCCATCGACTTCGTGCCTACGCGGCGCCCAATTACGCGCTCCAGTCCGACGAAGGCTCCGCCGCAAATAAATAAGATGTTGGTGGTGTCGACCGGAGTGAATTCCTGGTGAGGATGTTTGCGGCCGCCTTGCGGAGGAACATTGGCCACGGTGCCTTCGAGAATCTTGAGAAGAGCCTGCTGCACGCCCTCGCCCGAAACATCGCGAGTGATCGAAGGGTTCTCGTCTTTGCGCCCGATTTTGTCGATTTCGTCAATGTAGATGATGCCCTGCTGGCAGCGCTGCACGTCCCAATCCGCGTTTTGAAGCAGGCGAAGAACGATGTTCTCGACGTCTTCTCCGACGTAGCCGGCTTCTGTCAACGTTGTTGCATCCACGATGGCGAATGGAACGTCTAGAATTCGTGCGAGCGTCTGGGCCAGCAGCGTCTTGCCGGTACCGGTGGGGCCGATCAGAAGAATGTTCGACTTCGACAGCTCGACATCGCCGCCGCGCTGCTTATTCATCTGAATCCGCTTGTAATGGTTGTAGACGGCGACCGCGAGTTTCTTCTTGGTAGAGTCCTGACCGATGACGTACTGGTCCAGGTATTCCTTTAATTCCAGTGGTTTTGGAAGTTTGTGCGGAGTACCGTAGGGTTGGTCGTGCCGGTCGTCTTCGAGTATGGAGTTACAGACCGCGATGCATTCGTCGCAAATATAAGCACGAGGATAGTCGCTGGGAGAAGAAATCAGCTTCCCGACGACATCCTGACTCTTGTGACAAAACGAACAACGCAGGGATTCATCGGAGCCGGTGCGTTTCAAAAGGTGCCTCCGCTTGGTAGGAGACAAAGAGCGTTAAACCGCTTACACCCCTGACATCGCCAAATCAACATCGCCATGTAACCCTATTATCACCCGAAATGGGACAACCGATCAATCGTCCCTATTCGGGGATTTGGGGGGAGGGACCGCGTCGCGCTTGCGGGGGGCGAATTACGACACACTCCTCCGACCGGGGGTTGAACGTAATCTGGGATTCCGGGCACGGTCACAATTTTCTGGCTGAATCTATTGAGAATACACCGGGTCGTGAGGATGACCCGTGTGCGAGATTGAACCGTGTTGGACCGCCAGCAGGCATCAAAGGCCCGCAGATTGACTGTTGCCACACGGGATTATTCGGCCTTGGCGGACTTGCGCGCGTGTTCGAAAAGGAAACTTAGTGTCTTTTCGGTGCGGATATGCGAAGCGATCCGGGCTAGAGTGCCGTCCTTCTCGAGCCGCATTCGAACTGCTGCGGCGGGCTCGCGCTCCTGGCGGGCGATCCGTTGTACTTCGCGATCGACTTCATCCTTGGTCGTGTGAATTCCTTCTTTGTCGGCAACCTTCTCCAACAACAACGACCCTCGCACATCGCGAACAGCGCGATCCTTCTGATTTTCTTTCACCTTGTCCCAATCGAGCTTGAGGTGGCGGGGATCGATGCCGCGCGAAAGGAAGTGGCTGGACACGGTGCGCTCGATTTGTTTGTCGACGAAGGCCTCGGGAACAGGAAATTCATGCTGGTTTACCAGTTCTTCAATGAGTTTGGCCTTGGCCTCTTCCTGGGCAGCGCGCGTCTTCTCGGCTTGAATGGAGGTACGAACGGCATTGCGCAGTTCTTCCAGATTTTGATAGTCCCCGAGATCCTTGGCGAACTCGTCGTTCACTTCCGGCAGTTCCTTGCGGCGCACTGCCTTCAATTTCACTTCGAACCGAACGGTTTTTCCGGCGATGCGCGCCTGGGTGTAGTCGTCCGGGTACTTCACATCGAACTCGCGGTCTTCACCGGGTGACACGCCGCGAAGATTCTCGCTGAACTCGGGCATGGTGTCGGGATCGCCGATGTGGAGCATCATGTCGTCGTTATCGATCGGCTCGCCCTCGACGCCGGCGATGCTGTGCAGCGAGACCACGGCAAAGTCCCCGTCGGCAAGAGGCCTGGGGTCCTCGTTGATGTATTCCGCTTTCTGCTCACGAATGGTGCCAATGCGTGCTTCGACCTCTTCGTCGGTGACCTGCGGATCCTCGTATTCGACCGGGAGTCCGCGGTATTCTTTCAACTCGAATTCGGGAGCCACTTCAAATTCGGCTTTGAAGCGCAGCGGCTCGCCCTCGTGGAAATGAACGTCCTTCACGCTCGGCGTGGAGACCACTTGCAGATGTTCCGCTTGCGCTTTGGCGGTGAACGCTTTTGGCAGGATCGCTTCGAGCACATCCTGACGAATTTCGGAATTGAAACGCGTACGGATGATGCCAATGGGCGCCTTGCCCGGACGAAAGCCCGGGAGCTTCGCCCGCTTCTGAATATTGGCGACGACGCGGTCGGTTTCTTTCTGAATGTCCTCAACTGGAACAGTAATTTCGAGTTCGTGCTTGCAGCCTTCGATCAACATCCTTTAGCTTCCCTCACATCCACTAGCGAGATAAATTTCCTGTTCCGGCGTCAGCCGATCAATTTTGATACTCATCGACTCGAGTTTCATGCGCGCCACCTGCTTATCGATCGCATCCGGTACGGGATAGACTTTGGCTTCGAGTGATGCGTGGTTCTTTAGAAGATGCTCAACGCTCAATGCCTGGTTGGCAAAACTCATGTCCATAACGGACGCGGGGTGCCCTTCGGCTGAAGCAATTACCCGGCCTTCGCTCAGAAGGTAGAGCTTGCGGCCATCTCTCATCCCGAACTCTTCTACAAACGGGCGGATTTCCCGGTGCGAGGATGCGCTTTTCGCCAACGCCGCGAGATCGATCTCGACATTCTGATGACCGGCGTTGCATAGAATCGCGCCGCTCTTGAGGCGATCAAAGTGATCGCGCGCGAGGATGCGCTGATTACCAGTAGCCGTGACGAAAACGTCGCCGAGTGCGCATGCATCGGCCATGGTCATCACGCGGAAGCCATCCATCACCGCCTCAATGGCCTTACTGGGATCGACTTCGGTAACGATGACGTTCGCACCCATTCCTTTCGCCCGTACGGCGATTCCGCGGCCGCACCAGCCGTATCCGGCGATCACCACATTCAGACCTGCCAGCAGAATATTGGTCGCGCAAATAATCCCATCGAGCGTGCTCTGGCCCGTTCCGTAGCGGTTATCGAAAAGATGTTTAGTACGGGCGTCGTTGACGGCGATGACGGGATACTTCAGCGTCCCCTGCTTCGCCATCGCGTTCAACCGGCCCACCGCGGCATCCGCCGCTTCCGTACCGCCAAGGACATCCGGAAGCGATTCCTGTCTTTTTGTGTGAAGCCCGGTGGCGAGATCAGCCCCGTCGTCCATTGTTACCTGTGGATGATGATCGAGTGCAGCGGTGAGATGCGACTCGTGAACAGCATGATCCTCGCCATTGATCGCGTAAACGGGAATGTTGTAATCCCGCACCAATGAGGCGGCGACATCATCCCGCGTCGATACCGGATTCGACGCGCAGAGGACAATCTTGGCGCCGCCGTCGCGAAGGGTCACCAGCAGATTGGCTGTCTCGGCGGTGACTTGCAGCCCGGCCGACAAACGGATGCCGGCCAGGGGCTGCGTCTTGATGAACTGCTTGCGAATGATCTGGAGCACCGGCATCGATTGGAATGCCCATTCGATGTGGCGCTTACCCTGATCTGCAAACGCGAGGTCCCTGATGTCGCACGGTGATGTCGCGGTTGCGTTGTTTTGCATTGATTGACTAATGCCGCGCGGCTTTATTATCTCGCCGCTACGGAAATCTGGGCTCCGCCACGGAGCGCTTCAGCCTTGTCGGCGGCTTCCCAGCTAAACGTGTCTTCCGTTCTTCCGAAGTGTCCAAAAGCGGCGGTCTTGCGGTAGATGGGCCGGCGCAGTTTCAAATGATCGATCATGCCCTTTGGCGTCAGTGGGAAGTTCTTGCGCACGAGTTCGACTAGCTGCGGTTCGTCGATCTTGCCGGTACCGAAGGTATTGACAGAAACCGAGACCGGCTCGGCCACGCCGATGGCATAGGCGAGTTGCACTTCGCAGCGGTCCGCGAGTCCGGCGGCCACCAGGTTCTTGGCCACGTAACGCGCCATGTAGCAGGCGCTGCGGTCGACCTTCGTCGGATCCTTGCCCGAGAATGCTCCGCCGCCGTGCCGTCCCATGCCGCCGTAGGTGTCGACGATGATTTTGCGCCCGGTGAGGCCGGTATCGCCGTGCGGTCCGCCGATGACGAAACGGCCGGTGGGGTTGATGTGATATTTGGTGGCCGAATCGACCATGTTCTTGGGCACAACCGGGTCGATGATGTGCTTTTTCACTTCGGCACGCAGGTGCTCGGTGGTGACGTCGTCGTCGTGCTGCGTGGAGACGACAACCGCGTCGATGCGCGCGGGTTTTCCGTTTACGTATTCGACGCTGACCTGCGATTTGCCGTCGGGCCTCAGGAACTTGAGCCCACCGGACCGCCGGACTTCGCTCAATTGGCGGACCAGCTTATGCGCCATCATGATTGGCAGCGGCATCAGCTCCGGAGTCTCGTCGCAGGCATATCCGAACATCAGGCCCTGATCGCCGGCGCCACCCGTGTCCACACCCATGGCGATATCGGGCGACTGGGATTGGATCGTATTCAAAATACCGCAGGTCTTGGAATCGTATCCGTAGTGCGCATTGTCGAATCCGATGTCATGGATGACGTCGCGGGCCAATTTCGGCACGTCTACGTAGGTGGTGGTGGTGATTTCACCGGCGACGATGCAAAGCCCTGTGGTGACCATCACTTCGCAGGCGACGCGCCCAGTGGGATCGTCCTTCAAAACAGCGTCAAGAACGGCGTCCGAGATCTGGTCCGCCATTTTATCCGGATGTCCCTCAGTGACGGACTCCGACGTGAAGATATATTTCATGATTTCTGCCATCCAGGTTATTGAGTTGATGCCAGTATTGGCATCTCGCGACCAAGCTTGCGACCGGCCGGTTAGAAGCGAGCCAAAGTATTTAGTGTATCAAAGCAGGGAATGGAAGTCAGAAGTTAGGAGTCAGGAGGGCGTCTTAGGCAAGCCCTCGTGGTTCGACTCCGCGGCGTTTGGTCTATGGCGGCGGGAAACTGCGACAGTGAAAATAGAGCTGTTATGACGGTTAAGCTGGAACTCACACCCGGCGTTCGGGAGGCGCTGTTGGCGCAGGCCCAGGCGAGCGGCCCTTGGCTGGAAGCATTTCGCCGAGAAGATACTACGGGAACGAAGTCGCGGCGTATCGGATCCGTGGTTGACGCGATCGCAGATCGCAGGGCAGCGGATTCGCGAATTGCGGCAAGGTGTCACGCTGGGCGGCCTATCGATCAAAGAACTGATCGACGAAGGCCATGAGTGAAGGAACTGGTCCTGGATGAATCGTTCGCGTTGTGCTGGTGCTTTGAGGACCAGGCAACAGCCGGAACGGAGTCGCTGCTCACTGTGCTTCAGAACCAGGAGGGAACAGGCTGGGCCCCAGGTATCTGGCGATACGAAATGCTAAACGGTCTCGGCAAAGGCGTTGCTCGAGGCCGTTTGAGTCGTGACAGTGCCTTTCTGTTTTGGCAGGAAATACAGGAATTGCCTGTTCGGCTTGTTGATGTTCCGGCGGATGACAAGCTGCTGGAATTGGCGCGCTAAAACACAATCTCGCGGTGTACGATGCCGGCTACCTGAGTCGGGCTCAGACAAGCGGGTTTTCTATAGCGACCATGGACGGAAAGCTCCAGCAGGCCGCGGAGGGTTCCGGGATTGTAGTGATCAGGCCGTGAACCGAGAACCGAGGCCCTACTCGCACTTGATCCACATTGGGCTGGCCCAGACCATTTCCCCATTGGCCTGCTCGCCGCGCACGTAGTAGTAGCTGGTGTTTCCTTTCACAGCCGCGTCGTCCTTCCAGGTGAAATCGACGTTGTTTGTGCCGGGTTCCGTGGTGTAGACGTCGGTGCCATCCTTAATGATGTGGACCTTGGCGAAATTGCCGGTGCCACGAAGCTTGACCTGAATCACCGGCGTCTCGCTCGTGCTGAACTCCTCGCCCATGAAGTGCTCGCCGCATCGCACGTCCGCCAGAATATTATCGGTTGCCGCGTACACGCGGCGCGCGTGAAATGCTTCCATGATCCCTTCGCGCGTTGGCTTTGTCACCCAGAGATTACAGAATGCCGTATGCGTGGAAACGTGATCGCTCGATGCTTCGAAGCCCAGGCGGTAGCCCTTTTACAGCGCTAGCGACACAAAGCCGAGGGGACGCCATCCTCCGATAGCATCTTTCTCACTGCTGGAGCGCGGTGCTCCGGGCATTTCGTAATTCTGGCGTTCTCCCTCGTAAATCTCGACCACCGGCTCCACTTCAGGGTCGTTGTCGCGCCAATCCGTGCCCTGGTCAGTCGCCGACGCGTGCGATGCGGCGATTCCACCGAATTGCCGCAGGAATTTGTAGAGCATCTGCGTGTCTGGCGACGGGCCGGGTGGCGTGCCTTCCGGCTGCCTGGCGAATCGCGGCAGCGGGCGAATTCCGCGTTTGGCAAACAGGATGTTGCGGTGTCCGTCCGGATAAGCGATGCTGCGCTCATCGGCGAACATCGGCACGAAGGCGTCGCCAAGATGGTAAGCGTCAGCGACCTTCTGCTCCAGCCACCAGAAGTATTCCAAACCGCCGCCATTATCGTGGTCGCAGCAGCCGGCCCAATCCATGGAAGCGGCGTCAATCAGATAACGATAGGCGTCTGTCAATGGTCCGTCCTGGCCTCCGTTGTTGGAAATATCGGTGTGGCGGTGCATGTCGCCGCGCAGAACCTGGTAGGTGGCTGTGCCGAGCTTCACGCGGTAGTCGCGCATCGCCTTTACCTGTTCTTTTTCCACCGCAGCGTCGGGGTCGGGCGGTGCGACGGTCTCAGCGGGCGCAGCCTTCATCTTCGCCGATTTCGGCAGCAGATCAAGTTGGATCTCGGCCGCATAAAGGTCCGCGTTCACCTGGTCGCGGCCGCGGCCCGGAGACATGGAGAGACGATGATCCGATGTGGTCACCATCAGCAAATGAGCGCCGCCGATGGGAGCCAGCGCCGAACGCGCGTCCAGCAGTCCATCGGTGTGAGGAACATCCAGTGGTCCGATCCACTTTTCGCCGTCGAAGTAAACGACGTTTTCCTGCCAGGCCACGCCGATGGGACTGCGCGCGCCGGGGCTGCTTCGATAGGCGAGGTACACAATGCCGTAGAGGTCGACGGTCATCCGTGGAAAGCTGTAATGGGGCGTAAATCCCGGCTGGGGTTCGGCGTTCGGTTTTCGATTCCGGGCGAGCGCCGCGTCCGGAAGTTGGGGCGGCGGGGGCGTTTGCAATCTGCGGCGGCGGCCCATTTCGTCGAGCGCGTGCGGCAGCTTCATGAGCAGATCGGCCGGGTCGTCGGGCGTCACCAACACGTTCTGGCCCTCGAAACATTTCACGCGAACAATGTGATTGAGGTACAACGGATTTCCGCTGGTGTTGTAGGCGCCGTATGCTTTGCCCCACTTGGCGTCCGATGCTTCGTAGGCGATCCAAAGCCTGTTTTGCGGATCGTAGGCGATGGAACTACGCGCTTCAAAACCCTGGCTCGCGGCCACAGGGACGGGCGCGTCCATCGCGATCTCTTTTTCGCTAAAGTGGAGCCGCCGGAAATAGACGTCGTAATCGCCCTTGTCGTAGGTATCCCACGCGACTGCAACTTCGCCGTTCGGGGCCGCTGCGATCGACGGGTCCCAATCGCTGGCCGGCGAAAACGAAATACGCTTTTCGGCGGTGAACTTGTCGCCATCTTGTGCGGCGGCGAGCACCTCGAGGTTGCCATTGCGGTAGGCCTGCCATGCCACCCACACCCGGCCGGTGGAATCGGCAGCGGCGACCGGGTTTAGGTCGGCACCCGCATCGGACGTAAGGCGGATTTCCGAGGACCACTTTGCTTTTTGCCAGTATTTCGCGTAGATATCGAAATTGCCGTTCTTGTTCGCCGACCAGATCACCCACACACGTCTTCTGCCGTCGATGGCCATTGCAACGCGCATGCAATCCTGATGGGTTTCCGTGACCGGCTCCGGCTCAGTCCAGGTACGCGCGGCCTTATCGTAGCGCATGAGCATCACCTGATCGCCGCCCACGGGCCGGGCGAGAAAATCGAAATTCGCCGGCTCTTTTCGAATAACGCCGTTGATTTCCTGCGAACGGTCGCCGTGCGTGAATTCGATGAAGGCGAGATATAGTTCGTCGGGTGTCTGCGCGACGACGGGAAAATCCTCTTCTTCGGCGGATGTGGTGAGCTGGAGCGTGGGTGGCACGCGATCAACCTGCACTCTTCCGTTCAATACGGATTTCGACTCGCCATACTGGATCTCCGGCGCCAGAAATGAAAAATTACCCTGTTTGGTCTCGATTGTGTATTTCGACTGGGGCGTGACGCCGGTCGCGCTAATGATTACGCCGTTCTCAATTACGGTTCCGTGAGGAAGTCCCCGTTGGCGCTGCGCCGCAGAGGGTGTTGCTGCGTGGGTGCTCACGGTCCATGCGGACGTGTAATCTGTAGAATCATTCTCGGCGAAACGCCATCCCTGGATGCTCTTCACCGTTCCTTCGGAAAGCTTGACTTTGCCGTCCCATTCGGTGGGATCGTTATCGCCGATGCCCAGGAGAATTCGAAAAGAGACTACCTGCGGCATAGGCGTCCCGGTTGTGCCGGGCTTTTGCGCGTAAAATGACACGGCCGTGGCTAAGGCAATGGCGAGAAACCCTATCGCGATCCGAGCGGATCGTTTCTGCATTCCGCGAATTCTCCCTTCTTTATTCTATAGATCTGCGGAAAAGAGGAAAGGCGCGCCGTGGCGGAGTTCCTGATAACGAACATCTGGAGCTTTCAGCGTCATGGCTGATCGAAATTGTCTGGGATCGACACTGTTGTCCGCGAACATATCGTAATGACACGGAATGGCGGCTCTGGGCTTGATTTCTCCCACGAGCGTCGCCGCTTCCCAATGCGAAAGGTTGTTGAATCCTCCGTTGATGCAGGTGATCACCAGATCCGGCGAGAAGCGCCTTGCATCGAGCAGGAGCTCGGTGAAGTCGGTGTCTCCGGTTATGTAGACTTTCGGTCCGTTGCCGAATTCGAACACGAATCCCATGTGATTCAAGTCGGTGGTGTCGGTAGGCAGCGCGAACATACCATGCATCCTTACATCTCGAAATTCCAGTTCGGAATGAGGCCACATGGGCACTATCCGTCCGGTCTCAACACCGTGCTGGCGATAGACGTCGCAGGTGGGATGTGGTCCCGCGAATTTCATTGTGTCTTTATGGCGGAGATGCCGGATGGTTTCCGGGTCGGTGTGATCCTGATGATTGTGGGTGCAGGTGAAGAGGTCGAGTTCGAGTTCCTCGGGCTTGATGAGAACGGGAATGCGGCGAGCCATATCCATTCCAGGGACAAGGCCATTGCAACTGTCGGTGAGATAGAGATCGACGCTCGCGAGTGTGCCTTCCGGGGTTTTGAAAATATACCCATTCTGGCCGAACCACCACAGCGCAACGGATCGTTTCGGGACGGAAAACTCGCGGATATCGCTCATCAACGACATGGGATCTCTTAAACGATGGCGGTTGGCGGCGGCGGTTCATCCGGGTGTCCAGGATGCGAGAGCGGCACGCTGACGATTACGAATAAGACTACAGCCATGGCGATCAAGGCGGACCATGGCGACGGCTGGGCGAAAATTTCCGGCAGCGGTTTTTTGGCGAAGTTAAATGTGGCCACTACGAGCCCGACCAGCGCCTCTCCGGCGATCAAGCCCGAGGCGACCAGGATGCCGATGTTTTCGATGCGAGCTTTCTGGCCGGCGTTGTAAGGGTGACGGTCGCGCAGAGAATCGGACACCCATTTCATGACGCCCCCGACGAAGATGGCGAATGTTGTGGCGAACGGCAGGTACATTCCGACGGCGAACAACATCGGGCTTTTTACTTGCGCCATGATCAGCGCGATTCCAAACATGATGCCGACGACGACGAGCGGCCACGGCATGTCGCCGCCGACGATGCCTTGAGAAATCGCGGCCATGAGACCCGCTTGCGGCGCGGAAAGCTGCCGGTCGCCGAAGCCGATTCCTCCGGCGTTGATGTTTCCCTGATGCAGAATCAATAGTGGAAAATACATCACGGCGCTGGCGCAGAGGACGGCGATCAGTTCGACAATTTGAATAGTGCGCGGTGTTCCGCCGAGAATATAGCCTGCTTTGAAATCCTGAAAAAGCTCGCCTGCCACGGCTGAAGACACGCAGACGACCGCTGCGACTCCAAGAACCGCGGCGACCCCGTTTGTACCAGAGACACCGAGAGTGACCATGAGCAACGCGGCGATGATCACGGTGGAGAGCGTGAGTCCGGAGATGGGATTGTTGGTGGATCCGATGAACCCGACCAGGCTGCCGGAAACAGCGGCGAAAAAGAACCCGACGATCAGCATGACGGCGGTGGCAACGAGACCGCCGAGTACTTGGCCCGAGAAATAGATGTAGATGGCGCCCATTGGGACGGACACCAGCGCGATCAGTGCGAAGACCGTCTTCGAGTTCATGTAGCGGTCGGTGCGCGCGATGGCTTCCTGGGGGCCACTTTGGCGGAGTTCACGGAAGGCGCGGCCGAGTCCGGCGGTGAGATTCTTGCGCATCTTAAATAGCGTGGACGCCGCGCCGACGAGCATGCCTCCTACGGCGATCGGACGGACCACGTAGCGCCAGACGCTATTGGCGATGGCGTCCCAACTGTCGGCGGGGGCATCGGGCGGAAGGAATGTTTTCAACTGTGGGCCGAGGAAATAGATGAGCAACGGGACCATCAGTCCCCAGGCGAAGACTCCACCTGCGAAGTTCAGCGAGGCCAGCCGTGGCCCGATGATGTAGCCGACCCCGAAATAGGCCGGGCTGACGGATGGCATCGACATAAGACTGAAACCGCCTGTACCTAATACGTTCGTGGTGCCGGGCGGACCGAGGCGGACCGATGAGCGGCCGAACTGTCCGATGGCAAAACGGAAGTCGGTGTCGGTGGGATAGAGTTTCAACGCGCCGAGAAAATAGACGATGGCTCCGAAACCCATGTTGTAGAAAAGATATTTCGCTGCTTGGGAACCGCCCTGTCCGGCTTTGTGAATTTCGGCCGCAGCGACGGATTCGGGGAACGGAAGCTCAGGATCTTCGACCATGGCGCGCCGCATGAGCGATACGAAGAGCACGCCGAGGACAGCGCCGGTCATCATCAGGACGGTCGATTTCCAGTAAGCGGCGGGCGTATCGAAGCTGGCCCAGGTTTTCGAAATCAGGAAAGCCGGGATGGTGAAAATGGCGCCGGCCGCTACTGATTCGCCGATGGAGCCGGCGGTGCGCGCGAGGTTTTCTTCGAGGATGGTACCGCCGAAGATGCGGAGCACAGCCATGCCGATGACCGCCGCGGGATAGGTTGCGGCGATGGTGATACCGGCCCGAAGTCCAAGGTAGGCATTGGCGAAACCGAGAATCACGCACATGAAAATGCCGAGCAGCACGGCACGGAAGGTGAATTCCTTCATCTGTACATTGCTGGGGACGAACGGTTTGTGCGGCGCTGGTTCGGTAATCAAGGGCTCCTCCGACGGTTCATGATAACAAGGGTGCGGAGTTGTTGTTTTTTCGCGCTGAGCCGCTAATCCGCCAAGATGGCTTTGGGCCGTCCGCGGGATTCCTTTACTGACGCTCTACCAGCTTGCTGTTTTTTTCCAAAACACAGTTCCACCGGCAAAGAGTCCATCTGCGTGGACGCGCGACAATTGAATAGGCGTTTTTATCGACCGTAATATCTATTGCATACTCTTTGAGCACACGTTTGGCCGCATCGTCGAGATCGCTGATATATCGCTGTTGGTGAAGGTCCTCCAACGACGCGTACGTCCCAGCTATTTCGATGTGTCTCTTCTCCGCGCTCTGAATTCGCCTCAGAAAATCACCAGCCAACCTGTCGGGAACAAGGCATTGCGTCATGTACACGGCCTCAACCACCGAGCATGCGGCGAACACAACGAATATCCTGATCAAATTTTTAAGCATCCTCATCGGGATTGGTATATCCGTCGTGCGGAGCGCCGCTGAGCCGGATAATAGAGAGACTCCAGTAAAGGTAAAGACGTCGCGCGACTCTATTCCGTCGAGCATCTCGGCAATCAGATGCGTCGCGGCGTATGCCGGCTGGGCGATCAGACGGGGTGGGGAAACGAATTTCTGAAAAATAGATGGTGGACCCGAGATGACTCGAACATCCGACCTCTTCCGTGTCAAGGAAGCGCTCTAACCAACTGAGCTACGGGTCCACGGGCGGAAACTTAGAGTTTACCACGATCGGGTGATGAGCCATTTTTAGGCAGTACTCTCGGCGGTGGTTCGTTCAGAATTAACCAATAAAGGCCGAGTTGGCGGACCGCTTCGACGAACTGCGTAAAATCGACGGGTTTGCGGATGTAGCTGTTTGCGCCGAGGCCGTAGCCAGCCATCCGGTCCTGTTCTTCGGTCGAGGAGGTCAGGATGACGATCGGCAGTAGCCGTGTCCGCTCGTCTGCCCGGACTTGACGGAGAACTTCCAGGCCATCCACTCTAGGTAGCTTCAGATCCAGCAGAACCACATTCGGCATCCTGCTCATGTCGCGTCCGGCGTGTGCGCCGGTTCCAAACAGGAAATCCAAGGCTTCGACGCCGTCGCGAGCTGTGACAATCTCGTTCTGGATATTGTTCTTTTTGAGCGCTCGCAGCGCCAAGGCCTGGTCGTCCAGGTTGTCTTCGATAAGCATGATCATTGTTGTTCTCCAAGAGCAAAATAGAACGTGGCTCCATAACCTACTGCGCTTTCGGCGCGGATGCTGCCGTGGTGCCTGCGGACAATTCGTTCCACAGTCGCCAGTCCGACTCCGGTACCCGGAAAGTCCTCGTTTTCGTGGAGCCGCTGGAAAATGCCGAAGAGTTTGTCCGCGTACTTCATGTCAAATCCAGCGCCATTGTCTCGCACAAAGTAGACCGTTTGGGTTCCCTCGTGCTGAACTCCGAGCTCCAGGCGGGCATCGGCGCATTTGCTGGTGAACTTCCAGGCGTTCCCAAGCAAGTTCTCGAGCATGATGCGAAGGAGCCCGAGGTCTCCTACGACCGTCAAACCGGGCGTTACGGCGAATGTCGCCTGACGCCCGGGATCCCGGTTTTGAAGTTGCGAAACAATATCCTCGGCGATACCGCTCAGGTCGACGCGCTCCAGGACCATTGCCTGACGCGCAGTCTGGGCAAGCCTGAGCATGTCGTCGATCAGTTGCGCCATTTTCAACGTGGCCTCGCGCACACGCCGTAAATATATTCTTCCCTCGGGTCCCAGTTGTTCGTCGCAGTCCTCAAGAAGAGCCAGACTGAAGCCATCAATGGCCCGGAGGGGGGCTCGGAGATCGTGAGAGACCGAATAGCTGAAGGTTTCCAATTCCTTGTTTGCCGCCATGAGCTCTGTGTTACGGCGGGCAATCTCCTGGTTCAAGTCCACCAGTTTCTGTTCTGCGTTTTTGCGGTCGGTGATATCACGAATGGCGCTCGAAACCAAAACGCCCTCTTCCGTTTCCAATGGGCTGAGGCTGATCTCCACCGGGAACTCGTGCCCATCCTTGTGTAAACCATAGAGCTCCAAGCCGGCGCCCATCAGCCGCACTCGCGGTTCGGTGAAGAAGCCCGTCCGGTGTCCCGGGTGAGCATGCCGGAAGCGTTCCGGAATCAACTTCTCGACGGGTTGGCTAAGCAGATCTTCACGCGGGTACCCGAACAGCTTCCCGACCTGCGCGTTCACCAGAACGATCTTCCCGTCGGAATCGACTACCACCACTGCGTCCGGCGCCGCCTCGAGAAGCCCGCGGAATTTGGCCTCCGCTTTCTTCCGGCCGGTAATGTCGCGGATGGCGGTGGAAACGAGGACGCCGTCTTCCGTCTCGAATGGACTCAGGCTGATCTCCACCTCGAATTCGTGGCCGGATTTGTGGAGGCCGTAGAGCTCGGAACCAGCGCCCATGGACCGCACTCGAGGTTCGGCAAAGAAACCGGCACGATGGGCCGGATGGCGGCCCCGGAAGCGTTCCGGCACCAGAACCTCGATCTTCTCGCCCAATAGTTCCTCGCGCCGGAATCCAAACAGTTTTTCGACCTGCGCGTTTACCAGAACAATCTTTCCCTCCGAATTGACGACGACGATGGCGTCGGGCGCGGTTTCGAGCAGGCCCTCGAACTTTCGATTTGCGAGGCTCAGTTGACTCGGGCCAGGCAGTTTGACCAATACGGGGAGGATGGGAACCAGGAGAGCGGCCGTGACAAGAGAGGCAACAGCCGTGAGTGCTTTCAGCATACCGTCGAGCCGGTAGGTGCCGTGCCACACTGTCCAGACGCCCATGATGTGAGTGCTGCCGCAGGCCACGATGAACGCGCCAAAGGCAACGAAGATCCACTTGAATTCCAGATCTTTCCTTTTCTGCACGAGAGAGAACAGGAGAACGGGGATGGTGAAGTAACAGACAGCGATCAGGCTATCGGACACGACATTGAGCCACAACACGGCGGGATCCCAGGAGTAACAGGTACCGTGTGGCATGAAATCGCTGGAGAAAAGTTTGATGAAAAACTCGCGGGCCGCTAGCGCTTGCAAGGAAAGGTCTCCGATTATGAATCTAGGCCGGAGATGCCGACAAAAGCGGGCCGGTGGGAACCGTGTGGGGGGAACATACGTTCGCCAGACGGTCCGGTCTTTTTGATCTTATCAGGTTAGCGCTGACTGCCGCCATTTTCTTTGCCTTGTCACGCCTGGCGGGCGGCTTGCTGGGAGAGGAAGCCTTGAATCAATCCTTGAATGGCCGCGCTCGATTCTTTGCGAAAATCCACTTCCAACACGCGCAGTTGGGGATTCTCCGCCATTACCTGCTTCACGATGGGAGAAACATCGGCCATCTGGCGCAAACCGGTCAGCAGCGCGCGCAGGTGAATCAGGAATCGCGCCCCTTGGCCGGGCCGCAGGGATGGAAGCCTGTGCTCGATTCTCGCGCCGGTGCTCACGGTGTGCTCCAGCAGCCTTTGTTTAAAAGAGCGGGCTGTTTCCAGGTCGAGGTTTTGCTCGAGCACGCTTTCCAGCAGGCACTGCAGGCCCGTAAAAGACTCGCGGTTTTCAAGGGAGGCGACAAGCACCCGACAGAGGCGGGCTGTGTCCCACGACCCGTCTCCATCCAAAGCCGAGTTCACGTTTTCAAACCAGGCGTCAAACTGTTCTTCGAGGAGCGCGAGAAAAAGATGCTCTTTCGTTTCGAAATATAGATAGAGAGTGCCCTTGGCGACTCCGGCCGCTTCCGCAACCTCACTCATACTGACTGCGCGGTAGGAACTGTTCGCCCATAGATTCAGAGCGGCGGTCATGATGCCCATGCGGCGCTCTCTCTTCGTGTTCCGCTGAGCCAAGAAAGACAGTAACGGACTTTCGATCAATCGTCAATGAGGATTTGACGGTATGGGTGTTTTTAGGACATCTACGATAGAATAATGCTTCATGTCGAATTTGATGAGTGGCAAGACAGCACTTGTGCTGGGCGTTGCCAACAGGTGGAGTTTGGCCTACGCAATCGCGCAGGCATTTGTACGCGAGGGTGGCGATGTCGTCCTGACTTATCAGGGAGATCGGCAGAAAGAGACGGTCGAAGAACTCGCGGCCGCGCTTTCCAAGGATGTAAGAGCGATCGCCTGCAATGTCACTAAGCCAGAAGAGTTGGATCAACTGGTTGCGTCGATCAAGAACAACTCCGATAAGCTTGACGCCGTAGTTCACAGCATTGCGTTTGCGAATCCGGAGGACTTAAGCCGCCCTTTTGTCGAGACCTCGCGCGATGGCTACCTGCTGGCGCAGGAAGTGAGCAGTTATTCGCTGCTTGCAGTGGCGCGAGCGGTGGCGCCATTGATGACCAAGGGTGGATCGATTCTGACCCTCACCTATCTTGGTGCAGTGAAGGTAGTTCCGAATTATAATGTTATGGGCGTGGCGAAAGCCGCGCTTGAAGCTGTGGTTCGTTATCTGGCGAGCGACTTGGGACCGGCGAATATTCGCGTAAACGCTATTTCCGCGGGACCCGTCAAAACAGCGTCGGCCCGCGGGATCAAGGATTTTTCAAAGGTTCTGGGAGGAGTTGCCGCTCACGCGCCTCTCCGGCGGAATACCGACCCGGCCGAGGTAGCGGATGCCGCTGTTTTTCTGGCCTGCGACCTTGGCCGTGGTGTGACCGGGAACGTCCTGTATGTAGATGCAGGATTCCAGGTCATGGGGTTATAAAGGTAGCAGATACCGCAATATAAACGCAGATTCTATCCGGGACTGCATGAAGGTTCAGACATATGATTAAAGTTGAAGGTCTCAGCAAGCGATACGCGCGAACGACGGCTGTAGACAATGTATCTTTTGAAGTAAAGAAAGGCCAAATTGTCGGTTTCCTGGGGCCGAACGGCGCGGGAAAGACGACGACCATGCGCGTTCTTACATGTTTTCTGCCGCCCTCATCAGGCTCGGCGAACGTGGCTGGATTCGATGTGGTGGAACAGCCGATGGAAGTGAAAAAGCGGATCGGATATCTTCCGGAAACGCCGCCGCTCTACCCGGAAATGGAAGTTGAGGAATACCTCACGTTCGTCGCGAAGCTCAAGGGACTGCCGTCGGGCGACATCAAAAGGCGCGTTGGAGAGGTTTCCGAACGTTGCGCGGTGGCCGATGTCAGCCAGAAGCTGATTTCGAAGCTTTCGAAAGGATATCGGCAGCGTGTCGGACTGGCGCAAGCGATCATCCATAACCCCGACGTGCTCATCCTCGACGAACCTACCTCGGGCCTCGATCCGAAGCAGATTCTGGATACGCGATCGCTGATCAAGAGCTTGGCCGGAGATCACACCATCATTCTGAGCACGCACATTCTGCCGGAAGTTGAGCAAGTGTGCGAACACGTGATCATTATCAACAAGGGCAAAGTGGTTGCCACCGATACAGTGCACAATCTTACCAATCGCCTGCGCGGGGCTGAAGCTGTTGCCGTCGAGGTGGAGGGCCGGAATGACCAGATCGACAAGGGCACGGTGCAGCAGCGGATGGAACAGGTGCCAGGCGTAAGCCGGGTTGTCTATAAGGAAAGCAGGGACTCCCGCCACTTGTACGAGGTGGAGAGCTTGCAGGGACGGTCGATCCGCCCGGAACTTGCCCGTAGCATTGTGGAAAGCGGATGGAATTTGAATGAGCTTCGCTCTGTTTCGCTGAGTCTCGAAGAGGTGTTCCTCTCCCTCACGAGTTCCGACGAACAGCCGGCGATGGTGGGGAGCGCAAATTGAGAAACATCAACACTATTTTTCAGAGGGAGATGAAGAGCTACTTCACTTCGCCGGTTGCATACGGCGTGATGGGCTTCTTCGCGCTTCTCTCCGGCTACTTCTTTTACGTTTACGTTTATATTTTCGTCCAGCGCGGCATGGAGTCGCAGATGATGGGGCGTGCGACCCCGATGGACGTGAACGAATGGGTAATCCGGCCGATCCTGATGAACGTCAGTGTGATCGGGCTGTTCCTGATTCCGATGTTGACCATGCGTCTGTTCGCGGAGGAGAAGCGCTCCGGCACAATCGAACTGCTGATCACCTCGCCCGTTCGGGACATCGAAATTATTCTCGGCAAGTGGTTTTCGGCGGTGGCGCTCTACGCCTGCATTCTGGCGATTTCGTCGCTGAATATCATCATGCTTTTCGGCTATGGCAAACCTGACTGGCGGCCGATTCTGGTCGGCTACCTGGGGCTGCTGTTGCAGGGCGCGGCGCTGTTGTCGATCGGAACTTTCATTTCCACCACGTCAAAAAATCAGATTATCGCCGCAGTGGGGACTTTCGCCATCTGCCTGATCCTGTGGATTCTCGACTGGATGAGTTCCTACGGTACCGAAGCCTGGGCCAAAGTAGTCGGTTACCTTTCGGTGGTGGCGCACTTTGAGACCTTCGCCAAAGGCGTGGTGGATTCGAAAGACGTGATCTTTTTCCTGTCGATGTGCTTCCTCGGGCTGTTTCTGACAGCGCGCTCGATGGAATCGTTGCGGTGGAGGGCGTAGATGAAGACGAGTTGGATGACAGCAAGACAGACGAAGTACACGGCGTACGCCGGCGTTTACATCATCATCGTGATTGCGATTCTCGGCCTGTTGAACTTCCTGGCAAATCGCTACAACAAGTCGGTGGATACAACGTCAAACAAGCGTTTCAGTTTGTCGGACCAGACGAAAAAGGTTGTATCCGGCCTCCAGCAGGACGCGAAAATTACTTATTTCGATCAGACCAAGAACTTTCAGCAAGCCAAGGATCTGCTCGACCGGTATGAAGTGCTTTCGCACAAGCTTTCGGTCGACTATGTGGATCCTGATAAGAAACCGCAGGTAGCCAAGGCGATGGGCATCCGCTCTTACGGCACCATTCTGGTGAACGCGGGCGGGCGGCAGCAAGAGGCGAAATCTGTCACCGAGGAAGAAATCACCGGGGCGATTATCCGCGCGTTGAAGGGCGGCGATCGCACGGTCTGCGTCGTTTCCGGCAGCGGCGAGCATGCGCTCGACGACACGGGCCGCAACGGCTATTCGGGCGCCAAGGAAGCGATCGAAAAGAATAACTACAAGACCCAGGGCATCTCGCTGCTGGATAAACCGGAAGTTCCGAAGAATTGCACCATTCTGTTTATCGCAGGTCCCCGGTTCGATTACGTTCCGCCGGCTGTGGCCGCGGTGAAAGGGTACCTCGATAACGGCGGGCATCTGCTGATGTTTCTGGATCCGCCGGTTAAGTTCGGCAAAGAAGAAGTGGGAGACAACGAAGGTCTCGTGAAGTTAGCCTCGGACTACGGTATTACTCCGGAAAAGAACCTGGTGCTGGATACCAGCGGCGTGGGTCAGATATTCGGTTTCAGCGAAGCGGTACCGCTGGTATCGACGTACGAATCGCACGCGATCGTCCGGGAAATGAAGGGCACCGCTACGGCGTTTCCGCTGGCGCGATCTCTCGACGTAAAACCTCCGGCCGAGAAACTGTTCAGCACGTCGGAAAATAGCTTTGCTACCGCAAATCTTGCTTCGGCGAAGATCGTCATCGATCCCAAGAAGGACAAACAGGGACCGCTCACCCTGGCCGCGGCGGCGAGCAAGAAGACAACGAACGGCGAGCAGCGGGTGATTGTGGTCGGATCGTCCGGATGGGTTACGAATGGCATTTTAGCTTTCAACGGCAATCGGGATCTGTTCCTGAACATGTTGGCGTGGCTTTCGGCGGATGAAGATCTTATCTCGATTCGTCCCAAGGATCAGGAAGACCGCCGGCTCAACGTGAGCGGCAGGCAGATGCAGATGATGTTCTATTCGAGCGTCGTATTGCTGCCGCTGTTCGTGATTGCGGCCGGATTCAGTGTTTGGTGGAAGCGGAGGTAGTGAATTAGTGCGACCGAGCCGTGGATTACTTGTTGGTGTAGTTTTATTAGCGGCACTTACGGGCGGCGTTTACTGGTCGAACAAGAGCCAGGAAAAGGAACAGGCGAAGCCGCCGGCGGATGCCCCCCCGAAGCTGGTCTCAGCGACCGACGACCAGGTGCAACAGATCACGTTGCAGAAGAAAGGAGCCGGCGCCTTGGTGCTGAAACGTGACAACTCCAACAAATGGACGATGATTTCGCCGCCGGCATTTCCTGTTGACCAGACTGAGGCCACCAGCATCGTTTCGGCGTACACGTCGCTGGTTTGGGACAAACTGGTGGACGAAAAGGCGACAGACCTGGCGCAGTACGGATTGCAGCCTCCGGTGGTTGAGGCGACTTTTGCACTCAAAAATGGGAAACAGCAGAAGATCCTCATGGGCGACGATGTTCCAACGGGCGGGAATGCTTATGCCAAGCTCGACGGCGATCCCCGGGTGTTTACGATTGGCACCACTACTAAGACCGCATTCTCCAAAACGGCGGCAGACCTGCGTGACAAACGCCTGTTGACTTTCGACCAGGACAAGATTACCAGTATCGACTTGACGCTGGATGGAAAGCCACTCGAGCTTGCAAAGAACAATGCGAACGAATGGCAGATCACGAAACCGAAACCGCTGCGCGCGGACGGTTTCCAGGTGGAAGAGCTCCTCCGGCAGATGAAGGATGCCAAGATGGATCCCAATATCTCGGAGAACGACAAGAAAAAGGCCGAGAAGACGTGGAATACCGGTAAGCTGGTGGCGACGATAAAGGTTACCGACAGCAACGGAACTCAGCAATTGGATGTTCATAAGAACTACATTGAAAACCTATACGCCGCTAAAAGCAGCGCAGTGCCGGGCATTTTCAAGATTGCAACGGAACTCGGCGATACGCTTCTGAAAGGGCCGGACAATTTCCGCAACAAGAAGCTGTTCGATTTCGGTTTCAATGAACCCAGTAAAGTGGAGATCCACGATGGCGACAAGACCTATCTGTTTACGCACTCGGGCGACAAGTGGATGTCGAACGGCAAGCAGACGGACAGCGCCAGCTTTCAGATGATGCTGGATAAGCTGCGGGATCTGGCCGCGACGAAGTTTGCCGATAAGGGCTTCACGAAACCGGTGATGGAGGCTACGGTCACTTCAAACGATGGCCACCGCACTGAAAAAGTTCTGATTTCGAAGACGGACAACAGCTACTTCGCCATGCGGGATAACGAGCCGGCTATTTATGAGCTGGATGCCAAATCGGTGACGGAACTCCAGAAGGCCGCTGCCGACGTGAAGCCGGCGCAGGCCAGCCCGGCTAAGAAATGAACGGTCTTCAGACAGACCTCTACCAGCTCACTATGGCCGCAGGTTTTTTTGAAACCGGCAAGGTCCGTGAGCGGGCTACCTTTGAATTGTTTGTTCGTCATCTCCCGCGTCATCGCGAATTCCTGGTGAGTGCCGGGCTCGCGCAAGCGGTCGATTACCTTTTGAATCTGAGTTTCACCGGCGAGCAAGTGGACTACATTCGCAAGTTGCCGCAGTTTGAGAGGGTCTCTCCGGCGTTCTTTGAGTATCTGCGGGCTTTCCGCTTTACGGGCGACGTATTCGCCATGCGCGAGGGCACTCCGTTTTTTCCTGGTGAGCCAATTCTGACTGTCCGCGCTCCGCTGGTGGAAGCGCAGATCCCGGAAACTTATCTGCTGGCCATGCTTTCGTTCCAGTCGATGATTGCGACGAAAGCGGTTCGCGTCGCCCGAGCGGCCGACGGACGGTCGGTAGTCGAATTCGGGACGAGGCGTGCGCACTCGCCGGAAGCGGGAGTTCTGGCCGGCCGGGCGGCGTATATCGGCGGCTGCATCGGTACAAGCAATGTGGAGGCGGGATTCCGTTATGGAATACCGGTATTCGGGACAGCGGCGCATTCCTGGGTAATGTCGTTCCCGCGTGAGCGGGCGGCTCAGGAGGCGCTTCAGAAACTGCTCGGTGCACGGGCAGCCTATCTGATCGACACGTACGACACGGTGGAAGGCGCGCGTATGGTCGCAAGTCTTGGGAAGCCGCTCTGGGGCGTGCGCTTGGACAGCGGTGACCTGGTGAAGCTCGCGCGGGAAGTGCGAAAAATTCTGGATGCCGCCGGGCTTCCGGAGGCGAAGATCATGGCGTCAGGCGACTTGAACGAGGAGAAAGTTCGCATGATCGTCCAGGCGGATGCGCCGATTGACGTGTTCGGAGTAGGCACCGAATTGGCAACTTCAGCCGACTCGCCGAACGTTGCCGCGGTCTACAAAATGTCTGAGATGGAAATCGACGGCATTAAACGTTACACCTTCAAACATAGCGTCGAGAAAGAGACGCTGCCCGGGGCGAAGCAGGTGTTCCGGCACGCGGGCCGCGATCAGATCGCTTGTGAATGGGAGTGCCCGCCCATCCTGGCGGGTGGCCGGCCGGCCATCGCATTGCTGCGTCCAGTGATCCTCGACGGGGAATTGGTGGAGCCTCTTCCGGATGCGGCCTCGGCGCGCGAGCACTGCGCGTCGTCGATGGATTCCATCACGCCCGGTCATATAGTGGAATACAGCGCCGAGTTGCGGCAGTTGGCGGAGCGCGCCGCGGATGACGTCATGAAGATCAGGCCATGAAAACCGTTTTTTTCGACGTTGACACGCAAATCGATTTTCTGTTTCCCGCCGGTGCGTTGTATGCTCCCCTCTCGGAGCGAACGGTGGGAACAATTGCGAGATTGAATCAATTCGCAGGAGCGAATGGCATTACAGTGGTCTCCACCATGGATGCCCACACGGAGAATGATCCGGAGTTCAAACGGTGGCCGGCGCATTGCGTGAAGGGAACGGTCGGGCAGTGTAAACCCTCAGGAACTCTGCTCGAGACCTGTATCGTAATTCCGTGGGAACCGGTATACGCGCCCCGTCCGAGCGCGCAGCAGATCATCCTCGAAAAGGTAGTGCTCGATTGCTTTGAAAATCCGAATCTGCCGCGCCTACTGGAACAGTTGGACGCGGACCGGTATGTGGTTTACGGCGTGGTGACAGAGATTTGCGTGCAGTACGCCGCGGTCGGTTTGCTCAAGACAGGCAAGCGCGTGGAGATGGTCGCCGATGCGGTTCGCGCGTTGAATGAAGCGGACGGGTACACGGTGATGAAAGAGTTTGAAGCCCGCGGCGGGGTGCTCACGTCCTCTGCTTCGATTCTTTAACAGGTCAAATCTTCGCTAAAATCGTTAGTTTTTGGCAAGCAAGCGCTGGCATCGGGGCGCATCAATCGACTGGCGACTAATTTGCAATCTGCTTCTGGGAAATCCAATGCCGGCGGCGCACAAGCGCTAATAGGATTCCGCCCACACCGATCAGCGCAAGCGGCGAGGGCTCTGGCGCACTTGGGGCGCCAGAGATGGTGAGCGTCGCGCCTGTAATCGAATAGATGCCGTCGTGGTCGAACGGCCCCGGGTAGCCGGCACCAATACCAAGGCCACCCCCGGTGCCATCCGTCTGAATGCCCGGGCTTGCCGAAAACGGATTAAATATTTGCACATCCAGGATGGTGCCCAGGAAGGAGCTGGAAGCACTGTCGAAGCTGGTGATGAAAGTAGTACCGGGCGCGCTCAAAAAATCGGGAACAGTGAACTGCCAGTCGGTAGTGCCGAAGGAAGTCGCGTGATAGCTGTAAATAACACTACCACTCGCGGCCGTCGCGCTCGCCAGCAAAGCAACTACCAGGAACAACCTCTTCACATTATTCTCCTTCTTACTTGAAGTCCAGCCGGTTTACAAAAAGTTAACCCAGGATTTTCCCTTGTATTCACCAGGACAGTTCAGTATACACCTGCTTTGATCGCGCGGCTTACATTTTTTCTGCAACAGTTTTCCTGCAAAGATACGCCTTTGTCCGAGAATAGCGAATGGAGCCATCGATTACATCAAATCTTTGCCAGAATCATCCTCTTGATTTGTCTGATTGCGGCGTTGTCGCGCTTGTAGAAGGTCCACTGCTTCATGCGCTTTCCGCGAATCAGGGCGGCCGCGGCCAGGATCTTGAGGTGTTCACTCGCGGTCGGCTGGCTGACAGCCAGCTTCCGGGCAATCAGGACGCCACATACGCCGTCTTTCACCAGGTCGCCGTCCACCTGTGGCGGGAAGTGCGCTCGAGGGTCTTTCAGCCAATCCAGAATCTGCAGTCTGCGCTCATTGGCTAGCGCGCGTAAGGCCGGTTCGATTGATGTCTTGGGTGCTGGCATATAGACAATTCGCCAATCGACTAAGTATACTGCGAGGTACGAATGCTGGATACTACTATCGGGCAGAGCCGAATCGCCGGCACCGAGGAACTGATCAGACCGTATATCCGCCGAACGCCGGTGGTCGAGATAAACGGCGCGGACTTCGGCCTGGATTCCGTGCGGCTGATCCTCAAACTGGAGCTTCTGCAGCACACGGGCTCGTTCAAACCCCGGGGGGCTTTTACCAATTTGCTGACGCGAGAGGTTCCCGATGCCGGTGTGGTGGCCGCATCCGGTGGCAATCACGGAGCTGCTGTCGCCTTCGCCGCGAACAAACTCGGCAAACCTGCAACGATCTTTGTACCGAGTATTGCGTCACCGGCGAAGATGGATCGGATTCGCAGCTACGGAGCGACCTTGATGGTAGTGGGCGACCGCTATGTGGAGTCGCTCGCGGCCAGCGAACGATGCGCAGCCGAATCGGGGGCGCTGCAAGTTCATGCTTACGATCAAGTGGAAACACTGCTGGGACAGGGAACCATCGGATTAGAATTCGAGCAGCAGTACTCTGAGTTGGACACTCTGCTGGTGGCAGTGGGCGGAGGCGGGCTCATTGGCGGGATCGCAGCCTGGTATGCAGGACGCGTCAAGCTGATCGGAGTAGAGCCGGAAGCTGCACCGACACTTGAATACGCATTGCGCGCGGGCCATCCAGTGGATGCGCCTGCCGGTGGAATCGCGGCGGATTCGCTAGCGCCCAAGCGTGTCGGCGACCTGATGTTTCCGCTCGCGCAAGCTTACGTGAATCGCGTGGCTCTGGTCTCCGATGCTGCGATCCATCAAGCCCAGCAGCGCCTCTGGGATGTGTTGCGCCTTGCTACCGAACCCGGTGGCGCGGCGGCCATTGGCGCACTTCTCTCACGCGCTTATGAACCCGAACCCGGCGAACGCGTTGGTGTTCTGATTTGTGGCGCCAATACTAAGGCGGTGGATTTTGGCGTCCTGGCCGCCTAGAAGAGCAGTTTAACTCCCAGTTGCGCCTGCCGCGGGTCGCCTAGTCCGCTCTGCAGCGTGCCGTCGAAGTTAAACAACAACCCGGTGACTTCGGGTTTCTTCAGATTCTTACTGTTGCCAAGATTGAAGACGTCGACAATTCCCTGCAATGTGAAACGTTCGTTTAGTTTGAAATTGCGCGCGACGCGGAAGTCAACGGATGTGAACGCATTGTCTTTGCGAAGCGTGTTTCGCAGCACGATTGTGCCATTCGGCAACAGCCGGTTGTCAACGGAGGTAGGTTGCGCGGTATGGGCGCTGAAACGCGGGGACACTTCGAAGCCGAACGGCGCGGTCCAGGTTCCAAACGCGTTGAAGCGATGCCGCTGATCACGATCCGAATAGTTGTATTCAGGTTTTAAATTCGCGGCGTTCACATAACGATAGGAGAATGGATCGCGTTCGTTGTCATCATCCGATTTGTCCACTGAGAGCTGATAATTCCACTGGAACTGGAAGTGATTGGTGAACTGTTTCGCCATTCCGACCGTGAATCCGCGGAAGAGTGATTTGGCGGAACTCTCCAGCGTCGTTAAACCGGAACCTGCGGTACTGTCGATGCCGTTCTTACCGTCGGCGCCGAGACCGGTTGCCCAGGGTGAGCCGAACACCGGATCGTTACGGTTGATGAAGCGCTGGAGGTGTACACCTTTGGAGTAGGTGAATGAGGCAAGTGCCTTCATGCCAGGAATGATTTCGTGCTCAAATCCGGCGGTCCAGGTGTAGGTACGCGGGTTGTGAAAGTTCTTATCGAAGACATAGACCTGCGGGTGATCGGGAGAAATGCTGTCCGCGTTGGGAATCAGTTGCGTGTACGCCGGCGGCGTGACTCCAAATCCGTTGAATGTGGAATCGCGGTAGATACTCTGCCCTACCGATCCATTGGTGGAACGCGAGCTAGCCAAATCGAGGCCTGGCGTCCGCGCGTCGAAGATTCCGCCGTTGACGCGGATCACTGTCTTGCCCTTGTTGCCCGGATCCCAGGTGATTCCGAGCCGCGGCTGCCACATAGAGAGGTCAGAGGGAATTTTGCCATTCGAGGGAAAGCCGGGTTTACCGATGAATGCGGCGTAGAAGACCTGCGATGGCGGAGTGATGGGATCGGGCTCAATCTGCCCTTCCCAACGGAGACCGTAGCTTAGCGTGAGATTGGGGCGGAGCTGCCAGCGGTCCTGCACGAAAAACGCCGGTTCGATCTGGGTAATGTTCTGTGTGCCTGCCTGCTGTGGAGTCTTATTCACGCCGGCGAACTGGAGGAACAGCTCCAGCGGTCCGGTGATGGTTGAGCCGGTGGGACAAGTTCCCAGGACATTCGAAGTGCCGTTCGAACACTCGACGAACTTCGGTCCCTTGGTGACGTAATTCATGAATCCGGCGACGCTATCGAAAATATAACGGCCGTTGGCGAAACCGATGAACGTCTGGAAGGTATTGGTCCGGTTCAGCTCGAAACCGATCTTGATGTTGTGCCCGCCGTGAATGATGGAAACGTTGTCGACGATCTGGAAACGCGTATCGTGGTCTTCCACCGGAATGAAGAACGGTTCCCCAAAGCGATAGCTGCCCACGAAGTCGATTCCGGTGTCCGGAAACGGCCGGCTCTGGCCTGGAAGCTGCGGGCCGGAGTAGTTACGAGGCCGGTCTTCCCGCGACCATTGGCCACGGAATTCGTTCAGGACGTTCGGGGACAGCGTAGTGTTGAGCGATCCGTTGATGACGTTGGCGAAATCGCGCTCGATTGCATTGGCGCTCCGGGCGTAAGGATCGACATCGAACGTGCCGTTCTCCTGGCGCGACCGTTGATAGTTGTATTTAAACGCGGCGATGTTTTTGTCGCTGATATTCCAATCGACCTTGGCCAGTGCGGCATTGGCATCGTTGGTTCGCGCGATCGGACCGTTCTCGTTCGGATCGCCGAGCTGGGTGGCGAAGAAGTTCACCAGAGTAGGATCGATGCGATTCGGATTCGTTTGCTTGGTCTGACGGAACACCTGTTGGTCGTATGCTGCGAAGTAGAACAGCTTGTCCTTCTTAATCGGACCGCCGATCGTTCCGCCGAACTGCTCCTGAGAGAATCCAGAAAGCCGCGTGCCGTCCGACTGGCGCGCAGTGAGACCGGTCCACTTTTGGAACTCGTGCGCGGTGCCGTGAGTCTGGTTGGTTCCGGATTTTGTCACCACGTTGATGAAGCCGCCGGAACTGCGCCCAAATTCTGCGGGCGCGCCATCGGCGACGACGTTGAATTCCTTCACTGCATCCAGGTTTACGGTGAACGGCGGGCGCTGGCCGCCGCGCTGCTCGCCGAAGAACGGATTGTTGTCGTCCGCGCCATCGATGGAGACGTTGTTGTTGACCCCGCGCTGTCCGTTAATGGAGATCTCATTTCCATCAGGACCCTGGACGATGGAAACGCCCGGCGTGAGATTCACAAAGTCGAAGAAGTTGCGTCCGTTGTTTGGAAGTCTCTTGATAGATTGCTCGTCGATGAACGTGGAGTTTTCCACTTTGCTCGTCTCGATCACCGGCGCTTCCCCAGTGACGCTGACCGTTTGCTGGACGGCAGTCACGGTGAGGCCGAGCGAGAGATTTACTGTTTGTCCAACTCCGACCGTGATGCCGTCGCGGACGAGCGTGGCGAAGTTGGGTGCAGTGACAGTGACCTTGTACATTCCAAGAGGCAGCAGCACTACCCGAAAACGGCCCTCGCCATCGGTGGTGACACGGCGCGTGAAATTCGTCTCTGTATTTTGGATCGAGACTTCTCCGCCGGAAATTGCGCTGCCCGCCGGATCGAGCACAACTCCCTGTATCGAACCCGTATTAGCCTGAGACTGCGCACAGGTTTGCCGCACGGTCAACAACATGCATGCGAGAACAACGGCAACTATATAGTTTGTAAACCTCATTTGACATTACTCTCCTGAATGGGACTGGATTTGTGCGGCCCGGGTGGGATACGAGGGAAGTTAAGATCCTCGAATGAGCAACGAGGCAACTTAGTAAAATCAGCGTGGATAGATACTTAGCTGGCGGAGCGTGGAACACGCCGTAACCCCACCCATAAGTTGTGTTAACCGATTTTACACTAACTGAAGTACAGGATTCCACCTATTTCTTCAGTAACGGAGTTGTAATTGAATATTAATTCGAGAGGCGGCCGGCGGCGTTTATGGTGAGGTGAACGGTGTCTCCGACTGTCAGGAAGAATTTGCCGGGATTTTTAATGCCCCAGTCCATGTAACGGATGCCGAACGAAGTGGTTGCGGTGAGCTGGCCTTGCTCTGCTCTTGCTTCGATGGGGAGTACGAATGCATGGGAATCGCCGTGAATGGTGAGCTCGCCGTGCACCTGGACGTGAGAGGTTCCGTTCAGGTTAATCTTCCCTTCCACCCGAGCCGGCACGAAGACTATTTCCGGATAACGCCGGGTCTCGAGAATTTCCCTGTGCATTCTATGATCGCGCAGGCGGTTGCCACTTTCGCCACTCGCAGTGTCGACCACAACCTCGCCATCGGCCTTGCCGCTTACGGGATCGAAGTGAATCATGCCGCGCTTGAGCGTAAAGGTTCCGTGAACGGTATGGAGGGCCGTGTCGAGCGCCCATTCAATGTGCGTCTGCGCCGGATCGAATTGCAGCGTTGTGTTTTGAGCGAGCGCCGCGCCACAGAAGCCGAGAGCGATGAGGAATAGCACGAGGTCGTTCATACGAGCAACATCTGGTAGCCGAGGGCAAAAGTATTCAAAATGAAATCGGGAATGGGCAACTCTCCCGCGTGCATGGCCAGGATGTTCGCGAATATCCCGGGGCGGCGGGCCATGGCGCGCAGAACGCGGCCTCGAATCCAACTGGATCGATCCAACATCAAGATGAAGTCCGCCATGAACGCCGGCCGGCGGCAAATGCGTCTGTGCGCGATTTCGTAGCGGCCGAGGTCCCCGTATTCCATTGCTCCCGCCAGCGCCATGGCCTGTTGGAATGCCAGAAAGAGCCCTTCTCCGGTGATGGCGTCCACTGATCCGGAAGCATCGCCGATCAAGGCGACCTGTGCCGATTGCACCCGCTGCAACTTACGAGAGGCGGAAATTCCTCCGCGCTCGGCGGTTGCAAACCGCGCGCCGTCTAATCGCCGGCTGATATCGGGAAACCGTGGGAGCGCGTCGTCGAGGCGCAGTTGCGAGCCGTGGGAAAGGAGCGCAACGCAAACCTGATCGGCGCCAACCGGCGTGACATAGATCTGGCAGCCATCGCCCCAGTGGATCTCCATAAATTGGCTCCAAGGCGCAACGTGGTAGTGGCGCCGATAGCCAAAACGGACGGTGTCGCGGGTCATCGAATCGAGTCCGGCCCAGCGGCGCACTCGCGACGTACCACCGTCCGCGCCGATAATCCATCGGCATCGGATCAACTCCGGACCAAGCAATACGCCAGCCCGCGAGATTCCCGTCACGTGCTCACCCCAGCGCAGAATTACTCCTGCCCGCGCCGCCTGTTCGATCATTTGATGGTGTAAGGCGGGCCGGCGGATGCCGAAGCCCACGCCCGTGGGAAAATCAGACTCAACGGCAACTCCGCCGCCCGCGAATCTGACCCCGCGAAAGGGGTAGGCCTGGGACGAATCAATCGAGACTCCAAGTTTTCGGAGTGCGGCAAGGCTGCCGGGCATCAAACCTTCGCCGCAGGTTTTGTCGATTGGCGGCTGCGCGCAATCTATTACAATCACCTGCAAATCTTTTTGACGCGCGGCCAGCCCGGCTGCAAGACCCGCGGGCCCTCCACCGACGACAACGACATCGGTTGTTGTTTGAGACGAAATCACATCACCATCGCAAGAGCACAAGTTCAGAACAGAAGCCTGGACCCATGGCAGCCAAGAGCCCCCAGGTTCCGGCAGCCGGACGGCGCTTCATCAGGAATTCTTCGAGAACCACAAGTACGGAGGCGGAAGAGAGGTTTCCCATGCGGCGCAGGCAGTCCCATGAAGTGTCCAGTGCGCCCGCAGGAAGACTGAGCGCATCCTGCGTCGCCTCCAGAATCTTTGGACCACCGGTGTGAAGAACCCAGCTCTCGATGTCCTTCCGCGTCAGCCCATTTTCGGCAAGCAAAGCGTCGACATCGCGGCCCAGATTTTCACGAATGACGTCGGGAACGCTGGGGGAGAGGACGATGTTGAATCCCTTCTCTGAGATGTCCCAGCCCATCACATCTTCAGTATCCGGGTAAAACATGGAGCGCGTGGCAACGATCCGCGGACCGGCCAACCGGCGTTCGGCACCCGCGACGATGACGGCACAGGCGCCGTCTCCGAATAGTCCCGACGAGATGAGATTGGCAATCGACAGATCGTGCCGCTGTAGCGTGAGCGAGCAAAGCTCTACCGCCAGAAGGACTGCAACTTTATCCGGGTAGGCGCGCACGTAATCCGATGCGATCGAGATGCCGGCGGCTCCCGCAACGCAGCCGAGACCGAAGATCGGCACGCGCCGTATATTAGCCGGGAGTCTCATGCGATTGATGAGACGCGCATCAATGGACGGACTGGCGATGCCAGTGACGGAAACAAAAAATATCGCCCCAAGATCATCGGTGGTGAGGCCGGCTCTTGTGAGCGCGCAGGAAATAGCGTGCTCGCCAATTTCCTTCGCCGTTTCAATCCAGACGTTATTGGCCTTCCCGAAGCTCGCCAAATCGTAATATTCATTCAGCGGCATGGAGAGATGCCGTCCATCCACACCGACGGCGGTGTGTAGACGATCGAGGATTCTGGGGTTTTCAAGGATTGGCGCCCAGACGCTTTTGAATGCTGCGAGCAAAACGTCCTGGGAATAGTAATGTTTTGGGAAAGCGCTGGCCGCGGAGGCGATTGTCATCATTTGGTCGGGCGTGTTCCTCTGCTTCAAAGATACACAGACCTTATCAGATGTTCACTGCCCGCCTGGCGAGACCAATGGCCTCGGACCAGAAGCTATTCGATGTGTGCATCAGGTCGACAACATCGCGGATGGCCGATACGAACTCGTCAAGTTGATCTTCCGTGACCACCAACGGAGGCGCAGCCTTCAAGACCATGAAGTTGTTGCCGCACATTTGCGTAAGGATACCCTTGTCACGGAACAGCCGCATGACCACGGTTTGGCCGAACATGCCTGGATGAATCGCACGGAAAGCTTCGAAGGCCAGCTTCAAACGGATTTGCCTGGGTGCGATGAATTCGATGCCGGACAACATACCCAGTCCGCGTACCGCTGCCACCATCTCGTATCCGGAAAGCTCTTCCATCAGCCGGCGCCGGAACGCTTCGCCTATCGCTCTCGCGCGGTTGCCCAGATCGTCCCTCTCGAGGACATCCATAGTGGCGAGGTCGGCGCGCATCGCCAGCGAATTTTCGCTGAACGTGGACGTATGAATGATGGCGCGCCTCAATGAGCTGTAAACCGAATGGAAGATTTCGTCGGGCATGAGCACCGCACCAGACGGGATGAGTCCGCCGCTGAGTGCTTTCGCCAGAATCACGATGTCGGGTTCGATGCCGAAGTGATGTGAAGCAAGAAACGGCCCCGTGCGATACATGCCCGTCTGTACTTCATCGAGGACAAACAATGTTCCGTAGCGGCGGCAGAGCGACTGGGCGGATCGCAAATAGGTTGCACGCGGAAGGCGAATGCCGGCTTCGCCCTGGATAGACTCCACGATGAACGCCGCATATTGTCTTGTGGATAACTGCTTTTCGAGTTCATCAACGTTGTCGAACGGCACCGCGGCAGTGTCTGAAAGCAGAGGGCCAAATCCGGTTTTCCAGAACGGATCGCCCATCAGCGAGAGCGCCCCGCAGGTGAGTCCGTGAAACGCGCCCTCTGCGTACAGCAATCCGGAGCGCCCAGTGTGTGAGCGAGAGAACTTGATCGCGGTTTCAACTCCCTCGCTGCCGGAGCTGCAGAAATAGACCTTGTTCAGCCGGCCGCCGGCGCGCTGGCACAGGCGCGTCGCCAATTCGCCGGCGCTTTCCGGGACATGGCTCTGCAGCATGGCAGGTCCGCACGAATCGAGCTCCTCTTTCAACGCAGCGATGATGGCGGGATGATTGTGGCCGGCGTTGTGCACGCAATAGCCGGAGAGAAAGTCGAGAATGCGCTTTCCGTCTCCAGT